>OBIU01000083.1_pt1 | contig 61801 bp, 40 predicted proteins | sample 1519871 | NCBI WGS metagenome assembly OBIU01 (sample SAMN04209229, study PRJEB22552) | human gut metagenome | biome: gut; material: feces | host: Homo sapiens | place: USA: Oklahoma
GTGCCGCGCGGCAAGGAGATATATTGCCACAGCCGGCGGGCCCCGGTGGCGGGGATCGGAGCCTCCACGGTTCCTCCACAACCGCGTCGGGTGCCTACCTCCCCGCGCCTCGCGCGATCCCCGCGGCGGCCTCCAGCAGGGCGTCGCGGCCGGCCACCGTCGGCGCCTCCGCATATATCCTTACCACAGGCTCTATGCGGCTCGGTCGCAGCAAGACCCATGAACCGTTATCGAACTCTAGGCGGAGCCCATCCATATGGCTCACGCTTTTCGGTTCCTGGCCGCAGATTTCCGAGGGGTTCATGCCGGGCAGCACCGCGTTCAGCATGTCGACGTCCTCCATGCGAAGCCTTACATCGCGATGCATATACGACGTCTCGCCAACCCGCTCGAGAAGCTCCGCCACGAGCTGCTTCAGGGACTTTCCGGTCCTCGCCATCAAGTCGACCAACAGCGCGATCGCGCAGACGCCGTCTCGTTCGCGATTGCGATGGGGAATGCAGATTCCCCCCGCTCCGTCAGTCGCCATAAGAACATCCGAACGATGCAGCTCTTCATATATATAGGTATAGCCGACGGGCTTCACCGTGACGCGGCAGCCCAGAAGGCTGGCGGTTTTTCGCAGGATGGTCGACGAAGCGACGTTTACCACCACCCTTCCCGTTTCGCCGCCTATGGCAACCAGGTGGCCCAAGATGAGCGCGGCGGCGATATCGGATTCGACGAACCTACCGTCCTCGTCGACGACCCCCATGCGTTCTCCATCGCTATCCGTTGCGAAGCCCGCCACGGCATCGCACGCCGCGACCGCTCGCTCGCATTCATCGATCCATGGCTCGACGGGATACGGGCACAGGTCCTCCGACCCATCATCTCCCCCGGCGTGTATCTCTATAACGCGAGCGCCCATATGCGAGAGAACAGCCGGAACGCACGCCGACCCCACACCGTACATCGCGTCGTAGACGACCGCCCGAAAGCTCTCGCGCCCTGCACAGCCGAACCATGAGATGATTTCCTCTATATATGCCTTAAGCATATCGATGCTTTCCACGGGACCGCGCTCCATGTCGCACTCCGGCTCCATCGACTGCTCGACGTTATCGAGAAACCCACGGAGGTCGTCACCGTGACGCACAGCGCGCAGCTTGATTCCCAGATATCCCTCGGGATAGGAGGACCCCGTGACTACCAGGCAGCCCGTAGCGCCGGCGTCTTTCGCCATGGTGCGCGCCACCGCGGCAGTGGGAAGCGGCCGGCTCGCCAACAGCACGCGCAGCCCCTGGGCACTCAATACGCCCGCAGCAAGCTCCGCAGCGCTCGCAGCGCCTTCGCGCATATCGTAACCGACGTAAACGCGGCTGCCTGGTGCCTCTTCCTGCCAGCAACGACCAGCGGCATCCGCGATACGGGCCACGTTCTCATCCGTAAACGCGCCAGCGCGGCGCGCATACCATCCATCGGTAGAAAAGTGAATGATGTCGGACATCTCGCGTCTTTCCCTTCGCTCCGCCACCTATTTGAAAAGGATACCCTCCTGCCATCGCATGAGAACGGCTTCAAGAGGAGAACAGGCGAAGTTCAGCAATTATTTAGTCCACGAGCGCGGGTGGATGTGCTACGGGCAGGCCGCCCAAGACGGAAAGCCGCTAGCCCAGCTTTCCAAGCCGGGCGGCAAGCGCGCACGTGGTGAGCGCCGTGGTCCCGCAGCAGCTCCCTACGAGATGCGCGCCCAGCTCGAGCCATCCCTCGCATGCATTCGCAAACTGCTCGGGGTGCTCGTCCCATATGGGCGAGCCGTCTTCGGCGACCAGGGGAACTCCGCCATGCGGGCGAACCATCAAGGGCATGGTGGTCTCAGCGGCCAACCTCGACAGGGCGATCGTCGCCGCCTCGATGGAACAGCAGTTAGCGCCCACCGCATCGATGCCCCATCCCTCCAGCAGCGCCACGGCCGTCTCGATGCTCGCGCCATCGCCCAGCAGATTCCCCATGCCGTCCACGGCGAAGCTCGCAAGAACGGGCATACCCGCCGACGCATCGAACACCCCGGCAAGCGCCGGCATAAGCGCGGCAACCGAAGAAAACGTTTCAAGAAGCACACCGGAAGCGCCTGCTGCCAGCAGCGCCGACGCCTGCTCGCGATATGCGGTGCGCGCGAGCGCGTAGTCTGGAGACGACTCGAACTCGGATTCGATGCCGCACGGGCCGATGCTTCCCAAGATGAAGTCGACGCCGCGGACACGCGCGCAATCGACGGCCGCGCGATTGACCTCGCCCACGCGCCGGTGAATCTCGTCTCTTTGCAAGCAGGGACCGCTCGCCTGGAAGGTATTGGTGATAAGCACCTCGGCGCCGGCTACGGCATACAGGTTGTGGAACTTCGCCACCGTCTGGGGTTCGGCGACGTTCCAAAACGCAGGCGGAATATCGGCGGCGCCGCATTCGCTTTGCAGCAGGCTGCCCATGGGGCCCTGCGCCAGAAGCACATCGGAGCGCAACCGCTCGCGCAGCGCCTCGGCCGCGACGCGATCGTAGCATTCGCACCGCTCGTCGAAGTCCCCGTTATTCCTTGCCAACGGTCACACCCTCGCCCTCGAGGTATCGCAGCCAGCGATCCATGGTGTCTTCAGACAAGGCGTGCTCCATCATGCACGCCTCGCTATCGGCGCGCTGATACGGCACGCCGAGCTCCCTCATCAAGAAGGTGCGGAGCAGGCGATGGCGGTACCACACCGCCTCGCCGATCGCGCGCCCCTCATCGGTCAGCATCACCTTGCCATAATACGACTGATCCACCAGCCCCTGGCTTTTCAGGGCGGCGACGGCCTTGTTGACAGAAGCCTTCGACACGTCGAGCTGGTTGGCGATGTCGACGGAGCGAACGCCTGTGCCCTCGCCGATCTCGCTCTCGATGCGCACCATGCACTCGAGATAGTCTTCATTGGCAACCGTGAGGTGCCGCTCGCGCGATGCGCCGATCGTATCCATGCAGTCGTTCCCCTCTCGTGTGTTTCAGCTGATTCTACCCCAAACGCTTTAGCGGCGTATGCGCGCCTCGCGCCGTTCAGACCGTTATAGTAGAGGGTGTTTTCACCGACATGGTGCCGCCATTTCGACTTAGGAGGAATCCGTGAGCTCCAGCGACGTCCTTTCCCGCTTCACGCGTTACGTGACGGTCGACACGACCTCGGCAGATGAGCACTGCGATCAGGTCCCCTCGACGCCCACCCAATTCGACCTCGCCAACATCCTGGCAGATGAGCTCCGCGCGCTCGGCGCGCTCGATGTCGTCGTGACCGATCACGCGTACGTGACGGCGCACATCCCCGCTTCTGCAGGCTCCGAGGACAAGCCCCGCCTGGGCTTGATCTCCCACCTCGACACCACCGAGCAGGCGCCGGGTGCCGGCGTGTCCCCCCACATCGTCACCTATGAGGGCGGCGACCTGGTATGCGGCGTCGTCGACGGGACGCCCGTTGCAATCGGACCCGAAAAGCTCCCCGCGTTGAATGACCTGGTAGGTGAAGCCCTCGTCTGCACCGACGGCACCACCCTGCTGGGCGCCGATGACAAAGCGGGCATCGCGGAGATCATGGCATTGGTCGCCCGCATCTCGAGCGACCCCACCCTGCCGCACCCCGCCCTCGGCATCTGCTTCTGCCCCGACGAGGAGATCGGGCACGGTGCCGAGCTCCTCGACCTCGATTCCTTCGGCTGCACCTACGCCTATACGGTAGACGGCGGCCCCATCGGAGAGCTCGAGTGGGAGTGCTTCAACGCGGCGGAGGCCGTCGTGCGCTTCCAGGGCCTCTCCATCCATCCCGGAGACTCCAAGAACCGCATGGTCAACGCCGGCGAGCTCTTCCATCGGTTCCACGGCCTGCTGCCCGCTGCCCAGCGCCCCGAATACACGGAAGGGTACGAGGGCTTCTACTACCTCGAGGGCGTTTCGGCCACCGTCGAGCACGCCACCGCGCGCTATATCATCCGCGACCATGACGCCGAGAAGTTCCAGAACAAGATCGACCTGCTCTTGAAAGCGGCCGATTACGTGAACGCCGAGTACGGCTGCGAGCGCGTGAGCGTGGAGATCAAGCAGCAGTACCGCAACATGGCGGAGGTCGTTGCCGACTACCCCGAGCTCATCGACCAGGCCAAGGAAGCCTTCTCCGCCGCCGGCGTCGAGCCGAACGTGATCCCCATCCGCGGCGGCACCGATGGGGCGCAGCTCTCCTTCCGCGGCTTGCCGTGCCCCAACCTCTCTACCGGAGCCTATTGCTGCCACGGCGTCAACGAGTTCATCCCGGTATCATCGCTTGAGCGCATGGTCGACGTACTTCAGGAACTCGTCGCCCGCTTCGCGTAAATCCGCAGCGATCCTCCAATACCCCTCCAGACACAAGAGCGCCCAGGGTTCGTACCCCGGGCGCTCTTTATTACTCTTCGCAAGCAGCGTTCGACACCGCTTCGGACTCCTATGCGGGCGAACGGCTATTCCGCGCTGGCTTCCTCCTCGGCTTCCGTGCTCGAATTGGAGACGGTCGCCGTTCCGTTGGACCAGTCGGACGCCTCGTTGTTGGAGAGGTCGCCGGTCGTAGCGGAGGACTCGCCGGTCGAGCCCATGGTCTGCGGGCCCTTCGGGTCCTCGCCGGCCTCGACGCGCGCCATCATCTCGGCAAGCGCCTCCTCGTCGACGAACACGTAGCTTACGCCGTTCACGTAGGTGTCCTCACCAGCCCAGGAGGGGATGTTCGCAGACCAGATCTCATCGGTGTTCATGCCGCGCATCGCATTGGCGAGCGCCGCGATGTCCTGGATGCTCATATCGGTATCGATCATGTCGGACAACGACTCGACGAGCGGCACGATGTTGGTAGCGTCGGTCTTCTCGAGCAGCGTCTTGGCAAGCGCGGAGATGAAGATGCGCTGGTGGCGCATGCGCGTGTAATCGCCGTCGACGAAAGCGCGCGAACGGCAGAACGCAAGCGCGGACGCTCCATCAAGCGTCTGCAGGCCGGGCTCGATCACCATGGAACCGGCCTTGGGATCGTCGATCTTGTCGGGCACGTTCACCTCGACGCCGCCCAGGGCGTCGACGAGCTGCTCCATGCCTTCGAAGCTCACCTCGGCATAGTGGGAGATCTCGACATCGCACAGGTCGTTGACCGCCTTCACGACCTCCTCGGGACCGCCGAGCGCATGCGCGGCGTTGATCTTGGCCGTCTCGCCATTGCTCAACGTCACCATGGTATCGCGCGGAATCGAGATGAGCGTGACCTGCTTCCCCTTCGGATCGATCCGCGAGAGCACGATGGTGTCGGAGCGGAAGCTGTCTTCGCCGGGACGCCCGTCGGTGCCCAGCAGAAGCATGTAGAAGGGCTCCTGTGTGACGTTGCTATCCACGAGCGTAGCAAGCAGGTTGTCGGTGATCGATGCGCCGCGCAGCTTGCCGGCGATATTGGAGACCCACAGGCCCGCCGCGCTGACGCCGGCGACGAGAACGCCCAAGAACGTGAAGAGCACGACGCGCCGGACCATCCTGCCGCGCCTGCGCTGGCGGGCGCGCTCGGAGTAGCGGCTTACATTCTCGCGGCTGTAGATACGGCTGCTCGCTCCCGTGGAAGGTCGCCTGCCCTGCTGAATCGGTTTCTTGCTACCCATAGTTATCCTGCACTAGTCGTCGGTCGGATCGGGAATGGACGCGCATTCCACAACTGCGCCCAGCGCGGTGAGCTTCTCAACGAAGCGCTCGTAACCGCGATTGATATGATGGATGGCGGACACCTCGGTGACACCCTCGGCGATCAGGCCGGCGAGCACCAGGGCGGCGCCTCCGCGAAGGTCGGGGGATACCACCTGGGCACCGGAGAAGCCCTCGACGCCGCGAATGATCGCGTGGTGGTCCTCTATGCGGATGTTCGCCCCCATGCGGGAGAGCTCCGAGGCGAACATGAACCTATTCTCGAAGATATTCTCGGTGATGATCGAGCCGCCGTCGGCGAGAGCGGACAAGACCATGACCTGGGCCTGCATATCCGTAGGGAAACCCGGGAACGGCAGGGTCTGGATGTCGACGGGCTCGATGCGCTCCGCGCGGAAGACTCGCAGCCCGTCGTCGACCCGTTCGGTCCTGATGCCCATCTGCTCCATCTTGCGAAGGACCATACCCAGATGCACGGGATTAAAGCCGGTGACCTCGACGCCCGCCTCCCCTGCCATGAGGGCGCCGGCCACCAAGAAGGTGCCGGCTTCGATGCGGTCGCCCACCACGCGGTGCTCGACGGGATGAAGCTCGCTGACGCCCTGGATGGTCACCACCGGCGTACCGGCGCCGGTAATCCGGGCACCCATCTCGTTGAGCATGTTGGCGAGGTCGACGATCTCGGGCTCACGGGCCGCGTTGTCGATCACCGTCTCGCCTTGGGCGCGCACCGCCGCCATGATGAGGTTCTCGGTCGCGCCGACGCTTGCGAATTCAAGCGTGACCGATGTACCCACCAGGCCATCGGAAGCATCAGCGTAGATATAGCCATGATCGGTATCGAAGGACACGCCCAGGGCCTCGAGCCCCAGGATATGCATATCGATCTTGCGGGCGCCCAGGTTGCAGCCGCCGGGCATGGCGATCTTCGCCTTGCCGAAGCGGCCCAGCAACGGACCCATGACGGCCGTGGAGGCACGCATCTTGGCCACGAGCTCATAGGGAGCCTCCCACGAATCAACCTGGGAGGTGTCGATGACCAGCGTGTGCTCGTCAGCGACCTCGATGGTGGCACCCATGCGCTTGAGGACCTTCCCCATGACGTGCACATCCGAGATGTTCGGCACGTTGGTCAGCGTCGTCTTGCCGGGCGCCAGCAGCGTGGCGGCCATGAGCTTGAGCGCCGAATTCTTTGCTCCCGACACATGTACGGAGCCCTCGAGGGCATGGCCACCCTCTACGCGAATGATATCCAAACGCTTTCCCTTTCAAAAACCATGCCCGGAAGCGCAGGCGCCCCCGGGCATGATGCTCATCGCAAATAGGTTGCGCGACGCTCGAGCGTCGGAATCTTATTTGGCAAGCAAAAGCTTACACCATGCGATTTCATTATAGAGATACGAACGGTGTGCATCATCCTTCGACAAATTAATCAATTTGTCTTCAAAACCTTGAATCTGAGCTTGAACCTTTTCAGGATCCACCGAAGCCAAGTCGGCGGCACGCTCCACCAGGACGACGATCTCGTCACCCGTGACCTGAACGTATCCGGTGCCGACGGCGAAGGTCTTGTCCACCGTACCCATAGCGTGCAGGCAGATGCGTACATACCCCTCGTCGATCGTATGGATCTCGCTCGCATGGTGCGGAGCGACGCCGAGGGCGCCATCCGTCGACGGGATGGTCACGAACGCCGCCTGTCCATCGAACGCGTCGTGCTCGGGACACACGATGCGGACGCGCATCGCCATGGCCTACGCCTCCATCTTCGCCGCGCGCTCGCGCACGTCGTCGATCGTGCCGGCGTAGCGGAACGCCTGCTCGGGCAGGTCATCGCACTCGCCGTCGACGATGGCCGCGAAAGAGCGGACGGTGTCGGCGACGCGAATGTAGACGCCGGGGTTGCCGGTGAACTGCTCGGCCACGTGGAAGGACTGGGACAGGAACTGCTGCAGCTTGCGTGCACGGTTGACGACCAGGCGCTGCTCGTCGGAGAGCTCGTCCATGCCCAGGATCGCGATGATGTCCTGAAGGTCGGAGTACTCCTGCAGCATCTCCTGGACGCGAACGGCCACGCGGTAGTGCTCCTCGCCCACGACGCTCGGGTCGAGCGCGTCGGAAGAGGACGCGAGCGGGTCGATCGCGGGATACAGACCGAGCTCCGCGATGGAACGGGAGAGAACGGTGGTTGCATCCAGGTGGGTGAACGTGGTGGCCGGCGCAGGGTCGGTCAAGTCGTCCGCGGGAACGTAGACGGCCTGGACCGAGGTGATGGAACCGGTCTTGGTCGAGGTGATGCGCTCCTGCAGGTCGCCCATCTCGGTCGCGAGCGTGGGCTGGTAGCCGACAGCGGAGGGCATACGGCCGAGAAGGGCCGAGACCTCGGAGCCCGCCTGCGAGAAGCGGAAGATGTTGTCGATGAAGAGCAGAACGTCCTGGCCGCGATCGCGGAAGTACTCCGCCTCGGTAAGGCCGGCGAGGCCCACGCGCAGGCGCGCTCCGGGCGGCTCGTTCATCTGGCCGTAGACCAGGCAGGTCTTGTTGATGACGCCGGACTCGCTCATCTCGAGGTACAGGTCGGTACCCTCGCGGGTGCGCTCGCCGACGCCGGTGAAGACGGACGTGCCGCCGTGCTCCTGCGCCAGGTTGTTGATGAGCTCCTGGATCAGAACGGTCTTGCCGACGCCGGCGCCGCCGAACAGGCCGGTCTTGCCGCCGCGGATATAGGGCTCGAGCAGGTCGACCGCCTTGATACCGGTCTCGAAGATCTCGGTCTTGGTGGTGAGCTGGTCGAAGCTGGGCGCGGGATGGTGGATCGGGTAGTAATCCTCGACCTCGGGCATCTCCTTGCCGTCCACGGGCTCGCCCATCACGTTCCAGATGCGGCCGAGCGTCTGCTTGCCGACGGGCATCTTCATGGGGGCGCCGGTATCGACGACCTCGAGGCCGCGCTGAAGGCCATCGGTCGACGTCATGGCGACCGTGCGCACGACATCGCCCGGGAGCTGGCTCTCAACCTCGAGGATCGTCTTGACGCGACCCACCGGGGTATCGGCATCGATGGTCAGCGCGTTGTAGATGTTCGGCACGCCATCTTTGAATTTAACGTCGACGACGGCGCCGATGATGCGGACGATGCGTCCGACACCAGCGGTCGCCGGGGCGTCGACTGACATGGTATCTGCCATTAGAAATCCTCCAATGCTGCGGCACCACCGATGATCTCGTTGAGCTCAGTCGTAATGGATGCCTGGCGCACGCGATTGTACGTGCGCTTAAGGTCGCTGATGATAGCGCTGGCATTCTCGGTCGCGGAGTGCATCGCCTTGCGGCGCGCGCCCTGCTCGGCAGCAGCAGAATCGATAAGGGCCTGCTGGATGACGGTGAGCACGTAGGTGGGGATAAGCTTGCCCAGCACGTACTCGGCAGAAGGCGCATACGTAAACGGCGAGGTGAGGCCGGTAGGCGCCTCGTCCTCGTTGTTACGCGGGCCGCGCGCGGTCTTGAGGACCACGGGGTCCAGGGGCAGGATGCGCTCCTCGCGCAGCACCTGTTCCACGCGATTCTTCGCATGGTGGTAGATGATATCGACACGGCCGAACTTCCCACTGGAGAAGCCGTCCTCGACATAGCTCGAGATAGCACGAGCGCGCTCGATGCTCGGGTCGTCGGATTCGCCCACGACCTTCATCACCACATCGGGGTACTTGGAGAAATACTCCGTAACCTTGCGACCGCAGGTGATGAGCTCGATGCGCTGTGCGCCGTGACGACGGAAGTGGTCGATACGCTTCTCGACCGCGCGGTCGATCTGCACGTTGAAACCGCCCGCAAGGCCTCGATCGGAGCTGATGGCCACGATGAGGGCGCACTCATACGTCTCCGGATTGGCGAGAAGAGGCGAGACCGTTTCCGCCGCCGTATCGGTGGCGACGGTAAGCATGACGTCGGTGATGGCGTCACGAAAGGCCTCGGAGCTCTTCTCGCGATCCAGAGCGCGCTTGATCTTCGCCGTCGCGACCATCTCCATAGTGCGCGTGATCTGCTCGGTGGTGGACACCGAACCGATGCGCTTCTTTATTTCACGGAGGTTGGCCATCTGGCTTAGTTCCCCTCATTCTCCATCACTGCGGGCATGCCGGAATCGGCATCCCGCGAGGCAACGAATTCCGCTTTGAAGTCGGCAATAGCCTGCTCGAGCGCCGCTCCCGTCTCGGGGCTGATCTTGCGATCGCCGATCTCCTCGAGCACCTTGCTGTAGGCGCCCTCGAGATACTGGATAAGCCCGTTGCGGAACGGAATAACTTCATCGAGCGACAGGTCGTCCAGATACCCCTTGTTGCCGGCGAACAGGACGGCGACCTGGGTATTGACGGACATCGGCTTGAAGCGCGGCTGCTTGAGCAGCTCGGTCATGCGAGCACCGTGGGTGAGCTGACGCTGCGTCGCGGCATCGAGGTCGGAGCCGAACTGCGTGAAGCCCGCGAGTTCGCGGTACGCAGCGAGGTCCAGACGAAGGTTGCCGGCAACCTGCTTCATCGCCTTGGTCTGCGCCGAACCACCGACGCGACTCACGGAGATGCCGACGTCGACAGCGGGGCGCTGACCCTGGTGGAACAGCTCGCCCTGCAGGTAGATCTGGCCGTCGGTAATCGAGATCACGTTCGTCGGAATGTAGGCCGAAACGTCGCCGTCCTGCGTCTCGATGATGGGAAGGGCGGTCAGCGAGCCGCCGCCGTTCTCCTCGGAGAGCTTGCAGGCGCGCTCCAGCAGGCGCGAATGCAGGTAGAAGATGTCGCCCGGATACGCCTCGCGTCCCGGCGGACGACGAAGCGTAAGCGACATCTGACGGTAGGCGACGGCCTGCTTAGACAGGTCGTCGTACACGACGAGCACGTGGCCGCCCGGGTTCGTGCGGCTCGCGGGACGTCCGTCACTACCGTTGTACATGAAGTACTCGCCGATCGCGGCGCCGGCCATGGGTGCGATGTACTGCAGCGGCGCGGAATCGGCTGCGGTGGCGCTCACGATAACGGTGTACTCGAGCGCGTTGTGCTGAGCCAGCGTCTCGCGGATGTTCGCGACGGTCGACGCCTTCTGGCCGATGGCCACGTAGACGCAGATCATGTCTTTGCCGCGCTGGTTCAGAATCGCATCGATGGCGATGGCGGTCTTACCCGTCTTGCGGTCGCCGATGATCAGCTCGCGCTGGCCGCGGCCGACGGGGATCATGGCATCCACGGCGAGCAGGCCGGTCTGAACCGGCTCGCACACCGGGGTGCGATCGATTACGCCCGGAGCCTTGAACTCGATGGGGCGGCGATGGGTCTCGCCCAGGCTGCCCTTGCCATCGATCGGCTGGCCGAGCGGGTTGACGACGCGGCCGAGCATGCCTCGACCGACGGGGATGTCCATAACACGACCGGTGGTACGGCATGCATCGCCCTCTTTGATCGAGTCGACGTTGCCGAACAGAACGGCGCCCACTTCATCGCGGTCGAGGTTCTGAGCCAAGCCGTACACGGTCTCACCCGTGATGGAACTGGTGAACTCCAGCAACTCACCAGCCATCGCGCTCTTGAGACCGAAGATGTGGGCGATACCATCGCCCACCTCGGCTACGTAGGATACTTCTTGGGTATCGACGGTAGCCGTCAGATCGTACAGGCGCTGCTGCAGAATCTGCTCGATGTTCTCGGCACTAATTGCCTCGGACATGTGGCTATACCTCCGAATTCTTTACTGCATGAGTCATGACCTTACGGGCCTGCTCGAGTTGGTGGCGCACGGATGCGTCACGACGACGTCCGTTGGCGGACAAGATGAGGCCGCCGATGATGGACGGATCGACGCGCTCGATGAGGAACACGTTGCAGCCCAGGTCGAGCTCGCACTTTTGGGTGATGAGCGCACGCAGCTCGTTGTCGAGCGGGACGGCGGTGGTCACGGTGACGCCAACGGTCTGCTGGTCGCCATCGGCCATCTCGCTGTACAGATCAAGCACCTCGCCCAGCTTGTCCAGGTCGCCATGTGCGGCCATCTGGGACAAGACGGAGAGAACCTCCGGGCTCGCCTCGGCCTCAGCCTTGAGGGGAGCAAGGTTCTCGTAGACGCGGTCCTCGGTCTTCGCCGCTTCGAGCAGCGTACGCGCGTAGGTCTCCAGCTTGCGCTTCTCGAAGCGCTCGCTGATCTGCTTATCGGCCATTGAGGGTGCCCACTTCCATGAGGTACTTCTTGATGAGCTCATGCTGCTTCGCCTCGTCGTTGGCGAGGGTCTCGCCGACGATCTTGCCGGCGACGGCGACGGACATCTTCGCGATAGTATCCGTAGCGCCGGCGTAGGCGCGCTTCATCTCGTCGTCGGCGCGGTCGTGCGCCTTGGCGATGATGTCCTCCGCCTCGACATGGGCGGCCGCGACGATGCGCGAACGCTCCTTCTCGGCGTCGGAGCGAGCGTCAAGCACGATCTCGGAAGCACGGCGACGGGCTTCGGCCACGATCGCATCTGCCTGCTCGCGAATCTCGGCCGCCTCCGCCTTGGTGGCATCGGCCTCCTCGATGCTATCCTCGATCTTGTGCTCGCGGGCATCGAGCACCGCGATGATCTTGGGCCAGACGAACTTGGCCAGCAAGAACCAGATGATGAGGAAGATAACGAGCGCCGGCACGAACTCGGCCTGTTTTGGGATAAGGATATCCGCACCGCCCGACTCCGAACCCTCGGCGAACGCCAAGGCGGGCGCGCTCAGCACCGAGGCGGCAGCCCCGAGCGTGATACCTGCGCGTGTAACGTTTTTCATGACTCCCCCTCGGGATCCGAAGTCCGGCGTCCTACTGAGAACACCCGACTATTTGACTACCAGTGCAACGACGAAACCGATCAGGGCCAGAGCCTCAGCGAAAGCAGCGCCCATGATGAAGACGGTGAAGACGCGGTCCTGCACTTCAGGCTGACGAGCCATGGCGCTCGCAACGCCATATGCCGCAAGACCGATAGCGAGGCCAGCGCCAATAACACCGAGACCGTAACCGATAACTCCCACAATTCCTCCTTGAGTTCATGCGCCGCCTATCGACGCACTTTGAACACGATACCTATATCAAGCGCAGGCGAAGGGCGCCGCCGAGCGCCGCCCGTCCATGCGCCTGGTATCCAATCTTAATGGCCCTCTGCCTCTGCTCCCTGAATGTAGACAGCGGTGAGGACGGTGAAAACATACGCCTGAACGAAGGCAACGAAGATCTCGATCGCGTAGATAACAAACAAGATGCCCGCAAAAACGACGGACGGCAACGCGCCGAAGACGTTGGCAGCCGAAAGCTCCGTGATCAAGGGCTCGGCAAAGAGCGAGACCATGAGCGCGAAGGAGCCGAGCACGATATGGCCGGCGAACATGTTGCAGAACAGTCGGACGGCCAGCGTGATGGGGCGAAGCAGCGTAGAGATGAGCTCGATGAGCCAGACCAGGATGTTCAGCGGGAACATGACGCCCTTGGGCGCGAGACTCTTGATGTAACCCCACACGCCGTGATTCTTCATGCCCACGATGACGAAGTAGATGAACACGACGACGGCGAGGGCAGCGGTAGTCGAGATGGTGCCGGTACCAGGCTTCATGCCGGGGATGATGCCGATGATGTTGTTGACGACGATAAACATGAACAACGTGCCCAGAAACGGCAGGTGCCGACGCCAGGACTCTTTACCGAGGATGCCGACGCCCACGTCGTTCTCGAGATACTCCAAAACGAACTCCATGGCGTTGGCGAACCTGCCGTGGGGAACGACCGAGACCTTGCGCGCGAAGGCAAACATCAAGACAAGGAGCACGATCGATGAGATGATGAGCCAAAACGTGTACTGGGTCACGCCGTGCATGAGGTCGCCGACCACGGGGATCGAGCTGAAGCTCGAAACGAGATGATTGATCTCGGCTGGCAGCTTATCGAACGCTTCCAAGGTTTCACCTTCCTTTTGTTCGCCCGCGCTCCAAGCGCGCGGACTCGCAGCTATGAACGCTTACCGCACCGCATGGTATAGACGGCCAGAGCCGTCCAGCAAGCAAATAAGCCCAAGAGCTCGCCCAGCAGGAACAAGATGACCTCGCCCTCCCAGCCTATATAGACCGCGATCACGCCAGCCGATAAGATGGCGAATGAGACGAGGATGCCCAAAAAACCTTTGGACAGGCTCGCCCTGCGCTTCCCGCGAAGTACCGGGAGAAGCACCGCCATGAGCGCGGCGAACGCAACGAGGCCCACAGCGATCCCGAACAAGATAAACGGCATATGGGAAAGCTCCACCATCCCGGACAACCGTCCATCCCCCCTATCACCCCCGCGCGCCGATTTGGCATGCGGACGCGAACCGCGCGAACACTTGAAACCTTATTGTAGGCACTATTTTTCGGATTTCAACGAACTTGTCTTCTAGTTTCTGGGGTTTTCGCCAACAGTGTTGGTTACGCAACAAGCGGGGCGCGTATGCCGACTAACGGCACACGCGCCCACTAAAAATCATGCACGGAATGTGAACTATTTCGTACCGAAGATTCTGTCGCCCGCGTCTCCGAGACCCGGAACGATGTATGCGTCCTCGTTCAGCTTCTCATCGACGGAGCAGGTGTACACGCGCACATCGGGATCCGCATCGAGGACGGCCTTGATGCCCTCGGGCGCTGCGATCAGCACCAGCAGGCGGACATCCTTCACGCCCTGGCGGCGCAGGTACTCGATCGCCGCCGTCGCAGAGCCGCCGGTAGCCAGCATGGGATCGACGACCAGGCAGGTGCGCTGGTCGATATCGGCGGGAACCTTGCAGTAATACTCGTGCGGCTCGTGGGTCTCTTCATCGCGATACATGCCCACGTGACCGACGCGCGCCGCAGGGATGAGCTCGAGCATGCCGTCCACCATGCCGAGACCCGCGCGGAGAATCGGAATGATGGCGACCTTGCGCCCCGCAATCTGCTTTGCAACGGTCGTGCACATGGGCGTGGTGACCTCCACGTCCTCAAGCGGGAAATCCCTCGTGGCTTCGTAGCCCTCGAACAGCGCGAGCTCCTTCACCAGCTCGCGGAATTGCTTCGAACCCGTACGTGCATCGCGCATGATGGTCAGCTTATGCTGCACCATGGGATGATCGACCACAACGAGCCGGGATGCATCGAATTCAACGGTCATGTTCGCGCTCCTTCCGCCCATCGCTAGCGGTTGATCGGCATGACGCGGGGCTTCTCGCCCTCTTCTGCCTTGCCGGTGGTGTCGAGCTGCATGATCTTTTCCACACGGCCGGCATGGCGGCCGCCCTCGAACTCGGAGGTAAGGAACACGCGCACGATGTCGCGGTTCACCTCGGGGTCGACGAATCGCCCGGAAAGACCGATGACGTTGCCGTCGTTATGGCGACGGAAAAGATCGGCGAACTCCGGGGTGGTGATGGAGGAGGCGCGCACGCCGGCGATCTTGTCGGCGGCGACGGCGATGCCGATACCCGTTCCGCACACGCACACGCCGCGATCGGCCTCGCCCGAGGCCACGCAGCGACCGACCTTGGCGCCGTAATCCGGGTAGTCCACGCGGTCGTCGTTATCCGGCCCAAGATCGATTACCTCGTGTCCGAGCTCGTTCGCCAGATAATCCGCGAGCATCTGCTTCTGCTCGAAACCGGCGTGATCTGATCCTATTGCGATACGCATCGATACATCCTTTCAGATATGGTCTGCAACATGCACAGCCTACCCATTTTGCGCAAAGAGTAGCGCCTTATTGCAATACGGTACGCGAACGTGCGACCGCATCATGCCAGCCCGACAACACGCGTGCAAGCTCCACAGGATTTCCCGCGGGCGCGAAGCGCTTGCCGATGCTTCGATTCTGCAGGAGTTCCTCGCGGTCCTCCCAGTACCCCACGGCGAGTCCCGCCAGATACGCAGCGCCGAGCGCGGTCGTCTCGATACTCTCGGACTGCACGACGGGGATCCCGAGCAAGTCGGCCTGGAACTGCATGATGAACTCGTTGCGCGATGCGGCGCCGTCGACGGACAGCGATTCGAGCTTGCGTCCCGCATCCATCTCCATCGAGCGGAGCACGTCGTAGCTTTGGTACGCCATGGATTCGCATGCGGCCCGAACCAGCGTCGCTCGATCGGATGCGGCGGTCAACCCGCAGATAAGGCCTCGGGAGTCGGGGTCCCACCACGGCGCGCCTAGGCCGCTGAAGGCGGGGACGAGATAGCAGCCGTTGTTGCCCTGAATCGAGCGTGCGATAGCGGCCGTCTCGCCGGCGTCCGCGATGATGCCCAGCTTGTCGCGAAGCCATTGGATCACGCTTCCCGCATGGAAGATCGACCCTTCCAAAGCGTAGCTGATCTTGCCGCTCTCCGCGATTCCGATCGTGGAGACCAAGCCGTTCTTCGATTCGACGACATCGTCGCCGGTGTTCATGAGCATGAAGCAGCCGGTCCCGTACGTGTTCTTGGTATCGCCCGGCTCGAAGCAGCAATGGCCGAAGAACGATGCCTGTTGATCACCCGCGACGCCCGTGATCGGAGGCGTATGCGTCATGATCTCGCTCGACACGCGGCCGAACTCGCCCGAACTCCAGCGTACCTCGGGCAGCATGGAGCGCGGGATATCGAGGACCCGCAGCAGCTCTTCATCCCATTCGAGCGTATGGATGTTGAACAGCATGGTGCGACTCGCATTGGTGTAGTCCGTCGCATACACCATGCCGCCGGTCAGGTTATAGATCAGCCAGGTATCGATGGTGCCGAACATGAGCTGTCCGGCCTCAGCCGCCTCGCGAGCGCCCGCGACGTTGTCCAAGATCCACTTGATCTTGGTACCCGAGAAATATGCATCGGGCTTCAGGCCCGTTTTGCGGCGAATCGTATCCGCCAAACCATCATGCACCAGCCTATCGGCGATGGGGGCGGTGCGCCGGCACTGCCAGCCGATCGCGTTATAGATGGGCTGGCCGCTATCGCGATCCCATACCACCGTGGTCTCGCGCTGGTTGGTGATTCCGATGGCGGCGATGCTGTCCGAATGGATGCCGCTCTTGAACTGCACTTCCATCATAACCGCGATCTGCGATGCCAAGATCTCCATCGGATCTTGCTCGACCCATCCCAACTCGGGATAGGACGTGGAGATCGCTCGCGATGCCTGTGCCACGATGCAATCGTACTCATCGACGATGATCGCACGCACAGACGTCGTACCCGAATCGAGCGCCATTATGTACTTGCCACCCTGGGGCAGATACATCGTGTCCACAAAACCCAGGTCCTTCAATGTGAATGCCATCGCGCGTAACCCACCTTGCTTCGAACTCTTCGCCGACTCCCCTTCGACCTACTCCGCATCGCCCAGGACGGCGTGCAGCCGCTCGGACGCGATCGCGCCCTCGCGCAGCACCCGCAGCGCTCCGTCCTGGTACGAGACGATCGTCGATGCATCCCTGCACGCCGTCTCGCCCGCGTCGATCGCGGCATCAACGCCCTGCAGGATGCGTGCTTCCACCTCGGCAAACGAACACGGGGCAGGAAGCCCGTGCGTGTTCGCGCTCGTCACCGCAAGCGGAGACGCGCACGCGCGCACCAACGCGGCGACGACCGGAGAGGCGGACGAGCGCAGCGCCACCGTGCCGTCGGACGCTCTCATGAAAGCGGGGACCTCGTCGGACGCCTCAACGACGACGGTCAACGCCCCGGGCCAGCAGGCGGTCGCAAGGGCCCTGATCTCATCCGGGACGTTACGGCCGAATCGGTCGAGATCGGCCACGCCCGAAACAAGCCAGGGCACGGTCTGCGCCAGGCTTCGCTGTTTCAAGCTGAAGATCCGCCGATATCCCGAATCCTCGGGCGGCATCTCGCCGTCATAGCGAGCATACGCCGCGACGGACACCCCGACGCCATATACGGTCTCCGTAGGGAGGAGCATGAGATCGCCGGAGCTGAGCCTTCGCGCCGCCGACGCCATATCGCTGCCGCTCGGGCTCGCGCCGATGTTATATATCTCCTGCATTCAACCTCATCCTCCTTTGCGTATACCACGAGGCCCTGCTTACCCGTTTTCGACATGCGCCATGCCGCGGTCAAAGCCGTCTGATGCATTTTCCCATGCCCCGCCCTCGATGCCCCGCACATGAGGGACCAAGTGGACAAGCGGGGAGCGCATTTCGGTAAGGGGCTCCTTGCGTGTCGGTTCGATGTGCGCGCTTCGCATCACGCCGGGGTTTTCCCCAAGACGATCCTCGGTCTATGCGTCAAGTCGAACACGATGCGCACGTCGACCATACCCGCCGCACGGCAGAGATCCGCCGCCTCGTCCAGAGATTCCTCAAACAGCTCGCACGCGAACAGACCTCCCGGCTTCAGCATCCTCGGCGCCGCGTTCAGCAGCCTGCGAAACACCGAGAGGCCGTCATCCCCGCCCTCCAAAGCCAGACCCGGCTCGAAGTCCACGACTTCACGAGGGAGCGTCTCCATCACCTCATGCGGGATATAGGGAGGGTTGGAAACCAGGACATCGAAGGCGCCCGCCTCGTCATCCGTGACCGGCGACACTAAATCGCCCTCGCGCACCGATACCGTCGCAGTATCGATTCCGAGAGCGTCCCTGTTCTTCTTCGTCAACGCAACCGCCTGGGGATTGATATCGATCGCGACGCATTCCACCTGCGCCGGCCGCTCGCTTGCAAGGGATAGCGCGATGCACCCCGTTCCGCAACCGACCTCCAGCACGCGCGCGACCTCGTCGACCTCCTCGCATGGATCCGAGGCGCCTTCCGTCGCATCCGCAGTCGAATCGCCCGACGCTTCGCACGGCGAGGCGTCGCCGTCGACGTCCTCATCCACCTCGTTCGACTCGGCGCGGGCACGCTTCAAATCCGCGGCGGCGTCGAGCTCCCCGTTCCACGGCAAGCTCGCCCGCTTGCGCGCCATGGCCCCGCGCGATTCGAGGACCTCGTTATCAAGGTAGTCAAGCACCTCGCCAACGAGCACCTCGGTCTCGGGACGGGGAATGAGCACACCGGGCTCGCATAGCACGTCGATCATTCGAAAGCCGGTCGACCCCGTGATGTATTGAACCGGCTCCCCCTTAGCGCGCCGCACCACGGCGTCGTGCATCCGAGACAGCTCGCTTTGGTCGAGCGGCCTGTCGAAATTCATATAGAGCTCCACGCGGCTCATGCCCGTCACCGAGGTGAGCAGCAGCTCCGCGGTATACCGCGCGCGCTCGTCGCCCTTCTTCTCGAGATATCCCCGCGTCCAATCGAGGCAACGACTGATGGTCCACATATCATCTGCCATGCGTTCCGTCCCTACCTTCCCCTCTCGCCGCGCCGACCGTCCCGTTTCGTCGGGCCCTGCGCAGCCACTGCTCTCATGAAGGATGATTCTACTGCATCGGTCCGAAGGCGCTGCGCTCGAGGGGGCTTCGCCCCTGCCTTCGGGACAAAAACCGTTCATAGACGAGGCCGCTACCGCATACGCTTACAGAAATACCCCCTGCGCTAACAAAAACGCGGCCGCCGGGCATTCCCGACGGCCGCGCCCCATGCGCTTTCGCGCTATGTCTAGCGCTTGTTCTTGCGAGCAAGCACGACGCCGGCGGCGATCACGATGACCGCGACGACAATGAACCCGCCAACCATGACGAGCGTGTTGTCGCCGGTCTGGGCGAGCGAACCGCCCGTACCGGGCTTACCGGTGTTACCGGGCTTGTTGGAGCCACCGGCATTACCAGCGTTGCCGGAGTTGCCGGTGTCACCCGAACCGCCATCGCCAGGCGTGGAGGGACGGGTAAGGCCATCGATCTTCGCGAGGATATCGGCGCGAGCCGCCTCGACCTCATCGGCGGTGCCGCTCTTGAGGAGCGCCTTGCCTGCGGCGACGGCGTCCTTCAGCGCGGCGACGCTCTGATCGGTGTAGACCGAGGTGTCGATGGCTTCGGCGCGAGCGATAGCGTCCTTCAGGGCGACCACGTTCACGAGCTGGGCGCGCGCATCGACGATAGCCTGGGCAAGCTTGCCGTTCTCGCTATCCTCATGCTCGGCCTCGGCCGCCTTGATGGCAGCATCGAGAACCTTCCAGCTATCGGAGGTGTAGTCATCCTTGTTGAGCTTCTTCGCATCCGCCAGGACGCCATCGAGATCGACGGCGACGAGCTTTGCCTGAGCGTCGGCGAGGTTCTGAACTGCCTCGGCGATCTGCTCGGCGGTGCCGTCCTCGAGCAGCTTCTTGGACGCCTCGTAGGCGGCCTTGTACTGCGCGTAGGAATCAGGCGTGTACGCGCCCTCGGAAATGCCCTCGAACTCCGCCTGGGCAGCGAGGAGCGCCGACACGTCGACGAGACCGTCGCGGGCGGCGAACAGGTTGTCCATGGCAGCATTGAGCTGCGTGGGATCCTTCACGCCGTCATCGACCAACTTCTGCAGGGCGCTCAGGGCCTCATCATAGGAAGCCTTGGAAGACGTGGTGAAGTCACCCTCGCCCCACTTCAGCTCCTTTGCATCCTCGAGCACCAGCGCCGCGCGATCGGCAGCGGTGGCATCGAAGACCAGGTTCTCGCGAGCAGCCTTGAGGTTGGCCGCGAGCTCCTCGCCCTGCGTCTCGGAGATGTTGTCCGCATCCTTCAAGGCCTCGGTCGCGGCAGCCAGAGCCTGGCTGTACGCATCCCACGTGGTCTTGGTGTACGCGGAACCGTCCTTGATGGCGCCTTCCACGAGCTCGGAGAGCTCGGTGCCGGCGTAGCGGACGACCTTGTTGGCCACAGCGTTCTCCAGACCGGCCTTCAGCGAGGCGGCGGCGTCCGCAGTGATCGCGGACTCGTTCGCCAAAGCGCCCTCGGCAGCGGCGACCGCCGTGTCGAGCGCGGCCTTGCTGTTAGCGGTCCACGTGGAGGTGTCGGCCTTCTTGGCCGTATCGAGCGCGGTGCGCAGAGCAGCGATGCTATCGGTGCTTGCACCGGCGGCCTTGCCCAAGAGGTAGATCTCGGAGATCTGGGGCGTGGTGCCAGCGGGCCACTCGATGACGACGTCCTTCACCGCGGTGAAGTTGACGGCGGCACGGGTTGCGGCGATCACGTTGCCGAAGCGGAACTCCTGAGAGTTCTGATCGAGCGTGCCGAGGGTCACGGTCTCGGTCGCGCTGTAGGAACCGTCCGTGTAGAGGACGGCCTTGACGGTCGCGCCGCTGGGGTTGCCGCGAGAAATGATGCGGACGCCCTCATAGGCGGTGCCATCGGCCTTCAGCGGGGTGGAGACGTGATAGGTCAGGGTGCCCGCGGTGTCGCCGGAAGGCGCCCACTGGCTCTCGAGATTCTTGTCGATCATGTTGCTGGGCAGCATATCGCGCTGCTCGGCAACAGTGCTCTCGAAGTCGCCGCCCGCATAGGTGGAGACGTACTCGCCCTTGTTGATGCGCAGCTCGCCCAGGCAGATCCAGCGGTGGCTGTAGGTGCCGGTGAAGCGGATGCGCAGATAGCGACCGGTGACATCGAGGTTCTCCGCCTTGGCGGTCATGTTGCCGGGGACCTCGCTGGAGTGCGTGAGCCACGCGGCGTTCTTAGCGGTGTCCTCGTTGTACTCGTTCTCGACGATCTCCTTGCTGTTGATGTCGAGGACCTGGGTCCACTGATCATCGGCAGCGTTGGGATCGTTTGCGACCTCGATCACGCCGTTGCGGATGAAGTCCTTGCTGGTCTCGGGAATGAAGTACTCGAAGGTGTTGATGGTGCGCTCCTGGCCAAGATCGAAGACGATCTTGTTGCCCTCGCTCGGGTAGCCGGCGATGGTGGAGTTGGTGCCGATGTTGCCATCGAAGACCTTCGCCACATCGAAGCTATCGGAGCCGGACACGTCGCTGGAGACCAGCTTCGGTGCCAGGGAGCCCAGGAAGGAAACGGAGAAGCCGTTGAACGCCACGGAAGCGTTGTCGGCCGTAGCCTTGTAGCCCACATAGCGGGCGTTGACGGGCTCGGAGCCCAGGGCATTCCACTCAAGGCCGTTCATGGAATACATAAGGGTGGCGTTGGCGGCGTTGGTCTTGCCGGCCGTTGCCTTGACCTCGCGACGGATGCCGCCAAGGTCGATGGCGACGGCGTCGCCGTTCTTGGGCAGGGTCACCGTTGCGTCGGTGGTGTTGGCGCCCTCGCCCGTCACGCGAGCCTTGAGGCTGGCGTTCGGCAGCTTAAAGGTGCTGTAGATGTTGTCCGTCGAGAACGAGTAGCGCTCGTAGGCCTCGAACTCGAAGAGCTTGAACCAGCTGGCGGTGTTGCTGTTGGAAACGAGCTTGACCGCGGTGGCCTCGACCGTGGAGAAGTTCTTGACCTCATCGGTGGAACCGCTCAGGTCGCAGGCCTTCTTCCAGGTGCCGGAGGCAGCGTTGGGGGCTTCGTCGGTGGTGTAGTACACCGAAGCGGACGTGAACTTATCGGCACCCGAGTCCTGCAGGACGCGCACGGTGTCGATCTTCACCTTGCCACCAAGGGTGAGCATGACCCAGTCGTTCTGCTGGGTGTTGCGGCTGCTCCAGAACTGCGTGGTCTCGTCGCCGTCGATGGCGCGGCCGATCACGTTGCTCTGGTAGGTGGGCAGGTTGGTGGTCACGGTCTTGGCAGCCGCGACTTCCTCGCCGGCCGTCGCATACAGGTCGGCAACGCGCCACCAGATATTCTTGCGCGCGTTGTTGACGACCTTGATGGCCTTGGCCTCAACGGTCTTACCCAGCTTGATGGTCTGGGAAGTCTTGTTGTTGATGGCGCCGGCCTCGTGCCACTGGTTATCGGCGGTCTGATAAAACGCGGTGCCGTTATCGATGGCGTCGCCGCCGTTGTTCGAAAGCGCCTGCTTGAAAACAATGGCGTCGATGGACTTCACGCCGTCAAACGTCACGATCACAGCGGCGCCCGCCTCGGTGCCGTCGTCCTTCTGGGAACCGACGCCGTGCGTCAGCCAGGCCTCGGTGTTGTCCTTGCCGTCGGAAGCGTTGCCCAGCGGCTTGGAATTGTCGGCGCTGACCTGCTTCTCCAGCGAAACGGTGCCGAAGAAGGTGGCCGACTCGGCAGCCGGGCCGTCGACCTTGTTGATCTCGACCTCGTTGATGGTGAGCCAGCACGCGCCCTCGTTGTTAGCGGTGGCGTACAGGCGGACGCCGAAGACGTCCTTCTGGTTCAGGTCCTTGAAATCAACCACGCGCTCGCGGTTGTTGCTGATGGTCTTGCCGTCAACATCGACCCACGCGCGACCGCTCTCGGTCTCCTTCAGCACCTGCAGCTTGCCGGTGCGGACGGTGTCGTTGAGATGCTCCGCATCGTAGGTGATGGTGAAGCGATCGAGGTCGAACGCGTTGGTCTTCTCGACACCGAAGAACGTGCCCTCGGTGATGGTGGCCGGGTCCTTGTAGCTCAGACCGGTGTTGGCCTTGCCGTCGAACAGAACGTCGGTCTTGGCAGACGGGCTGTCGGTACGGCTGGTCACGAACTTGGTGAAGTTCGCATCGGGGTTGGAAGCCAGCTCGGCGCGCTCGGCGACATAGGTGTCCAGAGCGTTGATGGTCGGCACGATGTGCGACTTGCCGATGCGGGCATACTCGGTGTGGTCAATGTAGAGATAGCCGTGGTTGTTGGCATCGTCAAGCTTAGCGGTGCCCTCAGAGTACTTGGCGATCAGCGTGGACTTGTCGCCCGCCAGGTCGGCCTTGACAGCCTCGAGCTCGAGAAGGGCAGCCTCGGACTGCTCCTCCATCGCGTCGACCCAGTAGCTGATCTGCTCGAGCATATCCTTGTTGCCAGCGGACGCGCGGTAGGATGCAGCGATCTCCTTCAGCTCGGTGAAGATCGCGGTCATGCTATCCACATCGTCCTCGGTAACGGTACCGGATGCAAGCTTGGTGCGGAACGCCGTAAGCGCTTCCTTGATGTCGGCGGACTCGCCGTTCTCCCAGGTTGCGCCGCCGCCGTACATGCGAAGCGCATGGCCGGAGAGGGCCTTCAGCGCATCGGAGCCAGCGGTTGCAACCGGAGAGTTGTGATCCACGTAGGAGAAGGAGTCCTCCCACGCCTGGTCGGCGTGGTCGGTGGACGTCCACAGGTTCCACGTGAGATCGGCGTTCATGAAGATCGCCTGCTTGGAGGGCTCAGACTGCTGCATGGGGTTCAGCACGACGCCCTTGACCTGGCCCGGCTTGAGGTCGGAGCCCAGGAAGTTGTTGTGGCCGCCCATGTGCAGGGCGTCCTTGTCGTTGTCGGAGCACGGCCAGTTGATCCACATGAAGGGAGCGACACCAGAGTTGTTCTGGAACGTGCTGGCAAAGTTGTTATCGATCTTGCCCCAGACGCGGCCACCGGTGTTGACGACCTGGATGTTGTCGGGAAGATCGCTGTACCAAGCCTCACCGTAGCCCATGTAGTTCACCGGGCAGAAGATGATGGTGTCCTTGAGGCCGGGGTACTTGAGCGACCCGTCCTCATTGGTTGCCTTCTGCTGCTCGTGAATCCAGTTGGTCATATCGGTGCACAGCTTGATGTACAGGGCGTTGCCCTGGTTGCCGGCATCGTCGGCGAGGATGGCGATCTGGCGAACGCCGTGGTCCATAACCTGCGTGAACTTTTCCTTCAGGATCGCAACGGAATCATCGTAGTTCGCGTTGGTGATGGGGTTGCTCATGAAGGGGTGCAGCGCATAGACAAAGCGGCACTTCGACTCGTTGCCGGCCTTTGCCAGCGGGTCGATCTTCTCGGTGAGCTCCTCCTCGGTGTAGAGGGTGCGCCACTGAGCGTTGTGCTTGGGGTCGTCCTTCGGAGCGTACACGTATGCGTTGAGCTTATAATAGCCGCCCCACTTCATGAGGTTGACGCGGTCCTCGGTGCTCCAGGGATTGCCATAGTAGCCCTCGATGAAGCCACGGGTGATGACGTCGGCGTAGTCTGCAACGGTGAAGGCGCGCAGAGATGCGCCGTCGGTCTGCTGCAGGATCTGGTACAGGGTGGTCAGACCGTAGTATGCGGCGTCGGTGCTGGCGCCCAGAACGATCACGCGGTCGGGCGTATCGCCCTTGGCGGGCAGCGAAGCGAGCAGATACGCATCGGTCTTGCTGAACAGGTCGTCGGCCACGGTCAGCTCGCCGGACTTGGTAAGCTCGGTCACCATGGTGTCGACGACGCCGTTGGAGCCCTTGACGCCCACCAGGATGTTGGTGGAGCGCTTGCCACCGAGCCCCTTGGCCTTCTTGGCCTTCATGCCCTTCAGAGCCAGAGACTCGTTGAGGCGCGCTTCGGTATCCGCATCGATGCCGTCCTCGAGCACGACGTTCGCTTCCTTGCGAAGCGTCTGCGTGCCCTCGGCATAGGTCACCGCATGCGGAGTGGGATAAATCTGGTAGTCACCCTCTGCGGCCCAAGCGGGTGCGGCGGCACCGAATGCCGTCAGCACACACAGCGTTAGGGAGCAGAGGATGAACGACCAAATTGTCCGATTACTCGAAACAGTTCGATTCATTCATCCTCCTACTTGCTGTACGAACAGTACTATTGCAGCGCAGCGTGGCGCCCTGCCGAGCAACAGGGGCGCAACGCTGCACAAGCAACCGAAACGAAGATTACTTTATCAAAAGCACCGCCCCCGAAGGAGCGGTGCTTTCACCCGAGATTATGCCGTAAGGCATATCCCATTATGAGCTTGCTACTTCACCAGGTCCTTCTCCGCCATGCGGTGCAGGAACGCAGCCATGTCGCAGCGGACGATCTGGTCGTAGGGGCGGAACGTCTTGGTGCCGTCGGCCTCGGTCCAGCCGGTGGAGACGCCCGACGCCGCCAGCCACAGCACGGCCTCGCGGTGCGGCGTGTCCTTCGTCACGTCGGCGAAGGCGTCCTTGGCCTCGAACTCCGGCTCGCCGGCCATGCGGTACAGGAACGCGGCCATGTCGCAGCGGGTGATCTCGGCGTAGGGGCGGAACTCGGCGGTGCCGTCGGCGTTCTTCCAGCCGGTGGAGATGCCCTCCGCGGCGAGCCACAGGATGGCGTCGCGGTGCGGGGTGTCCTTGTCGACGTCGGTGAAGGCCGGGGCCTTATCGGCGTCGAACTTCGGCTCGCCGGCCAGGCGGTAGAGGAACGCGGCCATGTCGGCACGCTTCACCGTGGCGTAGGGGCGGAAGCTAGACGTACCGTCAGCGTTCTCCCAGCCCTTGGAGATGCCGTTGGCGGCCAGCCAGACGATGTCGTCCTTATGGGGCGTGCCATCGATCACGTCATTGAACTCGATGTCGCCAGGCTCGGGATCGGGCTTAGCGCCGTCGAGACGCAGCGCCACGATAGCCTCGGCAAGCTTCTGGGCGGAGTTGTAGACGGCGTTCACGTCGCCGGCCTGCGAAGCCAGAACGTCCTTCGAGGCGGACAGCGCCGTCTGCATCGCATCCCACGTTGCCTTGGTGAACTGGTCGTGCTTGCAGGGACCATCCTGCTTGACGAGCTCGGCAGCGGCGATAACGGCCTTCAGGCGATCGAAGTTGGGAGCAGCAGCGGCATCGGACAGACGAAGCTCCGCTGCAGCACCGTTGCCGTTGTTGGCCTTCACCCAAACGAGCTTGACAGCCTTCACGCCGTTCTGGCGATCGAACTTGATCATGATCGGGTCGAGGCCGGTGACGTTGAGGTCGCCCTCCTTCACCTTGGTGAAGGACGTACCGTCGGTGCTGACCTCGATGCGGTACTTCTGGATGTTACCGTTGGTGCCCGTCTGGCGCGGGGTGTACTGAATGCCGTCGACATCCATCGGAGCCTTGCCGGTCAGCGTTACCCAGTGCTCACCCGTGGTAATGCTCCAGTCGCTGTGCCACATGGAGCTCAGGTTGCCGTCGAGCGTCTTGGACGCGTCGTCGCCACCCTGGTGCGAGCTGTCCTTCGCAACGAGCGTTGCGGGATCGATAAGGGTCAGGTCGGTGCTGGCCTTCGGCTTCAGGCCGTCGAGAGCGCGTACGATCTCGGCGGTATAGCCGTCAACGGTCTCCTGCATGGAAGCGGGGAGATCAGAGCGGACCTTGCCCCATGCCATCTGGAGGGTGGCAACGGAGTCATCGGTGAACAGGTCCGTAAGGGTCTCGGCGTAGTCGCCGCCCTGCAGCTGCGCATAGGCGTCGATGCGGCAGTAGTCGGCCTTATCGAACTCGGTCTTCTCAAGCAGCGCGTTGATCTTGGTCGTAAGGTCGGCGATGACCTCGGCGGACGGATCCATCTGCTTGAAGACGTCATACGCCTGGTCGAGCAGCTCGCGCATGCCCTCGATCTTGTGGGACTTCAGGACCGACTCAGCCGTAACGACGGCGTAGTCGAGCTCCATGGTGGAGTTGAACTCCTTGGCCGTGGAGATGCGGACGTCGTCGACATAGCCCTGGAAGGCATTCGTCTTGGAGCCGATGACGTTCACGGGGAACATGGTAGTTGCCTTGAGAGCCTTACCCTCGGCAGCCTTGTCGCCGTCGCCCAGCGTGTCAACAAGCTTGCCGTTGACATACAGGTGAGTCTTGTTGAGCTCGTTCTTAAACTCAAGCTCGACCCACTCGTTTACCGGCAGCTCGTAGTTAAAGGAGAAGACGTGCTTCTCACGGGTAAAGCCGACTTTGCCGGTACCCTCCTGCACAGCCATGATCTGGCCGTACTCGGACTCGAAGAGAACCTGCGGCTCGGTGGAAGCGCTCGTGCGCTTCACCTTCACGCGAAGGTCATTGCCCAGGCCGATGGTGGTGAGCGCATCGTCCTTCACGGAAACGAAAGACTTCTCGCCGTTGAGCTTGAGGGCGTTGCGGCCATCAACCGTCTCGATCTTGGCATTCTCACCAGCAACGAGGTCACGCTTCAAACCAGAGGCGTCGGACATATCGTCCATGTTCCACTGGGCTACGACGCCAGACTCGGTCTTAGCGACATCGTAGTGGAAATTGGTGCTGGGCTCGTCGCCGAGCTGCTTGGAGAGCTGCTTGGCCTGCTGAGTATTCAGCGAGCCGCGACCCCAGGAGTTGGCACCGAAGAGGCCGGCAGCGGCGGTAATACGGTCGTACACGTCGTGCTCGGTAATGCCGTTCTCCAGGTAGTCGGTCATATCGTTCCACACCGCGAAGGCGCCGCCGATGACCTGCGGGTCGCCCGCAGGGATGACCACGTCGCTGATGCTGTTCAGCGGGTCGGTGTAGACCGTGTTGTCGTACAGGTAGTCGTAGTAGTAGCCAGCGTTGGGCACGATGTAGAAGTGACCGTCATTGCAGTCAATAAGGTCGAAGCCCATCTCATACATCTTGTCCATGTTGGCATAGCCCCAGTTCCAGAGGTTGATCTGGGCGCGAGGCTCGCCTTCCTTGCCATTCACGTGAATGGGATCGCCCTCGGTGTACTGAGACAGAGAACCCCAAACGCGCGGGGTCTTGCCATTTGCGCGGGCATAATCAAACATCTCGTTGACGAACTTGCGATACAGCGGACCGGACTCAGCCTTAGAGCCGACATTGTATTCGTCAGCGCCAACATGAATCACATCGGTGCCGGCGAAGACAGCATCGTCGCCGCCAATGAGATACTCGTCAAAGATGCTCTTCACGAAGCCGAGGCTCTGGCCGAACTTGTCACCGCGGAGGTCGAGGTGGTCATTCTGACGGCCGTTGGTGCCGTAGCGCAGGTCCGGACGGACCTTGGTAAGCGCCAAAGAGTGAGCCGGGGTATCGATCTCGGGAACAATATTCACGCCGAGCGCGGCGGAATGCTCGATGTACTCCTTGAAGTCAGCCTTGCTATACCACACGTCGGTAGAGGTGAGGTCTGCCTTGTTCTCGCCGCCCTTCTTAATGTTGGACTCAAGGCGGAAACCAGAGTACGCCTTCATGGCGTCCTCGCCCTTGTTCGTGTAGTACTCAAGCGGAATGAGGTTGTCATTCAGGTGGACCTGGAAATCGTTGAGCTTGAACCAAGCAAGCTGCTCGGTCATCTGCTTGAGCCAGTCCAGCGTGAAGGTCTTACGACCAACGTCAAGGATAAGGCCGCGTACCTTATACAGCGGATAGTCGCGAGCGGTACCAACAGGGAAGGTTTTATTGCCGGTCTTCATGCCCTGGAGGATGGTCTTGGCACCCCAGTTAGCGCCGGCGACCTTCTCGGCAGTCACGGTGATCTTGTCGCCCTTGGCCTCGACGAGGTAGCCCTCGTCCTGCAGGCCCTTGGACTTGTCAGCAGTCAACGTAAAGAAGATATCGCCCGCGTTGGCAGACGTGCCCTTGACGACCGACAGCTCAACACCGGTTACCTTGGCGAAGTCCTTGGCAAAGTCGTCAGCCATGATCTTGAGGGAGTCATCGCTAAAGACGACGCGCTTGGCGGAAGCCGCGGCGAAGGAGCCGGTACCGCCGACCCACTCGCGGAGCTCGGGCAGGATCGACGGAGCCGCATTGCCAGCCTTGGCTGCTGACAGCGTGCCGGGAACGGCAACGTCAAACTCCTTGAACGCGTAATCGGTGTTGTCCTTCTTATTGGTGATCTTGAAGGAAGCCTTCACCGTCACGTTCGCGATGGGATGGAAGATCGTGCCATCGAGGCCGATGACCTGCTCGTAATCGGTACCGTTGTACTTGATCTCATAGCCCTCGGGAGCCTCGGGGAGCTCGTACTGGAGCGTCTGGGTCTCAGCGGTAACCGGATCGATCTTGATGTCGTTCAGATACTCGGCGGGCTGCTTTGCGGGCGCGGGCGGAACCTCGTTCCAAGCCTCGAACTCCATGCAGGAGGCGCCCCAACCAAGAACCTGGGTAATCTCGAGCTTCACATAGCGACCCGTCGCAGGCTGCTCAAGGGTGATCTTGCTCGTAGCATCCTTGTTGTTGGCAGTCTGGTAAACCGGGGTTCCCCAGTTGGCGGTCGCGGGATTGTTCCAGCACGCCTCATCACTCGAAGCGTAAACCTTGAACGCAGTGGAGTAGTTCTCCGCGTTCTCCCACATAGCCTCGATATACTTAAAGGTCTCTTCCTTGCCAAGGTCAACGGCGAGCCATTGCGGCTGGTCGGCAGACGGCCTAGTCTCGGTCATCCAGCGATCGGCCTTGCTGTCCTTCTTCTTGCCGTCGACAGCACGGGCACCGTTTTCGTTGTGATAGTCGACGCTGGCCTTCGTTGCCTTCTTAAGCGCGAGGTTCACAGCGTCGGCAGGCTCGGGATCAATGGTGGCGCCCTTGGTATTCATGACCTCAAGCTCGCACACGGAGATACCGTACGGCCCATTCATAGCAGTGACGTCAAGCTTGACGTAACGACCGGACTTAGGAGCATCCAGGGTAACGGTGCTTACAGCCTCGTTAGTGCCCTTTCCAACATGCACGGGATCGCCCCATGCCTCCTTGGAGTCGGAAACGTAGAGCTTCCAATCCTTGCCGCTGTTCTCCTGGTCTTCCCAGGTGATAACGAACTTATCGACCTCAGTCGTCTTACCCAGGTCGACAACCGCCCATGCCGGTTCAGTGCTCTCAGTCATCCAGCGACCCGTCTTGGAATTCTTGTCGCCATCAGTCAGCTTACGGCCGGTGCCGTTGTACTCGCGATTAACTGTCACCTCCTTATTGAGTGCCAGGTTCGCGGGTCCGGCCGCATATGCGGCGGGCGTCGTGGAAACCACGCAGATCAGCGCGAGCGCCACTGCGAAGAAACCATTCAGCACCTTTCTTGCCCTTGATATCATTCCCTCTCCTTTTGTCTCACGATGTCGCCGCGATTCGACGACATTCGACCGACATAATCCATTTGACCTTACCGTTCACTTTCGTAAACGGCGGTTAGACACCGGTGAGCGGTATTCGAGAATATGCGGCTTTATACAGCTCAATATCGGGCTCGCGTGGTCACGAAGCAGCGCGCAGCCCCCGTAACCACGCGCTTTTTCGCTAGATGCTCACCTCTGCTTCGCTGTGCATATAGCCGTCATATTTCTGTATACATTTGTTCACCGAATCTTCTGCAATCTTTAATCGCTTTATTCATTCTTAAGTCTTTCGGTAAACGGTCGCCATTTGTCATGAGTGGTTATTCACATATAACTTGTATTTAATATGGAATACCACTAGCTGCAGGCTTGTTGCGAATCCTCTCAATGCGGCCTTCAGGCGCGAAGACCGTCGACCCGGCGAAGCAGGCGCCCAATATGCAAAACCATGCAGATAGACAGCTCATTCAATCCATTGGCCCCGGCCACGGCTCCGCCGCCGCCCCCATCTATATATTAGTACGCCTCCATTCGTACGAGACAGGCCGCACCGCCCCGCCGCTCCAGCCAGGTGCATTATGGTGTTACAAAATGTGCGCGATGAAGCCTGGAGAAAGGGCTATGTTTGGCCTAGGGAAGCATGCTATCCGGTATGACCGAAGGGGGACGCCATGCCTGAAGACCCGCAACTTGTTAAGCTCAAACATCTAGGCCGCTATGTCGTGGTGCGTCGCGCCATCACGCTCGCATGCGTATGCGCATCGGCCCTGCTGCAAACCTACGTTATCCAGGCATTCGTCAATCCCGCCAATCTGCTTTCGGGAGGGTTTACCGGCGTTGCCCTCCTTCTCGAACGCGTGGCCCATCTTATGGGCACCAGCCTGCCCGTATCCATAGGCGTCCTGCTGCTCAACATTCCCGTCGCGCTCTTTTGCTGGCGCTCCATAAGCAAGCGCTTCGTTCTCTTCTCCATGGTCCAGGTGGGATTGCTCAGCGCGTTTCTCGAGATCTTCTCGTTCCAGCCCATCTTGGGGGAGACGTTTCTCAACGTGATCTTCGGCGGCGTCTTGAACGGCATCGCCATCGCCATCGCCTTGAAAAGCGGGGCGTCTACCGCCGGCACGGACTTCATCGCCCTCTACGTTTCCAACAAGACCGGTAAGACGATCTGGCCCTATGTGTTCGCAGGCAATTGCTGCATCCTGGCGATCTTCGGCTCCATCTTCGGATGGGAGCACGCCGCATATTCCATTGTGTTCCAATTCATATCGACCAAGGCCATCGACGGCTTCTACCATCGGTACAACCGTTCCACCCTGCTCATCACCACCAAGAAGCCCCAGGAAGTGGCCCGCGCCTACACGAACACGCTCCATCACGGCGCCAGCATCATCGACGCCACCGGCGCGTTTAGCGGCGAGCCCGTCGGTATCATCCATACCGTGCTCTCCACCTACGAGGTGGGGGATGCTATCCGGCTCATCCGCTTCGTCGATCCGCGCGCCGTGGTCAACGTACTCAAAACCGATGACTTCGTTGGCAACTTCCATCGCGCCGGCATCGATGAACCGCTCCCAACCGAGGTCGAGAACGGCGAATCACCCGACTCGATCCTGGAGCTCATCGCGCGCAAGCAGCACGACAACCATGCGGACCGTTAAAATACGGGCGCAGCTTACGAGCATCTACCTGCACCGACAACCGACGCCCGGGCGCGCCGCCGTCCCGCTGTCTTGAAAAAGGCCGCCGCCATACAGCCGACGGCCCGTCTTCACTGGTATGTTGCCCGTTAGCCCGGTGGCGCCTTACACCGCCGCCGCCAGCTTCTCGGCGCGCTCCGCGGCAGCCAACGCCTCGATCACATTGGGCAGCAGGTCTCCCAGCAGCACGCCGTTATACGTAGAGTTGAAGCCGATGCGGTGATCGGTCACGCGGTCCTGCGGCTGGTTGTACGTGCGGATCTTCTCGGAGCGGTTGCCGTGGCCGATCTGGCTGGAGCGCTCGGCGCCCAGCTCTGCCTGCTGGCGCTCGAGCTCCATCTCGTACAAGCGGGCGCGCAGCATCTGCATGCAGACCTCGCGGTTCTGAATCTGGGAGCGCTGCTCCTGCGACTGGACCACCGTGTTGGTGGGCAGATGGGTGATACGCACCGCCGAGTAGGTGGTGTTGACGCACTGGCCGCCGGGGCCGGAGGCGCAGTAGGTATCGATGCGCAGGTCGGACTGGTTGATCTGGACGTCGATCTCCTCCGCCTCGGGAAGCACGGCGACGGTCGCCGTGGAGGTCTGGATGCGGCCCTGGCTCTCGGTCTTGGGCACGCGCTGGACGCGGTGGACGCCCGACTCGAACTTCATAACCGAGTACACCTTATCGCCCTCGACCTTGAACTCGATGCTCTTGAAGCCGCCCGCCTCGCTGGGGCTGGAGTCGAGCACGGTCATCTTCCACTTCTTGGACTCGATGAAGCGCTGGTACATCTTGAACAGATCGCCCGCGAAGATGGCGGCCTCGTCGCCGCCCGCCGCGGAGCGGATCTCGATGATGGTGTTCTTCTCGTCGTTCGGGTCGCTCGGGATGAGCATGAACTTGATATCCTCTTCCAGCTGGGGAAGCTTGGACTCGTTCTCGGAGATCTCCATCTGGAGCATCTCCTTCTCGTCGGCATCGCTTGCCTCGCGCAGCATCTCCTTCGCCACCTCGATGTCATCGAGGGCGGAGATGTACTCGCGCGCGGCGTTCACCAAGTCGGTCTGGTGCGCGTACTCCTTGTTCAGGCGGGTGAATTCCTTGATGTCGCTCGCGACGGCAGGGTCGGAGAGCTTCTTCTCAAGCTCCTGATAGGCAACGATGATCTTCTCAAGCTTCTCGCGCATGATGCACTCCTTCTAACAATGAATCAATGGTTCGCATGCCACGGCGAGCATGGCCGCTCGCCGGCGCGGCGCTTTTCGCAGCGCCGGGGTAAAAGGGCGGATGCGGCTCAACGCCGCCAGCCGTAACGGTGCGGTCGCGTGGTCGCACGCCAGTCAATTCATCCAGCTAGAGTTTATCGAACGCGAAATGCATGGAATGGTCCCCTTTCAACGGAGCTATGATACCCAAAGAATAGTCGAGAAACAACGAATCCCACAGAATGCGCAGGTCGTCCACGGCGCGGCATCCCGCCGCCTACAGCAGGGTCATCGAAAAGGATCGCGTGTCGGTCTCGCCGGGCTCCAGGATGGTCACGTTGTCGCGATGCTCGAACACATCGTCTTCCTCCGCAAGGGCGGCGTGCCCCGTCCAGGGCTCGACCGCCACGAAGGGCGCATCGGGCTGCGCCGACCAGATACCCACGAACTTGAAGCCGTCGAAAACGAGGCGCACGCCGCGGCCGGACTTCCTGCTCACCAGCTCGATGGTGTTGCCGGGCACATCGGAGAGCACCACGGTGTCGCAGTCGAACAGCTCGCGCGTGATGGGCAGCACGTCGGCGTCGTCAAGCGAGCGGAACGAGTTCTCGTACGTGAGCATGCCGCCCTCGACCATGGTGGGCGAATCCGCCGTCCAGGGGCGCGTGAAGCGCAGCTCGTAATCGTCGAACGCCTCGCCCTCCGTGCCGGGAGCGGGAACGTTGAACGCGGGATGGCCGCCCGCGGAGAACGGCATGGGGACGTCGCCGGCGTTGGTGACGGAGAAGGTCTGCGTGAGCGTCGCCGGGCCGGTGATGGCATAGGTCATGTTGAGAATGAAGCGATACGGATACGCCGCACGGGTCTCCTCGGTATCCACCAGCTCGAACGTGACGGACGAGCCGTCCTCGGCGACCTCCTTGACCGCATGCTCCATGTCGCGCGCGAATCCGTGCTTGCCCAGGTTGCACATGCCGGCGGCGGACTCAACGGGACCCCTGCCCGCAGCGCCGACCACGGGGAACAGCACCGGGGAGCTCTTGCCCCACCATGCCGAATCGGACTGCCAGAGATATTCCAGGCCGCCCTTCGCCAGCCCCCGCAGCTGTGCGCCCTGCGCGTCGATCCGCGCGACGACGCCGTCCTTTTCTATGGTTACGGTCTTCGACATTGCGACTCCTCTCGTTCGCGGCACCCTTGCGCGATATCCGCCGGGGCCCACCGGTCTGGGACGCGCGGCCGCGGCCGAGCCCCATCTCCTCTATTTATACCACCCGCCGCCCGCTACCCGTTGGTTGCCCCGCCTTCGACGCCGGAGCGTATAATGGCGGACGACTTTTCGACCAAGGAGACAGGCGCCCATGAACCGCACCGACCACGCACGAAGACAAGAACAGAGGCGCACCCGAGAGGTGCGCTCCGCCTGGATCGAAGCCGTGCGGCTGCGCACGCTGCCGCTGGCGGCTTCGGGTTCGGTCGTCGCCGCGGGCATCGCCGCAGCGCGCGGATGCTTTCGCTGGCACACGTTCGCCCTCATGTTCGCGGTGTCCATCCTGCTGCAGGTCATCGCCAACTTTGCCGACGACTACGGAGACCTGTCCCACGGCCTTGACGACGAGACGCGCGTGGGCCCGCAGCGCGGCATGCAGCGCGGCCTCATCACGCCTGCCCAGATGAAACGCGCCCTCATCGTGCTCTGCGGGGCGACCTTCATCCTGGGATGCCTGCTGGTGTGCACGTCTCTGGGAACCGGACCCGCCCTCCCCGGAGGCGCGCTCGCCGCTATCGGCGCGTTCATCCTGCTGGGCATCGCCGCCATCGCGGCAGCCGTCCTCTACACCGTGGGGCCCCATCCGTACGGGTACATCGGCCTCGGCGACGCCATGAGCTTCTTGTTCTTCGGCATCGTCTCGGTGCTCGGCGGCAGCTTCCTCTACATCCACGCCTTCGATGCCGCCGCCCTGGTCGCCGGCATCGCGCTCGGCCTGCCCGTCGCCGCCGTGATGAACATCAACAACATGCGCGATTCGCTCGATGACGCCGCGAAGGGAAAGCGCACCATCGCGAACAGGCTCTACGAGCTCGGACAGCGCAGCGCATCCATCTCGGGCGGCGAAGCCATGCGCGCCTACCACGCCGCGCTCGTCTACGGCTCGATGCTGTTCTTCATCGCGGCGCTCTTCATGATCCGCGGCGCCTCGCTGGGCACCTTCGTGCGCGCCGCCGCCCTCTGCGCGAGCTTTCAGCCGCTCATGAGCGCCCTCAATGGCATCGTCCATGAACCCGACCACACCAAGTTCGACCGCTTCATGGCGCCCACCAGCCTGGGAACGGTGGCGGTCGCCCTGGTCTTCACCCTCTGCGCGATGCTGGGATAGGGGCCGGTCGGCGAAACCGTCAGCGACGCGGATGCACCCGGGCCTCCGACGTCGAGCCCGAGCTGAACCGGCGGCAGGCTCCTCCTGCGCGGATACGCCCGGCCGGCGGCGCGGCGACTCCGGCGCACCGTTGCGCGAAATGCCGCGGCGCATCGCGCGCGCACGACGTATGCTTTCAGCAACGAGCTCGACGGCGCGACGGCCGGCCCTTCCCATATGCGGAGCCGCCGCCCATTTTTCGCCCGCGACCATAAGGAGCAGCCATGTTTTGCGATCAATGCGGCACACCCCTCGACCCCGACGCCCGATTCTGCCAAGCATGCGGGGCGCCCGCATCGGAAGGGGTGCAGGCGCCATCCCCCTCCGAAGATGAAAAGGCCGCGCCGCAAGGCGACGACGTCCCCTCAAGCGCGGACGAACCCGCCCCTCAAGACGTGGACGCCCCCGAGAAGCGCCGCATGCACCCCGCCGCCATAGCCGGCATCGCCGTGGCAGGCGCCCTCCTCGTCGGCGCCGGTGTCTTCGCCATGACGCAGCTCGCCCCCTCGTCGGACCCCACCACTATCGAAGCGAGCAATCCGTCGAAAGACGATGCCGGAAAAGACGAGGCGGACAACGGCGCGGACACCGCACCTGACGACGTCGACAACGGCGCGAAGACAGACGCCTCCTCCCCCACCGCTGCCACCAAAACCTTGATCGACCAGGCGAAAGCCCAAGGGCTACCCGTCTACACCGGCACCGTGCGCATCTTCGAGACCAACGCTCAGCTCGCCGAATTCCAGGGCCGCACGGATATCCTCCCCTACCTCGGAGCAGAAGGCGGTCCCTATGTCATCCTCGACCTGGGCGCACCGGCCGAGATCGATGCGTACAGTGGAGACGGGCAGAGCCACGGCATCGAGACCATGCAGCTCATCGAGCTTGGCAACGGCTACGGCGATACCGCGGACCCCTGGCGCGCGTTCGACGGCCAGCAGGTGAGCGTGACATGGACCGCCGTCTACATGCCGAGCGACGTGAGCCTCCCGGTGGAAGCCGGGCGCGCCGCCGACGCGCGGGCGCTGGACGAGCGCTGGAGCGCAAGCGCGGGCGCGGGCAGCGCGTCCTCCGCCGCACCTGTAGAATCCGCGAACTCGGGCTCCTACGTCCTGCCCGACTCCGCGACGCGCGTGTACAGCGTCAGCGAGCTCTCCGGGCTTTCGAGCTGGCAGCTCATGATCGCCCGCAACGAGATCTACGCCCGGCACGGGCGCGGCTTCAACGATGCCGAGGTGCGCAGCTACTTCCAAAACCAATCTTGGTACCAGCAGCGCTACACCGCGGAGGAGTTCGACGCCATGGCGAGCACCATCTTGAGCTCCATCGAGCAGCAAAACATCGCGAACATCCTCGAAGTCGAGGGCTAGGCGCCCTGCGGCGGCGAGGGCGGCGGCCCCTCATGCAAACCGACGAACCACCGTCCGCATCGGAAACGACGGGACGGTGGTTCTTTCTTTTTATAAAATTTATTTCGGTACCATATTGTTTGAAGGCGGCTATTATACTTTTCTCAAAACATGAGGGAAGGGAGAGTTCTGTGAACGGTCCGGAATTCAAGAGCAGCGATATGTCTGAAAGCGCGCGTCCGCCGGCCACCAGCCAGGAAGCACCGGCGGCCGGCGGCACCGCAAGCGCTCCGTCCTCGGACGCACTCGCCAGCAGCGCATCCGAAGCCCCGCACGCCGCGACCGAGCCCGTGGCGGGACTCGCCGACGCCCCCGCCGCCAGCCCCGCCGCTGCCGCCAGGCGCGCCCAGCGTCACCGTGAAGACCTGCCCGAGGCGCCCGACGCCACCGACGACCCCGTTATCGCCCGCGCGACGCGCATCCTCTCCAACCTGGGCTTCTGCGGCCACTACCTGCATTTCCACCGGGGAGGAAGATCCGGCCGCGCGCCCATCCTCTGCCTGCTCGAGAAGAACGGCGGCACGCTCTCCCAGCAGGAGCTCGGTCTGTTCTTCGAGCTCAAGCCCGGCTCGCTCTCGGAGATCCTCTCCAAGATGGAGGCCGCCGGCCTTATCAGCCGCGCGCGCGATCACCAAGATCGCCGCCAGCTCAAGGTGACGCTCACCGAAGCCGGCGCCGCCGCGGCGCGCATGGAGACGGAGATCCGCCAGCGCTTCCGCTCGAGCGCGTTCTCGAACCTTACCCCCGAAGAGCAGGAGACGCTCGCCGACCTGCTCGACCGTGTCCGCAACCGTTGGGAGGAGATCGATGGTTAAAACCCTTGCCGCATCCATCCGCGACTACCTCAAGCCCACCATCGCGACGCCGATCCTCGTCTTGTGCGAGGTCGCGTGCGAGATGACCATCCCGTTCGTCACAGCCAACCTCATCGACACCATCAAGGAGGGCGCGTCCGTCGCCCAGATCCTTCCGACCGCGGGCGTCCTCGTCGCGCTCGCCGTGGTGTCGCTGTTCTTCGGCGCCGCCGCGGGCATCACCTGCAGCCATGCGAGCTGCGGCTTCGCCAAGAACCTGCGACACGACCTCTTCTACAAGATCCAGACCTTCTCGTTCTCGAACATCGACCGCTTCTCCAGCTCCTCGCTGGTCACGCGCCTCACCACGGATATCACCAACGTGCAGCAAGCGTTCATGCTGATCATCCGCATCGCCGTGCGCGCGCCGCTGGTCCTCATCTTCGCCTTCGCGATGGCCTACGCCATGGGCGGCTCCGTCTCGTTCGTCTACCTGGCAATGATCCCGCTGCTCGGCATCGGCCTCGGCCTCATCATCCACAAGGTCACGCCGATCTTCACCCGCGTTTTCCATAAGTACGACGCGCTCAACGAGTCCGTTGAGGAGAACGTCACCGGCATGCGCGTGGTGAAGAGCTACGTGCGCGAGGACTACGAGAAGCAGAAGTTCGCCACCGCCGCCCAGGACGTCTGCGCCGACTTCACCCGCGCTGAAAAGCTGCTCGCGTTCAACAACCCGCTGATGAACTTCTGCGTCAACGGGGCGTTCGTCGTCATCATCTACCTGGGCTCCAAGCTCATCATCACCAGCCAGGCGACCGCCTTCGACGTGGGCCAGCTCTCGTCGACCTTCACCTATGGCTTCCAGATCCTCATGAGCCTCATGCAACTCTCCATGATCTTCGTCATGGTCACCATGGCAGAGGAGAGCGCGCGCCGCATCTGCGAGGTTCTGCAGGCAGAGCCCACCATCGCCAATCCGGCGAAGCCGGTGCGCGAGGTGGCCGACGGCTCGATCGACTTCGACCACGTGAGCTTCAAGTACTCCGCGCACGCCGAGCGCCAGGCGCTCGATGACATCGACCTGCACATCGCCAGCGGCGAGACCATCGGCATCATCGGCGGTACCGGCTCGGCAAAATCCACGCTGGTGAACCTCATCGCCCGCCTCTACGACGCGAGCGAGGGCGCCGTGCGCGTGGGCGGCGTGGACGTCCGCGACTACGACCTCGACGCCCTGCGCCACCAGGTCGCCATGGTCCTGCAGAAGAACGTGCTGTTCAGCGGCACCATTGCCGACAACCTGCGCTGGGGCGACGCCGACGCCACCGATGAGGAGATCCGCGAGGCCGCCCACCTCGCCTGCGCCGACGAGTTCGTCGACGGGTTCCCGAAGGGTTACGACACCTGGATCGAGCAGGGCGGCTCCAACGTCTCCGGCGGCCAGAAGCAGCGCCTGTGCATCGCGCGCGCCCTGCTGCGCCGGCCCAAGGTGCTGATCCTCGACGACTCCACGAGCGCCGTCGACACCAAGACCGACGCCAAGATCCGCGCCGGCCTCGCATCGTACCTGCCCGATACGACCAAGCTCATCATCGCCCAGCGCGTCTCCAGCGTGCAGGATGCCGACCGCATCATCGTGATGGAGGGCGGGCGCATCGCGAGCATCGGCACCCACGAGGAGCTGCTCGAGACGTCCGAGATCTACCGCGAGACCTTCACCTCGCAAAACAAGATGACCGAAGAGGCCGAGGCGGTCGAGGCGGCCGCGGCAGCCGCGGCGCGCGAGCTCGAGAGCGCCGACGCCGAAGACCCCGCCGCAGCCACCGCCGCGGATGGCTACGCCCTGAAGGGAGGCGAGGCACATGAGTAAGCCCGCTACCGCGCGCAAGGGGGCGCGCAGGTCCGGCACCCTGGTGCGCCTCATCAAGCTGCTGTTCTCGTTCTATCCCGTCCTGCTGCCGCTGGTCATGGCCGGCGTGCTGCTGTGCGGCCTCATCAACTCCATCGGCTCCGTCTTCCTGCAAAGCGCGCTGGAGGTCATCTCGACCTCATGGCAGACGGGCGACTGGTCGGCCGCCCAGCCCAAGATTCTGCAGATCGTGCTCACCCTCGGCACCATCTACATCATCGGCAACCTCGTATCGCTGTTCTGGAACCGCTACATGGCGGTCATCACCCAGGGCTCGCTTGAGAAGCTGCGCGAGAAGATGTTCAACCACATGCAGGACCTGCCCATCCGCTACTTCGATACGAACCAGCGCGGCGACATCATGTCGCACTACACCAACGACATCGACACCCTGCGCCAGATGATCTCGCAGTCGCTTCCCAACCTGCTGCAGACCATCATCGTGCTGGGCACGGTGCTCTTCATCATGCTGTACTTCTCCGTCTGGATGTGCCTGGTGATCATCACCGGCATCGTGTGCATGGTCTTCCTCACCAAGATGCTCGGTTCGAACTCCGCACGTTTCTTCATCGCGCAGCAGCGCGAGATCGGCGTCGTCGAGGGCCATATCGAGGAGGTCATGAACGGCCAGAAGGTCGTGAAGGCGTTCTGCCACGAAGCGGCCGCGGAAGCTGATTTCGACGAGCGCAACGAGAAGCTCTTCGAGGTTTCCCAGAAGGCGAACATGTACGCCAACATCCTCATGCCCGTCCTGATGAACCTCGGCAACCTCATCTACGTCGTGGTCGCGCTCGCCGGCGGCATCTTCCTGGCGCTGAACGTTCCCAACCTGTCCATCTCGGGCATGCCGCTCTCGATCGCCGTGGTGGTGCCGTTCCTCAACATGACCAAGCAGTTCTGCGGACAGATCGGCCAGGTCTCCCAGCAGATCAACGCCGTGGTGATGGGCCTCGCCGGCGCTGAGCGAATCTTCGACCTCCTCGACGAGGAACCCGAAGCCGATGAGGGCTACGTCACGCTGGTGAACGCCCGCGTGAACCCGAAGACCTGGGAGCTGGAGGAGACCGATGAGCGCACCGGCCTGTGGGCGTGGAAGCATCCGCATCGCGCCGACGGCACGGTGACCTACGTGCCCCTGCGCGGCGACGTGCGCATGACGGGCGTGGACTTCGGCTACACTCCCGACCACGAGGTGCTGCACGACGTCTCCGTCTACGCGAAGCCCGGCCAGAAGGTCGCCTTCGTGGGCGCGACGGGCGCTGGCAAGACGACGATCACCAACCTCATCAACCGCTTCTACGACATCGCCGACGGCAAGATCCGCTACGACGGCATCAACGTCAACAAGATCCGCAAGGCCGATCTGCGCCGTTCGCTGGGCGTCGTGCTCCAGGACGTGAACCTGTTCACCGGCACCGTGATGGACAACATCCGCTACGGCAAGCTCGATGCGACGGATGAGGAGTGCATCAAGGCCGCCAAGCTCGCCGGCGCGCATGATTTCATCTCGCGCCTGCCGGAGGGTTACAGCACCATGCTCACCGGCAACGGCTCGCAGCTCAGCCAAGGTCAGCGCCAGCTGCTCTCCATCGCCCGTGCCGCCGTGGCCGACCCGCCGGCGATGATCCTGGACGAGGCGACCTCGAGCATCGATACCCGCACCGAGGCCATCGTGCAGCGCGGCATGGACGCCCTCATGCAGGGCCGCACCACGTTCGTGATCGCGCACCGGCTCTCCACCGTGCGCAACTCCGACGTGATCATCTGCCTCGACCACGGCCGCGTGATCGAGCGCGGCACGCACGACGAGCTCATCGCCAAGAAGGGGTACTACTACCAGCTCTACACGGGAGCGTTCGAGCTGGAGTAAGCGCGCGCCGGGGCACCGAGCGCGGGTGCGGCGCGGCGAGGGGGCCCGGGAGGGGCGCGAGCCTGGCGCCGGGCGCGTTTCGTGCACTTGAAGGCAGTTAAGCAGTTTCGTGCATCCGAAGGCAGCTAATTCGGCTAATCGGCCGTTTTAGCTGCCTTTTTCTGCACCAAATCCCTTAGCTGCCGTTTTCTGCACCAAAATCCGGCCGTGCAGGCGAGGCCGGCAGCCCCCCATCGACGCGCATCACCGCGCTGGTCACGGTACGCAGCACCGCACTGATCACGGCGCGGCGCCTCGCTCGTCCCGGTGGGCCATGCCGCGCCGGGCCACTCTCCGCCGAAGCCCCGCTGGGGACAGACGACGCCCACGTGACCTCGCTATGCGATAATGGCAGGCTGAATATATATGCGTCGCGCGCCTCCGCCGCGGCGCCCTCAAGAAAGGCGGCATCATGAACAGCGCCACCAAGGCGGCACTCACCGGAACCTATCTCGAGTTCTACGCGAGCTGCCCCGAAGGCTTCGAATCAGCGCTCGACGCCGAGCTGCAGCGCATCGGCCTTCGCAAGACGCGCCGCCTCAAAGGCCGCGTCACCTTTACCGGCACCGTGCGCGACGCCTACCGCGCCTGCCTGTGGAGCCGGCTGGCCAGCCGCATCTTCGTGGTGCTGGGCCGCTTCGACTGCTGGGACGCCAACGCCCTCTACGACGGCGTCTACCGGATTCCCTGGGAGCAGATCCTCATCGACCGGGCGAGCATCGCCGTCACCGCGCGCGGCACCAACCGCGAGCTGCGCAACACGCACTACGCCGCCCTGTGCGTCAAAGACGCGATCTGCGACCGGCTCGCCGACGAGGTAGGCGCCCGAGCCGATGTCGACACCGAGCACCCCGACGCGCGCATCGCGCTCTCGATTCGCGACGACCGCGCCAGCATCCACCTCGACCTCTCGGGTGAGCCGCTCTTCAAGCGGCTTCCGCGAGAGGCAACCAGGCCGGGCGCCCGCGCCCACGTGCTGCGCCCGGATTACGCCGCGCTGCTGCTTGAGAAGGCCGGCTGGCTGGATGCCGTCTGCGAGCGTCAGGCCGCCGACGCCGCCGACGCTGTCACCGCTGTCACCGCTGCCAACGCTGCCGACACCGCCGCTGCCGCCGCCGCCGCTGTCACCGCCTCCGACGCCGCCCCTGCCGCCGCAGCTTCGGCCGCGCCCGTGCTGCTCGACCTGTGCTGCGCCGGCGGCGGTCTCGAGCTCGAGGCGCTCAACATGCTGCAAGACCGTGCGCCCGGCCTGCTGCGCGCACGCTGGGGATTCGGGGGCTGGCGCCGCCATGATGCCGAGGCCTGGAACGAGCTGCTCGACGAGGCGGACGAACGGGCGGCAAGCGCTCGCGACCGCAAGGCGGTCCTCGTCGCAACCGACGTCGATCCCCAGGCGCGCTCATACGCCGAACGCGTTTTGAAGCACGCCGGTTTCGGTGGGCGCGTCGCCTTCCCGCCCGCTACCGCCGACCGGCTTTCCGATGCGCTCGCGCAGCGCGCCGTGCTTCCCCCGCTCGTCGCCAACGGGCACGCCGATACCGACGGCGGCTCCGAGCTGCCGGGTGCCTGCATCGTGGTGGCGGATTCGACCGAGGTGCCGTCCACGCAAGCCGCAGCGCTCCTCTCGCTGACCGCACGGATGCGCGAAGGCGTGCGCTTCTCGAACCTCGCCATCCTATCGCGCGACAGCCTCCTCGCGCACAGCCTAGGCGTCGCACCCGCAGCCCGGATCGATGTGAAACCCAATAACGAGGACGCGACGATCTTCCTCTTCGACGGAGCCGACCTGAAGGACGCGGACGCAGCGAGCGGCACCGAGCGCACCGTCGACCTGGGCGACGGCCGCGTCGTCCCCGTGCTCGCCGCCGGATCGGACCAGTTCGCCGCGCGCCTCAAGAAGGTCGCCCGCCTGCGTCGCAAGTGGGCGCAGCGCGCAGGCGTGAGCTGCTACCGCGTCTACGACGCCGACCTGCCCGACTACGCGGCAGCCATCGACCTCTACCAAGGCGCCCCCGAAACGCCGGGGCGCTGGCTCGTCATCGCCGAATACGCCGCGCCGAAGTCGATCGACCCCGCCGTCGCCCAGGCGCGCTTCCTCGACATCCTCACCCTCGCCCCGATGATCCTGGACGTCGCCCCCGAATGCGTCCACGCCAAGGCACGCACCCGCTCGCGCGGCGGCTCGCAATACGCTAACGCTGGGCGCTCCTCGTTCTCCCAGGGCGTGCGCAACGGCGCCGCGCCCGAGGCGGGCATCGAGCGCAGGCTTCCCCTCATCCAAGAGGGCGGCCTCACCTTCGCCGTCAACTTCGACGACTACCTGGACACCGGCATCTTCCTCGACCACCGCGTCACGCGCGACCTGGTCCGCCAGCACGCGCGCGGATGCCGCCGCTTCCTCAACCTCTTCGCCTACACGGGCACCGCGACCTGCTACGCGGCGGACGGCGGCGCAGAGGAGACGGTCACGGTGGACCTCTCCAACACCTACCTCGCCTGGGCGGAGCGCAACATGCGCCAGAACGGCTTCGCCGGCAGCCGCCACGAATTCGTCCGCGCCGACGTACGCCGCTGGATCGCCGAGCAGCGGCTCACGCGCAACCGCTGGGACCTCATCTTCTGCGATCCGCCCACCTTCTCCAACTCGGCGAAGATGGGTTCGCGCACCTTCGACGTCCAACGCGACCACGCCGAGCTCATCATCGGGCTGTCGCGCCTGCTCACGCGCGAGGGCGAGGCCATCTTCTCGTGCAACCTGCGCACGTTCAAACCCGATCTCGAGAAGCTCGCGCGCGCCGGCGTCGTCCTCACCGATATCACGGCCGAGACCATCCCCGAGGACTTCGCCCGCAACCCGCGTATCCACAAGTGCTACCTCGTGAAGCGCTACCCCATCGAAGAAGCGCTCGAACGCGCCGGGTTCGGCCGGCGCGCATAGGGCGCAAGCCGCGCACCCGCTCGCGACGATCCGGGAACGTCGGTTCAGGCCGTGACGGACAGGACTCGAAAGGCGCTTTGGAGTCACCAATGACGCTTTAAAGCGCGTTTTATTTACATGGATGACTCCAAGGGAGCAATGGAGCCACAGATGTCGAAAAAGAGGACGAATAATTGACTCCGGTGGCTCCAACACGCGACGGCGGCGCGAAAAGGGCCGCAGGCACCGGTCCGGATCGCCCCGTATGGGCGCCCGTGGCAGCGCGCGCAAGCGATCCGTCCGCGCGCAAGCGCCCCGTATGGGCGCCGCGGCCACACCCGCAAGCGCTCCGTCCGCCCGCAAGCGCCGCCCACCCCGCCAAAACGGAGCGGGCGGCGCCGTTTTACACCGCGTTCTTGCAGGTAGATGGGGCATGGCATATGCTGTCCAATAAGGCTATAATTGCGAGCCACCAAGGCGGTCACCTTGGCATTTGTTCGCCTCGGGCACATGCTCGGGGCCCGTTTCATCAAGGAGCATAGAACCGATGACGCAAACGACCGTCTCCGATTCTCCGGAGCATATGAGCAGCGAGGAGACCGCTGCTCCGCGCCCGAAAACCGAGCGCAAACTAAAGCGGAACACCAATAAGGGCCCCAAGCACGACGCAGACGGCGGCGACAAGAGCCACAACATCCCGGTCAGCCTCGCCGCGATGCTCGTCACGCTGGGCGTCGTGTACGGCGACATCGGCACCTCGCCCATGTACGTCACCAAGGCGCTGCTCGCCGGACAGGGCGGCATCATGCAGGTGACCGAGGAGTTCATCCTGGGCGCCCTGTCGCTGGTCATCTGGACTGTCACGCTGCTCACCACGGTGAAGTACGTCCTCGTGTCCCTCAAGGCCGGCAACCACGGCGAGGGCGGCATCTTCGCCCTCTACAGCATCGTGCGCAAATACGGCAAATGGCTCATCATTCCCGCCATGCTGGGCGGCTCCGCCCTGCTGGCCGACGGCATCCTCACGCCCGCGGTCACCATCACGACCGCCGTCGAGGGCCTGAGGACCATTCCCGCCATGGAGCACCTTATCGGCGAGGGCCAGACCAACGTGGTCATCATCACGCTGGTGATCGTAAGCCTGCTGTTCGCCGTCCAGCGCGCCGGCACCAGCAAGATCGGCCGCGCGTTCGGCCCCGTCATGACGTTCTGGTTCCTGTTCCTGGGCGCCAACGGCCTGGTCTACGTCCTTGGCAACCCCGCCATCCTGCTGGCGTTCAACCCCCTGCGCGGCATCGCGTTCCTGCTGTCGCCCAACAACCACGCCGGCATCATGATCCTGGGCAGCTGCTTCCTCGCCACCACCGGCGCCGAAGCCCTCTACTCCGACATGGGCCACGTGGGCAAGGGCAACATCTACGCCACCTGGCCGTTCGTCAAGGCCTGCCTGCTGCTGTCCTATCTGGGCCAGGGCGCCTGGCTGCTGGCCAACGCCGGCAACCCCGAGCTCGCCGCCATCCAGGACCTCAACCCGTTCTTCGAGATGCTCGGCGAGGGCATGCGCCCGTTCGCCGTCGGCCTCTCCACCGCCGCCGCCATCATCGCCTCCCAGGCGCTGGTCACCGGCGCGTTCTCGCTGGTCTCCGAGGCGAGCCGCCTGGACCTCATGCCGCATATGCAGGTCTTCTACCCCGCCGAGACCAAGGGACAGCTCTACATCCCCATGGTCAACAACGTCATGTGGGTGGGCTGCATCGCCGTCGTGCTGCTGTTCCAGTCCTCGGCGCATATGGAGGCCGCCTACGGCCTGGCCATCACCATCACGATGATCTGCACCTCGGTGCTGCTCTTCTTCTTCCTGCATAACGTGCGCAAGCGCCGCATCGCGGCATGGATCTTCGTGATCTTCTTCGTCTCGCTCGAGGGCTTCTTCTTCGTCTCCTCGCTCACGAAGTTCTTCCATGGCGGCTACTTCACCATCCTCATGGCCGCCCTCATCATGGGCATCATGGTGAGCTGGTACAACGGCACCGCCGTCGAGCGCCGCCAGGCCACGCTGTTGCCCATCCGCAACTACCTCGAGCAGCTCGATCGCCTGCGCAACGACGACACCTACGAGCTGATGAGCGACAACCTGGTCTACCTCACCAACGAGACCAACACCAACTACCTCGACCGCGACATCCTGTACTCGATTCTGGACAAGCACCCCAAGCGCGCTCGCGCGTACTGGTTCTTGAACGTCGAGGTCATGGACGAACCCCATACGTTCTCCTATTCGGTCGAGACCTTCGGCACGGACTACGTGTTCCGCGTGCACCTGTACCTGGGCTACAAGGTCAATCAGCGTGTGAACGCCTACCTGCGCCAAGTCGTCTCCGACCTGTCCGCCTCCGGCGAGCTGCCGCCGCAGACGCACGCATACTCCGTGTACAAGAAGCCCGGTCCCATCGGCTCGTTCCGCTTCTGCATGCTGCGCAAGATGCTCGCCCCCGAAAGCGACGTCGACAGCCGCGAGCGCTCCGCCATCGCGCTGAAGTACACCATCCGTCGCTTCGCCGGCTCGCCCGCGCGCTGGTTCGGCCTCGAGAGCTCGAGCGTGTTCTACGAGTACGTTCCGCTGTTCACCAAGTTCAAAGAGGTCGACCGTATGACGCGCATCGACCCCAGCGTGCGCCCGTAGCTGCGCAAGCACGCTGATCGCCCGCGCAGCCGGTCAAAGGTCCGGCGCAGGCGGCGCATAACGACGCAAGGCGGCCCCTTTCGCACCACGCGTGCAAGAGGGGCCGCCTTCTTTATGGAATCGCTCGTTCAGCCGGGCGCATCGTTCCATCCGACCGCCGCGCCGCCGTCAGGCGGAGCCGTCCGGCTACCGGCTAGCGGTCTCCATCGGCCGGGCCGCGCCAATTCTCGAACCAACGCTCCATCGAGCGGTTCATCTCCGCCATGAACGCGCTCGTATGCTTGCGCGTGTAGATATCGACCACGCGCGCGCCCGCCTCCGTGGCATGGGGCCTGAACATCGCGTCCATCTCGGCGATCTGCGCGTCCATGGTCGCCGCATCGGCGCGGCGATAGCGCTCGCTCATCACCAGGTTCTCCACGGGATGCGGGGTTGCCGGACGCTCCTTGTGGGGCGTGCCGAACACCAGCATCGTCAGGGGCATGGTGTGCGGCGGCAGGCACAGCAGCTCGCCCACCTCCTCGGCGTTCTCGACGATATCGCCGATATAGCAGCTTCCCAGCCCCACCGCTTCGGCGGCTATCACGGCGTTCTGCGCCGCGATGACCGTATCCTGCGCCGCGATCGCGAAATCACCCAGACCGCAGGTGGCGCGCGTCTCGCAGCCGTGCTCGCGCGCGAACTCTTCCGTCAGGCAACCGGCATGCTCGAAAAGGTCGATCCACTTGCAATAGTCGACGACGAACACGAGCGCCCAGCGCGCCTTCGCGATAAACGGCTGGTTGTCGCAAAGGACGGACAGGCGATCGAGGGTCTCCTGGCGCCGGATGTCGATGATGGAGTACATCATCATCGCGCCGGCGGACGGCGCGCGGCTGGCAGCATGCAGCACCGCGGTGCGCTGCTCGTCGGTTATCGCCTTGTCGGAGAACTTGCGCGTCGAAGAGCGTTCGGCGATCAACGCCAGCGCCTCCTCATTCCATCCGTCTCCCCTGGTCACAGCTTCGATCTTCATAGCAAAGGCCCTCCTGCCCACTCGACAACTATCGAGCATCTTACCGCAGGAGGGCCTGGAACCGGACGCGCGCTCGCGCAGGCGCGCTACTTGATCTTCGTCGTACCCGGAGCGAGATTCGGATCGGTCTCGTTCGCCGCCGCCTGGAAGGTCTTGGCGTAGATGTCCTTGCCGTCCCGGAACATCATGAAGTACTGCATCTTCGCCAGGTCCGAACGCGCCTCGATGGCCTCGGCCGCAGCGCTGCCCGCCGGATAGTCCTCGGGCTTGGTCGCCGCGCTCGAGAGATACCAGCGCAGGCTCTTATCCTCGAAGCCCGTGGCGTTGATCGCCGGCAGCACCTCCCGCAACGTGATGTGCGCCTTCTCCCAATTGGTCATCGGCGCGCCGATGAGGTTCATCATCGAGCTGCCCAGATAGTTGACCGAAAGGTCATCGACCTTGCTCTCCTGGTCGCGCCCCGCGACATCGTAGTTCGCCCAGACGATGTAGTCCGTCTGCCACAGGCGCTGAGCGTGCACGGCCTCATCCTCGTTTTGGAACCACGACTCGTTGTACTGATCGGGGAAGAACGGCTGGTGGTCGCCGAAGAAGACCACCACGACCTTGCGGTCGAGCTTGCGAAGGCTGGCGATGAACTCCTCGAGCGCGCGGTCGGACTCCTCGATCAGCGCCAGATACTCGTTCGCCTCCGGATCGCTGACGCCGTCGATCAGGTAGTTGACCTGCTTGTCATAGGGAATCAGGCCGGTCTCGTATCCAGAGTGGTTCTGCATCGTGACGTCGAAGATGAACTGCGGCGAGGCATCGGACTCGAGCATCGCCAGGATCGCGTCGTACGTCGCGGCGTCCGTCACCATGCCGCGCAGCTTCTCGGCGTTCTGGAAGTCCTCGATGGTGAGGAACTGATCGAAGCCGAGCGTCGTGTAGACGTTCTCGCGATTCCAGTTGGTGCCGTGGTTGGGATGGATCGCGGTCGTCTTGTAGCCCATGTCGCGGAACTGGGCCGGCAACGACTCGGTGCGCGATAGGTCGTAGATGGTATACGGGTACGTACCCGATCCCAGAAACGCCATGGAGTTCCCCGTGAGGTACTCGAACTCCGTGTTGCACGTGCCGCCGCCGTAGGCGGACACGTACAGGACGCCGCGCTGCAGCGCGTCGGGGATGCTCTTGAAGAACTGCGGACCCTCGTAGCCGGCATGGAGGTTCTGGTAGATCGAAAGGTCGGAGAACGTCTCGTTCATGATGGTGATGACGGTGGGCTTCTCCTCATCGAACTGCGCGGCAGCCTGCTGGCGCTCGATGGTCGCGCCCTCGCCCTCGTCGTAGCGCTCGGCATACTCCTTGATGAGATCCTGCGCGGTGCCGATGTTGTACCCCTCGGGGACCGGGGGCTTGATGGTCTGGGCGCCGGAAATGAAGCTCGGCAGGAATCCCTGGCGGTAGTAGCTCTCGAGCGGGCGCCAGGTATACACCTGGATGTAGAGCTGGTTGTAGTAGTCCACCAGGGTCACATGGGCGCCGACGCCCGCGAAGCACAGCACGCCGACGAGCGCGTTGATGGCGACCGCCCGCGCTCCCGCGCGGCGCTCCGGCGCGATGAGCGCGGCGACGCGCAGCGTATACACGGCAAGCGCCGCGAAGGCCATGCCGTAGAGGCAGAACGGATTGAGGATGTAGGAGTAGCCCGTGCCCGCGACCGCCATGGCGGTGGACAGGGCCGAGAGGTCGCCCGGCGCGATGGGCATCGACTTGAACGTGATGACGAAATGCTCCGCCAGGCCCAGGACGTAGAGCAAGGACGCCAGCACGCCCGGGGCGCCGGCGCGCCGCTGGAAGATGAAGAACAGGCCCGCGATGAGCGCCGTGATGAGCGACCATTCGAGCAACAAGCAGAGCGGATACATCCACAGCAGGTTGTGGTTGCTCGGAATCTCCAGCGCAAGCGTGGCGAAGACGCCGGCGAGCAGCACGAATGCAACGGAGGCGACCAGCGGATGGGCGAAGCGACCGTCCGCGCCGACGAAGCGCTCCAGGCGCGCGCGGATCCGAGGCGCCTGACAGCTCGCCAGAGCGCAGCCGCTCAACGCGATGTTGAGCACCATGGCGGACAGGATGTCGTTCTCCACCATGCCGATCGCCGCATAACCGCCTGCAAACGCCTGCAGCGCCAAGAAGAACGCTGCGGAAAGCAAGCGGCGCCCAACGGACCTTCCGTCCGCCTCCGCGCGGCGGGCATCGCGCACGATGGCGTACAGGGTGGCCGCAAGCGCGGCAAACGAGATGAGGGCTACAAACATACCGACCTTTTCCTTGCGTATGCGTAGGGAATACGAGCGCGGGGCGCCCCGGCGGCGATGCCGCCGAAAGCGCTACGCACCCTTGCGTTGCAGCCCACAATACTAACGCGCGATTATCGATTTTTTGTCAAAGGTGAACACGGGACGGAAGCCCGCGTCCGCTTTACAACGAATGTACACAATGGCGAACTCTTGCCCCCGCACGGATCGGAGGCGCGCTATCCCTGCAAACGGCCCGCGATGCGGTCGAGCAGGTCGGGGGAGCAGCCCGCGACCCCTTCCAGATACGAGCGCGCGGAGCCGTACCGCTCGTGGAAATAAGCCAGGGTGCGCTCCATCTCCTCCGGTGCGGATTCGAACAGGCAGCGCGGGACCTTCTTCAGCAGCAGGACCGAGACGCCCGCGCGCTGCGCGCGCAAGCCCCTGCCCATGTACCGCTGCGTCACGGCGTAATCTGCCACGATGTGCTCGTCGTCGACTCCCGCCAGGTTCAGCAATAGCATCGCGATCACGCCCGTGCGGTCCTTGCCGGCGCGGCAGTGGAAGAGCGAACAGCCGTCCCCGTCGAGGGCCTCGATCACCCGCCGCAGGCTGTCGGCACTCTCATCGAGCAGGGAGCGGTACACATCGAACATGCAATGCGGCAACGCCCCGCGAAAACCGCTGGAGTTGAGCTGGTCGAGCAGGGGGATATGCGTGTAGCCGATCGCCGGGTCGGGATGCTTCGCGTACGGATCGGGCCAGTACTTGAGCTCGAAGTTGCTGCGCACGTCCACCACGCGCCGCAGCCCGTACGCGCGCAGGTAGGCGCGATCGGACGAGCGGAGCCCACCCAGGGTGCCCGAACGCAAGAACGCCCCCGTCGCGGTGACGCCCGTGGTCCCATCCTCCCTGGTAAAGGGATATCCTCCCAGGTCGCGCACGTTATGAGCGCCCTTCAGCGGAAGCGGCTTGGAAACGGACGCTAGGGGAACCATCATAGAACCTCACCTCGAGACGGTGCACGGGCGCGGCGCCCGTGCCTAAACGCCCTTACTATAGCGACATCGCGCCCGCATCGCCAAAAACCCACGCGCCGCTTACGGCCTCCTTACAGCGCCGGGACGCCGGCGCGCACCCTGCGATCCGCCTCCGGTCGCGCCCCGCATCTCGCGCCGCGCGCACCCGGCAGCGCTACTCGGCTTCCCACTGGCTGTTGTACAGCTCGGCGTAGAAGCCGTCCGCCGCCAGCAGCTGCTCATGAGTCCCGCGCTCCACGATGCGCCCGTCCCGCATCACCAGGATGCAATCGGCCTCGCGGATGGTCGAGAGCCGGTGGGCGACCACGAAGCTCGTGCGGCCGCGCATGAGCTCGTCGAACGCCGTCTGCACCTGGATCTCGGTACGCGTGTCGATGGAGCTCGTCGCCTCGTCGAGCAGCAGGATCGCCGGATTCGCCAACAGCACGCGCGCGATGCACAGCAGCTGGCGCTGGCCCTGCGACAGGGTGCCGCCGCCCTCGCCCAGCACCGTATCGTATCCGCGCGGCAGCGCATCGATGAAGCCGTCGGCGTGTGCCCGGTGCGCCGCCTCCCGCACCTGCTCTCGCGTGGCGCCGTCGCATCCGTACGCGATGTTATCGTGCACCGCCCCCTCGAACAGCCAGGTATCCTGCAGAACCATGCCGAAGCACGAGCGCAGGTCGGGACGCGGGATATCGAGGATGTTCGCACCATCCAACTCGATGCTCCCCTGCTGCACGTCGTAGAAGCGCAGCAGGAGGTTGATGAGCGTCGTCTTCCCGCACCCGGTCGGCCCCACCAGGGCGATCCGCTCGCCCGGGGCCGCATGTATGCAGATATCCTGCAGCAACGGACGATCCGGCACGTAGCTGAAGTACACGTGATCGAAGACCACGTCGCCGCGCACGCCCCCGAAGGCGTCCGAACCCGTCGCCGCGGGAGCCCGGAGCGCGGAGCCGGCTGCTGCGGGCCCCGGGAGCGCGCGGGCCGCGTCGGGAGCCTCCTCGCGCTCCTCGCGAGCATCGAGCAGCGCGAACAGCCGGCGCGCGGACGCATAGGCGGTCTGGACCTGCGTGATGACGCCGGTGATCTCGTTGAACGGCTTGGTGTACTGGTTCGCATAGCTCAAGAACACCTGCACGCCGCCCACCGTGAGCGGGGCCGGCCTGCCGGTGATCACGCAGAAGCACCCCATCACCGCGACGGCGGCGTAGATGAGGTTGTTGATGAAGCGCGTGCCCGGATTTGAAAGCGAGCCCATGAACTGCGCATGCTCGCCGGCGGTATAGAGCTCGGCGTTCATCGCATCGAAGCGCTCCTGGGCGCGCTTGCCGTAACAGAACGTGCTTACCAGGCGCTGGCTGCCCACGTACTCCTCGATATGGGCGCCCAGCTGGCCCTGGATTCGCTGCTGGGCAACGAAGCTCTTGTTGGACACGCGCGCGATCAGGGCGGCGGCTGCGATGGAGAGCGGCGTCGCCAGCACCACCACGATCGCCATGGGGACCGAGACCGAAAGCATGAACACCAACGTCCCCGCGATGGTCACGATGCCGCTGAACAGCTGGTTGAGGCCTTGGAGCAGGCCGTCGCCGATCTGGTCCACGTCGTTCACAACGCGCGAGATGAGGTCCCCGTGCGGATGGGCGTCGATGAAGGAGATGGGCATCCGGCTGATCTTATCGCTGGCGGCGACGCGCATGTCGCGCACGCATCGATACGTGAGCCGGTTCACGCAGTAGCCCTGCACCCACTGGAGCGCGGAGGCGGCGAGCGTCACCGTCGCGAGCTGCAGCACCAACGGGGCGAGCGCCTCGAAGGAGACCAGGCCGGGGCCCAGCATGGTATCGATCGCGCGACCGGTCAGGATCGGCACGTAGAGCTGCAGGACGACCGAAGCGGCCGACGCTATGAACGAGATGCAGAACGAGGCGCCGTGCGGCTTCACGAAGCCCATGAGCCTCCGCGTGACCTGCCCGGCGCCGAGCGGCACCGTGGGCTCCAGGTCGTCGGCGAACGCGCCGGCGCGCTTCCCCGAGCCGCCTCCCGCCAGGTTCGACGTGACCGTCGAGACCGAACCGGTCGAAACATACGGATTCATCCTACGCCACCTCCCCGGGCGCCAGCTGCGAGGCGCAGACCTCGCGATAGACCTCGCACGTGGCCAACAGGTCGTCGTGGGTCCCCACCCCCACCGCGCGACCGCGCCTCATCACGCAGATGAGGTCGGCATCGCGCACCGCCGAGACGCGCTGGGAGACGATGACGGTGGTGAGGGGCGGCGCCGAGCTCGAGGCGGCGCGGGGAGACGCATCCAGAGCGGCGCCCGACAGAGCGGGGGCGGCGCCCCGGGCGAATGCGCGCAACGCATGGCGAAGCGCCGCGTCGGTGCGCATGTCCAGCGCGGAGGAGGCATCGTCCAGCACCAGCAGCTTCGGGTCCCCCACCAGGGCGCGCGCGATAGTGAGGCGCTGCCGCTGGCCTCCGGAGAAGTTCTTGCCCCCTGCCTCGACCGGCGCGTCGAGCCCCGCCGGCAGCGCGCGCACGAATTCCGCGGCCTGCGCGATCTCGAGGGCGCGCCACAGCTCCTCGTCCGTCGCCCCGGCATCGCGCCAGCGCAGGTTGGACGCCACGGTGCCGGAAACCAGCTGGGCGGTCTGGGGCACCATGCCCACCACGGAGCGCAGCTGGGACAAGGGCCAGCGGCGCACGTCGGTGCCGAACACCTCGACGGCGCCGTCGCCGGCATCGTACAGCCGCGCGATGAGGGCGGCCAGGGTCGACTTGCCCGAGCCCGTGCCGCCGATGACGCCGAGCGTTCCGCCGACGGGCAGCTCGAACGACACGTCGTGCAGCGCGTCGGCGGACGCCGAGGGATACCGGAAGGACGCGTTGCGGAAGCACAGCGCGGGGGCCGATGCGGCGCCCGCGGCCGGCGGCAGCTCGACCGCACGCGTGGACGTGCTCGCGAGCGACGGCTCGCAATCGAGCACCTCGTTGATGCGGCTCGCGCTCGCCGACGCCTTCGTGAACACCACCACCATGTTGGCGACGTACACGATGGACAGCAGCGTCTGCGTCATGTAGTTCACGAACGCGATGACCTCGCCCTGTGTGAGGCCGCCCACCTGGACCGCCGCGCCGCCGCTCCACAGGATCGCGCAGATACCGAGGTTCATCACGAGGAAGGTCACCGGGTTGAGCACGCTCGACAGCTTGCCCACGGCGATCGCGACATCCGCCTGCTCGGTCGCCGCGCGGTCGAAACGCTCGCGCTCGCGCTGTTCGCGGGAGAACGCGCGGATTACGCGCGCGCCGGAAAGCGCCTCGCGCTGCACGAGGCCGACGTGGTCGAGCTTCGCCTGGATGGTCTTGAAATACGGGACGCTTCTAGCCATGACAAACCAGAAGACGAGGCCGATCAGCGGCGTGCAGACCAGGAACACCGTGCCAAGACGCACATCGATGAGGAGCGCCGCGACCATGGACCCCACCGCGAGGAACGGCCAGCGGATGACCATGCGCACCGCGAGCGCGATCGCGAGCTGCATCTGGTTCACATCGTTGGTGATGCGCGTGATGAGCGACGGGGTTCCGAAGCGATCGAGCTCGGCAAACGAGAGGGCATTGATATGGCGATACAGGTCGCGGCGTATGTCGGTACCCATGCCCTGCGACGCGAGCGCCGCCATCTTCTGGCACACCAGCGTGGCCGAGATACCGACGACCGCCATGACCACCAGCACGATTCCGTGGCGGACGACGGCGTCGACATCGCGTGCAGCGATGCCGGTGTCGATCATGCTCGCCACCACGAGCGGCGTGATGAGGTCGAAGCACGCCTCGACCAGCTTGGCGAGCGGTCCCAAGATGAAATAGCGACGGTAGGCGCCGGCAAAACGCCTGATAAGCCTAAGCATGTACGCGCTCCATACCCCGAATCAATATGAAAAAACGCCCCGTGAGCTCGATGGGAACGGGTGCCCGGCAGAGGCTCCTTATGGCTGCTTCCTTCCGGACCTGACCAGATTCGGAACATATCGTCACCCGAACCCATCGAACGCGCGAGGCGTGTACGGGACATTCTACCGCAAAGCAGGCGCGTCTGTCGAGAGCCGTCCCCCCCTCATATTAGGCGCCCCTCTCAGATTGGGGACAGGCACTAAATTGAGACGCGGCGCGGAACCTCAGATAAGGGACAGGCACCGATCTGAGGCGCGGCGATACAATGGGAGCGCAAGAAAGCGTGCCCATAGCTTCATCCCTGCAAGATATGACAATCTGCGTAATAATTAACTCGTAATTCAGACATATTGGAGCGCCCATGACCGTTCCCCACGTTGAAACATATACCGCTCGGCTTGTTTTCGAACGGTCGGGTATGAACGAAGATTCTTACGAGCAATCGATTATCGAGGTGCTTCGCGATGAGCTCGGATACGAGCATCTTTACGGGCCTGATGTCAGCCGCACGTCCGGCAGATATGACGACGCCTTCCTCCCTGGCGCGATTGAGCACTCCCTCAAATCCGTCAACCCCTCTCTTAACCGCCGCGCTATCGATGGGGCGATAACCCGGCTGAAGGAAATTGAGGGCGGCTCCCTTGTTGCAAAGAACAAGGTCTTTATGGATATGCTGCAAAACGGCGTCGAGGTCAGATGGTTCGACGGAACCGAAGATCGAACCGATATCGTCAAGCTCATCGACTTCGATGAGCCCCGACGCAATTCTTTCCATGTCGTCAACCAGTGGACCTACATCGAGCGCGGCACCAACAAGCGTCCGGACGTCATCGTATTCGTCAACGGGCTCCCACTCGTGCTCTTCGAGCTCAAATCGCCGGCGCGTGCCGAGGCTGACAACGCCGACGCATATCAGCAGATCCAAAATTACAAGAAGCAAATTCCCTCGCTCTTCACATACAACGCGTTTTGCGTCATTAGCGACATGTTGCATACCAAGGTGGGCACCATCACCGCCAGCGAATCGAGGTTCGTGGAGTGGAAGAGTGCTGACGGCAACTATGAAACCACCCAGTTCGCCGATTGGAAGACGCCCCTGCATGGCATGTTCCCCAAAGAGCGCCTCATCGATATCCTGAGGAACTACATTCTCTACTCAGGCGACGCAAAGATTCTTGCAGGCTATCACCAATACTTTGCCGTGAACAAAGCACTTGAAAGCGTGCGCGAAGCGATCGGCGGAAGCGGAAAGGGCGGTGTGTTCTGGCACACCCAAGGGTCGGGCAAGTCCCTATCCATGGTCTTTCTTGCACATCTGCTGCAAGATGCAATCGACAGCCCCACGCTCGTCGTAATCACCGATCGCAATGACTTGGACTCCCAGCTCTTTAATCAATTCTCAATGTGCTCCGACTTCTTGCGTCAAACCCCAATCCAAGCCCAAAGCAGATCCGACCTCTCGCATCAAATCGCAAGCAGGCGCGCCAACGGCATCATCTTCACAACAATGCAGAAATTTGCAGAGGGAGATGCCGCCCTTTCTGATCGGGAAAATGTCGTCGTTCTCGTAGACGAGGCCCATCGTGGGCAATACGGCTTCGAGGAAAAGTACGACCGTGACGGCAAAAAGCATACCGGCGCTGCACTCCTCATCCGGCGCGCACTGCCAAATGCCACCTTCGTGGGATTCACGGGCACGCCCATCTCGGCTGAGGACCGCTCTACGCGCGAGGTATTTGGTAATTACATCGATGTTTACGACATGACGCAGGCAGTTGAGGATGACGCTACGCGACCAGTTTTTTACGAAAGTCGAGTCGTTGCCCTCAAACTCGACCAAGAGATCCTCTCCAAGGTCGATGCTGAATATGAAAAGTTGACCAGCGAGGCAAATGCGGAAACCCTTGATGCCAGCAAGCGCAACTTTGCCAACCTCGACGCCGTTTTGGGCGCACCAGAGGTTATCGACGCCTTGTGCTCCGACATCGTTGAACACTACGAGAAAAACCGCGCGCACGAGCTCACAGGTAAAGCACTGATTGTGGCGTATTCCCGCCCAGCCGCCATGGAAATCTACCAGCGTCTCTGCGAGCTGCGGCCTTCCTGGAAAGAAGAGGGCAAGCTCGGGGTCGTCATGACCATGGGAAACCAGGACCCGGAATGGTGGTTTGACATCGTGGGGAATAAAGCCCACGTCAAAGAGATGGCCAAGCGTTTCAAAGACGACAACGACCCTTTGAAAATCGTCATCGTCGTCGACATGTGGCTCACCGGATTCGACGTCCCCAGCCTTTCGACCATGTACGTCTATAAGCCCATGAAGGGCTACAACCTCATGCAGGCCATCGCACGCGTCAACCGCGTGTACAAGGACAAGGAGGGCGGCTTGGTTGTCGACTATGTCGGCATCGCCAATGCGCTCAAGTCCGCAATGCGCGACTACACCAAACGTGATCAGAAAAAATACGGTGACATGGATATCGGCAAGACCGCCTATCCCAAATTCTTGGAAAAGCTCGCCGTATGCCGCGACAAGATGTTCGGCTACGACTACAGCGCTTTCCTCACTACCGAATCCGCAGCCCAACGTGCCGACCTTATCACTGGAGGCGTCAACCATATCCTCGCTCCCGGGGACGAAGACACCGCCCGCGAATTTGTCGAGCAGGCGGGAATCATGCTCAAGGCATATGGACTTGCAAAAAGCCGCGCGACCGATTCAGAGCGCACCGAGGCAGGCTATTTCCAAGTTGTCCGAGAGCTCATCATCCAGCTCACTGAACAGGGAGGTCCGCAGCCCGGCAGCAAGAGCAAACTTACACTCAAGCAGGTTAACGAGCGCATCAACGCCCTGCTCGAACAGAACATCGTGCATAGCGACGGGGTAATCAACTTGTTCAAAGTTGAGGATGAGACCGTCTCCGTTTTCGACCCCAAGTTCTTGGCGAGCCTTTCCCGCATGAAAGAAAGAAACCTCGCATACGAATTGCTGAAAAAGCTTATCGACGACCAAATCAAGGGCTATCGCTCCAAGAGCGTCACTCAGGCTAAAAAGTATTCAGAACTCATGCAGGGCATGGTCAACGGATACCTCAATGGGCAGCTCACAAACGCCGAGGTGTTCGAAGAAATGCTCAAAATGGCTCAGGAGATGCTCACGGAAAACCAAAAGGCCAAAGACCTCGGACTCACGGAAGAGGAGTTTGCCTTTTACGAAGCGCTCACGCAGCCTCAAGCCGTGGCAGACTACTACCGCGAGAGAAACGATGAACTCGTTGCCATAACTCAAGAACTCGCCACAAAGATGAGAGAGCTTAGAACGGTAGACTGGCAGAAAAAGCAGAGCGCGCGCGCCGCGATGCGCGTGGCAATCAAGCGACTTTTGAAGCATCATAGGTATCCACCCGAGGGCATGGAATCCGCGCTCTCCACGGTAATGGAGCAGTGCGAGCTCTGGGCAGACAACGCAGCGTAAGGAAGCAAGACTATGGCAAAGGCAAAAGCAACCAAGAACTCCGCAGACATCGGATTTGAAAAGCAGCTTTGGGATGCCGCCGACGTGCTGCGCGGCAACATGGACGCGGCCGACTACAAGAACGTCGTGCTCGGTCTTATCTTCCTCAAGTATCTCTCCGACAGATTTGACGAGCGCTATCAGGAACTGGTAGCCGAAGGCTATGGGGATGAAGAGGATCGCGATTGCTATATCGAGGAAAACGTCTTCTATGTTCCCGAGGAGGCACGCTGGGCTCAAATAGCCAGCGAGGCTCATGCTCCTGAGATCGGCCAGGTCATCGACAACGCCATGCGCGCCATCGAGCGCGAAAACGACGCGCTGAAAGACGTGCTGCCCAAAAACTTTGCGCGCCCTGAGCTCGATAAGCGGCGTTTAGGCGAAGTCGTCGACCTGTTCACCAACATTCAGATGTCCGACGGCGAAAGCGAGAAAGACCTCCTCGGTCGCGCTTATGAGTACTGCCTCTCCCAGTTCGCATCACTCGAGGGCAAGAATGCCGGAGAGTTCTACACGCCTTCGTGCATCGTCCGCACGCTCGTCGAGATCATCCAGCCGTTCCACGGCCGCGTATACGACCCTTGCTGCGGCTCCGGCGGAATGTTTGTCCAGTCCGCCGCATTCGTGCAGCACCACGGCGGCAATGTCGTCCAAGACATCACGGTGTTCGGCCAGGAAAGCAACCCCAACACATGGAAGCTCGCCAAAATGAACCTGGGCATCCGGGGCATCGAAGCCGACTTGGGCAGCTACAACGACACGTTCAGCGCCGACCAGCATAAAAACGAGAAGTTCGACTATATCCTCGCCAACCCGCCCTTCAACCTCAAGAACTGGGGAGGCGAGAACCTGCGAGAAGACGTGCGCTGGGAGTACGGAACCCCGCCCACGGGCAACGCCAACTTCGCCTGGATGCAACACATGATCTGGCACCTGAACGCCAGCGGCAAAATCGGACTTGTGCTCGCGAATGGGTCTCTCTCAAGCCAAACAAGCGGAGAGGGCGACATCCGTCGTGCCATCGTTGAGGACGACCTGGTCGAGGGTATTGTGGCCATGCCCGGCCAGCTGTTCTACAGCACGGCAATTCCCGTATGCCTTTGGATCCTCAACAAAAAGAAAACCCAGCCCGGCAAGACGTTCTTCATCGATGCCCGCGAAATGGGCACCATGGTGACCCGCAAGCTGCGCGAGTTCACCGAAGTGGACATCGCGAAGGTCGCCGATGCGTTCACGGCATTCCGCAACAACGAGCTTGAGGAAGAGAAGGGGTTCTCCGCCATTGCGAGCATCGAGGATATTGCCCAGCAGGATTTCATCTTGACCCCCGGCCGCTACGTAGGCATTGCTGAGGCGGAAGATGACGGTGAACCTTTCGATGAGAAGATGGCTCGTCTCACCGGTGAGATCTCCAAATGCTTTGAAGAGTCTAACCGCCTGCAGGAGCAGATCAAGAGGAACCTGGAGGCGATCGGATATGGGTTGTAACTCAACCGTTCGCTTGGGCGATGTGATCCGACTTGAAGATGCCAAGCGAGAGCCCATCTCTGCAAGAAGGCGAAACGAGCGCAAAGGCACCTACCCTTATTTTGGAGCCCAGGGCGTAGTCGACCACCTCAACGACTACACATATGAAGGAGAGTATCTTCTCGTTGCAGAAGATGGAGAAAACCTCCGCTCGAGAAAACAGCCCATCGCAAATGCCGTCTCCGGCCGCTTTCGCGTCAACAATCATGCCCATGTTCTTAGGGGAACGGAAAGGTGCAACCTAATCTACTTACGACACCTTCTAAATAGCATGGATATTTCTGGCTACATCACCGGATCAACCCAGCCAAAGCTTAGCCAGTTCAACCTCCTGAATATAACTATGGCGCTTCCCGACATCGATACACAGAATGTCATTTCTTTTCTCTTGAAATCCTTTGACGAAAAAATCTCCCTCAACAATCGCCTAAATGGCTATTTAGAGGAGCTGCTGTTTGCGAAATACGATGAGCTGTTCCCCGCAGAATCTGAGCACGATGGAACACTTGCCGATATAGGGACGGTCGTCGGTGGCGCTACTCCGTCGAAAAAACGAGCGGAGTACTATTGTGAAAATGGAATTGGATGGATCACGCCGCGTGATCTGTCGAACTCTAGCGACAAGTTTATTGCTCAGGGAGCAGTTGATCTAACCGAAGAGGGCTACTCCTCATGCAGCGTAAAGTTGCTTCCCGCAGGAAGCGTTTTGTTCAGCTCGCGTGCGCCTATCGGTTACGTGGCCATTGCGGCTGCCAATGTGACTACAAACCAAGGGTTTAAGTCAATCGTGCCCAAGGAGGAGTTCGGCACTGCCTTCGTCTACTGCTTCCTCGTTAGAAATAAAAAGAAAATCGCAGATATGGGCGCCGGAACGACGTTTCCGGAAGTATCTGGCAGCATGATGAGGTCCGTTCCTCTCTCATTGCCGAGTGGGCAGCTTTGTGCGGAATTCAGTGCATTTGCCCATCCAATTCTTGAACAGCAGAGGTCACTCGAATTGGAGAATCGCAACCTTTGTCTGCTTCGTGACACCCTGCTCCCCAAACTCATGTCCGGTGAGATCGACGTCTCGAAGGTCGATCTCACGCAGCTAAATAGCCATTTAG
>OBIU01000092.1_pt1 | contig 56794 bp, 44 predicted proteins | sample 1519871 | NCBI WGS metagenome assembly OBIU01 (sample SAMN04209229, study PRJEB22552) | human gut metagenome | biome: gut; material: feces | host: Homo sapiens | place: USA: Oklahoma
TCATCAACATCACCTGCGCTCCCGAGGGCAAGCTCGCCGTCGAGTCCGAGGGCGATGCGGATCAGCTCACGCTGCTCATCCCGCGCGCTAACGACAAGGGCTTTGCCATGACCGGCTCCTACAGCTGCATGACCCTGCTCTCTACCCTGATCTTCGACAGCGCCGACATCGACACCAAGGAGGCTTGGGTTAAGCAGGCTGCCGAGATGGGCGCCGAGGTCATCGAGCGCGAGGCCGAGATCGCCGACGTCCTTTCCGGCGATTTCAACCGCGTCACCTATCTGGGTTCCGGCTCCTTCGTCGGCCTGGCTCAGGAGGCTCAGCTCAAGATCCTCGAGCTCGCTCACGGCCTGGTCGCCACCTCTTGGGACTCCTGCATGGGCTATCGCCATGGACCGAAGTCCTTCGTCGATGACAAGACCCTCGTCTTCGTCTTCATGAACAACGATGAGTACACTCGTCAGTACGATCTCGACATCCTGAACGAGATCAACGGCGACGAGATCGCTCAGAAGACCTTTGCCATCCAGCAGGACCTTGCTCCTTCGTTCGAGGGCGCTTCCTTCACCTTCGCTGGCCGCGAGGTTCTGCCCGAGGGCTACCTGGCCCTTCCGTTCGTCATGTTCGCCCAGGTCGTCTCCCTGCTCAACTCCGTTCGCGTTGGCAACACGCCCGACACCCCGTCGCCCACCGGCACCGTGAACCGCGTCGTCAAGGGTGTTACCATCCATCCGTTCGAGGCCTAATCGTCGCTCGAGCAACCTGTAATTCGGATCGTTTCGAAGTACAAGCCTTATGAGAAAGGCGCCCGCCCGGTCTTCATGGACGGGTGGGCGCCTTTTGGGTATATAGACGAACAATGTCACATAGTGTCTTAAGGAGACAGGCATGAGCACTTTTGCAATCAAGGCCGATGCATTCTATCTTCCCACCCGCGTTGCCCGTGGTGGCTACCTCATGGTCGAGGACGGTGTGTTCGGCGCGTATGTGACCGAGCAGCCTGACTGCGAGATTCTCGACTATTCCGGCAAGCAGATCGCCCCCGGCTACGTCGACACGCACATCCACGGTTTCGATAACCACGACATCATGGATTGCAAGGCCGAGAGCGTCGCCGCCGTTTCTCGCGGTATCCTGCGCAACGGCGTCACGAGCTATCTCCCCACCACGCTGACCGCGAGCACCGAGCAGCTTGAGCAGGCGTGCGCCAGCGTCGCTGAATACGTTGAGGCCGGAGACGAAACTCCGCATGCGCGCATCCAGGGCATCTTCCTCGAGGGCCCGTTCTTCACCGAGAAGTACAAGGGCGCCCAGAACCCCGCCTACCTCTCTGCTCCCACCATGGATAAGCTGCAGAGCTGGCAGGATGCCGCCCACGGTCTCGTCAAGAAGGTCGCGGTCGCGCCCGAGTACGAGGGTGCAGCCGAATTTACCGCCGAAGCGGTGGCATCCGGCGTCGTGGTCGCGCTCGGCCACTCCGCCGCTACCTGCGATCAGGCCAAGGCTTGCCTGGACGCCGGTGCCAAGGTGTTCGTCCACACGTACAACGGTATGAGCGGCCTGCATCACCGCGAGCCCGGCATGGTCGGCGCCGCGCTTTCCAGCCAGGATAAGTCGTTCTCCGAGCTCATCTGCGACGGCCATCATGTGAACCCCGTCTCCGCGGGCATCGTTATGAACGCCAAGGGCCACGAGCACGTCGCCCTCATCACCGACTGCATGTGCGCCGGCGGTATGCCCGAAGGCGACTACTTCCTCGGCGAGCTTCCCGTCGTGGTGTCCGGCGGCACGGCTCGCCTGAAGGACGGCGGCTCGCTGGCCGGTTCCATCCTCAACATGAAGGACGCCGTCAAGAACGTCGTCGACTGGGGCATCGCCACGAAGCAGGAGGCCGTCTACATGGCCACCCAGGCTCCTGCTGAGGCCAACGACATCGCGGACGCGTGCGGCTCCATTCGTCCCGGTCGCAATGCGGACTTCGTCGTGCTCGAAGACGATATGTCGCTCGTCGAGACCTATCTCGGCGGCGTGTCCGTCTACAAGGCGTAATCGCTCGTATGGTCGGCGGGGCGCCGCGCGGTTCACGGATCCGCCCGGCGCCCCAACGCTTCGTTCGCATGCATAAGGAGTTTGTCTTGGAACACGTCCTTACCAACGGTGAGCTCGCGGTTGCCCTTTCCAGTGCCGGCGGCTCATTTACATCTCTTCGCGCGAACGGCCGCGAATACCTGTGGCAGGGCGACCCTGCCGTTTGGAGCGGCCAGGCGCCTATCTGCTTCCCCATCTGCGGTGGGTTGCGCGACGGCGTCGCGGAAACCCAAACGGGGAGGAAGATTTCGCTGGCGCGCCACGGGTTTGCCCGCAAGCAGGAATTCGAGCTGATCGATGCCCGGGAAACCACCTGCGCGTTCAAGCTCGCAAGCACCCCCGAGCTGCTCGAGCAGTTCCCCTATCCGTTCGAGCTCGTCGCTCGCTACGCTATCGAGGGGAAGAAGCTCTCCGTCTCCTACGAGGTCACGAACACGGGCGATGAGGACATGCCGTTCTTCATCGGCGGCCATCCCGGCTTCTCCTGCCCGCTCGACGAAGGTGAATCCTACAGCGACTACAAGCTTCGCTTCGAAGCCGATGAGGCCGCGACCCTGTGCCGCGCGGTGCCCGAAACCGGCTTGATCGACGTGGAGGGCCGCGTTGCGAACCCCATGGTCGGTCGCGAGCTCCCCTTGACCCACGAGCTGTTCGATGTTGCCGAGACTATTTTCGACGTGCTGGAGAGCCGTGTGGTCGACCTGGTCAAGAACGACGAGGAGAAGGGCGTCCGCGTGAGCTTCGAGGGGATGCCGTACCTCATCGTATGGAGCAAGCCCGAGGGTGATTTCGTGGCTATCGAGCCCTGGGGCGGTCTGTCCACGTGCTCCGATGAGGACGATATCTTCGAGCACAAGCGCGGCTGCCTTGTGGCACATCCGGGGGAGACCGTGACGCGCGGCTTCAGCGTCGAGGTGCTGTAGCGCCCATTCAGTCGAGAAGAGTCGCGGGCAGAGCGATTGGAAGCGAGGCCCGCGTTTTGGGAGAACGATCCGACGAAAGGAATCGGACTATGATCCTCACCGTTACCATGAACCCTGCCATCGATACGGCGTATCAGCTTGATAAGCTGGTCATCGACGACGTCAACCGCGTCACGCCGAAAAAGACCGCGGGCGGCAAGGGCTTGAACGTCTCGCGCGTGCTCACGCAGCTGGGCGACGACGTGGTCGCAACCGGCCTGCTGGGCGGTCACATGGGCGCCTTCATGGGCGAGCTCATGGATGCAGACGGCATCAAGCACGATTTCACCCCTATCGCGGGCGAGACTCGCATCTGCCTCAATATCCTGCATGAGGGCAACCAGACCGAGCTGCTCGAGAGCGGCCCGGAGGTATCGGCCGACGAGCTCGCCGCGTTCACGGCGAAGTTCGACGAGCTCGTCAAGCAGGCGGACTGCGTGACCGTCTCCGGCTCGCTGCCCAAGGGCGTGCCCGCCGATTACTACGTCGAGCTGCTCGCCCTGGCCACCGAGGCCGGCGTGCCCCTGCTGCTCGATACGTCGGGCGCCGCGCTGAACGCCGCGCTCGAGAGCTCGTACGAGCCCACGCTCGTCAAGCCCAATCTGACCGAGATCAACGCGCTCCTGGGTACGAGCTACACGCCCGACCAGGTTGCCGACCTTGCAGCGGCGCTGCAGGCCGACGAGCGCTTCCAGGGCATCCCCTGGGTCGTCGTCTCCATGGGTTCCGCCGGTTCGTTCGGCTTCCATGACGGCAAGGTGTATCGCGCCGTGGTCCCGCCGATTCCCGCGGTCAACGCAACCGGTTCGGGTGACTCCACCATCGCCGGCTTCGCGCATGCCATCGCGGCCGGCGCCGATCCCGTCACCGTGCTGAAGACGGGTAACACCTGCGGCAAGCTCAACGCCATGGATCCGCAGACCGGTCATCTCGTGATCGAGAAGTGGGACGAGGTCTACAACGCCATCGAGGTCACCGAGCTGTAGGGCAGCTGCACGGCTTCGATAGATTGCAGAACGGGTCGCATGCCATGGGCATCCGGCCCGTTCTTCCATCTGGAGAGCGAAGCCCGAAACTCAGGCAAGCCGCAACTCGGGGACGGGGGAACCCTCGGGCAGATTCTGGAGTGCATGGGAGACGAACCCATGGGGGTCCGCGTCCATGATGATGGCGTCGGCATCCGAGGCGGCGGCGAAGCAGATCATGCAGTCCGAGTTCGCCTTGCTGGAGTCCATGAGCACGACCGTGCGCGCGGCGGCGCCGATGATCGCCTGTTTGAGCTGGGCCATCTGCGGGTAATCGGTCATGAATCCCCGGTTGGGAACGAAGCCGCCCGGACATACGACGGCGAGATCGGCATGGAGTATCTCGAGGGACCTCAAGGCAAGCAGGCCGCTGAGGTAGCGATGGCCCTTGCGCAGCGCGCCGCCGAGTACGATCACGTCGACGTTCGGAAGATTCTGGTCGATGTAGTCGGCGATGGTGATGTCGGCGGTAATGACCGTGATATCGGTGCGAGAATCAAGCATGCGGACGAATTCCAGGGTGGTCGTGCCGGAATCGACGATGATGGTGTCGCCATCGTGGACGAGCTCGACGGCGCGGTGCGCGATGGCTTGCTTCGCATCGGCGTTGAGGTTGATCCGCTTGTCTTGGACGGAGACCTTCAGCGCCTTGTGGAGCGAGACGGCGCCGCCATGGGTTCGTCGAAGCTTTCCGTCGGCTTCAAGGGCGTCGAGGTCGCCGCGGATGGTGACCACGGATACGCCGAAGGTTTCAGCGAGCTCGGTGACCTGGACCGAAGTGCTGCGATCGAGCATGGACATGATGGCGCTGCGGCGCTCTTCGGCAAACGCGCGACCATGTGCGGAGGTGGCCATGGGCTTTCCTTTCAAGATCGGATGCCGCGGGAGCAGGGAGCCGCGATGGCCGGAAGGGGGGCGGCTCCGAACGGGAGGGCGGTTCTTGGGACACGCCGCCGCAAGACATCCTGACGCGCCCAATTGTAGCGGAACTATGGAGAAGGCATTTTCATTTCTTTCTTTTTAGGAAAGAAAACAAGTTTCTTTTTACTTGCGATTTGAAAAAAGAAAACGAATTGCAAAGCTGGACGCGTGGCGGAGTTCGAAAACCGCGCGGCTCCGCTTTCTTTTTCTTCGCTACCGCCGACGGCGCAACCATTGCGTTTGGCAGGGTCATCGGCGCACGTAAAACGGGTTTTTCGTACAATACAGGCATGGAACGCCGAACAGCAGGGTTCGGCACTATGGCGCGCGATAACCCACATGAAGCGCGCAGGAGGGAGCGATAGCTCATGCTCGTAACCACCAAGGAGATGCTGCTCGACGCGCAGAAGAACCACTACGCCGTCGGCGCCTTCAACGTCGAGAACCTCGAGTTCGTCATGGCCGTCCTGGCTGCTGCCGAGGAGACCAAGTCCCCCGTCATCATGCAGACCACTTCCGGCACCATCAAGAAGACCGGCCTCGATTACTTCTACGGCATGGTCAAGGCCGCCGCTGAGCGCGCTTCCGTGCCCGTGGCCCTGCACCTCGATCACGGCGACGGCTACGATCGCTGCATGAAGGCCCTCCGCACCGGTTACACCTCCGTCATGATCGACGGCTCCCATGAGTCCTTCGAGGACAACATCGCCCTCACCAAGTCCGTTGCCGACGCCGGCGCCTGCATGGGCGTGCCGGTCGAGGCCGAGCTCGGCAAGGTCGGCGGCAAGGAGGACGACGTCGAGGTCGAGGGCGAGTCCCCCTACACCGACCCCGTCGAGGCCAAGGAGTTCGTCGAGCGCACCGGCTGCACCTCCCTCGCCATCGGCGTGGGCACCGCTCACGGCGTGTACACCGAGGAGCCCCACATCGATCAGGACGTCGTGAAGGCCATCCGCGCCGCCGTCGACGTGCCGCTGGTTCTGCATGGTACCTCCGGCGTGCCGGACGAGCAGGTTGCCGAGGCCGTCAAGAACGGCATCTGCAAGGTGAACTACGCCACCGAGCTGCGTCAGGCCTACACCAAGGGCTACATGGCCTACATGGCTGAGAACCCCAACAACTTCGACCCCAAGAACCCGGGTCAGGCTGGTATGGCCGAGATCACCAAGATCGTCAAGATCCGCATGGAGAACCTCGGTTCCGTGGGTCGCGCCTAGTCTTTCGAGTCGGTTGAACCGGCGGAAGGCGACGAATCAACGCCCCCTTTTTACCCTCTCGCCCCTTTGGGCGGGAGGGTTTTTCTTTTACGTATGACGAGGGGCGGCAGCATCCGCTTTATTGCGGTGGCTTGAGAAACCCCAGCTCAGCGTGGTACATTTCTAGAGCTGCAAGAGGCGCGTCCTGCTGAAGGGCTATCGCGCGCGAACACGGGGAGGCTCGATGTCCTTCGAAGAGGCGAAGCGCGGTGAAGAGGATATCTGCTCGGCGCGGACGGTCCGGGATGTACGCGCGATGAAGCGGGCCCATAAGGGCGGGACGTGGAAATATGCCTGCGCATGTCGTTCGGGGGTGCGCTATGAAGGAGAAAGCGAGGCGTGGGGGTCGTTGAAACGCATGATGCAAGCTGAATCGAAACGCAAGAAGATGGATGATGCCGCCAACGAGCGGGGGGACTGGAAGTCCCTGGTCGATGAGACGCAGGACGAGGTGCCGGTGCCGCCCGAGGATCGAGCACCCGGGGCGCTGCGCGGTGCGGGCGCCCGCTCGCCGCTGTTCTGGAAGGTCATGCTGGTCGCCATGGCGCTCATCTGGGGCTACTCGTTCCTCACGATGAAGACGGTGCTCGACACCATCCCGACGTACATGCTGCTCGCATGCCGCTTCCTGCCGTCTGCGGCGATCATGTTCTGCATCTTCCACAAGCGCATCCGCGCCCACTTCAACCTCGAGTATCTGGGGATCGGCTTGCTGATGGGCTGTGTGATCTGGTCGGCATACGGTACGCAGACGCTCGGCCTCGTCGACACGACGCCGGGGAAGAACGCGTTCCTGACGGGAACCTACTGCATCCTGGTGCCCTTCATCGCGTTCGTGCTATTCCGCGAGCGCATCACCAAATGGCATATATCGGCCGCGGTGCTGTGCCTGGTGGGCGTCGGTTTCGTCGCGCTTGACGATTTCTCGATCGGCAGGGGCGACCTGCTCACGCTGGTCGGCGCGGCGTTCTTCGCGCTCGATATGGCGGTGGTGGGCCACGTGGGGCGCACGCGCGACGTGAGCGTCCTGACGTTTTGGATGTTTTTGTTCGTCGGCACCTTCTCGCTGATCGCGACGACGTTCTTCGAGCCGGCGGTGCCGGCGGAGATGTGGACGCCGGGAACCGTCGGCCAGCTGGCGTTCCTCGCGGTGATGTGCACGACCGTGGGCTTGCTGCTGCAGAACCAGGCGCTTTCCCATGTGCCGCCCGCGACCGGCTCGCTGCTGCTGTCGCTGGAAAGCCCGTTCGGCGTCCTGTTCTCCGTATTGATGGCCGGCGAGGTCCTGACGGGCAAGCTGGTGCTCGGCTTCGTCCTGATCTTCTTGTCGATCGTTCTGTCCGAGACCCACTTCAGTTTCCTGGCGAAGTGGCTGCCTGACCGCGCGCGGACGCGCTAAGCGGATTCGCTGTTCGATGGGGAAGGGGTAGCGCTATGAGAATTGATTCGGTGCGCGCACTCGTCTTCACGGGAGCCGGTACGACGAAGGTTGCCGCCCGTGCCTTCTGCGAGGCCTTTGGGGCGCCTTTCGAGGTGGTTGACGTCACGCCGCGCAAGCGCGGGATCGATGCCGTCCGTTCGGGTGAGCTGCTGGTGTGCGCGGTGCCATCATATGGCGGCCGCGTGCCCGCTCCCTTCCTGGAGCGCTTGGCCTCGATAGGCCGTTCGGGCGAAGCCGTGCCGGCGGTCATGCTGGTCACCTATGGCAACCGTGCGGTGGACGATACGTTCATCGAGCTCGCGGATGCGTTGGAGGCCGAAGGAATCGTGCCCGTGGGCGGAGTCGCTGTGGTTGCCCATCATTCGCTCATGACCAACGTGGCCGAGGGCCGTCCCGACGCCGACGACCTCGCGGTGGTCGGGTCGCTCGCACGCCGCGTGCGCTCCGAGCTCGAGGCGGTGTCGTGCATCGAGGATGCGCGCTTGGAACGCGTTCCCGGCGGGCGCCCTTATCGTGAGTTCAAGGGCGTGCCGTTTCATCCGGTCGCCCAGGCGGGTCGCTGCGTGCGATGCGGCGCCTGCGCGGCTTCGTGCCCCGTAGGAGCGATCGACCCGGAGCATCCCGAGAACACCGATGCGGAACGCTGCATTTCCTGCATGCGCTGCATCGACGCATGCTCGCGCGGCGCGCGCCAGATCGGCGGCGGGTTAAAGCTGGCGGCTGCGCGCAAGGCGTTCGCGCTCAAGTGCGCCCAGCGTCAAGAGAGCTATCTGATCTAGGGCGGAGGGCTGAAACGAAGGCGCCCACCCGGTCCGAGTATGAAGGTCGGGTTGCGAATCCGCTTCACGGTGCTCGACAACGCGTCGGTTTAAAGCAAGGTCCTGCTTCCCCGAGGGGAGGCAGGACCTTCGATGTTCGCGCGGGTCATACGCCCGCGGTGGCTCGGGTGTTACCGGCAGGAGGAGCCGCGTGCGCGATTACGAACGCTTCTTCACGCGATAGCCGGCATAAGCGATGGCGGAGCCGGCGGTCGCGACGATCGACGCGATGGCGGCGGCGTCGTCGGTGGTGGGCAGGTCCCCCTTGTTGCCCGCATCGGGCTTGACCTGATCTGCGGGCTTCTGCTCGGGCTGGGGCTGCGGCTCGGGCTCGGGTTCGGGTTGCGGTTGAGGCTCGGGATCGGGTTGCGGCTCGGGCTCGTCGTTCTTCTTGAAGCCGGCGACGAGCGTGAGGTCGTCTGTTACCGCGGTGCCGAAGTCGAACATCTCGCCGTCCAGGTACCAGCCCACGAAGGTGTAGCCCTCGCGAACGGGGTCGGTCTGAGGCTTGGAGATAGTCGAGCCGCTCTCCACCTCGGTCGTGGCGAACACGGTGAGCCCGTTCATGAACGTGACGGTGTGCATCGTCACGGGCGTCTCGGTTTTCTTCCAAGAAGCTGTGAGCGTGAGGTCGCTGGTGACCGGGGCATCGAAGTCGTAGGGCTCGGTGCCGTTCAGCCAGCCGAGGAACTCGTAGCCCTCGCGGGTCGGTGCTTCGGGCTCGGCGACCTTCTGCCCTTCGATAACCTTCACCTGGGTGGCATTCGCGCCCTCGTAGGCGGGGTCGAACGTTACCGTGTGCTCGACGGGCTGCGGCTCGGGCTCTTCCTCAGCGGTCACCTTCAGGATGCTGAACGAGTGCGGGGCGAGCTCGATGCGCGGTGCAGCCTTGTCGGCGGTGAACGTCGAGGTCTCGATCTTCACGGCGTCCGGGTTTTCAGGCGTGTTGGCAGACGTGAAGTCGTCGCCGGAGAGCGACTGGACCTCGATCGTGCGGCCGGTCAGGTCGACGCCGGGCAGCGTGAGCCTCACGGCGCCTTGCCCCTCGAGACCCAGGTTCACCACGGCGAGGTAGATGTTCCCATCGGTATCGGTGGACGCCATGAGGTCGTATTGCGCGACGCCGTTGGAAAGCGTCGGCATCGCGGTGCTGGCGGTCGAGACAATGTTGGTGCCGAACGCCCCGTTGAGCATCGTGAACACGCTCGCGCTGGGGGTCTTGAAGAACGTGAAGTCGCCTTCGCCGGTCTTGGTGTCGCCGCTACCCTGCACCGGTACGGCCTGGATCACCGCTTGCTGCGTGGGGCCGAGCGAGTCGGCGCCGTTGGAGTACCAGTCGACCAGGCAGTGCTTCTGGATGTAGGGGCTGCCGAGCTCGACGTAGTCCATGATGGCGCGCGCGATGTAGAGGGCGTGCGTCTGGGAGCGCAGCAGCAGGTTCTGAGAGCGGAAGATGCCGTACTCGCTGATGACGGGAACCTTCTCGGGGTCGTACTTCTGCATGAGCTTGACGTAGCTTGCCACGTGCTCGCGCTTGGCATCGCCGAGCTTCATGGCTTGCAGGTAGAAGGCTTCGTCATTGCCGTTGTTGCCGGGGTCGCCGGAGTAGGGGTGGATGGTGAGGCCGTCGTAGAGGGCGTCGTGGCCGCCTTCGTGCATCTTGTTGACGAAGCCCTCGGTCTCGTAGCTCGAGTAGATGTGGATCTCGCCGGCGGTCTGACCCGCCTTTTCGCGGTCGGCGTTGATCTGCTCCATGGTGTCGCGCATCTTCTGGGAGATGGCGACGAAGCCGTCGCGGTTCACGGAGTAGTCCACGGTGACCTGCGCGCCCTTGGCGGGGATCATGCCGTGCGTTCCGTCGCCGAAGGTGAAGTAGCCGGTCTTGGCGTTGAGCTCGTACACCTTGTCAGAGGCGCCGGCCTTCGTGATGTCGTCGACACGCTCCCACGCTTCGCCGGCGACCTTGACCTTGACGGAGTCGACGTTCACCGCGGTGAAGGTGTCGTAGTCGGCGGCCTTCTTATCGCGCTCGACCAGCGCGTAGCGCATGCCGAACTCCTGGTTGGCCTTGCCGGTCGACTTGGACTTCTCGACGTTCCAGTCGCCGCGCGTGATGGCGTACTGGTTAGTGAACGATGCGGTACCGCCGTCGATGTAGGCCTTCTCCGCTCCGCCGGGGACGCCTGCGGTCCAATACTGCTGGGAGGAGTTGCCGTCGGTGCCGCCCTGGTTCATCTCGTTGCCGATTTCGAAGTAGCGCACGTTGAACGGCTCGGCGTGGCCGAGGTCGCGACGCACGTCGGCCCAAGCGGTGCCGCCGTTGGGATTGGTGCCCGCCGCGGCGTTGAGGAACTCGATGAGGTCGGCGGCGTCGTTGGCGTCGCCGCGTCCCAGCGCGTACACGTAGACGATCTCGGAGCCGTGCTCCTGCGCGAAGGTGCCGATCTCGGAGATGCCGAAGTTGGGCGCGATGCCGCCTTGGCCGCTGTTGTTATAGAAGCCGTGGATCTGGTTGGTGCGCTGCTCCTTCTCGCCGAGCGTCTCCTTCCAGTTGAAGAGGTTGGAGATCGTGCCGCCGGGATAGCGGATGGAGCCGAAGCCCGCCTCGTCGTAGAGGCGTGCGAAGTCGTCCTTGACCTTCATGGCCTTCGAGTCGAAGGTGCCGTAGCCGTTGAAGGCGTAGCGGTGGTTGATGCCGAAGATGGCGTCGTCCACCGTGCGCGCGACGTCATCGGTGTCGATCGTGACGGCGAGGCCGAGCGCGTAGACGGCGCCGATGGCCTGGCTGAGCTCGTCCTTCGCGGTCTTGACGGCGTCGGCGCCGCCGTTCTCGAGGGCCTTCTTCGCCTTGTCGATCGCAGCCGAGAGCTCGTCGTACTCGGTGGAGCCGTCGTCGTCCGCGAGCAGCTTCGTGCCGGAGTCGATGAGGCGCTGGAGCTCGCTCTTGGCGTCTGCTACCTCGAGTTCGGCCTTCACCTGGTCGTAGGAGTCGTAGAGCTGCTTGGCCTCATCGGCGCTGAGGGCCTTGTTGTACAGGCGAAGCTCGTCGATCTTCCCCTGGAAGCGCTCGGTGCCGTCGGGCTGGGCGGAGTCGGTGCCCCAGGAGCCCAGCACGAGTCCCACGGCGCCCGCGGGCAGGTTCTGCGACCAGCTACCCTGTCCGAGCTGCTTGCCGTTGAGGTAGAGCTTGATGCTCTTGGTGGAGCCGCCGTTGGTGGTCTGCTTGACGAGCGTGACGTGCTGCCAGGATTTGCGCGCGGGGTTCTTGCCGAGCGTGATGTTGCTATCGGCCTTGTCGATCGAGGACGAGAAGGTTCCGTCCTTCCATTCGGTGAGGATGGAGCTCGACTGGCCGGCGGAATGCAGGAGCATGGTGCGCTTGCCGACCGTGGGCTCGCTGTCGTCGGCGTCGCGGACCCAGAAGGACACCGAGAAGTCCTTCTGCTGCTCGATGGCGCCGCGGACGCGGATATCGTGCGCGGCGTTCTTATCGGTGAAGGAAAGGCTCTTGCCCAGGGAGGCCAGGCCGCTATCCTCGACCTTCACGGACTCGTCGGGGTTGGCGACCTTTTCGATGCGGAAAGCGGTGTTGCTGCCGGTTCCCTGGAGCGGCGCCTCTCCGTCGAAGGTCCAGATGCCGGTGGCGCCGTCGGGCGCGGCGGTGGCCGCGAGGGCGGGCGACGCGCTCGCGCCGAGCACGAGCGCGAGCCCGGCTCCGATGCCCGCGGCGCGGCGAAGTCCGCTTCCCGAAGCGCTCGCCTTCAGACTCCGTAGTTTCATCAAGCCATCCTTTCTCGCGCGGGGCGCGCGACGGGGGATATGAGGCGAGGCCGTGCGAACGACGTGCGCGCCGTTGGGGTACGGCTCTCCTGCGATAGACATAACCGATTCACCCTAACACGGTGAGCTTGCTTCTTTTCGCAGGTACGGCAGCCATTCCGTATACGGGCGGAAAACCGATGCAAATGGTAGCCTTATCGCTCATGAAAACGCGGGCGCACGCTGCGACGGCGTGCGCCCGCGTCTGCGGATGGCTGCTCGCCCCGATGGATGACGACGGGCGATGCGGGGTGTCCTCGCTGCGGCCTAGGCCAGGCTGCGCGCGAACGCGATGACTTCGTCGACGCCTTCCGCCGTCGTGGCCCAGCTGGTGACGAAGCGCGCGACCGGGCGACCGTCCACGAGGGTGATCTCTGCTCCGCAGGCGGCCTCGAGCCGGTCTGCCTGCTCGGGCGTGCACCAGAAGAACTGCTGGTTGCCCATCGTGCGGATGTAGGGCTCGTAGCCTGCCGCCTCGAGGCCGCGGGCGAGGGCGACGGCGCACGCGTCGGCATGCGCGGCGTGGCGCAGATAGGGGATGGCGCCGCTTTCATCGGGCGTGAAGGCGGCCTCGTATTGGACGCCCATCAGGCGGCCCTTGGCGGTCATGTGGCCGGCGCGCTTGGTGAGGTAGGGGATGCGGTCGATCGCACGCCGCCCGCGCTCGCTGCGGGGGCTGACGACCAGGGCCTCGCCGAACAGCATGCCGGCCTTGGTGCCGCCCAGTGTGAAGGCGTCGGCGCGCTGGGCGATGTGCTCGAGGCTCAGGTCGTTGCCTTCCGATGCGAGCGCGCTCGCCATGCGGGCGCCGTCGACGTATACGGCGAGCCCGCGGTCCCGGGCCCAATCGCACAGCCCGTCGAATTCCTCGCGCGTGTAGACGTGCCCGAACTCGGACGTGTTGGAGAAGTAGATCATCGCCGGCCGCGTGGTGTGGCAGCCGCCGGCGGTCATCTGGGCGTAGACGCGCTCGCATCCCGCAGGCGTCAAGATCCCGAACCCATCGGCGGTGGCGAGGATGCGGCGTCCGCACGCTTCGATCGCGCCGGTCTCGTGGATGGTGGGATGGGCGTCGGCGGCCAGGATCGGTCCCTCGAAATCGTCGGTGAGGGCGCTGATGGCGATGGCGTTCGCCGCGGTTCCGCCGGGGATGAAGCGGACGTACGCGTCGGGCTGCCCGCAGGCGGCGCGAATCATCTCGGCGGCGTGCTCGCAGTGCGCGTCCGTGCCGTAACCCGGGGTCTGCTCGTCGTTGGTGCGCAGCAGGGCGTCGAGGATCTCGGGCGCCGCGCCTTCGGAATAGTCGTTTCGAAATTGGTGCATGATGTCTCCCGTGCAGCGAGGTGGGTAGAGGGCGCGACGCGCTGGCATGGCGCGCGGACGGGTGCTCGTCGCGGCTCGGGGCCGCTGCGTCGTGCGCGTGCGCGCGGGCTCGCATGCGGTCGGTGCGCGACCGCCGGCTTCGCGCGCATTTCACATTGTTACATATCGCCCGCTCGTGTGGTATTCGCGGGTATGATGCTGCAGGCGGCTGAACGGGCTTATGCCCGCCCGTATAATGGGAACGTTACGAATGCGCCCCGCGCGGGGCGGTCATCACGGAAGGATAACAGGCATGCAGGCACAGAGGGCTGAGGGCACCAAGGACCTGATCGGGCGCGAGATGCGCGCCTGGCAGCGGATGCAGGATGTGGCGGCCGAGGTGTTCGGCCCCTACGGTTTCGACGCCGTGGAAACGCCGGCTATCGAACAGGTCGATGTCTTCGTCCATGGTATCGGCCAGTCCACGGACGTGGTGCGCAAGGAGATGTTCCGCGTCTTCTCCGGTTCGCTGCTGCCGCGCATCCTCGAGGAGGGTACCGATGCCAACCTCAAGGCCAAGCAGCGCCTGGCCCTGCGCCCCGAGGGCACGGCGGGCGTCGTGCGCGCGGTGGTGGAGAACAACCTGGTCCCGCAGGGGTCGGCTCCTTTCAAGGGCTGGTACGCCGAGGCGATGTTCCGCGGCGAGCGCCCCGCCAAAGGTCGTCTGCGCCAGTTCCACCAGGTAGGCATCGAGTGGCTCGGCGCACCCGACCCCGCGGCGGACGCCGAGTGCATCATCATGCTCATGGAGTTCTACAAGCGCCTGGGCTTCGACCTGTCGCAGCTGCGCCTCCTCATCAACTCGATGGGCGACCCCGCGTGCCGTCCGGCGTATCGCGACTCGGTTCGCTCGTTCATCCTCGACCACGCCGACGAGATGTGCGATGAGTGCCTCGAGCGCGCGGAGCTCAACCCGCTGCGCGCCTTCGATTGCAAGAACGAGCGCTGCCACGAGGTCATGCAGGGCGCCCCGCTCATGCGCGACTGCCTGTGCGACGAGTGCAGCGAGCATTACGCCCAGGTCAAGCGCTATCTCGACGCGGCGGGTATCGCCTACGTCGAGGATCCCACGCTCGTCCGCGGCCTCGACTATTACACGCGCACCGTCTTCGAGGTCGAGGCCCCCGGCGCGGGCGTCGGCTCCATCGGCGGCGGCGGTCGCTACGACGGCCTGGTCGAGCTCGAGGGCGGCAAGCCCACGCCGGGCGTCGGCTTCGCGGTGGGCTTCGAGCGCGCCATGCTCGCGCTCGAGGCGTTCGGCGGCGATATGGCCGAGGCGGATCCGGCGTGCGTCTACGTCGCCAACGCCGGCGCCGAGCTGCGGGGCGAGGTGTTCTCGCTCGCGCACGAGCTGCGCGCCGCGGGCATCCGCACCGAGGCCGACTACCAGGGTCGCTCGCTGAAGGCCCAGTTCAAGCAGGCGAACAAGCTGAACGCCACGCACATGCTGGTGATCGGTGGCGACGAACTCGCCCAGGGTAACGTCCGCGTGCGCGATATGGCGACGGGCGAGGAGCGCCTGGTGGCGCGCGAGGCGGTCGTCTCCGAGCTCGCCGGCTGCTAGATTCGCCGGCACGGCGAGCGCCGGCGCGCTCCATGCGCCTGTCTATAGAAACGATGGGGATAACTGTTGCATGATAAAGCGTCCCCAGCGCCCGCGATGTTCGGCATATACTTTTAGGAAACACATGTTCACGCTATTCATCCGAAAGGACACGCCGTGACAGAAGAAGAGACCAATCAGCAAGCCGATGTCGCCACGGTTTCGGGCGCGGTTCCCGCCGAGTCCGTCCGCCGCATCGACATCGAGGAGGCGCGTGCCGCGATGCAGGCGCTGTCCGAATTCAACATCCCGGCGCAGCTGCGCGACCACCTCGCGTTGTTCGTGCGCCTCGAGCGCCGCGTCCTGCGCGAGTACGACGAGGAGATCTGCAATATCTTCGACCGCCTGCTTGCCAGCGTTATCGCCGCGAACGAGGGCGATCCCGGCGCCGAGGCTGCCGAGGACCCCACGAACGAGCAGGGCATCCCCACCACGCAGAGCGCGACGGCCGACGCCTTCCGCGACGCCGTCGAGCTGATCGATTCGCTGCCGCTGGACCGCGCCCAGGTGATCGTGCGCGCGTTCACCACGTTCTTCCACCTGGCGAACCTGTCCGAGGAGAACTATCGCGTCGAGACGCTGCGCCGCCGCGAGAGCCAGGTGTCTATCGACTCGCCCATCGACCCTGCCAACGAGCTGACGGTCGCGTATCGCCAGCTGATCGACGAGGTGGGCGTGGGCCGGGCGAACGACCTGCTCAACCGCCTCGAGTTCCATCCGGTTTTCACCGCGCACCCCACCGAGGCGCGCCGCAAGGCCGTCGAGGGCAAGATCCGCCGCATCTCCTGCCTGCTGGCGGAGCGCTCCCGTCTGGGAGGCTCCGACCTCATGGAGAACGAGCGCCATCTGCTGCAGGAGATCGACGCCCTGGTCCGCACGACGCCCATCGCTCCCAAGAAGCCCACGCCGGTCGAGGAAGCCGATACCATCATCGACATCTTCGACAACACGCTGTTCGATACGATTCCCATGGTGTACCGCCGGTTCGATGACTGGGTCCTGGGCGACCGCGCCGGCACGGTGCCGCCCGTGTGCCCCGCGTTCTTCCATCCGGGCAGCTGGATCGGCACCGACCGCGATGGCAACCCCAATGTGACCGCCAAGGTGAGCCGCCAGGTCGCCGCGAAGTTCGCGTCGCACATGATCAGCGCCCTTGCCAACAAATGCCGCCGCGTTGGCCGCAACCTCACGCTCGAGGCTAAGTACACCAAGCCCACCGACGAGCTGCTCAACCTGTGGAACCACCAGGTCGAGATGAGCGAGATCCTCACGGATCGCGCGCGCATGATCTCGAAGTCCGAGCCGCATCGCGCGGTGATGCTGGTGATGGCGGCGCGCCTCGACGCCACGGTGGCGCGCAATGCCGATACGATGTACGACTCCGCCGACGAGTTCCTCGCCGACCTGCGCGTGGTGCAGCGGTCCCTGGCGGCCGCCGGCGCGGTGCGCGCGGCGTACGGTCCGGTCCAGACCATCATCTGGCAGACGGAGACCTTCGGCTTCCACATGGTGGAAACCGAGTTCCGCCAGCATTCCGTCGTGCACGAGCGCGCGCTGGCCGATATCCGCGAGCACGGCATCCATGGCGAGCGCGGCGAGCTCGCGCCGATGACGCGCGAGGTGCTCGACACCTTCCGCGCCATGGGCAGCATCCAGAAGCGCTACGGCCTGAAGGCGGCGCGCCGCTACATCATCTCGTTCACCAAGAGCGCTCAGAACGTGGCCGACGTGTACGAGCTCGCGCAGCTGGCGTTCGCCCATGCCGAGGACGTTCCGGCCATCGACGTCATCCCGCTGTTCGAGCAGCTCGAAGACCTCGAGGGGTGCGTGGACGTGCTCGACGGCATGCTCCAGATCCCTGCGGTCCAGCAGCGCCTGGCGCAGACCAACCGCAAGCTCGAGGTCATGCTGGGCTATTCGGATTCCTCGAAGGACGCCGGCCCCACGACCGCGACGCTCGCGCTGCATTCCGCGCAGGCCCGCATCGCCGCCTGGGCGGAGCGCAACAATATCGATCTCGTGCTCATGCACGGCCGCGGCGGCGCCGTCGGCCGCGGCGGCGGCCCGGCCAACCGCGCCGTTCTCGCGCAGCCCAAGGGCTCGGTGAACTGCTGCTTCAAGCTGACCGAGCAGGGCGAGGTCATCTTCGCGCGCTACGGGAACCCGGCGCTGGCGCAGCGCCACGTCGAGAGCGTCGCGGCGGCGACCCTGCTGAATTCCGCTCCGTCGGTGGAGCGCGTGAACACCGAGACCACCGAAGCGTTCGCCGACATGGCCGCCCGCCTGAACGAGGTGTCGCACGCGCGCTACCTCGATCTTCTGAACACGCCGGACTTCACCCCCTGGTTCTCGACGGTCACACCGCTGACCGAGGTGGGCCTGCTGCCCATCGGCAGCCGTCCCGCGAAGCGCGGCCTGGGTGCCAAGTCTTTGGACGACCTCCGCACCATTCCGTGGGTCTTCAGCTGGAGCCAGGCGCGCATCAACCTGGCGGCGTGGTACGGCCTGGGCTCCGCGTGCGAGGCCCTGGGCGACCTCGACCTGCTGAAGCGCGCTTATGCCGAGTGGCCGCTGTTCAGCACGTTCATCGACAACATCGAGATGTCGATCGCCAAGACCGACGGCCGTATCGCCAAGATGTACCTCGCCCTGGGCGATCGCGATGACCTTGCGACCAAGGTGTTCGAGGAGATGCAGCTCACGCGCACGTGGACCCTCGCTATCACCGGCAACGAATGGCCGCTCGAGAAGCGTCGCGTGCTCGGCCGCGCCGTTCGCGTGCGCAACCCGTTCGTCGATGCGCTGTCGCTCGCCCAGGTGCGCGCGCTACGCGAGGTGCGCATGAACCAGGACGAGCTCTCCGAGGAGGCGAAGGCCGAGTACATGAGCCTGATTCTGGCAACCGTGACCGGTGTCTCCGCGGGCCTTCAGAACACCGGGTAATACGGTTCGGACACGGATGAGATCCATGGCGCCGCGGGCGTTCGCGCATCGATGCGATCGTCCGCGGCGCCTTTCGTTTCGAGCGCTCCTCAGAGCTCCCCTCAATTTGGGGACAGGCACTCATTTGAGAATTTGAGGGCCTCAAATGGGGGACGGGCGCCCATTCGCGGTGGTCGCCAACCTCGGGGTGCCACGAGCCCGGCCGGTGACGTGCACAGCCGGCGGCGAACATTGTCACAGCCCTGTTAAGAGAGGGTGGAACGCCCGCTTCTCTTGGCTGCAGCGGGCTGATTCCGCTATCCTATTGAACTATCGCGCGACTGGCGCTCCGCTTGCGGAAGCGCCGGCGCTCGCGCGTGGCCCGTCCGAGCTCCGTCGGCTCCGGGTCCGTCCCGCTGCGCGGTCTACGCAGGCGGGGCCATCTGTACGACAAGCCGCCCGGACCGACACGGGGCGGCACGGATGAGGAGGTTTTCGTGACTGAAATCCGCTCCATGCACACGCATACCTGCAACGAGCTGCGCCTCGAGCATATCGGCCAGGAGGTGACGCTCACCGGTTGGGTCTGGCGTCGCCGCGACCACGGCGGCCTGATCTTCGTCGACCTGCGCGACCGCGAGGGCGTGACGCAGATCTCCTTCGACCCCGAGCACTCCGGCGGCACCGCGTTCCACACTGCCGAGACCATCCGCTCCGAGTGGCCCATCAAGGTCACCGGCGTGGTGCGTGAGCGCCCCGAGGGCCAGTCCAACGCCAAGCTCGCCACCGGTGAGATCGAGGTGCTCGTCTCCCACATCGAGGTGCTCAACACCTCTAAGACCCCGCCCTTCCAGATTGAGGACCACATCGAGGCCGGCGAGGATATCCGCCTGCGCTACCGCTACCTCGACATCCGCCGTCCCAAGATGATGGCCAACCTGCAGATGCGCTCCGACTTCACCTTCGCCATCCGCCAGGCGCTGCACGACCGCCTGTTCATGGAGGTCGAGACGCCGGCGCTCTTCAAGTCCACGCCCGAGGGCGCGCGCGACTTCCTGGTGCCGAGCCGCATCCAGCCCGGTCACTTCTACGCGCTGCCGCAGTCCCCGCAGCTCTTGAAGCAGCTGCTCATGGTGGGCGGCGTCGAGCGCTACTATCAGGTCGCCAAGTGCTTCCGCGACGAGGACCTGCGCGCCGACCGCCAGCCCGAGTTCACACAGGTCGACATCGAGATGAGCTTCGTCGACCAGGATGACGTCATGAGCACCCTCGAGGACGTGCTGTCCGATGCCTTTGCAAAGATGGGCGTCGACATGCCCACCCCGCTGCGCCGCATCGATTACTGGGACGCGATGGATACCTACGGCTCCGACAAGCCGGACACGCGCTTCGGCATGGAGCTGCACGACGTGACCGGCATCTTCACCGAGTCCAAGTTCAAGCTGTTCGCGAGCGCCGCCGCCACCGAGGGCCAGTACGTCAAGGCCATCAACGCCCGCGGCGCCGGCACCTGGCCGCGCGCGCAGATCGATAAGCTCGCCGGCGTGGCGGCCGACTTCGGTGCCAAGGGCCTCGCTTGGATCGCCTTCCGCGAGGACGGCTCCGTCAACAGCCCCATCGTCAAGTTCTTCACCGACGAGGAGATGGCCGCGCTGCGCGCCGAGATGGATGCCCAGCCTGGCGACCTCGTGATGTTCGCCGTCGCCGACCGCAAGGGCGCCGATGAGATCCTCGGCGGCATGCGCAACCACATGGCCGACGCGCTCGAGCTGCCCCGCGAGGGCCATGACTTCCTGTGGGTCGTCAACTTCCCGCTGTTCCACTGGGACGAGGAGCGCGGCGCCTACGAGGCCGAGCACCAGCCCTTCACCCTGCCCAGCACCGACGATCTCGAGGCCATCAAGGCCGATCCGCTGGCCGCGGGTTCCTGCACGTATGACTTCGTCATGGACGGCTACGAGGCGGGCGGCGGCGGCATGCGCATCCACAATTCCGAGATGCAGCTCGCCATGCTCGAGATGCTCGGCTTCACCATCGAGGGCGCGCGCGAGCAGTTTGGCTTCCTCATGGACGCCCTCGAGTTCGGCGCTCCCCCCATGGGCGGTTTCGCACTCGGCCTCGACCGCGTGTGCATGCTGCTGGCCGGTGCGGACTCCATCCGCGAGGTCATGGCGTTCCCCAAGACCAGCTCCGGCTCCGACCTCATGTCCGATGCGCCGAGCGCCGTCTCCGCGCGCCAGCTTAAGGAAGTCGGCCTCCGCATGGAGTAATCGCCTTCGCGAGGTGCCCGACCTTGTCGCTCAAGTCTGCGGGCATGGCCCTAAGGCCTATGCCCTTGCCTTTCGCGGCAATCTCGGGTACCTCGCGAAGCCTTGTCACGCTTTCCCAGGCCTCGCCGTTCGCATCGCAAACGAAGACCCGCATGGATCGATGTGGTCCATGCGGGTCTTTTCGTTTCGCGTTTGCGCCGCAGGCGGTTGCGCGGAGCGCCGCCGGGTCTCAAATAAGTGCCTGTCCCTAAACTGAGAGGGGGCGATGGCTACACGCCCTTGCGCACCGCGGTGTCACGGAAGCAGAAGTGATCGAGGCGGTGGCGGGACTGCGTGCATTCGATCATGGTCCCCTGGGTGTCGAAGGTCTGGTTCCTCACGACGATCACGTAGTCGATATCGCCCAGGTCGAGCAGCGCTCGATCCTGGTCGGACGCGCGCTCGCCTGTGATTTCGCGCTTGCTCATGACGATGGTGATGCCGAGGTCTTCTTCCAGGTACTGGTAGATCGAGCCCGCGGCGATGTCCGGCGTGAGGCCTTCGGCCACTTTCGCAAGAAAGAGGTTCTGGTCCAAGATGAGGGCTTCGCCGTTGATTTCGCGCACGCGCTCGATGAAGATCAGCTCGTCTCCCACGTTGAAGCCCGTATGCTCGGCGATATTCGGCGTCGCCTCGATGCGCTCGAAGCGCACGACGCGCGTGGCGCTCGAGAATCCGCTGCGACGGCGCACCTCGTCGAACGATTCGATGCCGCCTATCGAGAACGATGCGCGCTCGGGCTTGCTGTAGGTAACCCGCACGCCCTTGCCATGCACCGGCTGTACGTAGCCGTTATCGCGTAAGACGGCGATCGCGCGGCGAACGGTGCTGTGGGAACATGCGTAGAGATCGGTGAGCACCGCCTCAGAGGGAAGGTAGGACTGATACCCGTAGGTCCCGGTTTCGATCTTGCGTCGAATATCGTGATAGATCTCGTCGTAGCGCGCTTTCAAAAGTCCCCCTTCGTCGTCGTATCCTTATCTTATCGGAAGACCAGGTAGGATGGCTACCGCTTGCGGCCACAAAGATACCGTTCACCAAGAGCGCAAACTTATTCGAATAAGTCAGGCTATGCTTCAATTAACTTATTCGAATAAGTTTGGAAGTGCTTTAAGAAAAGGGAGGCTTGCGATATGGGGAAGTACGTGCAAGACGCACGGGCGCTGTTGCCGCTGGTGGGCGGTGTGGAGAACATCGCTGCCGTCACGCATTGCGTGACGAGGATGAGGTTCGTGCTGGTCGATCCCGCGCGCGCCCAGGTCGACAAGATCGAGGAGCTCGCCAGCGTCAAGGGAACCTTCACCCAGGCGGGGCAGTTCCAGGTCATCATCGGCAACGACGTGGCCGAGTTCTACGGTGACTTCATCGCGGTGTCGGGTGTCGAGGGCGTTTCGAAGGAGGCGGCCAAGCAGGCCGCGGGCAGCAACCAGAATCCCTTGCAGCGCGCCATGGGCGTGCTGGGGGAGATCTTCGCCCCGCTCATCCCCGCGCTCATCTGCGGCGGCCTGATCTTGGGATTCCGCAACATCATCGGAGAGGTCAACTTCTTCGACGCATCGGGCGCGTTCGATCTCGATAGCGGCGTGATGTCCATCGCGGACATCTCCACGTTCTGGATGGGCGTGTACAACTTCCTGTGGCTCATCGGCGAGGCGGTGTTCCATATGCTGCCCGTCGGTATCTGCTGGTCGGTGACGAAGAAGATGGGCACGACGCAGATCTTGGGCATCGTGCTCGGCCTGATGCTGGTGTCGGGCCAGCTGCTCAACGGCTTCTCCGTGGGAGGCACGCCGGCGGCCGATATCCCGGTGTGGGATTTCGGATTCGCCCAGGTTCAGATGATCGGGTACCAGGGGCAGGTCATCGCGGCGCTGCTGGCCGCCTTCGTGCTCGTGGGGCTCGAGAAGTTCTTCACAAGGATCGCACCCGAGGTCGTGAGCATGATCGTGGTGCCGTTCTGCTCGCTGGTCCCCGCGGTGGTCATCGCCCATACGCTGGTGGGTCCTGTTGGCTGGGCCGTGGGCGACGCCATCGCCGAGGCCGTGAACTGGGGTCTCACCTCTGATGTACGCATCCTGTTCGCAGCGGTCTTCGGCGCGCTGTATGCGCCGGTGGTCATGACGGGCCTGCACCACATGACCAACGCTATCGACACGCAGATGGTGAGCATCATGGGCTACACCATCCTGTGGCCGATGATCGCCCTGTCCAACATCGCCCAGGGTTCCGCCGTGCTCGCGATGTCGGTGCTGCAGAAGAAGAACGAGCGCGCCCAGCAGGTGAACATCCCCGCATGCATCTCCTGCTACCTGGGCGTTACCGAGCCCGCGCTGTTCGGTGTGAACCTTAAATACCGCTTCCCGCTGGTATGCGGGATGATCGGATCCGCCTGCGCGGCCATGCTCTGCACCGCCTTCGGCGTGCAGGCGCTGTCCATCGGCGTCGGCGGCCTGCCGGGCATCTTGTCCATCAAGTTCGAGTATTGGGCTGCGTTCGCCCTGTGCATGGCGGTCGCCATCGCGGTGCCCTTCGTCCTGACCCTGGTCGCGGGCAAGAAGCGGCTGGGGGAGCGTGAACTCGAGGGCCTGCGTGCGCCCGACGCGACGTTGGACGGCGCCTCCGCCGCCGTGGTTCCCGCTGCGTCATACGACCTGCTCGCCCCGCTTTCAGGCGCGGTGAAGCCCATCGAACAGATGCCCGATCCCGTCTTCTCTAGCAAATGTATGGGCGACGGCGTCATGATCGAGCCCTCCGGTACCTGCGTGGTGGCTCCCGCGGATGCTGTGGTGAGCGTCACCATGCCCGCGTCCAACCATGCCGTGGGCCTCACGCTCGCAAACGGGATGGAGCTGCTGATCCACGTGGGCATCGACACAGTTGATATGAAGGGCGACGGCTTTACCTGTCACGTCTCCCAGGGCGACCGTGTCAAGGCGGGCGATATCCTACTCACCTTCGACCCCGTAAAGATCGCTGCTGCGGGCCATCCCACTGCGACCGCGGTGGTGGTGGGCGCCATGGGCAGCGCGATGAGTTTGGAACTCAAGACCGATCAAGATGCCGTGGCGGGCGAGACCGTGATCGCGCGTTGCGACTAGCCGCTGCACCCCCTTCGAACGGGTGCTCCTTGAGAATCGAGATATGAATGAGAAGGTGGGCATGATGACGACTGCTCAAACGAATAGCAAGAATTGCGTGGTATATGAAATCTACGTCAAGAGCTTCTGCGATAGCGACGGCGACGGCATGGGCGACCTGCCCGGCATCACCTCTAAGCTCGACTACCTGGCGAATCTCGGCGTCGACTATCTCTGGCTCACGCCGTTTTACCCCTCCCCGCAGCGTGACAACGGCTACGACGTGTCGGACTATCGTGCCGTCGACCCCCGCTACGGCACCATGGAGGACTTTGACGAGCTGGTGGCCGAGGCGGGCGCGCGCGGCATGGGCATCATGCTCGATATGGTGCTGTGCCACACCTCCAACCAGCATGAATGGTTCCAGCGCGCGCTGGCGGGGGAAGAGCGCTACCAGCGCTACTACATCCTGCGCGACGGTAAGGGCTCCACGGGGCCGGAAGATCCTGGCGAGCCGCCCACCAACTGGCAGTGCGTCTTTGGAGGCAGCGCGTGGGAGTGGGAGCCGCGCCTGGGCAAGTGGTACCTGCACATGCATGACCCCTCTCAGCCCGATGTCGACTGGGCCAACCCCGACGTTCGCGACGAGATGGCGGGCGTGGTGCGTTTCTGGAAAGAGCGCGGCGTCACCGGCTTTCGCTTCGACGTGATCAACCTTATCTCCAAGCCGGATCTCATCGAAGACGTGCCTGGAGACGGAAGCGCGTGCCGCGCTCTGGTGGCGGACGGGCCGCACGTGCACGAGTACCTTAAAGAGCTGGTGGAGCGCTGCGGGATCGATGGCATGGCCACCGTGGGCGAGATGGCTGCGACCGATCTTGAAAATTGCATCAGCTACACCAATCCCGATGAACACGAGCTGGGCATGTCCTTCAGTTTCCATCATCTCAAGGTGGACTATAGGGATGGCAGCAAATGGAAGCTCATGGATCCGGATATCGTTCGGCTTCGCCGCGTGCTGCGCGAGTGGCAGGAGGGCATGCAAGCGGGCGGCGGCTGCAACGCCTTGTTCTGGTGCAACCACGACCAGCCGCGCGCCATCACCCGCTTCGGCGGCACCGAGCTTGAAGGGGAGTGCGGAGGATCGTGGGAGTACGTGGGCAAGATGCTCGCTATCTGCTTGTTCGCCCTGCGCGGTACGCCCTATATCTTCCAGGGCGAGGAACTGGGCATGACCAACGCGGATTACACCTCGATTGACCAGTTTGATGATGTGGAGAGCCACAACAGCTACCGGATGCTGCTGGAAGGCGGTGCTTCCGAGGAGGAGGCCCTGCGCGCGATCCAGGTGCGCTCGCGCGATAACGGCCGTACGCCCATGCAGTGGACCCCGGGTGAGAACGCGGGCTTTACCTGCGGGACCCCGTGGCTTGCCGTACCCGCGAACCATGTGCGCATCAACGCCGAGGACGAGGTGGGTGCTGCGGGCTCCATGTACGAGTTCTATCGCGAGCTCATCGCCCTGCGCAAGGGTTCGCGGGTTCTCGCGAACGGTGTCGTGCGCTTTTTGGATGCCGGCACCGGGGCACCTAAGGTTATCGCGTTCGAGCGCGTGCTTGGTAGCGAGCGCGTGGTGGCGGTTTGCTCGTTTGATAGCGAGGGCTGCACGGTCGATGCGGGCAGTTTGGGTATCGCCGCATGCAGTGACGTCCTGCTGAGCACGCACGGCGCCATGGGCTCGGTGGTCGATGGCGCTCTTGAGCTGCGCCCCTATGAAGCGCTGCTCATCGCGTGCTAGCGAGGCGGCATCTGCGGACTTGGCGTTTGGCGCTTGCCGAGGTTGCTTGAAGCGCTTGTCGAGGTTGCTTGAAGCGCTTGATATAGGGAAGCTTTGAAAAAGCGGGCCTCGCTTTGCGCGGGGTCCGCTCTGCTGGTTTTAGTTGACGCGCGGCCTGCGTGCCTGATTCGTATGTTTTTGCGAATGGCGGCAGAACCAATATGCTTGGCCTCGCACCGCCTCACGCCATCTTTCTGAGGCGCGGCGTCGACGTTGTTTCTACGGCCTTTTGCGCAATGCGGGCGGCGGTGCGAGTGCTATACTCGACCGCGTACATGGGGAGCTGGGACGATGGCCCGGCTGAGAGGAGCATGCCTGCGATGCTCGACCCGCAACCTGATCCGGATAATGCCGGCGTAGGGAACCAACAGCCTTGCTTTTGCAACTGCAAGGCCCCTACGGAAAACGAGGGGCCTTTTTCTTGGCCCGGAAGGGAGGAGCAGTGGAGGCAAGCGTTGCCATTCAGGTACTGCCCCAATTCGTGGAGAGCACCGAAGAGGTCGTTCGCATCGTCGATGAGGCGATCGCCTACATCCAGTCGGAGTTCCCAGATGCCTACGTGGGCCCGTTCGAGACCGCTATCCAGGGCGAGTACGACCATTGTATGAAGGTGGTGGCCGAGGTCAATCGCATTGTGGTCGCAGCCGGCGCGCCCGAAGTAGCTACGTATGTCAAGATCTTCTTTGCCCCTGAGAAGGGCGTCCTCACCACAGAGGAGAAGATCACCAAGTATCACCAGGACGAGCGCTAGCATGTCGCCCTCGTCCGGATCGTCCCGGCAGGCCGTATCGAGCGAGGGGGCCGGGCGCACCGGAACCCGCGCGGGCGCGCGATTGACGGCGCCGTCCGCGCGCGGCGGACGATGGCTCGTTGCTGCCGCGCCGATCACGCTGGTCGCGTTGCTCGCGATCTGGCAGGCGGTGTGCTCGGCCGGTATCATGCCTCCCTATCTGCTGCCCAGCCCTGTAGCCGTGCTGCGTGCACTGGTGGGGGACTGGCCCTTGCTGGCGGGCCATGCCGTCACCACGCTCGCGGAGGCGGGCATCGGGCTTGCCGCAGGTATCGCGCTGGGGGCTCTCGCGGCCGTTGCGATGGACCGTTTCGAGCTTCTCTACCGCGCCTTCTATCCGCTGGTGGTGCTCACCCAGACCATCCCTACGGTCGCCATCGCACCGCTTTTGGTGCTGTGGTTCGGCTACGGCATGCTGCCCAAGGTGGTCCTCATCGTGGTGGCGACGTTCTTTCCCATCACGGTGGGCCTGCTCGGCGGTTTCAAATCGGTCGACCCGGATGAGATCGACCTCATGCGCTCTATGGGCGCTTCCCGTTGGCAGATCATGCGCCATGTGAAGATTCCCGCGGCCTTGCCGCAGTTCTTCAGCGGGCTCAAGATCTCGGCGGCCTATGCCATCGTGGGCGCGGTCATCGCCGAGTGGCTGGGGGGATTCTCCGGCCTCGGCGTCTATATGACGCGCGTGCGCAAGGCGTATTCATTTGACAAGATGTTCGCGGTGATCTTCCTCATCTCGGCCTTGAGCCTCGTGCTCATGTGGGCGGTCGAGGCCGTTCGCCGCATCGCGATGCCCTGGGAGCGCGTTAAGGGCGACCAGGGGGAATAGGACCCATCATGCATTCCGATACCATGTTCACCAAACCGATCGCCATCAGCCGCCGCGGCTTTTTGCGCGCGGGCTTTGCCGGTGCGGGCCTTGCCGGGGCCGCCGCGCTTGCGGGTTGCGCCGGTAAGGCGGGCGCGCCCGCGGGCTCCGCTGGCTCGGCATCCCGTTCGAACGGCTTGAAGAAGGTCACCTTCGCACTCGACTGGACGCCGAACACCAACCACACGGGGCTCTACGTCGCCCAGGCGAAGGGATACTACGAAGATGCCGGCCTGGACGTCGAGATCCTGCAGGCACCCGAGAACGGTGCCGACCCGCTGGTCGCCGCCGGAGAGGCGCAGTTCGGCGTGAGCTTCCAGGACACGATGGCTTCCTACGTTTCCGGCGACGCCGTCATGCCGGTCACCGCGATCGCCGCCATCATCCAGCACAACACGTCGGGCATCATCAGCATGAAGGACAAGGGCATCACCAGCCCCGCCGGCATGATGGACCACACCTACGCCACCTGGGAGATGCCCATCGAGCAGGGCGTCATTCAGCGCTGCGTCGAAGCTGACGGCGGTGACTACAGCCGCGTGCAGATGATTCCCTCCACCGTGACCGACGAGGTGACCGCGCTGTCCACCGATCAGGTCGACAGCATCTGGATCTACTGGGCGTGGGCGGGCGAGAAGTGCAAGCTCGCGGGCCTGGACACCAACTACTTCGCGTTCGCCGACATCGACCCGGTCTTTGACTTCTACACGCCCGTGATCATCGCCAACAACGACCTCATCGAGAGCGATCCCGATACGGTCAAGGCGTTCATGGATGCCACGCGCGCCGGCTACGAGGACTGCATCAAGGACCCGGATGCGGCGGCCGAGGTGCTGCTGAAGGCGGCGCCCGAGCTCGAGCCCGAGTTGGTGCACGCTTCGCAGGAATACCTGGCCGACCAGTACCAGGCGGATGCCTCCGTGTGGGGCCAGATGGATCAGCAGCGCTGGGACGACTTCTTCGGCTGGGTCTCCGAGCAGGGATTCGCGCCTGCAATCGAGCCGGGTGCGGGCATGACGACGGAGTTCATCGGCGCGTAGCGCTCCGTGCTGCCCGGGGCACGCGGCCCGCGACACGCGGCTGACGGCGCGGTACGCGCCATATGTGCGGGGCGCCGCCGTTTGACTGGACGGCGGCGCCCATGGTTCGGACGAGATCGAACGGGGGAGAAGGGCATGGCGCGTCTCGATATAGAGGGCGTTTCCCAGGGCTTCGGTGATACCAAGGTCCTGGACGATATCGATTTGCAGGTGGAATCCGGTCAGGTCGCCTGCTTGCTGGGACCGTCCGGCTGCGGTAAGACGACGCTGTTCCATGTGGTCGCCGGGCTTTCCCGACCCTGGTCGGGGCGCGTGCTCCTGGATGGGCGGGACATCACTGGGCAGTCCGGGCAGCTTGCCTACATGTTGCAAAAAGACTTGCTGCTGCCCCATAAGACCATTCTTGATAACGTTTCGCTGCCGCTCGTGCTCAAGGGGACGCCGCGCACGGCGGCGCGCGAGCAGGCACGCGGCCTGTTGGAGCTTTTCGGCCTCGAGGGCACGCAAGACCGATGGCCCGCCGAGCTTTCGGGCGGCATGCGCCAGCGCGCGGCCCTGCTGCGCAGCTATCTATTCTCTCGCGAGTTCATGCTGCTCGACGAGCCGTTCTCGGCGCTCGACGCCTTCACAAAGGCGGACATGCACGCATGGTTCCTCGACGTGGTCGAGACCTGCGGCACCACGGCGCTGGTGGTGACCCATGATATCGACGAGGCGATCAAGCTGGCGGACGTCATCTACGTGATGCGCGGCGCCCCGCAGCGCGGCGAGCCGGCTCGAATCGCGGGCTCCGAGCGCATCGCCTGCCCGCGTTCCGAACGCGCCTCGTTCGCGCTCACGCCCGCCTTCCTCGACCACAAGCGCCGCGTCCTCGACCTTCTGGGCCGCTAGAAACCTCAAATTGGAAACCTCAAATTGGGGACAGGCACTTTTCTGAGGCATCGCGGCCCCTCGCATCGGGCGGCGCGCCCGGCCTTGGCTTTCCCAGCCCGAGTCCCGCGCCTCTCAGAAAAGTGCCTGTCCCTTTTCTGAGATTGCCTTCTCAGAGCGTCTTTTCTGGGAGCGCGTCCGGCTCGCTGGATTGCAGGGGGCTCGGTTAACAGATGTGTGCGCGATGCCTATACTAGATGGAGCGGATTTCGCATCCGTTCATCCGTCGCATGTCGCGATCGAGGGGCTGCGGCCCAATTTGGTTCCACGGCAGATGCGTCGCAGGAGGCGGCGCGTCGCTTTGAAAGGAGAGGTTCGCACATGACCAAACCGGATATGAGGATTCTGGACCCGATCACCATCGGCGGCGTCGAGTTCAAGAACCGCATCATGTTCCCGCCCCTGACCACCGGGTACGAGGAGCGCGACGGCAGCATCGGCGAGCGCAGCCGCGGCTTCTACACCCGTATCGCGCAGGGTGGCGCGTCCTATATCGTGCTGGGCGACGTCGCGCCCATCGCCTCGTTCTCGCCCACGCCCAAGCTCTACTGCGATGAGCAGATCGAGTCCTTCAGGCTCCTCGCCGACGCCGTGCACGAGTACGGCTGCAAGCTCGGTGTGCAGATCTTCCATCCCGAGTACGATTGCGATGCCATCAACGCCCTGTTCCAGCAGGGGAAGATGAACGAGGTCCGCGCGCAGCTCCATCACGATATGGAGCACTTTACCGATGAGGTGAGCGAGGAGACGCTGCTCAAGATCATCGACAAGATGTGCGCCTGCGCCGTGCGCGCCGAGAAGGCGGGCGTCGACGTGATCCAGGTCCATGGCGACCGCTTGGTCGGTTGCCTGTGCTCCACCCGCATGAACCACCGCACCGACAAGTTCGGCGGCTCGCTGGAGAACCGCACGCGCTTCGCGCTCATGCTCGTCCGCGCCCTGCGCGAGGCCGTGCCCGATATGATTATCGATTACAAGTTCCCCATCGTGACGCCCGAGCGCGGCAAGGGCGGTATCGACCTGTGCGACGCCCCGCAGTTCGCCCAGTGGCTCGAGGAGGCGGGCGTCGACATGCTGCATGTCGCCCAAGCCAACCACACCGGCAACATGGCCGACACCATCCCGCCCATGGGCGTGCAGCCCTATGGCTTCTTCGTCGACATCACCGGTCAGATCAAGGAAGCGGTGAGCGTTCCCGTTTCCGCGGTCGGGCGCATCATCGATTCCAAGATGGCCGAGCGCGTCGTGGTGTCCGGCAAGGCCGATATGGTCGGCATCGGCCGCGGCTTCCTCGCCGATGAGGACTGGGTCCGCAAGGTCGAGGAGGGCCGCGCCGACCAGATCATCCGCTGCCTGTCCTGCAACAAGGGCTGCACCGATGCCATCCAGCGCCGCGAGGGCCTGTCCTGCGTCCTCAACCCCGAAAACGGTTTCGAGACCGTTCGCCACGTCGTGCCCGCCGAGGAGACCAAGCGCGTCGCCGTCATCGGCGGCGGCATCGCCGGCCTCACGGCCGCCCGCGTCGCCGCGCTGCGCGGCCACGATGTGACCCTTTTCGAGCGCGCTTGCGAGCTGGGCGGCCAGCTCAATATCGCCTGCGTCCCGCCGCGCAAGGCCGAGCTGCGTCGCGCCGTCCAGGATGCTGTCAAGGCGGCCCGGGGCGCCGGCGTGAAGTTCGAGCTCGGCCATGAGGCGACGGCGGAGGAGCTTGCCGCCGCCGGTTTCGACCACGTGATCGTGGCTGTGGGCGCTCAGTGCGCTTGCCCGCCCATCCCCGGTCACGAGCTTGCCAACGTGGTGGACTCCTGGTCCGTCCTGGCGGGTACCGCCGAGGTCTACGGCAAGGTGGCCGTCATCGGCGGCGGCATGGTGGGCTGCGAGACCGCCGAGCTGCTGGCCGACGAGGGCTGCGAGGTGAGCGTCGTCGAGATGCTCGACAGCATCGCCGCCGACGAGGGCCCGACCATCAAGCCGACCCTCTTCGAGCACTTCGAGGCCCGCGGCGTGAAGCAGTTCACGCAGCACAAGGTCCTCGAGATCACGCCGACCGAGCTCGTGTGCGAGACCGCCGACGGCTCCGAGGTCCGCATGCCCACCGACTACGCCGTCATGGCCATCGGCGCCAAGCGCGTCTCCTTCGAGACCGCCGCGCTCGACGCGGCCGGCGTTGCCTGGACCTTCGTGGGCGACTGCAGCGAGGAGGGCGGCGACATCTCCTGCGCTACCAAGACCGCCTACGACGCCGCCTGCGCGATCTAAGCGCTGGTTTGACAACCGAGCCTGTCCCCCTTTTGAGGCTCGCTGCCCGGGGTGCTCCACGCGACGGCCTCCCATCTGCCTCGGATGGGAGGCCGTTTTCTCGATTGCGGCGCCGGTCGTCAGCGTGGCTTGAAAAAAAGTTAACCAAGGCTATTCCAATGTGCTCCGATTCGTGTTAGTTTACCTAGGTGAACATAGCCAAGGGTAACTTTTAGAGAGACGGTGGTCGAGAATGCCTCGAGGTCCGCAGATGCCGGCGATGCCGCTTTCGATGGCGCATGCCGGGGATACGGTGACGGTTTCGCGCGTGAAGGGCGCGGCGGACGTCAAGCGGCACCTGGAGACGCTCGGCTTCGTCGAGGGCTCGCAGGTGCATGTGGTCACCGCGGGCGGCGGCAACATCATCGTGCTCATCAAGGGTGCCCGCTTTGGCCTGGATGCCAGGGTGGCTAGAAACGTCATGGTCGCCTAGCGGGCGGGATGCGTCCCACCTGGCGCCATGGAACAACAATCGAGAGGGGGAAGCATGAAGACACTGGGAGATGTTGCGGTGGGGGATAGCTCCGTCATCGTCAAGCTGCATGGAGCGGGCGCGCTGCGCCGTCACCTCATGGACTTGGGCCTGATCAAGGGCACCGCGTTCAAGGTGGTCAAAGTCGCTCCGCTGGGCGATCCCGTCCAGATCACCGTACGCGGCTACGAGCTGTCGATCCGCAAGGAGGAGGCGGCGATCGTAGAGGTCGAGTAGGCGAATGCGCTTCTTTTTACAGGTAGAGTTAGCTGTATCTAACAACTTTGGAAGACGGGGAACGATGGCGAGGCGGCATGCCGGCATCCGCGTGCGGGGGCAGGCCGCCGTCAAAACGCGTCGTCGCATGCACCCGGCAGCTCGCTCAGGAATTGCTTGGAATCTCAAAGCCTTATTGTGAAAGAAGGAATCATGGCGGAATCCCAGATTCATATCGCGTTGGCGGGCAACCCCAACTGCGGTAAAACCACGCTGTTCAACTTGATCACGGGCCAGAACGGCTACGTGGGCAACTGGCCGGGCGTGACGGTCGAGAAGAAGCAGGCGCCCCTGTCGGCTGATAAAAGCGTTATCATCACGGACCTCCCGGGCATCTACTCGTTGTCTCCGTATAGCCCGGAAGAGCAGCTGTCGCGCGACTACCTTATGAGCGGCGAGGCGGATGTTGTGGTGCAGGTGGTTGACGCCACCAATCTGGAGCGCAATCTGTACCTCGCGCTCCAGGTTATCGAGACGGGCCTGCCCGTGGTGGTCGCCCTCAACATGGCAGACTTGGTCAAGAAGAACGGGGACACCATCGACGTCGCGCGCCTGGAGCGGGCGCTCGGCTGCCCGGTCGTCATGGTCTCCGCGTTGAAGAACGATGGCATCGACACCCTGATCGACAAGGCGAAGACCGCTGTCGCCACAAAGGGTTTCGGTCAGCGCCACGCCTTCGACTCCGCGATCGAGGACGTGCTGCAGCATATCGAATCGCAGCTGCCCGCATCCGTCGCTGCAAATCGCCGCCGCTACTACGCCGTCAAGATGTTCGAGCGCGACGCCTCCGCCGCATCCGCCATCAAGCTGAGCGATGCCGCCGCGCGCAAGATCGAGACCCTGATCGCCCAGTGCGAGGCCGACTGCGACGACGACGCGGAGTCCATCATCACCGGTGAGCGCTACGCCGTGATCGCCCATATCATCGACGAGTGCCTGCATCGCGCGCCCGCCAAGATGAGCACGTCCGAGAAGATCGACCGCATCGTCACCAACCGCTGGCTCGGTCTGCCCATCTTCGCCCTCATCATGTTCGGCGTGTACTACCTGGCCATCTCCACGTTCGGTACCTCGATGACCGATTGGGTGAACGACAACCTCTTCGGCGACGGCTGGGAGCTGTTCGGCGCCGCCATGCCCAGCGTTCCCGCGCTGTTCGAGGGCTGGCTCGTGGCCGCCGGCGCGTCCGACATGGTCATCTCCCTGGTCTGCGACGGCATCGTGGCCGGCGTGGGCGCCGTGCTGGGCTTCATCCCGCAGATGTTCGTATTGTTCGTCCTGCTCTCCTTCCTCGAGGATTGCGGCTACATGGCGCGCGTCGCGTTCGTGATGGACCGCATCTTCCGTCGCTTCGGCCTGTCCGGTAAGTCCTTCATCCCCATGCTCGTCTCCACGGGCTGCGGCGTGCCCGGCGTGCTCGCCACCAAGACCATCGAGAACGAGAAGGACCGTCGCATGACGGTTATGACCACCACGTTCATTCCCTGCGGCGCCAAGCTGCCCGTCATCGCGCTCGTCATGGGCGCGCTCATCGGCGACGCGGAGTCCACGTGGATCGCGCCGCTCTTCTACTTCCTGGGCGTTGTCGCCGTCATCGTCAGCGGCATCATGCTCAAAAAGACCAAGCTCTTCGCGGGCCGCCCCACGCCCTTTGTCATGGAGCTGCCAAGCTACCACATGCCGAGTGCTCGCAGCTGGGCGCTGCATGTGTGGGAGCGCGTGAGCGCCTACGTCAAGAAGGCCTTCACCATCATCTTCGCCTCCACCATCGTGGTGTGGTTCCTGTCCAACTTCGGCCTGTTCGACGGCGCCTTCGGCTACCTGCCCGCCATGGAGGGCATTCCGGAGGAGTTCACCGACTACTCGCTGCTCGCCTCGCTCGCCGGCCTGCTCGCGTGGGTCTTCGCACCGCTTGGCTTCGATTCCTGGCAGGCGACGGCCATGTCCATCACGGGCCTGGTCGCCAAGGAGAACGTCATGGCCACCGCCGCGTCGCTGCTACATCTGGCCGACGCCACCGAGACCGACCCGAGCCTGTGGGCCGCGTTCGCCGCGCTCTTCCCCAGCGCCGGCGCCATCGCCGCCTTTGGCGCCTTCAACCTGCTGTGCGCCCCGTGCTTCGCTGCCATGGGCACCATCCGCGCCCAGATGAACTCTGCCAAGTGGACCGCCGTCGCGCTGGGCTACGAGTGCGGTTTCGCCTGGGTCGTGGGCCTCATGATCAACCAGTTCTACCTCGCCGCCCAGGGCGTCTTCAGCATCTGGACCGTGGTCGCCGCTCTCTTCGCGCTGGCCATCCTGTTCCAGCTGTTCCGCCCCATGCCCAAGGGCGCCTGGGACGACGACGCGGTAGAGCGCATGGCCCCGGCGGGTGCCTCTGCGTAACGCCGTGCCGTCGCGGGGCTGTTCCACCATGCCCGCTGCTGTTATCAAAACGCCGCGTCCCCATATGCCATGCGGGGTGCGGCGTTTTTGTGTTGCGCGGATGATGAGAGGTCGGGCCGTCGTGCGCTTGCGCTAAAGTTAGTCTCAGTAAACAAAGGAGGAGCCATGAGTCCTATCGATATCATCTTGCTCGCGGTGATCGGCGCGGCCTTTATCGCCGTGGTGCTGCGCATCAGGCACAAGGGCACCTGTGGCGACTGCGGGAGCACGGGCTCGTGCTCCGGCTCCTGCTCGGGATGCTCCGCGTCTCGGCGGGGAGGCTGCCCCGCTGCAGAGGGGGCGGACGAGATCGCCGACCGCCTGGGGCGCGGTCTCTAGCGCCCGACGGCGCGGGCGGATGAAAGGTGCGGCCGTCGTTTTCGGTTGATGCGGGCGGGCGTCGCCGCGCCTCGACGCATCCGCTGGGAAACGCTGCCGAAACAAATATGTGAAACAATCGCACTCTAGCTTTGGAACACGCGCACGCGCTACGTGGAAGGGTGCCTCATGGATCAGCAGCAGAATATCGACTTCGTGCTCCGCACGGTCGAGGAGCGCGACATTCGCTTCGTCCGCCTGTGGTTCACGGATGTCCTGGGCAGGCTCAAGAGCTTCGCGATCGCACCGGAGGACCTTGAGGTGGCGTTCGACGAGGGCATCGGATTCGACGGCTCGGCGATCGAGGGCTTCGCCTCCCCCGACGAGGCCGATATGCTCGCGTTCCCCGATCCCTCGACATTCCAGGTTCTTCCCTGGCGCCCCAAGCACGATGGTGCCGCCCGCATCTTCTGCGACGTCTGCACACCCGATCGCAAGCGCTTCGCAGGCGATCCGCGCGAATGCCTGCGGCGCATGTTCTACAAGGCCGAGAAGGCCGGCTTCATCATGAACGTGGGCGCCGAGCTCGAGTTCTACTACTTTCCTAACGAGACCACGCCCGAGCCCCTCGACGATGTGCGCTATTTCGACCTCACGCCGTCGGACTCCGCTCGCGACCTGCGCCGCTCGACCGTGCTCATGCTCGAGAAGATGAGCGTTCCGGTCGAGTACACCTTCCATTCGTCCGGGCGCTCCCAGCACGGCATCTCGCTGCGCCATGCCGAGGCGCTCTCCATGTCCGACGCCATCATGACGGCGAAGCACGTCATCCGCCTCGAGGCATATGAAGCGGGCGTGCACGCGTCCTTCATGCCCAAGCCCATCGCGAACGAGGCGTCGAGTGCGATGTTTTTGCACCAGTCCCTCTTCGACAAGGGCGGCAACAACGTGTTCTACGGCGAGGACGACCCCGAGTACCATCTGTCTCCCATCGCCAAGAGCTACATGGCGGGCATCCTCGCCCATGCGTCCGAGATCTCCGCGATCACCAACCCCACGGTGAATTCCTACAAGCGCCTGGTGACGGGCGGCGCGACGGTGCCGGCCTACGCCACCTGGGGCATGCGCAACCGTTCCGCGATGATCCGCATTCCCATCTACAAGCCGGGCAAGCATCTCTCGAGCCGTATCGAGCTGCGCACCCCCGATCCCATGGCGAACCCCTACCTCGTCAACGCCGTCACGCTCGCCGCCGGTCTCGACGGCATCCAGCGCGGGCTTGAGCTTCCCGAGGAGGGGACGAGCGCCCTGGCCTCGCTGTCCGACGCCGAGCTGCGCCGTCGCGGCATCCAGCCGCTTCCGCGCAACCTGTCCGAGGCGCTCGATTGCTTCGAGGAGTCCGGGCTGATGCGCGAGACGCTGGGCGACCATATCCACGGCTTCTTCCTCAAGAAGAAGCGCCAGGAGTGGGAGAAGTATTCCTCGACCATCACCGAGTGGGAAATCAAGCACTACCTCGCGAATTCTTAGTCCGAGGTCCTTAGCTGGTCGCATTTGATGCGATACTATTCCAGTACATGCCGAGAGGTCGGCGTGTCCGCATCGAACGGGGGTGCCAATGTCCGATAAAAATATTCTGTTCATGGCGCGCACGACGCGCTTTCATGAGTTCGCTCGGACGTTGACGGCGACGATGGGCGCCGAGGTGTTCGCGGCGACCCCAGACTCTCCGTCCGCCGCGCACGATTTCGACCTCCTGCTGCTCGATACCGACGGGGTGCGGTCGGACCGCTTGGAGCAGATCGCCAAATGGCTGGACGGACGCGGCGGCATCCCCATGCTGCTCATCGTCGACGAGGATGCGATTGCCGGCCTGCACGTGCCCGCGCACGCCCGCGCCGACTTCATCTGCTCGGGTGCGAGCCCCGCGGAGCTCGAGCTGCGCACGCGTCGGCTGCTGGGCGATGACGACCCCTTCGCCGGCGACGAGATCCTGCATGTCGACAGCATGACCATCAACCTGGCAACCTATCAGGTGTATCTCGATGACGAGCCGGTCGACCTGACCCTCATGGAGTACTCGCTGCTCTCCTTCTTGGCTACGCATCCCAACCGCGCGTACAGCCGCGAGGTCCTGCTGCATCGCGTGTGGGGATTCGAGTACTGCGGCGGCACGCGCACGGTGGATGTCCATATCCGTCGCATCCGCTCCAAGGTCGGCCCCCAGATCGCGGCCCATATCAACACGGTCCGCGGCGTGGGCTACCTGTTCAAGGACTAGCTCGCCGGTTGGTCGGCGTGCGGACATAGACCGTTACGAATTACTTAAGGGGCTTGTGAAAGAGTTAATCCTTTCCGATGGGCCCGCTGGCTTCGCTCTTGTTGGGGTACAACGGTGCTAGAGATTGGTGCCTGTGAAAGGAAGACCCATGAGTGACGAGAAAATGCCCCAGCGGCCCGATGGGCTCGGCGACCTGCCGACGCCCGGTGCCGCTCCCCGTGTAGAGATCGAATCCACGCCGGTCCAGAGCTCCTCTGCGGCGTCGTCGTGGAGCGAGCCCGCGCCGCAGCATGCCGCCCCCGAGACGGAGACGGTGAAGCATACGGTCGTGAAGACCCGTACGAAGAAGCTCCCCGTGTTCGTCGCCGCGTTCGGCGGCTTGGTCGTGGGCGCGGTGCTCGTGATCGCGCTCGTCATGTCCGGCGCGTTCCGCATCACCGATGAGAACGTCGAGGCGTCGTCGGGCACCACCCAGACCATCCAGATCGATCCCGAGGACACCACGCTTGCGGAGACGGTCGCCGCCAAGGCGCAGCCGTCGGTCGTGTCGATCACCGCCACTGGCGAGTCTCAGAGCTCCGGCGGCATCGGTTCGGGCGTCGTGCTCGACTCCGAGGGCAACATCTTGACGAACTACCACGTTATCGCCGATGCCACGGCGCTTACCGTCTCCATGGGCGGGGAGAGCTACGAGGCGGAGCTCGTCGGCACCGACGAATCGAGCGACCTCGCCGTCATTCGTCTGAAGGATGTCGACGAGAGCGCTCTGACCCCCATCGAGATCGGCGATTCGAGCGACCTTGCGGTGGGCGAGTGGGTCATGGCGATCGGCAGCCCGTTCGGTAACGAGCAGTCGGTGTCTACCGGTATCGTGAGCGCCCTGTACCGTTCCACCGCGCTGCCCTCTACGAGCGGCACGTCCATCTACGCCAACATGATCCAGACCGATGCGGCGATCAACCCCGGCAACTCGGGCGGCGCGCTGGTCAACGATAAGGGCGAGCTCATCGGCATCAACTCGATCATCGAGTCCTATTCCGGGTCGAGCTCGGGCGTCGGCTTCGCGATTCCGGTGAACTACGCGGTGAACATCGCCGAGCAGATCGTCGACGGCAAGACCCCGGTCCACCCGTATCTCGGCGTGAACCTCACCTCGGTCAACGCTATGACCGCACGTAAGAACGGCCTCGCCGTCACCGAGGGCGCGCTGGTGGTATCGACGGTCGAGAACGGCCCCGCAGCGGAAGCAGGCCTCGAGGCCAACGATGTGATCACCAAGATCGATGACGACAGCGTCGTTTCGGCAGATGGTCTTATCATCGCGCTGCGCGAGCACAACGTGGGCGATAAGGTGAAGTTCACCGTCGTGCGCGGCAACGAAACCAAGGAGCTCGAGGTCACGCTCGGTTCCGACGAGGCGCTCCAGACCGAGCAGCAGGATGTCTCGTCTGGCGACGCCGCCGGCAACTCCATGACCGAGGAGGAGTTCCTGCGCTATCTCGAGGAGCTCATGGGCCGCGGCTCCAATCCGCTCGGATAGACGTCGGCTCGACAAAAGGCCCGGTGGGGTCCAAAACGATCGGGGGCATCCCATGGGTGCCCCCTTTTTCTGTCGAAACGCGCCACTCTATCCGCATTATTCTGATTCTTGAATAATGATACGTGTTCAAACGTCGGAATAAAGACGTTAGAATGAAGCATTGGACATTGCTGTCGCGCTTCATGAGCGCGGTGGTCGAGGAAGAGGACAGGAAGGGGAGTAATGTTCTCTCTTCATAAGACGCTGGGCGGCGTCCATCCGCCCCAGTGCAAGGACACGCGGGATTGTCCCTGCACATGGATCGAGCCTCCCAAGCAGGTTCGCATCCCGCTGAACATGCACATCGGCGCGCCGTGCACACCGTGCGTCGAGGCAGGGGACCACGTGTACGTGGGCACCAAGATCGGTGACGGACAGGGGCTCTACGCCCCCATCCACGCGAGCATCTCGGGTACGGTGACCTCGGTCGCAACCGAGAAGCTGCCCACGGGCGCGACCGCCCCCGTGGTGACCATCGAATCCGATGGCAAGATGGAGAACGACCCCGCGCTCGCGGTTCCCACCTACAGCAACAAGGACGAGTTCATCGACTGCGTACGCGAATCCGGCGTGGTCGGTCTGGGCGGCGCCTCGTTCCCCACGTGGTTCAAGATGCGCGCGCCCGAGGGTAAGAAGTTCGACTTCGTGGTTATCAACGCCATGGAGTGCGAACCCTACATCACGAGCGACTACCGCCAGATGATCGAGCACGCCGAGCGCGTAATCGACGGCGTGGTGCGCACGGCGCGCGCGCTCGATATCCCCGCCGCCGTCATCGGCGTTGAGGATAACAAGCCGGAGGCGGTCGACGCTCTCAACAAGGCGATCGCCGACAAGGGCGTCGGCGACCTCGTCGAGGTGCTCATGGTTCCCACCAAGTACCCGGCGGGCGGCGAGAAGGTCCTCATCGAGGCGACCACCGGCCGTGCCGTTCCCGCGGGCGGCCTGCCCGTCGATGCCGGTTGCCTGGTGCTCAACGTGACCACGGTGTCCCGTGTCGAGGAGTACTTCCGCTACGGCGTGCCGCTGGTGCGCCGCACGCTCACCCTCGCGGGCGATTGCGTCGCGAAGCCGGGCAACTACCGCGTGCCGCTGGGCATGAGCGTCCGCGACGTCATCGAGGCGACCGGCGGTCTGGTGAAGGATCCCAGGAAGATCATCATGGGCGGCCCGATGATGGGTCGCACCGTCACCGATATCGACTGCCCCATCCTCAAGGCGAACAACGCGATTCTGTGCCTGGACAAGGATGCCGAGCTCCCCGAGGAGTCCCCCTGCATCCGTTGCGGCCGCTGCGTGCGCGTCTGCCCGCTCGGCCTCATGCCGTACGCGCTCGATGCCGCCAGCCGCCGCCATGACGCCGTCGAGCTCGACGAGCTCGCGGTCATGAACTGCATGGAGTGCGGTTCCTGCGCGTTCACCTGTCCCGCCCACAGGCGCATCACCGCCTCGATTCGCGAGGGCAAGGCAGCCTATCGCGGCGAGGTCGCCCGCCTCACCCAGCCTGCGAAGGAGGCGTAACGTATGAATCTCATCTTCGAGGATTCGCCGCACTTCCACGGTAGCGCGTCCACGTTCAAGATCATGGGCGCCGTCTGCCTGGCCCTCGTGCCGACGCTGCTCGCCGCGACCTGGCTCTACGGCCTGGGCGCTCCGCTGCTCGTGCTCGTATGCATCGCCACCGCGCTCGTCTGCGAGCACCTGTGCTGCGCCATCATGCACCGCGAGTCCACGGCGGGCGACATGTCCTGCGTGGTCACCGCGATGCTGTTCGCGTTCACCTTGCCGGCGACGTGCCCCTTCTGGGTCGCGATCCTGGGCACGGCGTTCGCCATCGTCGTCGTCAAGATGATGTTCGGCGGCATCGGCAACAACTTCGCCAACCCGGCCGTCGCCGCGCGCATCTTCGTGATGGTCGCGCTGCCCAGCGCCCTGTCCTCCTACCCGGATGTCGCGGGCAAGCCGCTCGACGCTATCACCGGCGCCACTCCGCTGGCGATGGAGTCCAACCCCTACAGCATCATGGACCTGCTGCTGGGCAACCACGCGGGCGCTCTGGGCGAGACCTGCATCATCACGCTGCTCATCGGCTACCTGTTCCTGCTCGCCATCAAGGTCGTCGACGCCTGGGCGACCGTGCCGTTCATCGGTACCGTCGCGCTCATCATGGGCATCGCCGGCGAGGACGTCGTCTTCCAGCTGCTGTCCGGCGGCCTGGCGCTCGGCGCCTTCTTCATGGCGACCGACTACACCACCACGCCTATGACGCCGAAGGGCAAGATCATCTTCGGCATCGGCTGCGGCGTCATCACGTCGCTGGTGCGCCTCTTCGCCGCCGCGCCCGAGGGCGTGGCCTTCTCGATCCTGTTCATGAACATGTTCGTGCCGCTGATCGACCGCTATACCCGTCCCCGTCCGGTGGGAGGTGTGAAGAATGCCCTCGTCTAACTCCTGGCTTTCGCGCCATCGCAACGGCGCGTTCTACACGCTCGCGCTCGTGCTCGTCGCTACCGTGGTGTGCGGCGGTGTGACCGCGGGTGCGCACTGGGGCCTGACCGATGCGTTCACGGCATCCGATGCGAAGCTCGACGAATCGAAGGGCGGCGCCCAGCGCGCCCTGCTGTTCCCCGATGCGACCTTTGAGAAGGTCGCCGCCCCGGCGGTCGAGGGCCTCAACTCCGTCTACAAGACCGACGCCGGCGATTACGTCTTCGACGTCCAGTCCAAGGGCTATCACGGCGACGTCGAGCTCATGGTGGGCATCACCTCGTCCGGTACCGTCGCCGGCATCCAGGTGGTTGCCGAGGACGAGACCGACGGCATCGGCACCAACGCGCTCACCGACGAGTATTTCGCCAGCTTCGCGGACCTTGCGGCCGAGGGCGTGCTGACGGTCGACGAGCCCGGCAGCGGGGAGACCGAGGTGGACGGTGTGACTGGCGCCACCTTCACCGCCAAGGCGGTCGTCGCCGACCTCAACATCGCTTTCGAGGCTTTCGCGCAGATGGGAGGCAAATAAGATGGCTCTGAATGAGAATATCCTGCGCGAGCAGGATGAGCGCGTCGAGGCGTTCGTCCGCACGCCCGCTTTCGTCGTCGTGGCCGCTGCACTGCCCGGACTGTTCGTCGCGACCTCGACGGCCAACGGGATCTACATGGGTCTTGCCACGGCCGTCGCCATCCTGGCGATGGCGGTCATCGCGCCGCTGACCCGCCGCTTTACCGGTGCGTTCTCCTACCTGCCGGTCACCCTCCTCGTGGGCGCCACCATCTCGGTGCTGGTGAGCTTCGCGGTCCGCATCGCCGATCCCGCGGTCCACGAGGCGCTCGGTATCTACCTGCCGCTTACCTGCGTGAACGCCATGGCCGTGGTGTTTGTCGCTCGCGACGGCTTCGCTGCGCGTCCCGCCTGCGGTTCCTCTATCGGCACCGCGGCGTTCGCCGCGCTCTGCGCGCTGGCGACGCTGGTGTTCGTGGGCTTCATCAACGAGATGTTCAGCACCGGCGTCGTGTTCGGCCTGACCATGCCCGAGCTCGCCGCGTCCCCGTTGTCCATCTTCGGTAAGCCCGCTGGCTCGCTGCTCGTCCTCGCTCTGGTCGCCGCGTTCGTGCAGTCCATCTGCGATGCGTGCGCCAAGTCCGATGACGCGAAGGAGGGTGGACGCTAATGGAGTTCCTCAATGCCTTTTTTACCGCCGCGTTCGATAACAATATCGTCTTCGCGCAGCTCATCGCTATGGTCTCTGTGATCTTGGTGGCCCAGCGCCCGCAGGAGGCCGTTCGCATGGGCGGCCTGCTCGGCATCGCCGTAGCGGTTGCGGGCCTCATCGGCTGGCCGCTGTACGCGGGCTTCCTGCTTCCCTGGGGCGTGTCCTACCTCGCTCCGCTGGGCTGCGTGCTCGCGAGCACCGGCGCCATCTTCGTGGGCGGCACCATCATGGGTGCCGGTAAATCCTCCGAGGAGCGCACGCGCATCCTTCGCTCCTGCACCGTGCTGGCCTGCAATGCCGCCGTGCTGGCGGTTCCGCTGGCGAACGGCGCGGTGGCCGATACGCTGACGTTCTCGTCCGCCCTGGGTGCTTCCCTGGGCGCGGGATTCGGCCTGTTCTTCGCCGTGGTGCTGTTCGCCTTTGTTCGCAACGGCATCGATGAGCGCCTGGTTCCGCATGCGCTGCGCGGCCTGCCCATCACGCTGATCACCGCGTCGCTGATGGCGCTCGCCTTCACGGGCGTCGCGGGCATCGCCGGCGGCCTGTTCGTGTAAGGGGGACTGAAGATGACCGATCCTATCATCATGGTGGGCGTTCCGCCCATCCTGCTCGCCATCATCGGCGGTGCCGTGGCGCTCGCCCTGTGCATCTGCGCCGGCGTCAACAATTTTGCCGACCGTCGTGAGGCTCGTGCCGAAGCCGAGGCGGAAGAAGCTGCCGCAACGGAGGCCGAGGAGGCGTAGGGCCTGCTCGTCTCCATCCATCGTTTGCCAAGAAGCGCCTCCGTTTCGGGGGCGCTTTTTGGTTGCCTCTTCGAAGCGGAGCCGTCTCAAATAGGCGACCGCCTCAGAAAGGGGACAGGCACTTTTCTGAGAACGGGCGCGCGCCTCATATCGGAGACCGCCTCAGATTGGGGACAGGCGCTTATTTGAGACGGACAGACGCTAATGTGCGAGTTTTTGTCCGAGGTCCCGACAGGCGCTAATGTGAGGCGTACCTCGTAGCCTCTGTTTCGGACTGCCAGGGCAATCTGGCGGTGCGGTTGGGTCAGTGCCTCGGAAAAGTGCCTGTCCCTAATTTGAGGAACAACCAGGTGGGAAGGGCATGCAAAGCACCTTTGACATCTCGTCATGCCTTGATTGGGAATATCGGGGGAAAGGGGATTAAGGTAGAGGGAACGAGGATAGGAGGCTGATATGGATGTAGCAAAGTCCGTGGGCGCACGCATCCGTGCATGCCGTGAACGGGCGGGCATGACGCAAGCCGAGCTCGCCGCCGCCGCGTTCGTCACGCGGCAGTCGGTCGGCAACTGGGAGGGTGGAAAGACGCTTCCCGACGTTCAGAGCCTGCAGCTGGTCGCCCAGGCGCTGGGCACCACCGTCGACGGGCTTTTGGGCGACGAGGTTCCCGCCATCGCGCGCGAGACAACCGAGGCCCGCCGCCAGCTCACGCGGTGCCTCGCTGCGCTCGCCGTCCTGTTCGTCCTCTACCTCGTCGTGAGCGTGGCGGACGTGGCGTTCCTGCGTGGCGAGCCGAACTATACGGCGGGACTTGCGTGCAACGGCATCCGGATCACCCTGGCTGCGTTCTCGATTCCCGTCGCGAGGCGCATGCGCGAGATCGCACGTGGGCGCGAGCTGGGCGATGCCGTGGAGATCATGATGTTCGTCGAGGGCTATCCAGCGGGCCAAGAGCCGCCGAATAACGTCTTCTACCGCACGATCCTCACCAATATCCCCGCGCTGTACACGCTGTTCCTCGTGGCGCTCGCGGCGGTCTACATCGCCATCGTTTACGCCTAAACCTCAGATTGGCAACCGCCTCAAAAAGGAGACAGGCACTTTTCTGAGAATGGGCACTTTTCCGAGAACGGGCGCTCGCCTCAGATTGGCGGCAGGTGCTCGTTGGAGGCTCCAATATAGGCCTCCATGTGACGATCTCCCAGCTCGGGGGCATGGCAAAGACATTTGCCATGCCCCTATTGTTACGTTCGAGCGCGGCGATGGTCTCTATGGAGTATAACTTCGCGAAAGGTGATGCCCGGCGCGCGCTTTAGGGGGGGGGTGCCGATTATGCAGAACATGAGCGTGGGTCCGCGAATTCGAGAGCATCGCGAGAAGGCGGGTTTGACTCAGGCGCAGCTTGCCGAGGCTGTTTTTGCCACGCGGCAAACGGTGGGTAATTGGGAGCGCGGCGTGACGCTGCCGGACATTCATAGCCTGCAGCTGCTGGCGGACGTCTTCGGCACGACGGTGGATGATCTGCTCGGTGGCGATGCCGTGGAGCTGGCACGTGCTGCAGCAGACGATAGACGGTCGCTGCTGCGTTCCTTCATCATCGACGTTGCCTGCGTGGCGGCGCTCATCGCGCTCGCCTTGGTCCGCGTGGGACTGCGCGATCGAGTGGGAACCGAGGCGTCCTATCAGGGATGCAACCTGGTGCTCCTCGTTATCCAGTTTGTTGTCATGGCGTACATGTGGAAGGCGACGTTCAGCAGGGATCGGGTCTTGAGGGCGCGCAACCTTATGGCGGCGACGGACGTGGTGGCGTTTCTGGAGGGGCGCGCGTCGTCGGATGAGCTGCCGCGCGACTGGTTCTATCGCTGGGTTCTCGTTAAGTGGGACTGGTGGCGCTACGGGGTCGCCGCCGCGTTAGCCATCGCGGCGGTGGTGATGGTGGCGGGCGCAACGATCGCGAGCGCAACGATCGCGGGCGCCTGATCCCGCCGGGCCCGCCCGCTTTGCTCCGCGGCGGCGCTGCCGTAGCAGGCCGCTGCATGACAACGGGCCCCTCGAGGCGAGGGGCCCGTCGCATGGGGGTGCTTCGATTGCCGTGCGTGCGCGTTACGGCATGATGCTGTTGGCGCCGTCCACGATGACGCTCTGGCCGGAGAAGTAGCAGGAGTCCGGGCCGGCGAGGAAGGCGATGACCGGGGCGATGTCGCCCTCGGGGTCGCCGAAGCGCTTCATCGGGTTGAGGTTGACCTGCTTGGCGTACTCCTCCGGGAACTTCTCGGCCCACGCCTTGGCGGCGGGGGACTCGGCGCCGGGCAGGACGATGTTCACGCAGATGCCGTACTGGCCCCACTCCTTGGCGGCGATCTTGGTCAGGCCGCGCAGGGCCTCCTTGTTGGAGCCGTAGGCGAGCTGGCCGGCGATGCCGAACATGCCGGTGGCGGAGGCGAAGTTGATGATGCGGCCCTCGTGCTGCTCCTTCATGTAGGGGAAGGCAGCCTGCATGTAGTTGAGGGAGCCGATCACGCCGGACTGCCACGCCTTGAGCATGTTGTCGTACTCGGTGTCCTCTACGGGCTGGGAGGGGACGATGGCCTGGCCGTTGTTGACGATGACGTCGATGGAGCCATAGGTCTCGACGGCCTTCTCGACGACCTCGAAGACGCGCTCGCGGTCGGCGGAGTCGCAGGTCATGGCGAAGCCCTCGCCGCCGAGCTCGCGGATCTCGGCGATGGTGGCCTCGATGGGCTCGAGGCGACGGCCGGTGGCGATGACCTTGACGCCGCGCTTGGCGAGGCACAGGGCGATGCCCTTGCCGATGCCCTGGCCGGCGCCGGTGACGACGGCGACCTTCTCGTTCAGCTGCTTCATGATGAATTCCCTCTCTTGAAATCCGTTGCCGCCGAGGCCCCTCGGGCCTTCACGCGCGGTCAACGAATCACAAGTCTACGCGGACTCGGCTGCGCGCCTGCGCCGGCTCGGGCGTTGCCGGGCGGGCGGTGAGACGTCTTTCTGCTATCGGTTTGTCAAGTTTCATTTTCCCTTGCGGGGGAGGGGGCCTGTCTTGTGCGTTTTAGAAATGCCAGGTGGCTGAGGGTGTAAAAGGATATATACGCGAGAAACCGCGGTGAAACGCACCGCGCACCGTGCTGCCGAGGGTATAGTGGTCGCAGCGGGCACCTGTGGCGTGCGCCGCGAACCCCATAGGGATGCGGAGGTTGCCATGAGCGAATCGAGCTCGGGTCTCGATGATCGTCGATGCGATGAGGGTATCGTCGCTTCGTCGCGGGAGTCCGGGGAGTCCGTGCGGCAGGCGGGAGATGTGCGGCGAGTCGAATCCACGGTGGGCGCGCGCATCCGATCCCTGCGCGAAGACGCGGGTATGACCCAAGGCGAGCTCGCCGCTCGCGTGTTCGTCTCGCGCCAGACGGTCATCAACTGGGAGAAGGGCAAGACGTTGCCGGACGTCGAGAGCGTGAAGCTGCTCTCGGCCGTGTTCGGTATTTCGCTCGATGCGCTGCTGGACGATCGCTCCGAGGAGTATCTCGAGCAGACCGCCCGACAGCGCAGGGCGATCGTGCTCGCGCTTGCGCTGAATGCGGTGCTTCTCGTCGAGGTGCTTATCGGCCTCATCGTGACGACGCTGGCGTATGAGCTTCTCCCGTGGGATCAGGCGTATACGATCAGCCGGGTCGAGAATCTGGTGCGGTTCGCCGTCCTCATTCCGGCATCGGTGTTCGCGATGAAGATGGGCCGCATCAAGCGGGAGCACGAGCTTTCCAACATGCTTGAAATCGCGGCGTTCCTTGAAGGGTATCGACCGGGCGCGAAGCTGCCGCAGACTTTTATCTGGCGCCGCCTGCTGCCTCATTGGTCATTGTTCATAGGTCTTACCTGGGGGTTTGTTGTGGCGGCGACGCTTATCCCGCTGTTGGTCGTGCGTATGGCGTCATAGCCGTCGCAACCTGCCGTAGCCGTTGCAGCCTGTCGAAGCCGGCGACGGTATGCGCAGCATGTGGCATCCGGCGAGGTTTAGAGAATCCGTAGGGCGCGTTTTTCGTACAACCTTGGAGAAAGTGAAAGTATATCGGGGAGGTACCAAATCTGTACATGGGCATTTAATTCAGAACAGCCAGCTCTACTTTGACTTTTACGAAACGAGTACGAAAAACGCGCCCCATAGATGGAATCACGCGTGTTCGGGACGCGCGTCGACGGAGCCGTGTGCTTGAAGCGCATGTTGCCTGGCGGCGCTCCTGGGCGGGCGTGCTATTTCGGGGGTCCGGTCGAAGCACCGTCGAAGCATGCCTGGCAGCGCCCCAAGCGGTGGGTGGTCCGCGTCCCAAGCGGCAGCCGGTCCGCGCCCCAAGCCGCGGGCGGACCGCGCCTCAAAAAAGTGCCTGTCCCTAATTTGAGGGCCCTAATTTGAGGGGTCAATTTGAGGGGAGCCGTCGGTTGGTGCGCCATCGTCTGCGCGTGATGGTACCCTGTAAGGGTTGAAAACAGGTACCAAGGAGGCACACGTGGCAGACCAGCAGAGCTTGTTCGGTGATTTGGCGATGGGCGATGCGTCTCAGGCGCAGCGGGTGGCTTCCGAGGCCGCGCCGGCGCCCGGTCGGCAAGACGACCGCGCTCAGGCGGCCGAGCGCGCGGCGGAACTTCGCCATCTGCTCGACTACCACGCGTATCGCTATTATGCGCTGGACGCACCGGAGATCACGGACGCGGCGTTCGATAGGCTCCTGGTCGAGCTTCAGCAGATCGAGGCGGCCTATCCCGACTTGGTGACGTCCTCCTCCTACACGCAGCGCGTGGGCGGCTTCGTGGACGTGGAACAGTTCACGCCCGTCACGCACATGGCGCGCATGTACTCCATGGATGACGCCATGAACCTGGAAGAGCTGGATGAGTGGCTCGACCGCACGGAGGCCGCGCTGGGCGCGGGCAACGTCGCGTATACCTGCGAGCTCAAGATCGACGGCTTGGGCGTGGCCATCACGTATCAAGACGGCGCCTTCGTGCGCGCGGCGACGCGCGGCGACGGCACCACGGGCGAGGACGTCTCGCTGAACGTCCGCACCATCAAGGACGTGCCCATGCACCTGTCCGAGGCGGCGCTCGCCCATATGGGTGCAGATCGCTCCACCCCCATCGAGGTGCGCGGCGAGGTCTACATGCCCAAGGGCAGCTTCATGCGTCTCAACGACGAGGCCGATGCCGAGGGTCGCGACCCCTTCGCCAATCCGCGCAACGCGGCCGCCGGCAGCCTGCGTCAAAAGGACCCCAAGGTCACGGCCAAGCGCGACCTCGCAACCTTCATCTACGCCATAGCGGATACCGCGCCTTTGCACGTGGACTCGCAGCACGAGTTCCTCGATTGGCTGCGCAGCGCCGGTTTCTCCGTCAACCCCAACGTGGCCCGCTGCACCACGCCCGCGGCGGTGCATCAGTTCTGCGCCGACGCGTGTGCGCATCGCAGCGACCTGGACTACGACATCGATGGCGTGGTGGTCAAGGTCGACAGCTTCACCCAGCAGGGCGACCTGGGCTTCACCGCCCGCGCGCCGCGCTGGGCCATCGCGTTCAAGTTCCCGCCGGAGGAGAAGACCACCGTGCTGCGCGACATCCGCATCCAGGTGGGCCGCACCGGCGTGCTCACCCCGGTGGCGGAATTCGACCCGGTGACCGTCGCCGGTTCCACCATCGCGCGCGCCACGCTGCACAACATCGACGAGATCCGCCGCAAGGACGTGCGCGTGGGCGACACCATCATCGTGCACAAGGCGGGCGACGTGATCCCCGAGGTCGTGGGCCCTGTGCTGGACAAGCGCTGGCCGGATTCGGTCGAGTGGGACATGCCCGCGACCTGCCCCGCCTGCGGCAGTCCCGTGGTGCACGAGGACGGCGAGGTGGCCTACCGCTGCGTGTCGCTCGATTGCCCCGCGCAGCTCAAGGAGCGCCTGATCCACTGGGTGAGCCGCGGTTGCATGGATGTCGACGGCGTGGGCGAGGAGCTCGTGGACAAGCTGGTCGAGGCCGGCTTGGTGCATGACGTCGCGGACTTCTACCAGCTCGACGTGGATACGCTGGCGGCGCTCGAAACCGGCCGTACCTACGCGACCTCAAACGCCAAGAAGGGCGTGGTCGCGGGCGATCCCATCCCCGTGGGCCCCACGATCGCGGCCAAGGCGATCGATCAGCTCAACCGCTCTAAGAGCCAGCCGCTCGGCCGCGTGCTGTTCGCCCTCGGGATTCGCCATGTGGGCAAGACGGTGGGCGAGGTGCTCGCGCAGCGCTTCCTCAGCATCGACGCGCTCGTGCAGGCGAGCGAGGAGGATATCGCGGGCTGCGAGGGCATCGGCCCCAAGATCGCGGCGAGCGTGAAGCAGTTCCTCTCGGTTCCCGAGAACCTCGAGGTGCTCCAACGGCTGCGCGATGCCGGGTTCGCGCTCGAGGAGGACCTGGGCGCCGTTGCCGCGCGAGCCGCCGAGACCACGGGCGTCGATGCCCGGCTCGCCGAGTCGCAGCCGCTCGCGGGGCTCACGTTCGTCCTGACGGGCACGCTGGTCAACCGCACGCGCGACGAGGCCGGCGCCGCGCTCAAGGCGTTGGGGGCGAAGGTGACCGGTTCGGTATCCAAGAAGACGAGCTACCTGGTGGCCGGCCCCAAGGCGGGGTCGAAGCTCACCAAGGCCGAGAGCCTGGGCGTGCCCGTTTTGAACGAGGAGCAGATGGAGGAGATCCTGGCGACCGGAGCCGTGCCGAGGGCATAGGCCGTCCCCGCGCGAGCACGGCTTTTTCGGTATACTCGCTTGAGCTTTAGCGAATTCATAGGAGGTATCCATGTCCGTCGAGCCCAAGCCGATGCACGACCTGCCCGCCCATCACCTGGTACCCGATGCGCTCACGCCGGAGCAGATCGAGTCCAAGGCCGAGACCGTGGCGATCAGCAAGGCGAACATGCCGTTTGTGAAGCTGTTCGTCCTCGCCATGTTCGCCGGCGCCTTCGTCGCGTTGGGCGCGGCGTTCTTCACCGTGGTCATGGGCGATACCGAGATGGGCTTCGCCGCACAGCGCGCTCTGGGCGGCCTGTGCTTCTGCCTGGGTCTCGAGCTGGTGCTGTTGTGCGGCGCCGAGCTCTTCACGGGCAACGCGCTCATGGTGCTGGGCAAGGTATCGGGAAAGATCTCGTGGGGCGGCTTGGCGCGCAATTGGAGCATCGTGTGGCTGGGCAACTTCGTGGGAGCCCTGGCGATCGCGGCGCTGATCTTCCTGGCCGACCTGCAGAGCATGGGCGGCGGCTCCGTGGGCGACGCGATGGTGGCGCTCGCCGCGGGCAAGGTCGCGCCGGCGTGGCATACGCTGTTCTTCAAGGGTGTCCTGTGCAACCTGCTGGTCTGCCTGGCGGTGTGGATCGGTTTCGGCGCGCGTACCACGGCGGATAAGGTGCTCGGCATCATCTTGCCGGTCGCTGCGTTCGTGGTGATGGGCTTCGAGCACTGCGTCGCCAATATGTTCTTCCTGCCCATGGGCCTTGCCGCGAAGGCCGCGGGCTTCGGTGCGGCGGTCGCCGGCGCCGACGTGCTCACTGCGGGCTCGCTGCTGTACAACCTCTCCGCCGCCACGCTCGGCAACATCGCCGGCGGCATCCTGATCGTGGGCGTGGGCTACTGGATCGCCTACGGCCGCGAGGCGCACAAGCACGAGGTCGAGGCGGAGCAGCTCGCCGAGTAGCACCGCGTCCCCGCCTCAAAAAGGGGACAGGCGCTAAATTGAGGCCTGCTCGCCTGGTTGAGGCCCGCTCGGTCGAGGCGCACTCAGTCGAGGCCCGCCCGCTCCCCGCCCGTTCGATTGAGGTGCGTCCGAGGGTCAACGCGAAGGCCGCTCTCGCTGGCGAGAGGACGCGTCCGGTTTCGATTCGCGTGCCCAAGATACGGGAGCAGAGTGTTCCGAAAAGCAGCCGTTCCTCAACCGAGCGCTTGATGCTCAGAAAAGTGCCTGTCCCCAATCTGAGCGCTTGGAAGGAGGGCGCCGTTGCTCGTGGTGAGCGACGGCGCCCTCCTGCATGCGAATCCGCACCTAGCGTTCGATGCGGCGCACCTTGACGGCGGTGCCGCTCGCGCAGGTCATGATCATGCCCTCGAAGGTCTCGTAACCGAGCGATGCGCCCACGACGGCGTTCGCCCCCATAGCTTCCGCACGGTCGGAAAGCTCCTGCAGCGCCTGCTCGCGCGCCTGCTTCATCTCGTCTTCGTAGCCGGAGGAGCGTCCGCCGAACATGTTGCGGAAGCCTGCTCCGATGTCGCGGAACATGTCGATACCGCTGACGACCTCGCCGGATGCGATACCGAGGTAATCGACGATCTCGTAGCCGTCGAGGCTGTTGGTGGTGGTGATGGTGAGCATGGTCCTTCCTTTCGATCGCGTGGCGGCTTACCCGCGGTTATACCCCGGCGATTCCATGTTGAATCCCGCATGCTGCGGCATGGCGCTCGACGGCGAGGAGCGCGGGCAGATCACCGTGGGGGCAAGCCAGCCAGTGCTTGCCGAGAAGGACCTCGAGCCGGGAACCTGCGAATGCTGGTTCGAGTTCACCGACGTCTACGGCGGCGTTACCACCTCGGCGACGGCCGCCTACACGATCGAGTAGCCGTCTCAAAAAGGGGACAGGCACTTTTCTGAGGCGGGTTGGGACCGGTGCCGGGGCGGGCCTGCAGCCCCTCCTCGGCGCCGCGCTGGCCGCGCCGCCCGAACCTCAAAAAAGTGCCTGTCCCCTTTTCGAGGGTTCCGCTCGCGCCGTGGAATCGACCACTTGCCCTCAGGGTGAGCGTGGGCGCAGGGATGTGCTATGTTCGGCGCAACGGAAGGGGCGGGGGTGCCCGCGGGGACCGGGGAGCGTGGTAGACATGTTGCTTCGTTTATTCCGAGTGACCGCGCGTCGCGTTGCTTCCAGTCGCTTGCTTTGGGTGCTGGTGCTCGTTTTGCAGGTGCTCTACCTGCTGCCGGTCTTGGGAGAGAGCTATCTCGAGGATTGGCGGGCTATCGAGCGTGCAGAGGTCGAAAACGCTCGCCTGTACGCATCGAGCGAGGCACTGGACGGGCAGGCGTATTCCGTCGACAACGCCGTTACTGCGTGGTTGAGCGAGGGCGACCAGAAAAAGGCGGCTGCGGCAGATCGCATGATCGAGCGCTACGACGCCGGGGATGCCCACGGGTATTTCGAAGCGGCCGCCGCTTACTATCGCGTACTTGCCGAGACGGGCGGCTATTCCGGCTCCCGTTCGACGCTGGACCGTGCGGAGTCGTATCAGGCGCTTGCCGATTCGGGTGCGAGTGAGCTGTACATGACGCCCGATCACATGCCGGCGTCTCTGTATGCCGCGTTCGAGCATAAGCTGCTCCTCGCGTTTCCGGGCGTGCAGCTGCCGTTGGTCTATACCGCCGAGGGCGATGGGATGATGACGTACAACAGCCAGTATGAGCTGTTGTTCTGGATGGCGCCGCTCGTGGCGGTGTCTGCGCTCGGGGCCTCGCTGCAGATTCGGCGCCGCTTGGCGACGCAGGCTCCGTGCACACCGCGTCGCCGCTTGCTGCTTGGCGCCCTTGTTTCGGCGTTGCTTTCTCTTGCGGTCTTGGTGATCATCTGCGCGCCGGCGCTTGTGGTCCAGACGGTGCGCATCGGCGTGGGCGACCTGTCCTATCCGGTGCTGTTCGGATCCGGCTCGACCTTGGCGGTTTCCACGGTGGGCGAGGTGCTGGCGCGCAACGTCCTGCTTATCGGATTGGTGTCGCTCATGGTCTCGCTCGCGATGTATATGAGCGCATCGCTGTTCGACTCCGTCGTGCCTTCGATTGCACTGATCGGCTGCATGATCGCGCTTCCGCTGTTTCCGGACTACTACGGAGAGTTCTCGCGGTATCGCGACGTCGCTCCGTACCTGCCGTCATCGTATCTGTGGACCGAATATGCCGCGGGTGCGCTGGGGTACGCTACTTTTCCCTCGCCGCGGCTGCTCGACGGCGTCACGTTCGAGCGCGGCTGCTTGGTGCTCGGAGCCACGGTGCTCGCATCGGGGGCTCTGCTTGCGCTCCTCGCACCGCTGGGCGCTCTGGTGAGCTGGGGAGACCGCGGTCCGCGTCGCCCCGGCCGCGCGCGTGCGGCGGCTGTCGCGTCGGATGCCGGCGGAGTTTCGTCCGCGGGGGCCACTGCGTCGGTCGGCCGCATCTCGCCCATGAAGGCCGAGGCGGCGGCTCTCGCCCGCTGGCTCTCGGAATTCCAGCGCTATGCGGGGGCGCTTGCGCGCATGCTGCTCGCGGGCCCGGGCCTGTACGTTCTCGCGGCGGTGATGGCTGCGGCCCTGGTCGTCCCGGCGATATTTTCAACCGATCCGAATACCAGCGAGTTCTCACATGCTCGTTATGAAGCGGGCCCGTTGCGGGCCCTCTACGGCGCGCAAGCTTCGGGCGCCTACGCCGAGGGCTCGCCCGAAGCCGCCATGGTCGATCGGCTCGCCGACGCCTTGAGCGGCTACGTGTATGCGGCAACGCCTCAGGAGGGTTACGAAAGCCTTGCCGAATACGAGCGCTTGCGTTTGGAAGTGGCGGGGTATGGGGGTGCGGGCGCCTCGGCGCCATCTGATGCGGGCGGCGAGTCCTCGGCTCTGGGCGGCTCGGCTCGAGTCGCCGCGCACACGGGCGATTCCGCGGCCGTGCACAGCGGTCGAGCGGCTGCTCTCGAGATCGCCGAGGTCGAGCCCGTTGGCGACCCTATCCTGGTTGAAGGCAAGATCGCACTGCTCGAAGCCATGGCTTCCCAGGATGCTCCCGCGATCTACAGCCTGAGTACCTTGATGCCGGGCTCGTTCTACCTTTCATTCGTCTTCGGGATGACGCCGTTTCTCTTTTGGCTGGTGCCGGCGGTGGCGGTTTCCGTGTCCCTTGCGCGTCTGCGCTGTCGGGGATCGCTTATTCAACAGGCGCCGGTGTCGGCCGGAGTCGAACTTGCCGCGGGTTGTTTCGTGGCGTCCTTGCTTGCGATCGCGATGCTGGTCCTGGTGATCGTGCCGGGTACCGCCTACGCGACGATGCGCCATGGAATCGGTGACTGGGGCCAGCCCGTGGTGTTCATCCAGAGCGGGGCGGTCGTGCAGACGACGGTGCGCGAATCCCTGTTGTCCGGGGCGGGTATGGAGATGCTCGCGAGCGCGTTCGTGGTCGTGTTCCTCTCATGCATCGAACGCGTGACCAAGAGCTTCCGCAGCGTTTGCGTGGCTGCAGCGCTGGCGTGCGGAGCGGCTGCGGTGGCCGTGCAGGCCTCGCTTCTGGCTCCGGCGGACGGCTTGGGCGCAGTGGTGCTGGGCTGGTTTCCGCTGACATATTTGGATGTCGCCCGCGTGGTAGGTGCGGCGAGCTACTCCGTTGGTTCGGGGTGCGGCGTCTCGTGTTGTGCCGGCGTGGTCGTCTTGGCGGTATCTATAGCATGCTTGCTCGTTGCCTACATGGTCGCCTTGCGGTTCGCAAGCCGCAATGCGCGCCGTGCCGCGCGTATCCGGGAGCGCTCCTGCGTGATTCGAATCTGATGAGCCTGCCGGTTGCGGTGGGGGCGCGTTCGGCGTCGCTGCATCGGCTGCCGACGGCGATGGTTCGCGATTGCTCGCGGGCCGTTCGCATGGAGCCGTGGCGGTGCGCCGAATGCACCTACGATGACGTGGCGTTTACCTGCACGATGGCGCGATGGCGAAACCGTAGGCGTCCCCATGATTCGGTGTGTTGATTCGAATGATTGAGGCAGGGGAGTTTCATATATGCTTTCGATATCTCATCTCACGCTCTCCTATGGCGGACGCGTGCTGTTGGAGGACGTCTCGTTCGACGTGGAGCCGGGGCGCATCATCGGATTGGTCGCCCCGAACGGCTACGGGAAGACCACGTTGCTCAAGGCCATGGCGGGTATCAAAGGAGCGCGCGTCTCCGGTGTGGTCGACGTCGACGGGCTGCCTGCAAATCAGGTGGCGCGCCGCCGCGCCCGCGTGTTCTACGCTCCCGGCGAGGGTACGCTACTCTATCCCGGGATGACGGTGGCCGAGCATCTCGTTATGACGAAGAGACTATGGCGATCAGACCGCGATATCGCCGACGTGGCGCGAGCTTGCAAGATCGATGGGTTTTTGAAGAAGCGCGTCCGCGCGTGCTCGCAGGGGATGAAGCAGCAGCTCACGCTGGCTATCGCATATATGACGGGCGCGCGCTACCTGCTGCTCGATGAGCCCATGAACGCGCTTGATCCCACGAATGTGCAGCTCAATTCCAAGATTTTGCGCGAACTCGTCGGTCGTGGCGTCGGCGTGGTCATGTCGTCCCACATCCTGGACAACGTCGACCAATTGAGTGACAGGATTTTGTTCGTGAAGGACCGCGGATTGATCATGTTCGAGTCGGCGGCGGGCGGCTGTGCTGTGGAGGCGCCGCGTGCGCCCGAGGCGCCGCCTGCGGCGGGCGGCAGGCATTTCGCGGCCAAGCGCGCTTCTGGAACTGATGAAGGGATGCGGGAGGCGATCCAGGCCGCGCCGTCGTCGGCGCTCGACTCTCGGCGTGCGCTCGACATCTACAACCAGCTCTATCTTTAAGAGGTGATCGTCTTGAATGCGCGCGGACAGCATCGAGGCTTATCGTCTCAAAAAGGGGACAGGCACTTTTCTGAGGCGGGCTGCCCGCCGCGGCGACCTGCAAGGCGGGAAGAGGGCGTTCACCCCGCCGTCGCGTCGATGACGTGCGCGCTGTTGTTCGCTGCTTCCATGGCGTGCTTGCCGTTTGCCCTTGCGGGCTGCTCGGGCAACGGCGCCGAGGGGTCCTTGGGGACGGTGCTTGAAGTCACCGAGCCCGCTGCGACCGGCGAGGTCGTCATGGTCGAGGGCGGATGCCGCCTGGCCGGTTCGCCATCTGACGAGGCCATCGAACTGCGCCCCTTGGAGTACAGCGATCCCAGGTTCTTCCTTGCGGACCGCCTGCCCGACGGGATGACGCGCGACGACGTCTATTATTTTGATTTGATGGGGTCCGGGCCTGACTCGGTCACGCGCTTGCCGTGCGAGGTCAATGGGGACACGACGCTTCCGGAGGGCTTCGCGTATCTGGTCGTCGATGTCAACGTTCGCAGCCATGAGGACGAGAAGGTAGATTTCTGCCTCGGTGAGACGATGCTGTGTTCCTACGATTCCGCGGTCGGTCCGGCGCTGGCGCTTCCCAGTTTGTCGGAGGATGAGTACCCGCGCGCCGAGTTCGATCGGGTGGCGTATCGGGGATCGGGCACGTACAGCGTGTTGGACGGATGCGAGACGCCGTTTTGGGCGAGCGGATACGAGCCGAGGGGACCGCGCTTGCCCGGGGAGCCGGCGGGCAACTATTGGCGCGACCTTTGGATCGATCCCGATAAGCGCTTTCAGCTTTATTACATCGTCTCCGAGGACGATGCCCGTCGAGGGGATCTTGCGTGGGTGATGAGTGCGCGGGCGGATATCGCCGAGCCCCGGGTCTACGCCTACCGCGTGGAGATCGAGTAGCCGTCTCAAAAAGGGGACAGGCACTTTTCTGAGGCGGGTCGGGACCGGTGCCGGGGCGGGCCTGCAGCCCCTCCC
>OBIU01000093.1_pt1 | contig 56740 bp, 42 predicted proteins | sample 1519871 | NCBI WGS metagenome assembly OBIU01 (sample SAMN04209229, study PRJEB22552) | human gut metagenome | biome: gut; material: feces | host: Homo sapiens | place: USA: Oklahoma
CGTGGGTCTTGGAGAGTTCGGCGACGTCGTCCCAGCTGCCGAGACGTTCGTCGACCTTGGTGTGGTCGATCGGGTCGAAGCCCGCGTCGGCGCCGTCGAACGGGGTGAAGAACGGCAGGATGTGAACGCCGTCGTACACGCCGTCGAAGCGGGTGCGCAGAATGTCGGTCATCGACTTGATGGTGCCGTCGCCAAGGCGGTCGGCGTAAGTGATGAGCTGCACCTTGTTTTTCATGGAGCCTCCTTCGGTTCCAAAAAGTCGTTGCGAGATTCTTTGCGGGAGTCCTTACGGCCATTCCCACGGTTGTGTCGAACCGGTTCGATATTACCGCAAAATGGGGCTCGACACCAAAACCGCAACCGGTGTTCGGGCGTGTCGAACCGGCTTTCGGCCGAATCGCGGCGCATGTCTCCGGCGCCCGATTCGAAAGCGACGGACATGCGGGGGCAGCCGCGAGCGCAGGGCCCTCAGCCTTGGGCACAGGACTTCAGCTGCGGGCGCAGTCCGTAAGCTGGCCGACCTGCTTAAAGTAACGGTCGGGTTCGAGGCCGTCGACGGTCGCCACGTTCGTCATATGCACGCCGTCGAGGCCGCCGTATTCGACGATCACGTCCAGCACGCGCTCCTGCCACGTCGGCTCAAGATACGGGTCGACGGCGTTGCTGCCCAACGCGCGCATCGCACAGACAAGCGCGTGCGCGCCCCAATTCGACGTGCCGGCCACCACCAGCTGGTCGGTCGGCACCGTGCAGGCGATGTTCTCGCCGTGGTCGACCACCCCTTCGATGGCGTAGTCCTCCACACGGCCCATGCCGATCTCGTTGCCGCCGTCGCCCACGCCGATCGTGTGCAGGCCGAGCAGCGTGAGCTGGCTCAGCGGCGCGGTCCATTCGGCGATGTCGATGCCGCGCATGTTGTGCGGGCTGCCGTCGCGCGCCGGGCCGACGCGTTCGATGTAGACGAGCGTATCGATATGTTCGGTTTTGGCAAGGTCGATGACGCCGTTGAGCCAGGCGTCAAAACCGCCCTTGGGATTGGCATTCGGCGCGATCAGCACGTGGTCGTCCGGCAGGAAACCCAATGCGGACGGGCGAATCACCGGCGCGCAGCATTCGTCGCTGACCAGCCATGCGTCGCCGCCAATCGCACGCAATGCCATGCATACTTCCAGCGCACCCAACGGGCCGTCCGTTTCCGCAGCGGGTTGCGCGGCCTTCGGAATGTAGAAGCCGGTGACCACCAGCGCGCGGGCGGGCCGACCTTCCTTGCTGCCCGACAAGTGGCGTGCGGCTCGGAACAAATCGCCGCGCGAATACGTCATCAACGTTTCGGAACCGCGTCCGACGTCGGCTCCCGCCATGCGTGCGATACGCGCGATTTTCGGATAATACCGCCAATCCAGCATGCTCATGTTGCGTTCCTTCCGTGGTCTGGGTTTTGTTTTTGCGATTGCGATGCGTTGCGCGTAAGGGGCGTGCGGTTCACCCGACGGCCGGCAGCCGTGTCAGCCGGCCGCCGCGTTAACTGATGGCGCCGAGGGGGTCGCCGTATTGCGCGGTGTCGCCGACCTGCGCCGATCGGTGCAGTATGCCGGCAACGGGGGCGGTGATTTCGGTTTCCATCTTCATCGCCTCGAGTACGACGATCGGCTCGTTTTCCTCAACGTGCGCGCCATCATCGGCGAGCCAGCGGACGACCGTGCCGGTGATGGTCGATTCGATAGGGGTGTCTTGGGTGCTTGCGATATCCGAGTTTGCGGCGATCTGCGTGCCCGATCCTGCTGGAACGGACTTTTGATAGGCGTTCAGCAGGGCTTGGATGACCGATTCGCCAGAATCGGACGTGAGGGCAGGCCCCCCCCGTTGCGCCGGCTCCAGCCAATCCGGCCAGCCCCGCGCCCAGCGCGGCGACGGAGGCGAGCGAAGCGGGCAGGCCCAATCGCACGCGTTTGCCATCGACCTCGACCCAGCTTTCCACCGGTTCGGGCGCTGCGGCCCGGCGACCCGGTTTGCCGTCGGCCAGCGTGCGCACGTCCACGGAAGGCAGGAATTCCTCTTCGATCCAGCGCGTGTAGACGCCGAAATCGCCGTCCGTCGCCACGAAAGCTGGCTGTTCGAGCACGGCCTGGTCGAATTTGCGGACCGTTGGCACGCCGGCAATCGCCAGCTCATCCAATGCGTGGCGGGCGCGCGTCAGACAGGCCGAACGCGACGGCGCGGAGACGATCAGTTTGGCGATCATCGAATCGAACTGCCCCGGAATCGCGCCGCCTTGCGCAACGCCGGAATCGAAGCGGATGCCCGGTCCGGTCGGCACGTTCAGCCGCTCGACGATGCCGGGGAACGGTACGAAACCAAGGGATGGATCCTCCGCGTTGATGCGGAACTCGATCGCATGCCCATGCGGAACGGGGGTGCCGTGTTCCAAGCCGGGAATGTCGGTGACATGCGCGCCTTCGGCGATCGCCAGCTGTGCGGCCACCAGATCGACGCCGGTCACCTCTTCTGTGACGGGGTGTTCGACCTGAATACGCGTGTTGACTTCCATGAACGACATCGTGCCGTCCGGATCGACCAGAAACTCAACGGTTCCGGCGCTTTCGTAGTGCGCACGGGAGCAGATGGCGACGGCCGCGTCTTCCAGCGCCCGGGTGGTTTCAGGGGGTAGGAACGGCGCTGGTGCCTCTTCGATGAGTTTCTGATTGCGGCGCTGCAGCGAGCAGTCGCGCGTGCCGACGGCCACAACGTTGCCCGCGCCGTCGCCGAGGATCTGCACTTCGACGTGGCGCGGGCGGGCGAGGAATCGTTCGATGAAGCAGTCGCCGTTGCCGAACGCCAGCTCGGCCTCGTGCGTGGCGGATACGAACGCCTCGCGCACGTCTTCCAGCCGGTGCACCACTTTCAGACCTCGACCGCCACCCCCGTAGACGGCTTTGATGGCCAGTGGCAGGCCGTGTTCCTTGGCGAACGTGATGACTTCGGCGGGGTCGTGCACCGGTTCCGTGGTGCCGGGGGCCATGGGCGCGCCGACTTCGGCCGCGATGCGGCGCGCTTCGACTTTCGAGCCGAGCGCGCGGATGGTGGCGGGCTGCGGACCGATCCACGTCATGCCGGCGTCGATGACCGCCTGCGCGAATTCCGCGTTTTCGGCAAGGAAACCGTACCCGGGGTGGACGGCGTCGACATGCGCCTTGTGCGCGGTTTCCACGATGGCCGCGATGTTGAGATACGTGCTTTGCGCGTCGGATCCGCCCAGTGCGTAGGCCTCGTCGGCGGCGTGCACGAACAGCGCGTCCGCGTCGGGGTCGGCATAGGCGGCGATGGCGATGCGGCCGGTGTCATGGCAGGCGTGGATGACGCGCATGGCGATTTCGCCACGGTTGGCGATGAGGATGCGCCGTAGTTTCGGGGTTGCGGGCGATGGCGACGACAATGATGGCGACGGGGATGGGAGCGCCGTTGCGGATGGTGCAGTCGATGCGGATGGCATTATCGAACCTCCTTGGTGGGGTACGCAGGTTGCGGAGTAGACGTGGCATGGGCGGAAACGACGTGGAAGCGGACGCATGCGCCTGGTGGCAACTGCCCGGCCACGTCCAACGATTCCGGTTCAAGCACGGCGATTACCGGATATCCGCCGGTTACAGGCTGGTCGCGCAGAAAAATGACCGGTTGTCCGCTGGTCGGCACTTCGATTGCGCCGGATGGCGTGGCCTCGCTGGCCAGTTCGCGCGTGTCGGTGCGTTCCACGGGTGCCGCTCCCGAAAGTCGCAGGCCAACACGGTTCGACTGCGCGGTCACTGTCCACGTTTGCGTCAGGAATGCGGACAGGCCGGCTGCGGTGAACCAGTCGTCGCGCGGCCCCAATCGCACGTATAAATCCGTAGGTCTGCCGGGTTTCGGCAGGTCGGTCGGCCATGGCTGCGGCAGGCCGACGCCGGCATCGCACGCCGTGGACGCGGTACGTATGGCGAGCCGCTGTTTGGCTGCGATCGGGCGCGGGCCGATGCCGCTCATCGTGTCCGTTGCAGCCGAACCGAGGGTTGTCGCGACGCCGAAACCGCCGCGTACGGCCACATAATCGCGCAGGCCGCTGGTCGGCGGGGCGATTGACAGCACGTCCCCGTCACGCAGCAGAACCGGTTGTTGCATGGCGATTGTGGTGCGGTCGGCGGCATCGTTCGATGCGTTCAAGACGGTCCGGCCACTGCATCCACCGGGGGAATTTGGGGTGAACGTGCCGTTTGAGCCGCCTTGACTATCTTGCGATTGCCGGCTTCCGGTAATCGTCACATCCGCCGAAGCGCCCGTCACCGCCACGACCACACTGCCGATGGCACGCATGCGCACGCCACCACCGGTGATTTCCAACACGGGGGTATTAGCGGGGTTGCCGACCAGTGCGTTGGCCAAGTGGGAAGACGTGCGATCGGCGGCGCCGGAACCGGTCACGCCCATGTTCGCGGCGACACGGCCATCATCTTGGAAGGTGGTGAGCAGGCCCGAGCGGAGGACTTCGAGAGCCGGAGTCGAGGCCGAGACGGACATGGAATCTGGCGCCTGCGAAACTTGAACGGAATCGGACACAGAGGCAGAAACAGAAGCCGAACCGCCGGAAACGGCGTCACGCACGGGCGTAAAACGCACGGTGTCGCCGGGCTGCAACAGCGCGGGCGGGTCGGCCCGCTCGTCCCACATCGGCGTTTCCGTGTGGCCCAGCAACTGCCAGCCGCCCGAGCTGACGCGCGGATACACGCCGGAAAACGTGCCGGCAAGCCCCACCGCGCCCGCGGGCACGCTCAGCCGTGGCACTTTGCGGCGTGGCACATCGAATATCGGGTCGCCGCCGGTCAGGTATGCGAAACCGGGCGCGAAGCCGACGAACGCCACGGACCAGGCGGTATCGCAATGCCGGCGCACAACCTCGTCAACGGAGATGCCCAGCAGGTCGGCTACGTCCGCCATATCCTCGCCATCGTAAATCACCGGAATTTCAACGATTCGGGAATGCCGTTCCATGTCGGCGGCAACGTTCAGCGCGCGAATCGCGGCGGTCAGTTCGACACGCGACGAAAGCAGCGGATCGAAGGCGACGTAGACGGTGCGCGCAGCGGGAATGAGTTGTTTCACGCCGGCGAAAACGGAGGTCGTGCTCGGCTGTGCGGCCCGCTCGGGCGATTCCGCAGTTTGTTCCACGGCATGTTTCACGGCGCTCTGCAACGCGGCGAACACCCGCAGGGTCTCGTCCAAATCGGCGAGCTCCACGAGTATGCCGTCCGCGCCACAGGTCAGGAATCGCATGTCGCCACCGCCTTAATCCCGCGCGGCCGATGCGGCTGCGTCGCCTGCGAACGCGCGTATCGCAACGCCTTCCGACTCCAAGCGGGCGCGGACGGCACGCGCCATCGCCACAGCCGAGGGCGAATCGCCATGCACACAGACGGAATCGGCGTTGAGCGGCACCACGGTGCCGTCGATTGCCACCACCTCATGCTCGCACACCATGCGCAGCACGCGCGCCGCCACTTCGGCCGGATCGGCGATCACTGCATCCGGCAAACGGCGCGACACCAGCGTGCCGTCCACGTTGTACGCGCGGTCGGCGAACGCCTCGTGGAACACACGAAGCCCGGCCTGCGCGGCCAGGCGGCCGACCACGGCGCCCGGCTGCGTCAGTATCGCCAGCGATGCGTCCACGCTGCGGATAGCCTCGACCACGGCGGCGGCCTGCGATTCGTCGCGGACGATTCGGTTGTACAGCGCGCCATGAGGTTTCACGTACCGCACCTGCGCGCCGACCGACCGCGCCATGCCTTCCAACGCGGCGATCTGGTACATCACGTCCGCCTTGAGCTCGTCGGGGGACTCGTCCACATAGCGGCGCCCGAATCCGGCCAGGTCGCGGTACGCCACATGCGCCCCGACCATTACCCCCCGCGACGCCGCGTATGACAACGTTCTCAGCATGACGGACGGGTCGCCCGCATGGAAGCCGCACGCCACGTTCGCGCTGGAAACCACGTCGAGCAGCGCCTCGTCGTCGCCGAGCGTCCAACGACCGAAGCTTTCGCCCATATCGCTGTTCATATCGATTCGCATAGCCGTCTGCCTTCCGTCTGTTTCCTGCACAGCCATCGTTTCCATTCCTTCCGTCGCCTTTCCGTCGTTTCGCTGTCGTAGTGTTCCGCCGCCGCAACATTCCTTCTGCCGCAGTCGCCGCAGCACGCATCTCATGCCGCGCCCCGCAACCTGCCGCTCGGCCTCACACCATGTATTCCAAATCGCGTTTGCTGGTGATGAACATGTGCCCCGGCGCGTGCGTGATCGCGAATTCCGGTTTGGACGCCATCACCGCGGCCTGCGGGGTCACGCCGCACGCCCAGAACACCGGCACATCGCCCGGCTCCAACACGGGGGCATCGCCATAGTCGGGATGCATGATGTCGTCGATGCCGATCGCGGACGGGTCGCCCACACATACGGGGGCACCGTGCACGGACGGGTAATAGCCGGAAATCCGGCATGCGTCGGCCACCTGCGTAGACGGAATGCCACGCATCGACACGACCATCGTCGAATGGAACGCGCCGGCCGAACGGCACTCGATCGACGTGTCGTACATCGGCACGTTGCGGCCTGCCGTGATGTGCCGCACCGGCACGCCCGCCTCCATCAGCGGAAACTCGAATGTGAAACTGCAGCCAATCACAAACGTGACCAAATCGGATCGCCAATACTCGCGAATATCGGGCACTTCGGCTACCAGTTCGCCACGCTTCCACACGCGGTACAACGGCACGTCGGTACGGATGTCGGCGCCCGGCGCGGTGACGGGTGCGGTGACGCCCGGCTCCATCACTTCCAGCAGCGGACAAGGTTTGGGATTGCGCTGCGCGAACAGCAGAAAATCGAATGCCTGCTCCTTGGGCAGAATCATCAGATTCGCCTGCGCGTAGCCTTGCGCGATGCCGCAGGTCGGGCGGACCAGGCCGTCACGGAACGCGGCGCGCGCCTGTTCGGGCGTGCTCGCCGCGCCAAGTTCGGTTGTTCCCATATCGGACATCCCATCCACCATTGCGCTCACCTTTCCCGTCGGCCGCCGTCCGGCCTTTTCCGAACGAACTGCCGACGAACCCCGAAATCAGATTCCGCAGAAACGGACGTTCAGAGTCGCTTTCCCTCACCTTGGTCGCCGAACGTTACGGGAGCCGCGCGATTCATGACGCGTATGTTTCCGCATTGCAAATTGGCGGTGCCAAGTGGAAACAAACCATGGTTAGGTTGGACGCCGAAGACGCACGCGAACGCTGACGCAACACAACAGCGCAACAGCAATAAAGCGGCAATCAAAAGACGCGGAGCGCGGAAGAGAGGTTCCCATGAGTTCGATCGTTCTGGCAGTCGGTAACGGCAAGACGCTATTCGGAGGCGCAGGCGTGGCGCCCGACGCGGATCTGGTTCGTTTCGTCGATCCGGAAAGTCCCATCATCAACGCGTTCGATTTGTGCGCACTGCGTGGCGACGGCATTTTCGAAGCGACCACGGTATGGAAGGGTTTCCCGGTTTCGTTGGAGAACCATCTGAAGCGTCTCGCCAATTCCGCCCGCCTGGTGGACATGCCCGAGCCGAACATTCCCGCGCTCACCCGCGCGGTCCAGCTGGTCATCGACCAGTATGACGATCCGGAACCCGGTCCGATGCTGCGCATCATCGTCTCCCGTGGTCTCGATCCGGACACCGGCGTGGGCAAGGCGGCCGACCGCACGCCGACCGTCTACATCTTCCTTGACGCGAAGGGCACGCTGCATTCGCTGGAGCCGATCACCATGGCTTCGATGACGCGCGGCTACCCGTCGGACATCACCGCACGCGCCCCGTGGCTGCTCAACGGCGCGAAGACGCTGAGCTACGCGTTCAACTGCGCCGTGCACCGCGAATGCGCCCGCCGTGGCGTCGGCGACGCGATTCTGTTCACGGAGGACGGCTACACGATGGAATGCCCGAATTCGTCGATTGTGGCACGCTATGGCGATACGTTCGTCACGCCCGACCCGCGCATCGGTATTCTGAACGGCACATCACAGCGCGAAATGTTCGCCTGGGCGCTCGAAGAGGGCAAGAAGGCGGAGTACAGGAAGCTGCCGATCGCCGAGCTGCGCGAAGCGGACAGCCTGTACATGACGCACGGCGGATGGTCGATTCCGATCAGCGCGATCGACGGGCGCGCACTTGCCGTGGATGCGGCGGAGATCCAGGCGATCAACGATGCGATCCATTCGGGCCGCACGCACGAGGACGCGTTGAAGATCGGTCCGACCGGCGATTACGAATAAGGCGAAACGACCCGCTTAGCAGGTAAAACGGCCCGTCCAATGATGGGCGATACGGCCCGCTTAGCGCGTGGTATCGCCCAGTTTGCGCGTCACGGGAATCAGCACGTCCGGCTCGTACGGCTTGCGTCCCGTGGCGCTTGTCGTATCTGCCTTGGCATCCCCTTCCTTGGCGATCGCACGAACGATATTGCCGACCGCGACCTGCGCGATTTTGTCGAAATTCTGCGCCACCGCGGTCATTTTCATACCGGCCAGGTCGGTCAGATACGTGCCGTCGTAGGCGATGATCTGCAGGTCGCGCGGAATCGAAATATGCCTCCGCATCGCTTCGCGCACGCAAAGCGCGGCACCGATATCGGAGCTGACCACGGCATCGACGCCGTCCACCGGCATACTGTTGAGCACAGCATTCACCGCGTTCTTATACCCTTGGAAATCCTCCACATTGCCGGCTTCGACGTACTCGTACCGCACGCCGGCCGCTTTCAGCTCCTGCTCCAACGTAAGGTAGTAGCGGACGGCCGGGAACGTTGTCTTGTGCAGGTCGAAATCGTCCGGGCTGTCTCCATTGCGCGCCGCCAAATCGAAGAACTGGTCGCGCGGGCCGCCGATCATCACCACGTGGTGCGCGCCGGTGTTGACCAGCATGTGCGCCATGAGCCGGCCGCCCTGCTCATGGTCGGAGCCGATCGACGCGATGCCGCCGCCCAGCACACGGTCGAAGGCGACGATGGGGCGGTGGATGGACGTCCAGTAATCGTTCGGATGGGTGGTGTGCGAGCAGACGATGATGCCGTCCATCATGTGACGGCGCAGCATGTCCACGTATTCGACCTCGCCGTTTTCCGCGTCGGCGGTGGAGCACAGCATGGTGCGCAGTCCTTGCGCGGCCAGCTCGCGTTGCAGATGCGCGGTAAGGGTGGCAAAGAAGGGGTGGCGGATGGTCGGCACGATCACGCCGACCAGGTTCGTGCGGTTCTTGTACAGGTTGCGTGCCAGCTCGTTGGGCACGTAATTGAGCTCTTTCATGGCGGCTTTGACGCGCGCGCGCATGTCGTCGGACACGTAGCCCGTCTTGTTGACCACTAGCGAAACCGTGCTCAGCGAGACCCCGGCCTCTTTCGCCACGTCACGCATGCCGACCATTGCCCAACACCTCTCCCCCGCATCGTCGGGATGTTTCCTTACAAATCGCGATATTATGTGTTATTTTACATGCATCTGTAACGTTTCTTTGCAATCGTCCGCACAATATGAACTATCAATTGACGAAAGACGCCCTCCCCCTCTTCAATTCCCCCGAAAAATCCACTTTTTCACCCGTGAACGACGTATGTTTCACGACGCGTTCCACGCATCTTCCACGCACGCTCCGCATGTACTCCACACGCGTTCCGCCCGCAAAAGGGGCGGTGCGACACTTGCGATCATCTCGCTTGCGTCGCACCGCCCCTTGCGTTGCGTGGCCTGGCCGTCAGCCGTCACGTCCGGCCATCACGTCAGTCCGCACCACGGACGAACCGACCGTCATGCCTTCGGTACGGAACCTTCCTGGGAGTGGTCGAAGACCGGCTTGTTGTCGGCGTCGTACTTATAGACGCCGATGGAAGCCGAGCTCGGATCATGCGCGTCGTTGAACGCGCCGATGGAGGTCTGGCCCTTGTACTGAATCTCCTTGCCGTCCTTCAGCAGGGCGAGGCAAGCCTTGTAGGAATCGCATTCCTTGCCCTTGGTGGAGCCGGAGACGGCCATAAGGTTCTTCTGCACGGTCGTACCGTCCGTGGCGCCGCCCTTCTGCGCGGCGAGCGCGGCCAGCACGATCGCGTCATACGTTTCGGCGGTGTACGTGAAATCGGTGACCTTGGCGTTGAAGGACTTGACGTTCTTCTGGAATTCCTCGGTCGGGTGGGCACCTGGAATGGTGCCGGTGGAGCCCTTGAGCAGGCCCGCGTCGAAGTCGGCGGAATGGTCGACGGTGTTGCCGTCGGTCATGTACAGCTTGTGGGTGTCGAGGCCTTGGGCGGCGAGCTCCTTGACGAGCGGCACGGTCTGGTCGAAGGCGATGACGAGCGTCGCGTCGGGGTTGGTGGCCTTGATGGCCGTGACCATCGATGAGAAGTTCGTTTCGGTCGGATCGAACGTGTCCTTTTCGCCGTAGACGACGTTCACGCCCGCGTCTTCGACGGTTTTGACGACCACGTCACGCAGGGACGTGCCGTATTCGTCGTTGAAGACCGCGATGGCGAGGTTCTTCACGCCATCCTGTGCGATGATCTGGCCCAGGACCGCACCCTGCACCGTATCCGGCGGAATGGTGCGGAAGAAGTAGTCGCTAAGGCCGGAGAAGGCCGTGGACGTGGCGCCCGAAGAAATCATCGGCACTTTGGCGGACGTGACCTGCTTGTAGGTGTTCTTGACCACGGAGCTGGACGGCGGACCGACCACGACGGACGGGTTCTTGGCAAGCACCGACTGCGCGGAAGACGTGTTCTGGTCGGCATGGTCCGCGTCGGACGTGTCGGCGGACGTGATTTCGATGTCTTTGCCGAGCACGCCGCCAGCCGCGTTGATGTCTTTCTGCGCGAGCTTCATGGTGGCGATGTTGGCGGGGCCGAGGTACGCCATGGAACCGGTCAGCGGGAACAGGCCGGCCGCCATGAACGTATCGGATTTCGCGCTGCCGGACGAGCCGGACGCAGCCGAATCGGCCGTGCCGGACGAGCCGCAGCCGGCGAGCGCCATGACTGCGGCGGCCACCATGGCGGTGGCTGTGATGGACAGTTTCCTCATGCCCTTCATGTTGATCTTCTTCATTTGAATCACCGTTTCCTCTCTTGGCTCCGCTGATTGCCGAACCCTTGGTGACGATTATCGAGATGTATTGCTCGACCATCTTGAATCGCACTATAAGTGCCGAGGAAACCGAATGTGTATGCGTGAAGTTAACCGAAGGTGAAGCCCGAAAACTGTTGGAAACACAAGGTTTTGAGCTTGTTTTCAGGCATGCCGAAGCCGCTGTCGGGCAGTGTTCCAACAGCGGTAATCGGAATTGAGAATTTTGAATCATAGAGGGAAATCGCGGAACGCGTGCGGAGACCGCCGTCCGAGCCCGAAGGCGTACGAACGTACGTCGAGCGGCAAGGAAAGGCGGTATACGCTCCGTTCCGCGATTTCCTGGGTCCTACCTTCCTTCCTCTTGAACCTCTTCTTCCAGGTTGCCCAGGTAGAGGGAGACGACTTTCGGATCGTTCATCAGGTCGCGGCCCTTGCCGGAGTAGGCGTTGCGGCCTTGGTCGAGGACGTAGCCGCGGTCGCAGATCTGCAGGCAGCGGCGGGCGTTCTGTTCGACGATGACCACGGATACGCCGGCTTTGTTGACTTGGCGCACGCGGATGAAGGTCTCGTCCTGGAGCATTGGGGACAGGCCTGCGGAGGGCTCGTCGAGCAGGAGGACGGATGGTTTCATCATGAGGGCTCGGGCCATGGCCACCATCTGACGTTCGCCGCCGGAAAGCTGGCCGGCGAGCTGGTTCTTGCGCTGGCCGAGCTTGGGGAAGATGGAGCACACGTAGTCGAAGCGTTCGTTGAACAGTTTCGGTGCTTGGAACGCGCCCATGTGCAGGTTTTCCGCGATGGTCAGGCTGGGGAAGACGTTTTCGGTCTGCGGCACGAAGCCGACGCCACGGGAGACGAGTTTGTCGGCGCGCAGGTTGGTGATGTCCTCGCCTTTCAGCAGCAGCTTGCCGGAGTGGATGTGCACCAGGCCGAACAATGATTTGAGCAGGGTGGATTTGCCTGCGCCGTTCGGGCCGATGATGCCGACGATCTCGCCTTCATGCAGGGTCAGGGATGCGCCGTTCAGGATGTTCACGCCGGGAATGTATCCGGCCACCAAATCGACCGCGTCGAGCAACGGTTCGCCTTCGGGCTCGCCCATGTGGATCTGCGCGCGGGTCAGCGGCTCGTCGGCCACGCTTGCGATGTCGCTCATTTCAGGCCTCCTTCAGGTCTTCCAGCACGGAATCGTCGCCCAGGTCCACGTTCGCGTGGGCGCCCAGGTATGCGTCGATCACGGCCGGATCGTTCATCACGCTCTTCGGTTGGCCTTCGGCCACGATCTTGCCTTCCGCCATCACGGTGACCCAGTCGGCGATGTGTCTCACCATGTTGATGTCGTGTTCGACGAACAGCACTGTGGTGCCTTCCTCGCGCAACGCCATGATGTGGTCGAGCAGCGACTGTTTCAGCGCGGGGTTCACGCCGGCCATCGGCTCGTCCAGCATGACCAGTTTCGGGTCGGACATCAGCGCTCGTGCCATTTCCAGCAGCTTGCGTTGGCCACCGGAAAGCGCGCCGGCGTAATCGTCCTTCTTTTTGATCAGCAGGAAGCGTTCCAGCAGCGCCTCGGCTTTTTCGATGTTCGCCTGCTCCTGCTTCCTCCACATGCCGGGGAACAGCGCGCGGAACATGCCTTCGCCCGGCTGCACGGGGGCACCGAGGAGCATGTTGTCGAGCACGGTCAGACGGCTCATCACCTTGGTCAGCTGGAAGGTGCGGACCATGCCCATGCGCGCCACTTTTTCGGGCTGCACGTGGGCCATGTCCTTGCCGTCGAACTGCCAGGTGCCGGTGTTCGGCGTATCGAAGCCGGTCATCAGGTTGAAGAACGTGGTTTTGCCGGCGCCGTTCGGTCCGATCAGCGCGGTGATGCCGTGCCGTTCGATTTCGAAGTGGCTCACGTCCACGGCGGTCATGCCGCCGAATTTGCGGGTCACGTTGTCGGCCACGAGGATCGGGTCGGGCTTGTGCACACCCGGCTTGTTTTCGACGAATTTCAGATCGTCGGTGACTTTGTCGCGATAGGCGGTGGAGATGAGGGTCTCGCCTTCCGGAGCTTTGGTGGCCCACTTGGTGAGGTCCTGGAATGGTACGCCGGGCTGCACACCGGATACGGGTTGCACGCCGGTTGCGGGTTGCGTGGCCGGCTGCACGCCAGTGGTCGGAGAATTCGTTGGTTCAGGCATGGAAAGCCAACTCCTTTCGGTCGCCCAACAGACCTTGTGGTCTGAAGATCACCAGGCACATCAGCGCGACGCCGACGATCACCCAGCCGAGGGCTTCGATCTGGTTGGAAGAGATGAGGGTTTCGGGAACGGTGTTGCGCATGACCTCCTTGACGAAGGTGAGCAGCACCCACAGCACGCAGGAGCCAAGCACCGGGCCGAGAATCGTGGCCGCGCCGCCCAGCAGCAGAATCGTCCACACGTAGAAGGTGACGGTGCGGCCGAGCGAATCGGGCTGTACGGAACGCGGCAGGACGAAGATGATGCCGGCGATCGCGCCAAACAGGCCGCCCAGAATCAGCGATTCCATCTTGTATCGCGTCACCGGCTTGCCGAGAGAACGGATCGCGTTCTCGTCCTCGCGGATGCCCTTGAGCATGCGGCCCCACGGCGAGTGGAACCAGCGCCAGCACAGCAGCGCCGCGATCACCACCAAAACCCATGCCACGATGCGCAGCCACCAGGAGTTGGCGATGTTGTTGCTGTACGTCCACAGCAGGAACGTGGTCGAACCGTCCGGCAGCGGCGAAAGCGATTCGAATTTCTCGGTGAAGTCCTGCGGCGAGATGCCTGCGGAACCGCCGGTGAAGTTCGTCATGGCCGTCGATCTGCCGATGATGCGGATGATTTCCGCGGCGGCCAATGTGACCATGGCCAGATAGTCGGGTCCGAGTTTCAGCGTCGGAATGCCCAGCAGCAACGCGTAGATGACCGCGAGCGCGAGCGCCGCGCATACGGAGGCGAACAGGTTGCAGCCCATCGACTGCGTGATGGCGAATCCGTAAGCGCCGAGGAGCATGAAACCGGCCTGGCCCATGTTCATAAGGCCCGTCATGCCGAAGTGAATGTTCAAACCGATGGCGGCGAGTACGTACGCCGCCGTGGTCGGGGCGATCAGCTCGCCCGCCGCGTTGGAGATGATTGTCATGATGTCCATGGATCAGCCCACCCTTTGCTGCTTGCCGAAGATGCCCTGCGGGCGCACCAGCAGAACGATGATGAGGATTGCCAGCGCGCTGGCGTAACGCATATCGTTGGGGATGACGAGCGAGCTCATGTCCGCCACGATGCCGATGACCAGCGAGCCGATCAACGCGCCGTTGGCGGTGCCGAGGCCGCCGAGCGTCACCGCGGCGAACATCAGCAGGATCAGGGTCGCGCCGGTGTTCCAGGAGATGCCGTTCAGGTAGACGCCGAGCAGCACGCCGGACAGGGCTGCCATCGCGCACGAGAGGATCCAGACCACGCGGACCACCTGATCCACGTTGATACCGGATGCCGCGGCGAGCGCCGCGTTGTCGGACACGGCTCGTGTGGCGCGGCCGAGTCGCGTCTTGTAGAGGAACAGGGTGACGCCGACGATCACGCAGATGGCGATCAGCGCGGAGACCAGCGTCGGCATGTCGGTGGTGATCGGTCCGAGCTGGAAACTGTCCGGCACCGATTTGACGATGCCTTTGATGTCGCCACCGAAGAAGAACTGGAACGTGTACTGCAACGCCATGGACAGGCCGATGGTGACGATCATCTGCTGCATGGTGCCGACGTGGCGTCTGCGTAGCGGCCCCCAGACGATTTCGTTTTGGATGAAGCCGGTCAGCGCGCCGATGACGATGGCGAAGATGGCGGAGGCGATGAGCGGCATGTGCAGCATCTGCGTGCCGACGTATGCCATGAGGCCGCCGAGCGTCACCTGTTCGCCGTGTGAGAACGACTGCAGGCCGGTGGTGCCGTAGACGAGGTTCATGCCGACGGACATGAGGCCCAGCATCAGGCCGAAGATAATGCCGGAATACAGTTGCTGCCAGATGCGTTTGCCGACATTGGAGCCGTCTTTTTTGACTGGCGATTGCGTGGCCGCCGTCGATCCGGATGTGCCGGTCGCGCCTTTCGTGCCGTTTGCCGAGCCGGACGATCCGGATGTGCCGGACGTGCCGCTGCCGGCGGAATCGCCCGCCTGGTCGAATCGGACAACGCCGCGCTGCTTGTCGAAGCTGGCTTTCCTGATCGTCACCGTCGCGCTGCTTGCCTTCAGGCCGTGCTCTTTCGCAACGGACGCGTCGATGGTGACGGTGTAATCGCCGTCATCGGCAACGGAGAAGGCCCATTTGCCGTCCGCCGCGGTTTTGGTTTCCGCGGTTGCCTTGCCGGACAGCGTGATGGTGACGTCGGCGATCGGCTTCTTGTCGGCGTCCTGCAGGATGCCGTTGACGCAGCCGTTGCTGGCGGTCGGATTGCATTCATCGACGGCCTGCGCGCCGGAATCGGCGGCGGACGCGATGGCGGGAGGGAGTACGAAAAGCATCGAGAGAACGGCGACAATCGAACAGAGTATGACGATTCCCGGTCGACGATGCCGTGTGAGATACGTTACGGCTGTCATAGGTTTTTCCTCTCTTGTTGCTTTCACAACGTAGGAGAGGAAACAGCTCGCGCGGTTGCGCTCAGATTTCCTGAACGTTACCCGATGACCGCCCGTGTAACGTGAAAATTACGCGCGGCTGAGCCGGTGACAGCTATGCGTGGCCGCCCAGCATGGCGATGCCGAATCCGAGCGCCACGCAGGCGAGCGGCACCGCGACCGTGGCAGCGCCATAGCCCAGGGCCATGGCGAAACGGCGTTTGCGAATCAGCGACAGCACCTCGTTGATCGCCGACGAGAATGTTGAGAATCCGCCGAGGAACCCCACAACGAACGTCATTACCGTGCCCATATCAACCGACTGCGCATAGTACGACATCATGGCGATGCCGGCGCACAGGGAGGCGACGCCGTTGATGACGAGCGTGGCCAGGGGGAAGCTGTGGTTGCCGTCACGGTTCCAGCTGCGTTGGATCGACACGTCAAGCACATAACGGGCCATGGCGCCGATGCCGCCGAACAGGCAGATCATCCAGGTCATCAGCGCACCTCCCCTGTGGTCGGGTCGGCGACGAGCGGGATTTCCGCGGTGACCGGCTTGGGTTCGAAGCTGGGCAGAGGTGCGACGGGTTGCGATGACTGCGGCTGCGATTCGATTTTCGGCACCTGCCCGGTCTGCGCGACCTGCTGGGCGACCTGGGCCGCCTGCTGTGCCGCCTGCGCGGCCTCCAACGCGGCCTGCGCGGCCGAATGCGCCGCATCCGCCACCTTCACGTGGCGCACGCCCTGCGCGTCCGGCACGTTGTTCTGCACATTTTGCGCGGCCGGCACGTCCGATTCGCCCGAATCGGCCATGGGGACCGTCTGCGTAACACTCTGCGTAGCCGATACTGCAGTGTCGGTCATCTGGACGTTCTGCACAGTATCGTACGCGTCCGATTCACCCGAATCGGACATTGAGGATACGGAAGCCGTGGAAGCATCGGCGATCGCGTTACGGACCCGCTTGCGTGTGCCGCGCGCCAGCAACGCCTGCATCAGCGCCACGCCAACCGCGGCCGCGATCAGACCGCCAGCGAAACTTCCCGCAAGATAGCCGAGCGCGCTGCCGAAACGCTGCTCGCGCATGCCTTCCATGGTTTCCAACATCACGCCGGACATCGTCGACAGTCCGCCAAGCAAACCAAGCCCGACGCCACGGCTGACGACCTGCCGCACCCTGCGGCGCAGCCACGACGCGGTCGCCATGTATTCGGTCAGCATCGCAAACAGGAAGCAGGCGAGCATATTCGACACGAACGTGCCCACCACGAACGGCGAACCGTTCACCGACGGCAGCAGCAGGTCCGTGGCACGACGGAACCCGACGCCGACGAAGCCGCCGACGAACACCACGAGATACATCAGACCATCGGCAAGAGGGTTGAATCGCGCCTGCATGCGTTTCATCGGCGCGAGCGGAATCTGCGGCGGATGCTTGGATGCGGCGGCACCGGACGGGCGCACATCCGCGCGCGCCACTTCGGCGACGTCGATCGACTGTGTGGCGGGATTCGGCTCATCACCCGCGTTTGGCGAGTCTGCCGCCCGTTGTTCTTGCGATTCCATCACATTCCCCTTGTACTTGGCTTTCCGCGGACAGCGTCGTTCCGCCCCAGCCATACGGCAACGAGCTGGCCGCAGGTGCCGTCTTCCTAACCTTGTACGAGTCTACACGTGCGTTGCAACCAAACATCGAACATGTCCGATTCGATGGATAACTGTGGATAACTTCGGGTGGCCCTAGACGTCTACGAATGGTTATGGAAGACGGTAAGGCCGCGTCAGACGGACACGTCGCACAGCCGCCGCATCGCATGCCGTGCGTCGCTTTCGTCCTCGCCGCTGAACAGCACGACCAGATAGTCGCCGGCACGCAGCCGCGTATCGCCATGCGGCACGATCTGCCGTTCGCCGCGACGCAGGCCAATCACCAGACAGCCGTACGGCCAGCGCACGTCACGCATCAGCTTGCCGTCCGCGGTCGCGCCCATTTCCACAGGCAGTTCCATGATGCCGTTGTCGATGCGATTGGCGATTGCCGTCGTGCCGCCTTGCGCGCGCATGTACCGTTCCAGCAACTCGCCGTAGATCGGTTTCGTACGCAGCAGGTCGGAGACGAGCAATGCGATGAACGCGACGGCGGCGACCGGCAGCATGTGCGTCAATGTGCCGGACATTTCCACGGCCAGCAGAATCGACGTGATCGGTGTTTTCACGGACGCGGCCAGCGTGCCCGTCATCACGCATACCGAGAAAATCGCCACGGAATCGGACGGCAGGTTGCCGAACTGGTGCAACGTCTCGCCGCAGATACCGCCGGCGAGTGAGCCAACCGCGAGAATCGGCATGAAAATGCCGCCAGGAGCGCCTGAACCGAAGCTGGTGGAGGTGAACAGCACTTTCGCCACGAACAGCACGCACAGCATGCCCAAGCCGACGCGCGCATGCTCGGCCATGGCGATCAGGTTCGAGCCGCCGCCGAGCACGTCAGGCAGCCAAATGCCGATTGGCAGCGCGAGTGCGATCGCGATCAAAGGGCGGCTCCATACGGGAAGCTTGCCGTACAGCGTTTGGAAGCCGAGCAGCGAACGGTTCATCAGCGAACCAACCAAACCGGCCACCAATCCCAGCGGAATCAGCCACCCGTATTCGCCGAGCGGCAGTTGGCCGATGGTGCCGAAGTCAAGCACCGGACGCAGGCCGAAACAGTATTTCGATACGAAATCGGCGGTCAGGGACGCGGCGGTGGCGCCCATCAGAATCGCGGGCGAAAAACTGCGATGCACCCCTTCCAAAGCGAACATCATGCCGGACAGCGGTGCGCTGAACGCGGCGGACAGGCCGGCCGCGGCACCGGCGGTGACCAGATAATGCTCCTGCATGTCCTCACGTTTCTTGCCGCGCAGCCGGTGCGATAGGAACTGCGCGCCCGATGCGCCGATTTGGATGGACGGTCCTTCGCGGCCGAGCGAGAGGCCGAAGAGCGATCCGAGCAGGCCTCCGATGAAGCGAACCGGCAGAATCGTCTGCCATCGCATTTTCAGGCCGCAGATCACCACGCCGTTGGTTTGCGGAATGCCGCTGCCGCCGGCCATCGGCTCTTTTTTGACCATCCATGCGATGGCGAGCGCGGCTGCGATTGCGGCGACCGCCCACGGTGCGACCAGCCACGGGGTTTCGCGGATGCGCGCGTAGATCCAGCGCGCGGTGTCGGTGCCGTATTCGATGCCGAGACGGTAGAGGACGACGAGGAAGCCGGAAATCAGGCCGACGAGAATGCCGGCAGCGGCCATCTTCCATTTCAGGTGGTCGAATCGCGGGACCAGTTTGCTGAACCTGTCAAACCTGTCGAACCTGTCGTTAGGCGGCATTGCAGTCATCGCACTCCCCTTTTCCGTTCCTCCGCCGCGCACCCCGTCGGTGTGTATGCGGTGTGCGTCATACGCGCACGCCATCGCACGCACCATACGCAAAGTGCCGGCAGGCACAGGCCCACCGGCACTTGTCATTGACGTTCGTTACCGACGTTCATATCGACGAATCAGCCGAATCAGCTTCAGTCGATCAGCGAGTTGATCTGGATGATGTGGTCGCGCTGCGGGCCGGTGCCGATCACGGAAATGCGGCAGCCGGACAGTTCCTCAAGACGCTTGACGTAATCCTGGCAGGTCTTCGGCAGATCGTTGAAGTCATGGACCTGGGAAATGTCCTCGTCCCAACCCGGCATGGACTCGTAAATCGGCTTCGCGGCGGCGAACTCGGCCTGGTCGGTCGGCATATCGTCGCGACGCTCGCCGTTGACGTCGTACGCCACGCACAGCGGGATTTCCTTGAGGCCGGTGAGCACGTCGAGCTTGGTGAGCACGATGTCGGTCAGGCCGTTGACCTGGGCCGCGTAACGGTTGACGACCGCGTCGAACCAACCGCAGCGACGCGGGCGACCGGTGGTCACGCCGTACTCGTGGCCTTGGGCGCGCAGCCATTCGCCGTCCTCGCCGAACAGTTCGGTCGGGAACGGGCCTTCGCCCACGCGGGTCACATACGCCTTGGAGACGCCGATCACGCGGGTGATCTTGGTCGGGCCAACGCCGGTGCCGGTGCAGGCGCCGCCGGCGGTCGGGTTGGAGGAAGTCACGAACGGGTAGGTGCCGTGGTCCACGTCGAGCATGGTGGCCTGGCCGCCTTCGAACAGCACGGTCTTGCCCTCGTCGAGCGCCTTGTTGAGCACCAGGGAGGTGTTGGCCACGTACGGCTTCAGGCGTTCGCCGAGCTTGAGCAGCTCGTCGGTGGTCTCGTCCACGTCGATCGGGCGACGGTTGTACAGCTTGACGAGCATCTGGTTCTTCTGATGCAGGCTGGCCTCGACCTTGTCATGCAGGTGCTCCGCGTTGAACAGGTCGTGCACGCGGATGCCCACGCGGTTGATCTTGTCGGCGTATGCCGGGCCGATGCCACGGCCGGTGGTGCCGATCTTGTGCTTGCCGAGGAAGCGTTCGGTCACCTTGTCGAGCACGCGGTGGTACGGGGCGATGATGTGCGCGCTTTCGCTCACCAGCAGTCGGGAGCAGTCCACGCCACGGCTTTCAAGGCCGTCGATCTCCTGGAAAAGCACTTCCGGATCGACGACGACGCCGTTGCCGATGACGGGGGTCGTCGTCGGACTGATGATGCCGGACGGCAGCAGATGCAGCGCATACGATTCGTCGCCGACCACCACAGTATGGCCAGCGTTATTGCCGCCGTTGAAGCGGGCGACGTAGTCGACCTTCGTGCCGATCAGATCCGTTGCCTTGCCTTTGCCCTCGTCTCCCCACTGGGCACCGATCAAAACAATTCCAGGCATGTTGTTGCACCTCCGTGCGTACGCGATTCTGCCTTAAGCCTTGCGCCTAAAGCCTTACAAAGGTTACTCTTCACCCTCTACCGGGTCTGAGGGATGCTCACGGCTCCGGACCGACCGTAATCGGATTGCAACCGGTCCGAAAAACAGACCAGAAAACGCCCGAAAACAGTTCGAAAGACCGTTGGCTAGTTCAGCGCGCGCTCGGCACTGCCGAGCTGCTTGCATGCTTCGACCACACGCGCGGCCATCGCGGATTCAGCTTCACGACCCCAGGATCGCGGATCGTACAGCTTCTTGTTGCCCACCTCACCGTCGATTTTGAGCACCGAATCATAGTTGGAGAACATGTGACCGGCCACCGCACGGCTGAATGCGTACTGCGTATCGGTGTCGATGTTCATCTTCACCACGCCGTAGCTCACGGCCTGCGCGATCTCCTCCGGCGCGGAGCCGGAACCGCCGTGGAACACCAGGGCGAACGGTTTACCGGGAGCGACATCCAGCGAGTGCGCGGGGTCGGGCATTTCGCCGGCCTTGATCGCGAGCGCGACCGTGGTCTGGATTTCGTCGAGCAGTTCGGGGCGCAGTTTCACCACGCCCGGTTTGTATGCGCCGTGCACGTTGCCGAAGGTGAAGGCGGCCATGTAGCGTCCGCGCTCGCCGAGGCCGAGTCGTTGCGCGACGGTGATGCCTTGCGCGGGCGTGGAATACAGTTTGTCATTGATTTCGGCGCTGTGCCCGTCTTCTTCGCCACCGACCGCGCCGATTTCGATTTCCAGCACGGTGTGCGCGGCTTGGGATTTGTCGAGCAGTTCTTCTGCGATGTCGAGGTTTTCACCCAGCGGCACTGTGGAACCGTCCCACATGTGTGACTGGAAGGTCGGTTCCTGACCGTGCTTCACCTGTTCGACTTCATGGTCGAGCAAGAGGCGCACCCATTCGTCCAAATACTGTTTGGCGCAGTGGTCGGTGTGCAGGGCGATGGTGATGTTGGGGTATTTCGCCGCGACTTCGTGCGCAAAGGCTGCGAAGGCAAGCGAGCCGGTGACGCGGTCGTTGACGCGTTGCCCGGAGAAGTAGGCGGCGCCGCCTACGGAGACTTGGATGATGCCATCGGATTCCGCCTCGGCGAAACCCTGGAGTGCGGCGTTCAAGGTCTGCGTGCTGGTCACATTGATCGCGGGATAGGCGTAACCGCCGCGGCGTGCGGCGTCCAGCATTTGCGCATAACGTTCCGGCGTTGCAATAGTCATGCCTCCATTATCGCCCAACCCTATCCCACTTGTCATGTGACAACATTCGCCATCTTTCCTTTCCGTTTTTCCGACCGTCCGCTCCATATCCAGGTCGCCCGCCCCACTAGGGCCATATGCCGAGCGTTTTCGTCTCATATCCCGACACTTGCGGGACCGACCAATAAACATGGCGAAACCATTGCGATCGTTCCATCGGAAGTCATAGAATGTCCACCGGATCGCGCGACGAAGAGCCCAACCGGGTGTTCCCGCACGGGCATGCCGCCGCACGTAGATGTTGCGACCAATACCCGCGAGGAGGCTTGATGCACCAGGTTTTCGCCATCTTCCTTCGAGACGTGAAACGCATTCTGAAGAACCCCGTGGCGCTCGTCGTCACGCTGGGTGTGGCCATCATCCCATCACTGTACGCATGGTGCAATATCCTCGCCAACTGGGACCCGTACGCGAACACGGGCAACATCCAAGTCGCTGTGGCGAACGAGGACAAGGGCACAACCTCCACGCTGGTCGGCCATCTCGACGCTGGCCAGCAGACCGTCAACCAGCTTAAGAAGAACCATCAGCTCGGCTGGCGTTTCGTTCCCAAGCAGCAAGCCATCGAAGGCGTGGAATCCGGCAAATACTATGCGGCGATCGTACTGCCGGAAGACTTCAGCTCCAGACTAATCGGCACCGTCACCGGTAAAGGCGACCGACCGTCGATCACGTACTACATCAACGAAAAGCTGAACGCGATCGCGCCGAAAATCACCGATACGGGCGCGACCACGATCGACGAGCAGATCAACACCACTTTCGTTTCCAGCGTGGCCGACGCCGTGGCAAAGGAAGTGAAGGAGGCAGCGGGAGAAACCACCGGCAGCGTGAAAAGCGCGCAAAGCGACGTCGTCAACGATCTGACCGACACCATCAACCAGCTCGAAACCGTCCAACAGCAGCTGCGCGACACCCGTTCCACGCTCGACAAGGCCCTCACCACCATCGATTCGGCCAAACAGTCCAACATCGCGCTCGCCTCGGAAATCACCAACTCGCTTGACACCGTCGGCAAGGCGTCCGACTTGCTGAGCGAGACGCGCACACAAACCGAACGATTCTCGAACACGCTGGTCGGAGCGCTCGACAACGGCAGCACGCAACTGTCCGGCCTGCAGGTCAACGTGAGCAATGCCACCGGCACCGTGCTCAGCGGACTGAACACCACGCAGGACGCGCTCGACCAAGTGTCCAGCACCATGCATCACGTCAACACCACCACCGGCAATGTGCTCGACGGCGTGGAGAAGGCGTTGCAGGCCAGCCAGCTGGATCCGAACAGCCAAACGTATAAGGATCTTTCCGCGCAGCTCGCCGAAGCCCGCAAACAGCTGACGTTCCAGCAGCAGCGCATCGACGCCTTCGATCAGGACACCACGGCTGCGATCAACGCGGGGAAGAACACCGCGAACGGGTTCAACGACGATGTCACCACGCTGGCGAAGAACGGCACGGCGTCGATGGCGAGCGCACGCACGACCATCACCGGCACGGTCATGCCGAATCTCAACACCGGGCTCGATACACTCAGCCTGGCCAATGGGTCGCTGTCCGGCACGCTTACCACGCTGCAAAGCACGCTGGAACAGGGCAACGGGCTGCTCGACCAGTTGTCGCGCACCGTGACCCAAACGAACACCACCATTGCTGGCACGCAGACACAGCTCGCCAATCTCGCCAAACAGCTCAACACCACGCGCACCGATGTGGCCGCGTTGAGCAGTTCGGCGATGTTCCAGCAGCTTTCCCAAGCGCTCGGACTTGACGCGAGCGAGGTCGGCTCGTTCGTGGGCGAGCCGGTGCATTTGGACGAACAGGTCCTCTACCCGGTCAAAAACTATGGTTCCGCGGTCACGCCGTTCTACACGAATCTTGCGCTGTGGGTCGGTGGATTCGTGCTCGTCGCGATCTACAAGCTTGAAGTGGACCGCGATGAGAAGATCCGCATGTACACGCCACGCCAAGGCTATATGGGCCGTTGGCTGCTGTTCGTCACGGTCGGATTCCTGCAGGCGATCATCGCCACGATCGGCGATCTCGCGCTGGGCATCCAATGCGAGCATCCGTTCCTGTTCATCCTCGCCGGCATTTTCGCCTCGTTCGTCTACGTGAACATCATTTACGCGCTCGCCGTGGCGTTCCGGCATATCGGCAAGGCCGTCGCCGTGATTCTGGTGATCATCCAGATTCCGGGCGCGGCAGGCCTCTACCCCATCGAGATGATGCCGGAATTCTTCCGCCGTCTGAAACCGTTCCTACCGTTCACCTACGGCATCAACGCGATGCGCGGGCCGATCGGCGGCATGTATGCCAACCATTATTGGATCGACATGCTCTCGCTGTTCTGGTATCTGCCTGTGGCGCTGTTCATCGGCTTGGTGGTCCGCAAGCTGGCGTTGAACCTCAACCGCCTGTTCGACAACCGTCTGGCGGACACTGATCTGATGATCACCGAACATAACGAAGGCACGGTGGAACCGTTGCGGCTCACCGAGACCGCGCAGCAGATCGCCGAGGAGTTCCCCGAACTCGCCCGCAGACGGGCGATTCATTTCTTCCGCCTGTACCCGCGCCTGGTGCGTTGGGGATTCCTCGCGCTGGCGGTACTGCCGTTCGTGTTCCTGCTATTGCTATTCATCACGCGCATGAAGCTCGCCATGCTGCTCGGTTGGATCATTTCGATCATCGCCATCGACACGTATCTCATCGTGGTGGAGTATCTGCGCGAACGGTATGCGAATTATCTGGGCGAGGAAGCGATGAGTGCGGAAGAGTTCCGCAGCGCGATCCTGCACGAGAACCTGCTGTTCCGGCCGGGCATGCATTACAAGCCGATGCATGCCGTACGTACGAGGCTGTATGAGGCTGCGCATGGTGGTTCGGCCGGACATGCGGCTGAGTATGCGGCTGGAAACACGGACGGAAATGCTGGCAGGAGTCTGCGTGAGGAGGGGAACGAACAGTGAAAATGATCTGGGGCATCTTCAAGCGGGACATGTGCCATGCCACCCGCAACGTGATCGCCGTGATCGTCTCGATGGGCCTGGTGGTGGTGCCGGCGCTGTACGCCTGGTTCAACATCGCGGCCAGCTGGGACCCCTACGGCAACACCAAGGCATTGAAGGTCGCCGTGGCCAATAACGACAAGGGTTACAAGTCGGATCTCATACCGGTGCGCGTCAACGTGGGCGAAACCATCATCAGCACACTGCACGCCAACGACCAGCTGGACTGGCAGTTCGTGAAAAGCGACAAGGCAATCGACGGGGTGAAATCCGGCGAATACTATGCGGCGATCGTAATTCCGAAAGGTTTCAGCGCCGACATGATGACGCTGTTCTCCCCCGACATCAAACACGCGCAGCTCAAGTACTATCTGAACGAGAAAATCAACCCGATCGCCCCGCATATCACCGATCAGGGCGCGACAACCGTGGTCAACACGATCGACAAAACCTTCGCCAAAACGATTGCGCAAGTCGGACTCGACCTGGCCTCAAGCATCCTACACTATTCGCAAAGCCCGCAAATGGCCGAATACATGCGCAACCTCAACGGCAATCTCACGACCATGGCGGATACGCTGAGCGGCGCATCGCAGCAGGTGACGTCGTATTCGCAGCTGCTCGGCTCGGCGAACGACATCGTGGATTCCACGGGCAAACTGCTCGCCTCGGCGACCAAGGCGGGCAAACAGGCCCAGAACGCGTTGAAGCAAGGCAAATCAGGTGCCACGTCACTCACTTCTGCAGGTGCGAACGTCACCTCCTCGGTGAACACCGCGCTCGACCAGGTGTCAGGCGCGTTCGACCAAGTAGCTGCCAAGGTGAACAAGGCGTTCGACGCGATCGGCAAGGGCTCAGACACCGCAGCCAGCCAGTTGGCAACGTTGAGCGAACAAATCTCCAGCGGCGAATCGCTGTACGACACGTACATCACAAGCCTCAACCACATGCGCGAATCGGTGGAACAACTACCGGACAGTGATTCCGCGAAACAGGCGCTGCTGGAAGCCATCGACCGGGAGATCACGCTGCTGGAAGCCGCCAAAGGCGATTCGCAGAAGCTCGCGCAGCAGCTGAAAGACGCTTCCACGCAGGTCACGCAGGATACCGCAGCCGCGGAACGCTCCCGCAAGGAGATCCTGAACCGCATCACCTCCGCGAAGCAGTCGATCAGCAATGTGCGCGACGATTACGCCACGAACGTCAAGCCGAAAATCGACGCGCTCGCCTCCACAGTCAGCACGCTGATCTCCCAAACCGACAGCATGATCACCCAGCTGAGCGGCACCGCCGACGGTCTGGACGATGTGACGGGCGATGTGGGGACGAATGTGACGTCCATCCGTTCCACGCTCGGCGCGATCGCGAAGAAACTCGACTCGTCGGCAGCGACGGTGAAGGAGCTGATCACGAAGCTGGAGACGGGCGGAAACGCCGGTGACGGCAACAGCGATGGTGGCAATGGTGGCAACGACGCCAGTTCGTCCGATTCGGGTGAATCGGACGAACTACGTGCACTGGCCACCGCCAACGCGTCCACACTGTCCACACTGATTTCCGCGCCCGTCGCACTGCATCGCGTCTCGGTATACCCGATTGCGAACTACGGTTCGGCCATGGCGCCGTTCTATACGATCCTGTCAATCTGGGTGGGTGCGATCATCCTGTGCGCCATGCTGAAAGTGACAATTTCGGACCGCGAGAAGGCGCATGTGCTGGGCTTGGGCGACACGCTGCCGCGCATCGCCGGCCCGTCCGGCCCGGGGAACGCCTCACGTTGGGGACTGCGTCTCGACCACGAGTATTTCGGACGGTACGCGATCTTCGCGCTGCTCGCGTTGCTGCAGGGCACACTGGTTTGCCTGGGTGACATGTATTTCCTTGGCGTGCAGGCGAATCATGCGCTGCAGTTCCTTGCCGTGGGGTGGCTTGCCGCGCTCGTGTTCTCGAATATCGTGTATACGCTGACCGTGTCGTTCGGCGATATCGGCAAGGCTGTGGCCGTGGTGCTGCTGGTGATGCAGGTCGCCGGTTCGGGCGGTACGTTCCCTATCGAGACGCTGCCGAAGTTCTTCCAAATGCTCTACCCGTTCCTACCGTTCCCGCACGCCATCGATGCCATGCACGCCGCGATGGCCGGATCGTACGGCAATGAGTACCTGCTTGATATGGTGTATCTCGCCTTGTTCCTGATTCCTTCGCTGCTGCTGGGATTGGTGTTGCGCAAGCCGGTGATCCGGTTGAACAACTGGGTGAGCCGCAATCTGGAGTCCACCAAGGTGATGTGACGAGGCGGATTTGAACGGGCTGGTTTGAGCCGGTTTAGATCGGTTTCGGCTGGTACACGTGAACGCGCTGCCCGCCATCATCGACGACCTGAAAACCCAAAGCCACGAATTCGTCACCATCGACCAGCCGGCAAAAACCTAAGCTAGCGTGGAGGCGTAGGGCATTGTCCTGCCCAGTCACTTCCCTTACGTACCGCTGCGCCATCCCGGCGCTCCTCTGCGCCGCCACTACCCCACATGTCGCCTCCTCACGCACCAACAAGTGTCCGATCCCCCCGAATCAGCCACCCACGCGTCATCCGGTCACCCCAGGTTGTCCGATTCGGGAGAAACGGACACTCAGGGGCACCGTGCAAACCACACGTTGATCAGAGAACCGGCAACCACCAGCACAACACCGATCCAGAACGGCATGCCCAGCGCCACGCCCAACAGAAGCGTGCTAGAAGCCGTGGAAAACAGCGGAGTCGCGTACGAACCAATCGCAAGCGTTTCCATACTGCCGTGCAACATGCCGTATCCCCAGCACGCGTAGCCGCCCGAAATCGAAGCGGCGCACGCAATCAGCGCAGCATATCCACCGATGCCGGGCGCCGTGTCCGGCAAACCGTCTCCCGAAACGAAATGGATGGTCCACAGTACAACGGCCACACAGCAGAAGAAAATCGTCGTGCCGTCGTAACCGCCGGACAACGACGGCGTAAAAGTCGCATAAATCGCCCAAATAAAGGCGCCAACAAACGCGAGCACATACGGTAGGGGGTTACTGGCGATATTGTGGACCGCTTCCTGCATATCAAGGCTTTCTCCGCCAACCGCCATCGCCACACCGATGGTTGCGATCACCGCGCCAGGAATCGCTTTGGCGACCGCACCACGTTTGTGCGATACCGCTGCGGTCATCAGCACCAGCAGCGTCGGCCACAAGTAGTTGACAAGGCTGACTTCCACGGATTGCGCGTTCGTTGTGGCCAGGCCGATCGACAGCGAGATTGACGCCTCGTATGCGATGAACATGAGTCCGCCTGCGATGAGGTACTTGCATGGCGCTTCGCGGATTGGTTTCGGACGGCGCACAATGAACAGCATGACACCACCGACGGTGTAGATGAGCGCCGAACCGAGCGTGGCGCCGAACGATTCGGAGACCAGTCGCACGAGGCCGGCCATGAAGCCCCACAGGACGATTGCGAACAGGCCGATGAGTGTCGCCGCGTGTGATGTGGCATGGCCGAGTAGCGGATTGCAGGAGTTGCCGGTGGGGTGGTTTGCGCCGGAATCGGAGGGGGACTTCTGGTTCGTGTTCACGGGCTCCAGCCTACCCATCGCCCTCCACGAGTGTCCGATTCTGCAGAATCGGACACTCCTGCAACCTGCGATGCCGCGAACCCGATTACCCCCGGAACCGCACCAACAGCAGAGTCAACCACCCCATCCGACGCTGCCACACCAGCCGTATCGGCAGCCAAGTCCATGCGTCCCGCATCCACACAGCCCCACGCGTCCCGCACCTCCACGGCCCGCCGACGCGCACACGTCGCCCATGACCAAATCATCCAACGTCACACCGAACATGTCGCAAAGCATCAGCAGCTTGTCACAAACGTCGCGTTCCACGCCACCATCTTGCGGTTGCATTGCGATTCGCAACCAAATTTTGCGACGCAACCGACAGTTGCGCGACGCGAAGTTGGCTTCACGGGTCTTTTACGACAATAGAAAAACCCTTGAAATTCCAACGATTCCAAGGGTTTTGAGTGGAGCGGATGACGGGAGTCGAACCCGCCTTTAAAGCTTGGGAAGCTTTCGTTCTACCGATGAACTACATCCGCAAGGTGTGCCTTTTGGGCACGAAACTTCAGTTTAGCACGCAACGGATGCGTATGCGGACACAGACCGACATGCGATACCAATTTTCCGTAATATCACGGAGACTCAACCACGCGGCCGCTGCGAATAGTCGCGAGAATATCTGCCAGCCGAGCCGCCCGAATCATGCGCGGATCCATACTGCGTTCCAAATTGCGGCCCACCGGCACCAGCCATCGCAGAACGTCCGCCTTGCCGAATATCCGCCGCCGCAACGCCGCTCGTGGCATAACCGCCGGCCAAATATCCGGACTGCACGCCCTGCTGACGCATCTCCTGCCCCATCTGCATCAGCCGCGCAATGCGATCCGAGGTCGGCGGGTGCGTAGAAAACAGCTTGGAGAAGCCCTCCGCGGAGAACGGACCGGCGATCATCATCGCAGCCACCGACTGCGTGCCGGCGGTCTTCTCCATCGGCATCGCGGCCGCGCCGCCGGAAATCTTGCTCAACGCGGAAGCGAGCGCTTCCGGATCCTCCGTCAACTTGGAACCGTCTTCGTCGGCGTCGTATTCGCGTGTGCGGGAGATTGCCATCTGTATCAGCGACGCTGCGATCGGCGCCAGAATCGTGCTCAGCAGCACACCCAGCAATCCCAAGCCGCCGGACGCCGAATCGTCGCGGTCGTCACGCGAACGGCCGCCGCCGAAATACATGAGCGAGTAGCCGAGGTACGAGATGACGGTGGCCATGGCGGAGGCGATTGCGGACGTCAGAATGTCGTGGTTGTAGACGTGCATGAGTTCGTGTCCGAGCACGCCGCGAATCTCACGTTCGTTAAGCGTCTGTAGGATGCCTTGCGTGCAGCAGACCGCCGCGTGTCGTTCGTTGCGCCCCGTCGCGAACGCGTTGGGGCTCATGGTGGGGGCGATGTAGATGCGCGGCATCGGCTTGCCTGCCTTCGCCGATAGCTCGCGGACGATCTTGTATAGTACGGGGGCTTCCTGCTCGCTCACCTGTCGAGCGTGCATGCTGGCGATCGCCAGTTTGTCGGAAAACCAGTAGGAGACGAACGTGGAGCCCAGGCCGATGAGAATGTAGTAGCCGAGCGTGCTTTGACTGGCGCCGGTCGCCCACCAGATGAGCATGATGACGCCCCACATCAACGCGAACAAAAGCGTTGTTTTCAAGCCATTGCAATGGCCGTGCACCTGCAATTTGCCGTTCATGGCCACCAGCCTAGGAATTCAGGCTGGGATTTTGCTGTATACAAGCTGAAGGGTGGATTTGCAACATCTAGAAACATGCCACGCAACGACGCTACAGCATCGGCCATAGACCTATCTGCGGCACGGCGAGAGTCACCCCAACTTGAAACGTATTACCCCCGCATATCCCCCGAATGCACTGCGTCGAGCGTGCCGATCAGGCTGGTCAGCAAATCGTTGCGGCCGCACGCGTTCGTCAGCACCGCCAGCACGTACGTGCCCGACTGCGACATCACCAGTCCGGCATCGTTCAGCGCGTACAAATCGCCTTCGCCGTTGATCCATCCGGCCTTCGTGTACACGGTGTCCGCATCGCCAAGGGCCGCGTGGATGCAGGAGTTCAGCGAATTCGTCATGTCTCCGGACAGCCATTGCAGCGATTCGGGCGTGATGTTCTGCACCCCCGCCGTTTGCCCGGCGAACAGGAAACCGTATCCGGCGGTCCACAGTTTGGCCATGTCGCGCGCGGAGGTGAACAGGTACCCGCCGCGATCACCCATTCTGGAAGCCGCGCCCGCCTGTTCGGCCCACGTGTTGAAGCAGTCGAGGCCATACGTTTTGTACAGCCAGTCGTAAGACGCGTTGTCGGAATTGCGCAGGACGGCGTCGACCTTCTGGTGGACGGTGGCGGACTGCGCGTCAGCGGATTGGGCCACGCTGTTCAGGTCGACGGTGCCCGTTGAGAACAGCGATATCAGGTATGGCGCCTTCGCCGACGAGGCCGAATAGATCTGTGCATCGGCGTTGTATGCGATCGTGCGGCCGGTCGTGATGTCGGCGAGCACGAATGATGCGGTATATCCGTCGGCTTCGAAAGTGGCGATTTGAGACTGCACGGCGGCCTGCGAATCGGCGCTTAGCGTGAAGCCCTGCGTTGTGATCGTGGCGCTGCCCTCGACTGCGGAAATGCCGTCCAGCGCGACCTGCGTCGGCGACGAGACGGCTTGTGTCTGCGATTGCGGCGCGCTGTTTTTCTTAAGCGCGCCCGACGTGGAGGACGTTTCCGAAGACGTTCCCGAGGACGCCGCTGCGTGGGCTTCCTCTTCGAGATGCACATCGACAAGACCCACGCCCATGGCGAAGCCGATCAGGCAGGCGATCAGCAGGCCCACGACGGACACGGAACAGCAGTACAGTGCCTTGCGCTTGACGTGTTTTCCAAAGTTCATGCCGACTTCACAACCTTAGATTTCAATGCCCGCATCCGTTTGCGATGATATTGCGCACCGCGTTTCACTGGGGTCAGCCTAGCGCATGAACCCGAACTTCGGGGGTAATAGGTCAAAACGACCGCGTATGTCCGATTCTGGAGAAACGGGCGGTTGTGCGATCGAAAACGCACGCTACGCGACCAGTCCGCCGAAAATCGACCACTAAAGCGGCAAAAACTAACGCCCTGCACGTCCGATTCAGAGGAATCGGACGTGCAGGGCGTTACTAGATTGCGTTGAAAGGCTTGGAGTTAGGGTGTCAGGAAGTCAGCACTCCCACCCTAATTCCAGCCGGCCCGATTCAGGCATGCGCCAGCGCGCGCATCTGCTCCGGGTCGATGACCTTCTTGTGCTCGCGGCCTTCCTTCGCGCCTTCGGCACGTTCGAACGCGTCGACCTTCTTCCAGCCGGCGAAGTCGATCGGCTTGACGCCGCGGGATGCGAGCAGGCGGTCGATGGATTCCGGATCGCGGTCAGCGGCCACGCGACCGCCTTCGGCGGCTTTGGACAGGTCCTCCAGCATGTTGGTGACGATGAGCAGCGCGTCGGACTTGGTGGATCCGATCAGGCCGACCGGACCACGCTTGGCCCAACCGGTGGCGTACAGACGCTCACGCACCTGCGCGCCCTCGCCGGACGCCTCCGTGGTGATGCGGCCGTCGCCGTTCGCGTTGGCCAGGTGCGCGCGACGCTCGTCGTACGCGATGCCCGGCGCGGTGGCCGGCTTGTAGCCGATCGCATGGTACACGGCCTGCACCGGGTACTCTTCGAATTCGCCGGTGCGAGTCATCTTGCCGTCCGCGGAAGTCGTCGTCTTCTCCACGCGAATCGCCTTGACCTTGCCGTCCTCGCCCAGCACTTCGACCGGAGCGAAATTGAAGTGGATGTAGTACTTGCGATCCGCCGGGTTGCCTTCGAAATCGGTGTCGCCGTCGTCTTCCATGTCCTCGGCCATCTCGCGGATGGTGAACAGCTCCTCGACCATCTGACGGGTCAGCTTGTCCTTGCCGGCCTCCTCGATAGTGTCGTCGTCCAGATCAAAGTCGTCTTCGTTGATGATCAGCTGCACGCCCGGCAGCTTCTCCATTTCGCGCAGCTCCTGCACGGAGAACTTGGCCTGAGCCACGCCACGGCGGATGAACAGATGCAGAGTCTTGGCCTTGTTGGCCTTGATGCCTTCGTACACGTTGTCCGGAATGTCGGTTTTGGCCTTGAGATCGTCGGCGTTGCGCATGAGCTCGCGCGCCACGTCCATGGCCACGTTGCCGCCGCCGATCACAGCGACTTCCTCGGCATCGAGCGGCCATTCGCGGGCGCCGGTCGGGTAACCGTCGTACCATTCCACGAACTTGGCGGCACCGTACACGCCGTCCAAGTCGGCGCCCGGCAGGCCGAGCGGCTTGTCTTCGACGGCACCAGTGGCGAACAGCACCGCGTCGTAACGTTCCAGCAGCTCGTCAAGCGTCACGTCCTTGCCGAATTCCACGTCGCAGTACAGGTGGATGTCCGGGTTGTCGAGGGTCTTCTCGAGCGCGGATGCGATGAATTTGATGGACGGGTGGTCGGGGGCCACGCCGTAGCGCACCAGGCCGAACGGCACCGGCAGCTTTTCGAACAGGTCGATGCGGGCCTTGGTGCCCAGTCCCAGCTCTTCGCCGAGCTTGCCCAGCTGGCGCAGGAAAATATCGGAAGAGTAGACGCCTGCGGGGCCGGCGCCGATTACAGCAATACGAAGTTCGTTGGTTTCGCTCATATGTTCCAGCCTAATATATTCCCTGCATTTCCAACAGGGGGCATACGGCACTTTCTTGCGATTCCCTTACTTGCCTCGCAACGCGCAGCCCGGCCCATGTGCCGGCGCAGGAGAACGTACAATCGCAGAAGATCACAATCGGTCCCTCACTAAAGAAGGTCCTTATCGTAAGAGGGTGGGCATATGCGCATTCACATCACGTATACCGGCGGCACCATCGGTATGGTCGAGTCACCGAACGGTCTGGTTCCGGGCGCCGATATGCGCGGCTGGCTGCGCCGGCTGATTGAGGACGCGCATCTGGACCCGAGCTTGTTCTCGTTCACCGAGCTGGACCCGCTGATCGATTCGTCGAACGCGACGCCCGACAATTGGCAGACGATGGCGGACGACCTGCGCGCGCACCGCGATGACGCCGACGCATTTGTGGTGTTGCACGGCACCGATACGATGAGCTATTCGAGCGCCGCGCTGTCTTACGCGCTGACCGGTTTCGGCAAGCCTGTGATTTTCACGGGGTCGCAGCATCCGCTCGGCAAAATCGAATCGGACGCCACCGCGAACGTCACGGGTGCGCTGAACGCCGCGATGAGCGGACGTTTTCATGGCGTCGGCCTGTTCTTCGGCCATCATCTGTTCGCCGGCAACCGTGTGAGCAAATCGTCAAGCTGGGCGTTCGAGGGGTTTTCGGCGCCGTCCACCGGCCCGCTGGCACGTACCGGCACGCCGTGGCATTGGTATGCGGGCGATTCGGCCGGCTCCGGTTGCGGTTGGGCGTCACCGCTGCCCTACTCCCGTCACGATGTGGCCGTGATCGACATGGCTCCCGGCATTTCCGCCGCGCGATTGGCCGCGATGCTCGACCCTCGTCCGGAAGCGGTGCTGTTGCGCGCGTACGGCGTTGGCAATGTGCCGAGCGACGAGCCAGGACTGACCGACGTGATCGCCGACGTGCTGCATGACGGCGTGCCTGTCGTCATCGCATCGCAATGCCAGCAGGCGGAAGTGCTGCTCGGCCATTACGAGACGGGCGACGCGATCGCCCGCGCCGGCGCGATCGGATCGGGCGACATGACGCTGGAAGCCACGTACGCGAAGATCATGTTCCTGCTGTCGCAGGGCGTGGATGCGGCCGATTTCGGCACGTGGATGCGCCGGAACATCGCTGGCGAAATCTCGCCCAGCTCGATGTAGCACGGCGCAACGCGGTTCAGCCTCCGCACGGCTCGTCGCCGCAACCGGCGCTACTCGCGGTCGAGCAGAGCGGTGAGCGCCCACAGGATGCTGACCACGTCGATCGCTTCCTGCATGAACGCGCCGACGACCACCGGAATGAGGTTGAACGCGGCCGCGACCATGCCGATAATCGCCAATCCAAGGCCGACCAGCACCGCCTGCAGCATCACTTTCTTCGTGCGGCGGGCGATGGCGATGGCGCGCGGCACGGAGGCGATGTCGTCGTTCATAATGACCACCTGCGCCGATTCGGACGCGGCGGTGGACGTGCCGTCGGTCATGGCCATGCCGATGTCCGCAACCGCCAGCACGGGGGCGTCGTTCACGCCGTCGCCGACCATCATCGTCACCTGTCGGGTCATGGATTCGCCGACCACGCGCTGTACGACCTTGTCCCACGCTGGCTGGTTTTGGTGCGCGTCTTCCGTGGCGTTCTTGACGGCCGCGACCTTGCCTTCGGGAAAGAGTTCGGATTGCACGTCGTCGATGCCGACCTCGCCCGCGATGATGCGTGCGGAAGCCTCCTTGTCGCCGGTGAGCATGGACAGTTTCTTCACGCCGAGCCGGTGCAGTTTTTCAAGGGACGATTTCGCGTTTTCGCGAGGCACGTCACGCAGCACGATGCGCGCGGCGAGCTTGCCGTCGATCGCCACGTATGCGGCCATTTCGTCCGGCTCGAGAGGTGCGAACAGCGAGTTCACCTCCGGCTTCTTGGAATCGCCGGCAGCGGTACCGGTCGCCGAATCGCCAACCGCGCTATCGGCCACAGCACCAGCCGCAGTACCGGCCGCCGCACCTGCGCCCAGCACATGCGTGAAGCCGGCCTCGTCGGCCGTCACGTACGCGAAACGACCCACGCGCACGGCATGCCCGTTCACCTCGCCGGACACACCCTTGCCCGACTGTTCCTCGATGTTCTTCACCACGGGGTAATCGCGTCCATGCCCCGGCAGATCGCGTTCGGCGCACAGCCGCTGCCCGTTCTCATAGCGCGCGTACAGCTCCTGCATGGCCTTCTGCCCGGCCGCCGCGATGCCCTTCGACAGAATGTGCACCGAGTAGCCTTCCACCACGCCGGCCATCATCAGAATGTGGTTCTCGTCGTACGGCGAGCTGTTTTCGAACGGCTTCTCGACGCGCACGACCTGCGGCTGCTTGACGGTAAGCGTGCCGGTTTTGTCGAAGAAGATATGCGATACGCGGCCCAAGTTTTCCAGCACGTCCTGCGCTTTGATAAGAATGCCCGCCTTGGCAAGGCGACCGGTGCCGGCCACATACGCGACGGGAGCGGCGATCAGCAGCGGGCAGGGCGTGGCCAAAACCAGCACCTGCGCGAATCGCAATGGCGTGCCTGCGACGGCCCACGCGATGCCGGCGATCGCCAGCGAAAGAATGGTGAACGGCACCGCCAGCACATCGGCGGTTTTGACGACGGTCGGGCGCGATTCCTGCGCCGACGACACCAGTTCGAGGATCTTCTGATACTGCGAATCCTGCGCCAATTGCGTGGCACGCATCGTCAGCGCGGTCGATCCGTTGACCGCACCCGACAGCACGCGCGCGCCCGCATACACTTCGCGCGGCACCGGCTCGCCGTTGATATTGCTCAGATCCAACGTGGCGACGCCCGACAGCAGTTCGCCGTCGACCGGCACCGTTTCGCCCGGCAGCACGAGGATCACGTCGCCAAGCTTGACCTGGTCGACCGGAACGGTTTCGAAATGCTCGCCGGCCGCGTCGTAAGGCTTGGTTTGGGTGGTGGACTTATTCGTTTCCGCAGCGTTAGGCACATCCACACTGGCGACCTTGCGAAAGCCGTCCGCCGTCATGTCGCCCTCAGCATCACCGGCAGTACCGTCGGCCCCGGCAGCCGCCGCACGTGCACCCACGCCCGGCAACGTCACCACGTGCGCGGTCCGCGGCGCCGCATCAACCAGCGCCGTCAGGTTGCCTTCCGCCTTCGACTGTGCGAATTCCTCAATCGCCTCGCCGGAGGAAATCATCAGCACCACGGCCCACGCAGCCCAGTATTCCTGCACCGCCACCGTCGACGCGATCGCAATAACCGCAAGCAAATCCACACCGACGTGACCGTGCCGCAAATCGTCAATCATGCCGATCACAGTCACCACAATCGTGTACACGACCAGCGCGATCACGATCCACTGCCCGACACCCGGATTGAACGGTCCGAAAGTCAGCGAGACGCCCGCAGCCTCCCACGGACGCCACGAACCCAGCAATGCCAACGGAATCGCGGCAATGATGGCGATCGGCAGCAGCGGAACTTCTTTGCAAATGGAAATGATTCTACGCATGAGAATCTCCTTACGCTCGGTTCGGACGCCTTGTTAACCCACCGGCGCCCCGCCTGCGCGGACCATCGATACACGGCGTAAAAAGATGTTTTCAGCATAACAGAGCGTTGCGATAGCCGCGGCCGTTTGCGTGTGCTTCCGTTCGTCGCGCGCGTTCCGCGCATACGAAAAGGGCCGTGCGATTGCTCGCACAGCCCTTGTTTTCCGCCGTTTTTCGGCTTGTTCAGCGTTTTCCGCGATTACGCGGATTGCGGTTGCGACTTCGCCGTCAGCCTATCGGGTGGCAGCCACCCGTATCGCTGTCGGCATGAACGCCGCACACCGTACGTTGCCGTACGATGCCGCGCATCCGGCTTTACCACAGACCGAACGGATCGAACAGGCCACCGCCGTCGCCGTTGTTGCCGTTACCGCCATTCTGGCCGTTCTGGCTGCCGCCATTCTGGCCGTTGCCGTTATCGTCGTTGCCGTTGTTCTGCTGACGCTGTTCCTGCTTGTTGGAGGAGTTCGTCTTGGTCTCTTCCTGGTCGAGCGTCACTTCGAGATCCATGGTGTTACCGCCGCGCACAACGGTCAGCTTCACCTTGTCTCCCATGGCGGAGGCGCGCACGTAACCGAGCAGCGAGTAGTTGTTGTTCACTGCCTTTCCGTTGAACGCCACGATGGAGTCGCCGGCCTTCACGCCGGCCTTGGACGCCGGGCCACCGTCGGTCACGGCCTGCACCTGGGCGCAGCCGCGGGTCACACCATCCGCTTCCACCGAGGAGCTCTTGATGGTGATGCCAAGCACCACATGCTTCACGGAACCGTTGTCGATGATCTCGTTGGTCACGCGCTTGACGAGGTTCGACGGAATGGCGAAGCCGATGCCGATGGAACCTGCCGTGCCGGACGAGCTTGCGGTGGAGGCGATGGACGAGTTGATGCCGATCACCTGGCCGGCCGCATTAAAGGTCGGGCCGCCGGAGTTGCCCGGGTTGATGGCCGCGTCGATCTGCACGGCGTTGGTGACGATGGCGTTGTTGTCGTCATCGGTCACGGTCACCGGGCGGTTGAGCGCGGACACGATGCCGGTGGTGGCGGTGTCGTCGTAGCCGAGCGGATTGCCGATCGCCATGACGGCCTCGCCGACGGCGAGATTGTCGGAATCGGCGAATTCCGCGACTTTCAGATCGCTCGGCGGATTGTCGAGCTTGATCACGGCCAAATCGGTGGTGGTGTCGGTGCCGACCACCTTCGCGGAATAGACGGCGCCGCTGGCGAGCGTCACCTGAATCTGCTGCGCGCCGGAAATCACGTGGTTATTGGTGGCGATATAGCCCTTGTCGCTGATCACCACGCCGGAGCCCTTGGCTTCGCCGTCGCTGGTCGCCACGTCGATGGCCACCACGGAATCGGACACTTCCTTGGCCACCGCGGTCCAATCGACCGCCGTACCGGACTTCGCCTTGGCGGAACCGGAACCGGACGTGTTGGACTTGACGTCGGACAGCGAGCTGGAGGTCGGCGCATGCACCCAACCGTTGGTGATCGCGGTGAAGCCGACGCCGAGGCACAGCGCGCCGGACACCAGTGCGGCCACAACGGCGGTGACCACATGGCTGGTCATGCCGGACTTCTGCTTGGTGACGACCGGCGTCTGGTTCGGCTGGTTCGGGAAGCCCTGCCCCGGAGCGCCGAACGGATTGCGGTTGCCCGGTCCCGCAGGGGGCATGTTCGCGCCGTACTGCGGCTGCTGCTGATTGTTCTGCTGCGCGCCGTTCTGCGCGGGCGAGCCGCCAAACGGATTGCCGAACGGATTGCCATTGTTCCGCTGATTGCCGGTCGTATACGGGTTGCCGAAAGCGCCGAAGAACGACGGACGGTTGTCCTGCGGCTGGCCCTGCTGCTGCGCGCCGTACTGCGGTTGCTGGGCGGTCTGGCCGCTGGCATCGCCAGCCGGCGGCGTCGGCACCGGACCGTACGCGCCGTATTCGGGCGCCGGACGGTACTGTTCGGTCGGCGCATCCTGCGTCGCGTTGTTGATCACCGTGCGTTCACCGGCAGCGGAAGCATAATCCGGCGTATCGTCAGCGGTATTGCCTGCCGTGCCATCCGCCGCGTCCACGGTAGGAAGGGCGGTGGTGGGCTGCTCGCCCGCGTTCGGCACTGCAATCGGTTCGGTAACGGAAGTCTGTGCTTCGTCGGCGACGTTCTCGCTCGGCGTCTGCGGCGCGGTCTGCTGCGTGCCATCCTGCGGCTGGGCGATGTTCTGATCGCTATTATCTTCAGCCATTGTTGCTCCTTATTCGTCTCGCGGCATTCAACATGGTCAGCAATCGTGCCGCTCGAACTGCTATCTAAGAGTAAAGATACCTGCTCTGGAAGTTTCCTGAATGTTTGTTGAAAGTAGCAATCGAATCGCTTGGCAGTTTGCTCCATACGATGCCACCGTCGACCGCCGATGGCGCCACCGCGGCAATCGGCGCTATCGCATACAGTTGAGAGCATGACAAGCTTGAACGAACCACAGACCGGCGCGGTGGCGCACGAGACCTCAGCGGCCAACGCGGCAGCCGGCGCAACGCACGACGCAGCAGGCAACACGACCAGCGCGGCATCGACCGAAAACCTTATTGAGCATCCCCGCGGCGCGGAACCCGGCAAGCCCGGCCGGCGCGACGCGTTCTACTTCGAGCAGAAAACCCGCCTGCTAGATGCGGCCGATGGCAAGGGGCGCGGCGGCGCGCGCTACGGCCGCACCGGCATCATCCACACCCCCCACGGCGACATCCACACCCCGGCGTTCGTGCCGGTGGCCACGCAGGCCGCGATGAAGGCCGTGCTGCCCGAAACCATGAAGGATCTTGGCGCGCAATGCCTGCTGTCCAACGCGTTCCACCTGTATGAACGACCCGGAGAACAGGTGCTCGACGAAGCCGGCGGACTCGCCAAATTCATGAACTGGAACGGTCCGACGTTCACCGATTCCGGCGGATTCCAGGTGCTGTCACTCGGCGCGGGCTTCAAGAAGACGCTCGCCATGGACGTCACCGGCATGAAATCGGACGACGTGATCGCGGAAGGCAAGGAGCGGCTCGCGTTCGTGGACGAGGACGGTGTGACGTTCAAGTCGCCGCTCAACGGCTCGCTGCACCGGTTCTCCGCCGAAATCTCCATGGGCATCCAGCACAAGATCGGCGCCGACATCATGTTCGCTTTCGACGAGCTGACCACGCTGATGAACACCCGCGGCTACCAGGAACGTTCCGTGGAACGCACCTACCGCTGGGCGCAACGTTGCGTGGCCGAGCACAAGCGGCTTACCGAGGAACGTCTCGGCAAGCCGTATCAGGCGCTCTACGGCGTAGTGCAGGGCGCGAATTACGAGGATCTGCGCAGGCATGCCGCCGAACAGATCGCTTCGCTCGATTTCGACGGCGTCGGCATCGGCGGCGCGATCGAGAAGCGCATCATCGGCGACACCTGCGCCTGGATCTGTGACGCGATGCCGGAAAGCCGTCCGCGCCATGTGCTCGGCATCGCCGCGGTGGACGACATCTTCGCCTGCGTGGAGAACGGCGGCGACACCTTCGACTGCGTGGCCCCCGCGCGTTGCGGCCGCAATGGTGCGATCTTCACGCGCCACGGCCGCTACAACATCAAGCGCGCACAGTTCAAGCACGATTTCGGTCCGCTTGAGGAGGACTGCGACTGCTACACCTGCACGCACTATTCGCGCGCATACGTGGACCACGCGCTGCGCGCCCGCGAATTCAACGGTTTCACGCTGGCGACGATCCACAACGAGCACTTCTTCGTGAAGCTGCTCGACGATATCCGAGCATCGATCGACGGCGGCTATTTCAACGAATTCCGCGACGAGACACTCGCCAAGTTCTACGAGAACGGTTCGAAGGGCTGAGCCAGAGGAGCTGGATGGAAGTCGCGGGGCTTGAGCATTTGCTACGCAAACGCGGCTTTTTGAACAAAGGATGGCTCCATCGTCTGGAGGTCCACAGGGCCTCCTCCCTCCTCGCGTCGCACCGCTTTGTGCATTCGCTTTGCGAATACGGCGGTGCGACACGCCGATTTGTGCCACAGATAGTAAAGGTGTAAATTAATCGATTGTCTGCGAGCGTGGCGGAATGGTAGACGCGCTGTCTTCAGGTGGCAGTGAGTGTATGCTCGTGGGGGTTCAACTCCCCCCGCTCGCACGGGCCGAAAAGGGCTGGAATCCAACGATTCCAGCCCTTTTGCTTTATCCAAAACGTATGAAATGTGACAAAAAAGTACTAAAAATGCGCCGAAAGCCCAGCTATCTCAGCAGAAACAGACAAACGGACATCCAAACCCAAAACCAGCACCACAAATGTCCGATTCTCCAGAAAACACAATCCGAATAACCAATTCGGCAGAATCGAACACATAGCCACCCAAAACCACACTTCACGTGACCGGTTGGAAAAACAGATACGTAACGCATTGCAGACCAATCCCATGCGTCCGATTCTGAAGAAAAACGAAATTCGCCGTACGACTTTTCCGCGCACGCAATCGCAAGCATTTCCCGGTATTTCACTGTGAGCATAACCGCGGAATGAGCAGGACACGGAAGAGTTGGGTGAAGTGAAAGGTCAAGGTCAGGAGCCCGGGAGGGTTCCGGATGCGGCAACGAACCCGGTCGCCGATCTCGCTGGATGGTGACGCCGCAGCGATAATCGCACGGCCGGCTGCCAAGCCGCATTACTCCGCGCACAGAACGCGCATTTGCTTAAGGAGTACCAATTATGGCAATGTTTCCGGCTTTGATGAATGACACGATGTTCTCCAATCTGTTCGACGATCCGTTCTTCGAGGGTTGGCGCAACATGGACCGCGCAGCCGCATGCGATCCGAACATGTCCGCAGGCATGATGAGCACCGATGTGCGTGAGACCGACAAGGGCTACATGGTCGACATCGACATGCCTGGCTTCAAGAAGGACGACATTTCGCTGGACCTGCAGAACGGCTATCTGACCGTTTCCGCGCATCGCAACAGCTCGCACGAGGACAAGGACGACAACGGCCGCTGGCTGCGTCGCGAACGCTACGCCGGCTCTTGCTCTCGTAGCTTCTACGTTGGCGAGGACGTGAAGGATTCCGACATTCACGCCAGCTACAAGGACGGCACCCTGTGCCTGGAAATGCCGAAGCCCGAAGCGCAGCAGCAGGTTGAGACCAAGCATCAGATTGCGATTGAAGGCTGATTTCCAGCTGCCGTACGTCATATTCGCACGTCGTAAGTCACGGTAATCGCTAAGCAAAGCGAAGCCGGACGCCCGTAAGTGGGTGTCCGGCTTTTTTTGTTTGTCCGCACGCCGCCGCCCGAAAAGCAACGCCCGTCACGGCACTTAACGCACCAAAAACACCATGATGAGAATCATCACGAATCCAACCAAATCGGTCGGTTCGAACACCGCGTCCGTCCATGCCACCGCGGAAATCGTGGCCATCACCGGTTCGCTGGTGCCGAGCATGGTGGCACGCATCGAACCGACGCGCACCACGCCGGCCATGTACAGCCAGAACGCGCCGAATGTGCCGCCGATCACGGTGAACGCCATCAGCCCCACACCCAGCCAATCCAACTGCGGCGCCGTATCCCACGGCCGCACGAACGGCAGCAGCACAAGCCCGGAAATCAGGAACGCGATGCCATTGACGGTGAAGTTGCCCCAACGTTCGATGAGCTTAACCGGAAGAAACACCATGGCCGCCGTGGACGCCGCGTTGATAGCGCCCCAAATCAGGCCGACCAACGGCAGTTTCAGCGTGGTGAAGTCGCCGCCGGTCGCAATCAGCACGGTTCCCGCGAAGGCGAGCGCCACGCCGATGCCTTCCCGTACGCCGGGCAGTCGCCGCCCGCGCAGGCATACGACCCCCAAGACGAACAGCAGGTTCAGGCTTTGCAGCACGGTCGCGGTGCCGGAGTTGGTCCAGTTGATCGATTCGAGGTAGGCGACCTGCACCAGCAGCACGCATATGATGGCGGTGGCCAGCAGCCGCGGATATGATTTGCGATCGCGTAGCGCGCCGGTAAGCAGTTTCGGCGTCATGATGGCCGAGCAGGTGAGGAAAAGCACGCCGGCTGCCAGTTCGCGCACGCATGCGATCCACAGCGGCGAGGCGTGGTACGTGCCCATGAGGATTTTGGAGACGGTGGCGTTGACGCCCCACAGCACGCCGCCGCACAGGGTCATCGCAATGCCGATAATCAGGTCTTTCGGCGTGCGTTCGAACGTTTTTTCCGCCACTGCGGCTCCTTCCCCTTCACTGTTCGCTCATCGCACACCGTACACGCCGCATGTGTCTTGCAGTGGCAGCCGCTCACAGACTGTCCGCGGGCGCGCTGAGGAAGTCGAGAATCTTGTTCACATACGGTCCGACCACCGTGTTCGGCATGGAGAAGATCTCGTGCAACGACTTGCCGTACCGTATTTTTTCGATTGCTCCGCCGCCTTCGCGCACGCGTTCCACGAAATCGTCCTGCGGACCGTTCAGGACCCAGACGTCACGGCCCGCTTGGAACAGCAGCGTCGGAGTTTCGATCGCACCGCACATGTCCGGTTTGAGTACGGCTCGAGACAATGCCATCGCCTGATGCGCCCATTCGAAGGTGGCCGCGTTGGTCTGGCATGCCACGTCGTCGACGCGCTGCTTGTGGAACCAGCGAACGCGCGCCTCGGACGCGCCCTTATGCTCGTCGAGATCGAGTTCGGGGGAAAAATCGGTGTGACCGAATACGCGCGCTTTGCCGAATCCCAAGCCGCACAACGCGCCTGTAGCGATGCGTGCGATCCATGTCGGCATACCGACGACGGGGGCGATCATGGGTGCGGACAGCACGGCCTTGTCGAACAGGCTCGGATAGCGTTCCAGCACGGCCGCGCCGATGCCGCCGCCCATCGAATGGCAGAACAGGTTCAGCGGCTTGTCGCAGGCATAATCGCGGGCCACGGTGTTGGTGAAGGTGGCGAAATCGGCCACATAGCGGCGCCAATCGTCGATCCATACCAGACTCGGATTGTCCATGTCGTGCGCGGAGTGGCCGTGGCCGCGATGCTCAAGCACACAGACGGAATAGCCGGACAGCAGGAAATACCAAATCATTTCGCTGTATTTGCGGGCGAATTCGGTGAAGCCGTGGGAGATGACGATCGCGCCACGGAATGCCGCGGAGGCGCCATCCTCGCGCAATGCGTCGAAAGCATGCGCGTCATAGCAGCAGTAGTGCAGTTGGCCGGGCTCGTCCAGTTTGGGCAGTTCGTCACCATTCCAGTCGACGGTGGCCGGATCCATCCAGCCTTCCGTCACGCAAGCGTCCAGCGCGGGCAGCACCTTGCCGTCCATCTCGGCGTCGTAATGAGCCTCGTCGATAAGCGTGAAAGTCATATTCCCATCATAAGGATTCCCATATGACGGACACCCCCGTGGATACCGCGTCGGATGTCACGGCAAGCGTCGAGGTCGATCCAACAATCGTTGCCGTAAACCCGGCCATGGCCGCGTGTATTGCGTCAATGGCGTGCGGGAACTGTGGGAACGGATAGCGGATTGGGAAGAATTCCGGCAACATCCGCATCGGGATTGCAGACCGGGTATCTGGCTATCCGGCCCACGTGCACGGCACCTCCTCAGTTACCGGAATCGCGGAACATTCGCGCGCAGAACAGCTTGGAACCATATCCCCGTACAATGGCAGCATGAGAATCGCATCACTGCTTATGACACTTACCATGCTGATCGCCGGAGCTCCGGCAACGACCGCGTACGCCGCCGATGACACGACGCCATCCGACGTGTACGTCATCGACTGCCCTCCACTGTTGCAGTGGCTGTGCGGGAAGTAATGAGCGCTCAGTACACGTCTGGCCTGGTGCCTAAAATCCATCGCATCGCGCTAGTCGACAATGATCCGCGCGCGTTGGAATCATTGAGCTATCTCATCGAAGCCAAGGTACCCACCGCCTACGTGGTGTGGACGGCCACATCCGGCAATGAAGCAATCGAACGGTGCCAGGAAACCGGCAACAATCTCAGTTTGCTTATTCTCGACATGTCCATGGAAGGATTGCAAGGGCCAGCTACATGCCGTCGTATCCGTCTGGTGGACAGGCATCTGCCAATCCTCGGCGTCACCAGCTTCTCCATCAGAAGCTACCGCGACAAGCTGATGGAGGCCGGAGCGCAAGGGCTCATCAGCAAAGAGGACTCCAATCAGTTGGCCCAGGCCATCGAGCGGCTCTGCGGCGGCAGTGTGATGGAAGGATTCGAATCCCCAGCCTTGGCCAATCTGCGCATCAGCCGTGAGGACGAGACCTCGCCGCAGCTCACCGTGCGCGAGGAGCAAATCATCTCCCTGTGCGCGGACGGTCTGTTGGATAGGGAGATCGCCGAGCAACTGGACATTTCTGAAAGCACTGTCCGTAAGCATATGCAAAGCATCCTCAAAAAGCTCAACTGCAAGACGGCCCGTCAGGCGGTGGCGTTGTGGGTGAGGTCCCATGCTGTCTGAACTCGGCGCGAGATTCCGTTCCTGGCGCATGCGCATGCGCACTGACCGCCCGAACCTATGGCATCCGATTCGCGCGGGTCTTATGATCATCACCACATGCTGGATGGTGGCGTGCATGGCGTACACTCCACCGCGCACCCCACTCATGCTGGCTTGGAACATCACGGCGATTGCGCTGTTGCTGCTTTCCTCGTTGTTCCCGAAGTCCACGTCGGTGCTGTTTCTGGTGATTGCCGAATTTGGCTCGTATTGCGTGCCCGGAGCCAACGCCAACTCGCTGCCGGGCATCCTGTACGCGCTGGGTCTGCTGTCGTTCGAGACCAGCAATCTCGTCGCGTTGCTGCTGTTCGCGTTCTTCACGCTGGATGAGCTGTTCAATGCTGTCATGCGCAGCCATTCCAACACCAATCCTGTGGCCATCATCGCCATGATGGGCATGGTGGCCTTGTTCGGTTGCGCCTTGCGCTGGAACGAGATGATTACCAACAGTCGCATGGAAGCCGGGCAGGCCAGGGCGCGACTGCGGGAGATGGAGAGTCGCAACCGCATAGCCGAAGCCATTCATGACGCCGTGACGGGGGATCTGTCCGCTGCGGTGTTCGTGGCACAGCGGCACACAGGCGCGGATTCCGACATCAATGGACAGGACGCCAAGGATTGGAAGCAAATCAATGACTACGTCCGTTCCGCCTTGGCCAATGTGCACCGCGTTATCGACGAGTTGGACATGGATATCACGACTCTTGCCGAAGATGACGATGGCAGGGCCCTTTTCGATTTGCTCTGCGCCACTATGGATGACGGAGACAGACGGCTGCGCACGCTCGGATTCGACATCACCTCCGTGCGCCACGTGGCAGGAGGCAAGCCAAGCGCCTCACCGGCCATGGCCAAGCTCGCCAATGGTCTGCTCCGCGAAATCTACGCCAACATCGCACGGCATGCCCAACCCGGCAGCAAAGTGGATCTGTCGGTGATGCTCAAGCCGAACGCCATTGAAATCACGCAAATCAACCTTGCGCAAACCAAGAAGGATGGCAGCTCACTATCGGGAGGCCATGGGCTCGCTTACTTCGGCAAGCAACTCGAATCCTACGGAGGCAAACTCACTACAACGCTTCATGATGACGACTGGACGCTATTCGCCTACCTACCAGCTCCGACACCCCCCCCCCCCCGCGAAATCACCATCAGCATCACCGATCGATTCCAAACATGACAATGTCCCTGTAAGGGGACTACACAAATGTGGTACCCCCTGACTTGCAAGGGTGTTCGGCATCGTTTTATCTTTCCTACTGAGAAGGGCATGCGTTTTCCTGCGCTTCCGCGGATACTTGGCAATCCACGGTCACGCAGGGAAACGCGTTTTTTATTGGAAACGGGCAACCGCAATCGATGCGGCCGCCCGTGAGCTACTCCCGCTCAGCGCAGCGCGTCGGCGAGGAAGTCGCGCTGCAGCAGCAACAGGTTGCGCGCCACCGTCTCGTCGTTGGTCATGTGCGTGATGCCGTTGAGCGGCAGGAACGTGTGCTTCCTGCCGGCCGCCATCAGCGCCTGGCTCAATCGCAGGCTATTGGCGATCGTCACATTGTCGTCGGCGAAACCGTGGATGAGCATAAGCGGGCGACTGAGTTTCGGCGCGTCCGCGATGATGCTGTTGCGCTCGTACGTGTCCGGGTCGAGTCCCAGGTAGCGCTCGGTGTAATGCGTGTCGTACAGCGTCCAGTCGGTCGGCGGAGCGCCCGCGCAGGCCGCGGCGAACGTGTCGGGCGCGTCCAGCACGGCGAGCGCGGACAGGAAGCCGCCATAGGACCAGCCGATCATCGCCACGCGGCCGAGGTCGGGTTTCGGCACGGCAACGCCGGTTTCGGCGGCGAGCGAGGCGATCGCGTCCGGCAGCGCATGCACGGCGTCAACTTGGTCCTCAAGCGTCACGGCTTTCATGTTTTCGTAGATCGCGCGATCCCACTTCGGTCCGCGGCCGGTGGTGCCGCGACCGTCGGCGGTGACCACGATGTAGCCTTGGTCGGCCCACCACTGCGCGTCCCAGTAGAACGACTGGCTTTCCACGACCTGCTGGAAACCGGGGCCGCCGTAAGGCTTCATGAGGACCGGCAACTGGTCGGCATGCGCGTATGCGCTGTCGGCCGACGGCAGGATGACCGCCGCGTACAGGGCGCGTTCGCCGAGGCGGACGAATCGCACGTTCGGCATGAAACCGGGGGTTTCGGCGTGGTTTTCGATCGGCGAAACCACCATCGACATCATGTCGGCGGCGTCGACGCCATCACCATCACCGTCCGTCGTGCGCACGTTCATGCAATGCTGCATCTGCATCGCGGCATCGTCCATGCCACGGCCGGTCACCACGCAACCGTCGCCGGAACGGGACATCGTCCATTGGCCGGGCGTGTAGGTGAGCGGCTCCCAATCGCCGTCGAAATGGATCGAGACCACGTCGAAGCTGCGGGCGTCGTGATCGTCCGCGTTGGACTGCCACAGGAACGGCAGATCGGCGGCCGGCAGCAGTTCCGGCGCGCGCTGCACCACGCACAGCACGTCGTCGTCGGTCACGTCGAGCACTTCGCGCACCTGCAGGCCCTTGGGTGTGAATGGCGTGCCGTCCACGGTCAGACGGTTCGTGTCGGCGTCCATGTCGTTCATCGCGCACACGAGACGGCCGTCAGGCGTGTATGCGGGGGTGCCGGCGATCAGGTCGAGCCAGCAGTCGTTGCTATGTTCCTCAAGCACGCGCGTGGTGCCGGGTTCTTCGCCGGGCGCGTATTCGGGGATGGCGATGGAGAAGGTCTCCACTTCGCTGCCGTCCTCGTCGGTGAAGCCGTTTTCCGGCGCGCTCATGGTCACGATAGGCTCGCCCACGTGGACGGCGAGCACCTGGTCGTGCTGCTGAAGCCGGTCCTGCACAAGTAGCAGCGGCTCGTGGCCTTCGGTCCAGCTGACGGCGGCCAGGTATTCGTACGATTCGAGGTCCCATTCCACGTTGTGTGCGATGCCGCCGTAGTAGCAGCCGTCCGTATCGTAGCCGAGTTCCAGCAGCGTCAGATGCACGTCGGCGTTGGCCGTCATCGCCTGCGGATAGCGGCGGGCCTGCGCGGGTTTCGTCGGATCGGCCGGGTCGGCGATGTACCAGGTCTGTTCGTGGGATGCGTCGAAGGTTTCGAAGAGCACATACTTGGAATCAGGCGACCACCAGAAGCCGTCGTAACGGTCCATTTCCTCACCTGCGGCGAATTCGGCGAGACCGATTTTCCATTCGCCGGCCGGGGCGCCATCCGTTCCGTCCGACGTTTCGTCGGATGGTTCGTCGATTTGCGGGACGGAAGCCACCACGGACACCGCGTCGCCGTCGTCCGTGTTTTCAGCAAGATCGACGTCCACCAAATACGTGCCGGTCGTATACATGATGTGTCGTCCGTCGGGGCTGATGCGCGGGTTCAGCACCGGCTTGAATTCCGGTTCGTCGATGGCGATGCCGCGCGTCACGCCGGCCGCGATATCCGTCAGGAACAGCTGGCCATTGATGGTGAACGCCACGCGGTTGCCGGCCGCATCGACCGAATAGCCGACGATACCGGAACCACCTTCACGCGCACGTTCGCGGCGCGCCTTTTCCTCAGCCGGCACATCCTCGGCGTCGGCGTCAGCCAGCAGCGTACGCGGATCGGCAAGCAGAATCTCGTCGGTATCGCCATCGCTGCCGATCACGCTCATCCACAGGGAGGTGACGGTGTCCTCCGGACCGTCCGAACGCAGGAACAGCGCACGCGAACCGTCGCCGATCGCGCGGGCGGAACGTGGCGCGCCGCAGGTGAATCGCAAGGTACGGGCCTTCAGCCCAGGAAACTCATCAATCGCATCATTCATACCTTCCAATCTACCGACCATCACGCACCACTCGCCGCCAATACCCCGGACGCAACCCCCTTCACATGAAATTTTTGCAAGCAAGTAGCTTTCGAATTGGCGCTCGGCAGGCTACAGCGTAGGATAGTCAAGGACAGAAAGGGACAAGTATGAGTGTTCTCGACCGATTTGAGAAGAGCGTGGAAGGCGCCGTCAACGGGGTTTTCGCGAAGTTCGGGTCTAAAGACCTGAAGCCCGTCGACCTTTCCAGCGCTCTGGAACGCGAGATCGACAAAGAAGCCATGCCCGTCACGCGCGATCGCACCGTAGCCCCGAACGAGTACCGTTTCAAGCTCAGCACTCCGGATTTCAACAACATCGTCGAGTGGGGCGCCGAAACGCTCGCCAATGAACTTGCCGACAACCTCACCCAGTATGCGAAGAGCCAGAACTACGCGTTCGTCGGCCCGGTCGTGGTGATCTTCGAAGAGGATCTTGAACTTTCCAAGGGCGATTACCGGCTTTCCAGCGAATCCGTGCAGGGCAACACCGTGCCGGTCACGACCGACGCGCAGACCGAGGATTGCCCGATGCTGGAGATCGGCGAGCACCAGTATCTGCTCACCGAGGAAAAGACCATCATCGGCCGTGGTTCTGATTGCGACATCGTCATCGACGACCCCGGCATCTCCCGTCGTCACATGGAGATCGACGTCACCGACAACGGCAACACCGTCATCGCCCGCGACCTGAACTCCACCAACGGCATGTACGTCGAAGGCCATCATGTTGAGGCGGCAACGCTGCTCGACGGCAACACGATCACCATCGGCCGAACCCGCATCCTGTACTGGGCCTCCTCGCAGGAGCAGGAGTAATCAGCCCCAACCCGGAGAGCCGCCTTTTATGCTCACTGAATTAACGTTTGCGATCCTCAAGTACGGGTTTCTCGTACTGCTCTGGATCTTCGTGGCCTGTACGGTACGTTCGCTGTACAGGGATATCGAAACGCTCAGCCCGCGCAAGTCGCGGGCTCATCGTCGTAAGGAGCGTGCCGCGCGCAAGGCCGTCGAATCGCCTGCGCCCGTAGCCGCCGCAGCCCCTTCGGCAAGCGCCGCAACCAATGCCAAACCAACTCTGCTGGTCATTATCGATGGCCCCCTTGCCGGCAGTTCCGTCCCTCTGGCCGGCAACACCATCACACTTGGCCGTTCCGCTTCGAACACCGTGGTGCTGGATGATGAATTCGTTTCCTCCCACCATGCGCGCGTCTACACCGATCCCGCCACCGGCCGTTGGGCCATCGAGGATCTGGGATCCACCAACGGCACCGTCGTCAATCATCAGCGTCTGAACGCGCCGATGATTCTTGGCGCGCGCGTGCCTGTGCGCATCGGTGCGACCACCTTCGAATTGAGGTGACGTTTTTGCCGACTTCCACCGCTTCGCAACAATTGTTCATGTATTCCACCGTCGTCTCCGACGTGGGCACCGTGCGTTCCAACAACCAGGATTCCGCGTTCGCCGGCGAGCATCTCATCGCCATCTGCGACGGCATGGGCGGGCATGCCGGCGGCGACACCGCCTCCACCATCGCCATCCGGTCGCTGGCGCATATCGAACAGGACAATGTTGACGGCGACGTGCAGGTCGTCTCCCATATGATGGCGACTTCCGTCATGGCCGCGCACGACGCGATCGTCGGCAAAGCCAAGCGTGAGCGTCGTCTTGCCGGCATGGGCACCACCGTCACGTCCGTGGCGCTGGTCGCCGGCTGCTGGGTATTGGCGCATATCGGCGATTCCCGCGCGTATCTGCTGCACGACGGCCATCTGGTCCGCATGACCAGCGACCACAGCTACGTGCAGCATCTCATCGACACCGGCCGTATCAGCGAGGCCGAGGCGCGCAACCATCCGCAACGCAATGTGGTGATGCGCGTGCTGGGCGATTTCGACATCGATTCGCGCCCTGACATCGCCATCCGCAAGGCGCATCCGGGCGACCGTTGGCTGCTGTGCTCCGACGGCCTGTGCGGCGTGCTGGAGGATTCCACGCTTGAAGAAGTGCTGTCCACCTGCGCCGATCAGGAGGAGTGCGCGCAGCGGCTCGTATCGATGGCGTTGCGTGCGGGCAGCACCGACAACGTCACCGCGGTGATCGCCGACGCGACGCTCGCGCTCGACGCGGACGCGTTCGACCTGCCGCATCAGACGCCGCTGGTCGGCGGCGCGGCCAGCGCAAGCTTGGAAACCATCGCGGATATCGTCAACGAACCGGTCGCTTCCGCCCCGCCTCTGCGCGAAGGCAAACAGTCGCCGGCGGCGCGTGCCGCGGCCCTGCGCAGCGGCAAAGATCCCAACGAGGAGCCGAAACAGCCGGAACAGCGCGTCGCGCAGCCGTCGTCGGTCCGCGAAGACAATGGCGACCGTGTCAATACCGATACCGGGGAAATTCCGATTGTGCAGAAGCGCAACGGGCGTATTTCCGCCGATCCGAACGATCCGGAAGTCGCCAAGGCGATTCGCAACGAACATATCGAGGAACGTAAGACGAAACGGTCGCGCAAATTCCGCAACCGCATCATCACCATACTCATCATCATTCTGGTGCTGCTTGGCGTTGCCGGCGTGGGCGTGGGCACCTACCGTTGGAGCCAAACCAAGTACTACATCGGCGACAACAACGGCAAAGTGGCGATTTTCCAAGGCGTGCCGACGAGCATCTTCGGCGCCAAACTGTCGCATGCCGTCACCGACACCAATATGAAGACCAGCGATCTGCCGCCAAGCTGGCGCGAACAGCTTGACCAGGGCATCTCCTTCGACACGTACGGCGAGGCGAAAAGCCATACCCGTCTGATCAAAAAGCAGCTGAACGATGCGAAGCGCAAGCAAGAGGCGAGGCAGCAGGAGAAGGCCGAAGCCGAGCAGAAGGCGAAGGACGAAGCAGCCGCCAAGCAGAAGCAGCAGGACGAAGCGGCGAAAAAGGCCGCCGATCAGGCCGCGCAGACCAACAAGTCGGGCGGTGACAAGTCATGATCGCAACACGCTTGAGACAGCTTGGCATGCTGCTGTTCAGCATGCTGCTGTGCGCGGTGGCGTTCTTCCAGATGTTCGAACGCACCACGAACGGCTTCCCTCAGGACTATCTGTGGATGCTCGCCTTCGTGGGCGCGGTATTCCTGACCTCCTGGGGTCTGCTGCTGCGATTCCAGCCGCACGCCGACCAATCGGTCATGTGCTGCGTGCTGGTATTGACGGGCATCGGCGTCACGATGATCGCACGCCTCGACCAAGACACCAAAACCACAGTGGCGTTCCGACAGTTGCTTTGGTTGGCGATCGCACTGGTGTTTGCCAACCTGCTGGTGGTGTTCATGAGGGATTACCGCGTATTGCGGCGATTCTCGTACGTCAGCATGGTGATCGGCATCGTGCTGTTGCTGTCGCCAATGCTGCCGGTGGTCGGTTCCGAACAGTACGGCGCACGCATCTGGGTGAAGATTCCCGGCTTGGGATCGTTCCAGCCGAGCGAATTCGCCAAACTGTTCCTGGCGTTCTTCTTCGCTTCGTATCTGTTCGACCATCGCGACCAGCTTGCCGTCGGCGGAAAGAAGATTCTCGGCATCCAACTGCCACGCATCAAGGATATGGGACCGATCATCGTGGTGTGGATCGTCTCCATGGGCGTTCTGGTCCTGCAGCATGATCTGGGCACGTCACTGATGTTCTTCGCCATGTTCGTGTCCATGCTGTACGTGGCCACCGGGCGTAAAAGCTGGATCGTCATCGGATTCATCGCCTTCGCCGCCGGCGCGGTGGCGGCGGCAAGCATCTTCAGCCACGTCGGCTCGCGTGTGGACGCCTGGCTCCACCCGTTCTCCGCGGCTCAATACAACAAGGAATACGGCGGCTCATACCAGCTCGTCACCGGCATTTTCGGCTTGGCTTCCGGCGGTCTGATGGGCACCGGCCTCGGTCAGGGCCACCCGTCGATCACCCCGATCGCAAATTCCGACTACATTTACGCGGCATTGGGCGAGGAGCTGGGATTGACCGGCCTGATGGCCATTCTCATGCTGTATCTGCTGATCATCGCAGCCGGCATGATCACCGCGGTGAAAATCAAGGACGGCTTCGGCAAGCTGCTTGCGTCCGGCTTGGTGTTCACCATGGCCTTCCAGGTGTTCACCGTGGTCGGCGGTATCACGCTGGTCATTCCGCTGACCGGTCTGACGCTTCCCTACATGGCGGCCGGCGGTTCGTCGCTGATCGCAAACTACATGCTGGCCGCGCTGCTGATCGTCATCTCCAATTCCGCGAACAGGCCGGAATCCGAGATCGACAGCGACACATTCCAGCAGGAAGCCGTCAGGGTGTTGCGCGAACGCGAGCGGAACCGTCGTACCGAAATCGCCGGCAATACGCGTTCGGGTGCGGCGAAGGCTTCGGCCATCCCGGCCGTGCGGGCAAGCCATGCGGGCGCAGCCGGACAAGCAGGTCATGCCGTGCCCGCCAATCAAACCAGCCAAGCCGGCCAGACCGATCAATCCAATCCGACGATTCCGATAACCGGAGTCCTGCCGACGATCGACCAGCAAGGAGCATCGCATGAATAAGTCGCTCCGCCAGCTGTTCACCATCGTGGTGGCCTTGTTCGTCATTCTGGGCATGTCCACCACCATCATCATGGCCATCCGAGCCAACCAGCTCACCAACGACGCACGTAACGTCCGCGCGCTGTACCACGAATACGGCGCACCGCGCGGGTCCATTCTCGCCGCGGACGGATCGGTCATCGCAAAATCCGATCCTTCCAACGATTCGTTCTCGTACCAGCGTTCCTATTCCGCCGGCGAACTGTATGCGCCGGTCACCGGATTCTTCTCCATCAGCCAGCGTGGCTGGAGCGGCGTCGAAGCGTCCCGCAGCTCGCTGCTGTCGGGCCAGTCGGAGCAGCTGCTCTGGCAGCGGTTCAAGTCGCTGTTCACCGGGCAGGAGAACAAGGGCGCCAATATCGAAACGTCCATCGATCCGAAGATTCAGCAGGCCGCATACAACAGCCTCGGCGGCACGGATGGCGCCGCAGTGGCCATCGAGCCGAAAACCGGCCGTATCCTCGCCATGGTCAGCACGCCCAGCTACGACCCGAACCAGCTGGCCAGCCATGACATGAGCCAGGCGAACAGCAACTACGGCGTGCTGTCCCAGGACGCCACCAATCCGATGCTCAACCGAGCCACTTCGCAGCTGTATCCTCCGGGGTCCACGTTCAAAACGGTGGTGGCCGCCGCGGCTTTGGAAACCGGCCAATACCAGCCGGATACGCAGATTCCGGCAGGAGCAAGCTACACGCTTCCCGGCACCGTCACGCAACTGACCAACGCCGTACCGCAGGCCGACGGCGCTGACGGCAAGATCTCCATGGAGGACGCGCTGGCATATTCGTCGAACACCGCGTTCGCCCAGTTGGGCGTGTCGTTGGGCGACAACGCCGTCTCGTCCATGGCCAAGAAACTTGGTTTTGACAGCCCGATCACCGTGGACGGTTCCGATTACACCGGAACCCCGTGGGTGTCGGTCACGTCGAAGTTCCCCACCGACATCAACGACGACAAGCTCGCATTGGCGTCTATCGGCCAGGGAGACACCGTGGTGACACCGTTGCAGAATGCTATGGTGGCCGCCGCCATAGCCAATGATGGCAAGCTTATGCAGCCCACGCTGGTCGACCGCGTGCGTTCCGCCGACTTGTCGGTCATTTCGCAGACCAAGCCCACGGTCATGTCCCATGCGTTCAGTGCGGATACGGCCAACAAGCTCACCCAGATGATGGAGGCCGTGGTCACCAAGGAGAACACGAATCTGGCCATCAACGGCGTGCAGGTGGCCGTCAAGACGGGTACCGCGCAGATTGGAAACGGCAATACGTCCATCGACGGCTGGGTGATCGGATTCGCACCGGCGGACGATCCGAAGATCGCGGTGGCGGTCGTGGTGCATAACGTGGACCTGTACGGCTCGTTCGCGGCAGGACCGATTATGAAAGCAATGATGCAGGAGGCGCTGGCAGAATGAAACTGGTTGAAGGACAGCTCATCCACCGACGCTACAGGTTGGATTCCCGCCTGGCCCAAGGTGGTATGGGTGAAGTGTGGAAAGGCTATGACATCCAACTTGGACGTCCGGTGGCCATCAAGGCGCTACGTGGCGATTTGGGCGTCACCCAGGAGGCCAAACTGCTTCGTCTGCGCGCGGAAGCCCATAATTCCGCCAATCTTGCGCATCCGAACATCGCTGCGCTGTTCGAATATTACGAGCATGACGGCATCGGATTCCTCATCATGGAATACGTGCCGAGCAAGTCGCTTGCAGACCTGTACCACGAGCAGAACGGCCCGATGGACCCGATCAAGCTGCTGCCGATTCTCATTCAGACCGCACGCGGCCTGTTCGTCGCGCATTCCCATGGCGTGATCCACCGTGACGTGAAGCCGGCGAACATCATGGTGTCCGATTCCGGCGAGGTGAAGATCACCGACTTCGGCGTCTCCTACTCCACCAACCAGGAGCAGATCACGCAGGACGGCATGGTCGTGGGCACCGCGCAGTACATTTCCCCGGAGCAGGCGCAGGGCAAGCATGCCACGCCGCAATCCGATATCTATTCGCTTGGCGTCGTCGCCTATGAGGGCCTGTGCGGACACCGTCCGTTCACGGGCGCCACACCGGTCGACATCGCCGCAGCACATGTCAATAATCCGGTTCCGCCGCTGCCCGACACCGTCGATGTGCAGTTGCGTGAATTCGTCATGTCGATGTTGGCCAAGGACCCGCTGGACCGTCCGAAGGACGCGCTGGTGGTGTCACGCACCCTGTCCCGCATCGAACGCCGTCTGCTCGACCAGCAGACGCAGCTGGCCGACACGATGGTCGTCTCTTCGGGAGGAAGGCTTCCCCGACGTGTGGTCAGCAAACCCCATATCTCCGTGAGCAATGATTGGAAGGAACAGGGATGAACATCAACATGCCTACCTCTCTGGCCGGGGGCCGTTATCAGCTCGGCCAACTCGTCGGCCGTGGCGGCATGGCCGAAGTGCATGTGGCGACCGACACGCGTCTGGGGCGTACCGTCGCCGTCAAGATCATGCGCGCCGATTTCGCCACTGACAGCATCTTCCTTGAGCGTTTCCGCCGTGAAGCCCATTCCGTCGCGCAGATGAACAACCCGAACATCGTGAACATCTACGATTCGGGCGAGGAAACCGTCACCACGGAAACCGGCGAGATCGAGCATCTGCCGTATCTGGTGATGGAGTACGTCAAGGGTCAGACCCTGCGTGACATCCTCAAGGTGAATGGCGCGCTGAGCCAGCGCGACGCCGAGCAGGTGATGATGGGCGTGCTCAACGCGCTCGAATACTCGCACCGCATGGGCATCATCCACCGCGACATCAAGCCCGGCAACATCATGATTTCCGAGCAGGGCGTGGTCAAGGTCATGGACT
>OBIU01000099.1_pt1 | contig 54997 bp, 54 predicted proteins | sample 1519871 | NCBI WGS metagenome assembly OBIU01 (sample SAMN04209229, study PRJEB22552) | human gut metagenome | biome: gut; material: feces | host: Homo sapiens | place: USA: Oklahoma
GTGCTTAAAACCGGCCGCGAGTTATAAAGTCACGAGAAAGGGCCGTCTACCTGCGCAGACGACCCTGAATCGGACACACTTTTTGTCCTATAACCCTGCTTTGATAGAAAAAAGCCCGACTCCGAAGAGCCGGGCTTGAAGCTTCTGGTCGGGACGACTGGATTCGAACCAGCGACCCCTTGACCCCCAGTCAAGTGCGCTACCAAACTGCGCCACGTCCCGAAGCAATCCGCTGTCTGTCTGACAGCAAGGAATAATATACTCATATCGTCTTACGCTTGCAAGCACTATTTTGAAAAAAATTGGAATTAGTTTTGAACCTCGATCGGTACTGTTGGCAGCAACCGAATAACGGGGCGTCATATTCTTCCGGAAGGATCCGTCCGCCGACTTTCGCTATTTTCTGATAGACCGTGCTTGGACTGCTTGTCTATCCCTTCAAATGGGTATGATGACTCTCGTATGAATTCCAGAGCAGTAAGGAACAAAACGTGGGCCTGAGGAAAAAGATCAAAAAGGAGCTCATCGGAACGTCCGATTATCCATCGAATAAGATCTTTACCATATCGAACTTCATCACGTTCCTTCGTCTCGTATTGACGTTCGTCTTCCTTTATCTGTTCGTTACCGACTACAACCGGTATATCGCGCTCACCATCTACGCCATCGCAGCCTCGACGGACTGGCTTGATGGCCAGATTGCCCGCATGACCAAAACGGTCAGCTGGCTCGGCAAGATGATGGATCCCGTCGTCGACCGCGCCCTGCTGTTTACCGGCGTCGTTGGCCTTGTTGCACGCGGGGAGCTCCCGTTCTGGATCTGCGCGATCCTGATCGGACGAGACGTGTACCTCGGCATCGGAAACCTCATCGTTCGCAAGTACCGTCGTCGTCCCATCGATGTCGTGTTCCCGGGTAAAGCTGCCACCGCCCTGCTTATGAGCGGCTTCTCGCTGATGCTTCTCGGCTTGCCCGTACTCGATGGCGTCGCCATGCTGCCTGCCTCCTGGAGCGCATTTCCCGGCCTCAATGGGTCCGCGGCGCCCATGGGAATCTACTTCGTCTATCTCGGCGTCGTCTTCTCCGTGATCACCGGAGTCATCTACACCATCAAGGGTCTCACGGCGATCAAGTATGCTGCCGAGCATCCGGAAGAGGAGGAAGAGGACTTCCTCAATCCTGAAATTATCGATAGCGACGAATAGAACCTACGCCATCGATTGCCCCGTGCTGGGGTACACTAGAGAGTATCCAGTTTTTCTAGTCAGGAGCGCCGCTATGTCACAATTGTTCTCGCGCGAAGCAGACCATAACCAATCCGTCGATTCGACTCGCGTCTTTCGCATGCCTCTCGATGACGCCACCTCTCCTGATCTCATGAGGAGCAGGCCCATCACCAAGCCCGTTCTTTCCATCATCAAGGGGCCTCAGTCTGGCGCCACCTTTGAACTCGAGCCCGTTGAAACGACGATCGGACGAGACCCTGCCAACAGCATCTTCCTCAACGATATGACCGTCTCGCGCAGCCATGCGAAGATCGTGAGAAATCATGCTGGCACGCTCATCGAGGACCTTGGTTCCTTGAACGGGACGTGGGTGGATGGTGCCATCGTGAATTCCGCTCCGCTCCACGATGGCTCCTCCGTTCAGATCGGCACCTTCACGCTTATTTACCACGAAAGCGCTCCAGAGCTCATCGAGACTGGTGAGTAGCTTGGCCGAGCGCAGCTATCTAAGCATCGGGCAGGTCGTCAACCTGCTTCGCGGCGCATATCCCGATCTTTCGAATTCCAAGATTCGTTTTCTTGAGGACGAGGGATTGATTACTCCCCATCGAACTCCTAAAGGGTATCGGCAATACTCTAAAGAGGACGTCGACCGGTTGGAAGTCATCCTTCATCTTCAGAAGACTCGGTATATGCCGCTTAACGTTATCAAACAGAAGCTCGACGGTGCCACCGATTTGTCAACGCTAGCTTTTGAAGTCGGGCTGCTTTCCGATCTTCCCATGAAAGCGCAACCGAAGGAAAGCAAGCAGAAGCTGCATCCCATTGAAGATATGCCCGATCTGCTTGGAGTCGAGATCTCGTTTGTAAGGTCGCTAGCGGATAATGATCTGATTCGCATCATTCGCAGCCCGCAAAATCGCGAGCTCGTCGATGGCCGAGATTTCGATATCATTCGCCACTGCGCCGAGCTGTCTCGGTTCCATATCGAACCGCGGAACCTGCGCCAGTACGTTTCTGCCGCAAATCGAGAATCTACAATGTTCGAACAGGTGCTGATCGGCATGCTTGGCATGGATGACTCTGATGAGGATCGCGCGGCCAAGCTCGAGCGAGCATTCAACAAGCTGCATGATCTTACCGATGGGGTCCGCACCGCGTTGCTTAAGAACAGGGTTTTCGAATCGCTGAATGCGATCGTCGAAGATGCCGATGTGGATAGCATCGATGACGAGCTTTCGAAGGCGCAGAAAGCCAAATCGGATGCTCCGCGTGCTACCGAGCGCACCGAGCGTTCTAACATTCTCCCACTTGATTCCTCTGGTCGAGCTAAACAGACCTCCCATGTTATCCGTAAATAACCGTTGTAACGCGGTTTGATTCAAGGAGCAGATGCATGAGCGACTTCGATTACGCTTCGCTGATTACCGATATCCCGGATTACCCCGAGCCCGGCGTTGTCTTTAAGGATATCACGCCGCTTTTCGCTGATCCCGAGGGTCTGCGACAGACCGTGCTCGCGATCGCGGACCACTTCCGCGACGCCGGCGTAACGAAGATCGTGGGCCCCGAAGCCCGTGGCTTCATCGTTGGTGTTCCCGTAGCCATGGAGCTCGGCGCCGGCTTTATTCCCGCGCGAAAGCCCGGGAAGCTTCCTCGTAAGACGCTATCTGTCAGCTATGAGCTCGAGTATGGCACCGACTCGCTTGAAATACACGAGGATGCCATCCAGCCTGACGATAAGGTGCTGATCGTCGACGACCTCATCGCAACGGGCGGCACGGCGGCGGCAACCGGCAAGCTCATCTCCGAGATCGGTGCCGAGCTCGTGGGGTATGCCTGCATACTCGAGCTCGAGTTCCTCAATCCGCGTTCCACCCTTGCTTCCACGGGTGACCAGGAGCTCTTCAGTCTCGTCAAGGTGAATTAGCATCTTTTGACGAGACAATTCGAATTGCCTCTATATCGACGAAATGGGACCGGCTCTCCGTAAAGGGAGCCGGTCCCAGCTTTTTGATGTTCCATGTATTGCCCAAACGGGATTTGATCAGCTTCCTGTCGATCGACGGGCTTTAACCGACCGGCATCCCGCTATACGAGAGATAGTGCATGAGAAACATCTTAGATGCAAATGCGATCGCGGTGCTGCGTATGAGAAGGGATTCCCTCGTAACATGCTGCGCCGAATCGGCATTGGAATGCGGCATCTCGCAAAACATCCCTTGGACTGATTGCGTGATCTCTCGAGCCGCATAATCATACGCCACCATGTCGGGATACGTCATTTTTTGAATGCGGAGCAGTTGCTGTATAGCAGAAATCGATAGAACCTGTTTAAACACGCAGATTACAAGCAGCCGGCCGATGCGCTCCCTCGTGTACATTTTCTTTACCGGGGGTGCTAACAATCCAGTCTTTACATAGTTGTTGATCATCGAGGAGGTGAGCCAGGACCCATCGATTCCTTGATTGAGAGGGGAGAGGACGGACTCTACATAGGCAATCACTTGTTCACGATAGAGCGGCAGTTCGGGAAGCTCGTCAAAGGACGGCATGCGAAACCTTGAAGCTTCACGCACACAAGTTGAATCAAGAAATGCGTCTGGAAGTACCGTAGGCGTCACGTCTTCCAGGGTGATTGAATCCGCACTATCCGACATGGGAATGGTTAGATTATGCGGCATGAGATCATCCTTACCTCTTTAGTCGTACAGATCAAGTTCGCCTACGCGTGGGGTAGAGCGCGGTAAACAAAAACATTGTTTATCATTATAACTAGAATACATAACCTAATCAGCTTGTTTTCAATACCAGCTATCATGCTGAGGTGTATACTCACTGAAGCTGCCTGTCGTTGGAAAGGTTCTCTATGTCTTGGTGCATCGCAGTCGATTCGAGCTGCAACCTCCGCGGATATAAGCCGAACTCGACTCATACCATTTTTAGACTTGCGCCTTTGAAGGTGCATGTTGGACATCATGAATTCGTAGATGACGAATCCCTTGATGTCTCAGCATTGAATCGAGCCGTTCTCGATGAGTCAAGCGCGTCCTCGAGCTCGTGCCCGAGTATCGGGGAGTGGGCTGATATTTTCCGAACAGCAGACAACATCATCGCGATAACCATCTCGTCGAACCTATCTGGAAGCTTTGAGTCCGCGCAGATGGCACGCAACATGGTTCTCGATGAATATGCACGGGATCATGCCGGGGTCATAGCAGGTAAGAATATTCACATTGTCAATTCTCGGGCTGCGGGTGGAAAACTCGAGGTACTCGTACGCATGCTCGATGCCTACCTCATGGAAGACCATGCGTTCGATGAGGTAGTTTCCTACGTCACTAAAGCTGAAGCCTCTTCGCAAGTTCTCTATTCATTAAGCAGATATGAGAACCTTACCAAGAGCGGGCGTATGCCAAGGGGTGTTGGAGCTGTTGCTTCCAAATTGAACATCCGCATCTTGGGAACGGCCTCGCACGAAGGCACCATCAAAGTCGTCGGCCCAACTCGCGGGGAGAAGAAGACGATCAAGAAGATCGTAGAAACGATGCAAGCCGATGGATACCATGGCGGACGGGTTTACATCGATCATGTTGATAATGCGGGGACCGCTTCAGGCATCAGCGATGCAATCCATGATATCTGGCCGATGGCATCCGTTGAGGTGCTGCCATGCGGTGGTCTCTGCTCATATTATGCTGAGCAATCCGGCATCATCGTGGGTTATGAATGGCTCTAGTCGTTATCTGCTCTTGAATGCGATCCAGCTTGACCACGATATGGATGGATCTTGATAGTGGAGGGGTTTTGAAAGCGAAGCGTTTTCAAAACCCCTCCAGGTTGAAAGAGCAACTTTACATAAGATATATTATCAATAATTACTGAACAAATCATTGAGGGCGGCTGCGCGTGCAGTCGCGGCATTCCAGCCTAGAGAGCTTTCATGCCTCAAGATATGTATTGACTGCATTGGCGGCAATCGCGCCATCGGCAGCTGCCGTAACAACCTGACGCAAACGTTTAGAGCGCATGTCTCCGACGCAATATAGGCCTGAGGTCTTCGTGGCCATCGATTCGTCGGTGATGACACCACCATCTGGACCGATCTCGACATAATCACGCACCAAGTCAACAACGGGGTCGTTGCCGGCAAATACAAAGATACCGAAGCTGCCCTGGGGATATTCCTCGCAATAGGTTTCTGCGGTCTGATTATCTCTAAAAGTGATGCTTGAGGGAAGCTGTTCTCCGGCAACTGAAACGATCGACGTATTGAAGCGTACAGAAACGTTATCGAGCATCGAGAGCTTATGCACCAGTCCGCGCTCGGCCCTGAAGACGTCTCGCCGAACGATCATCGTTACGGATTTGGCGATTTTAGCCAAATACAGCGCCTCTTCGACAGCCGAATTACCGCCACCAACTACAAATACATCTTTGTTTCTATAGAACATTCCATCACACGTAGCGCAATAGGAAACGCCACGGCCTCGGAATGCGTCCTCTCCGTCGAATCCAGCTGGTCGCGGGGTCGCTCCGGTTGCAACGATAAGCGAACGGCTCGTCATCGATCCATTATCCAAGCCGATCTCAAACGTACCGTCTTCCCGGTGGGCAACGTGCGTAACCATGGAATAGAGAGTTTGCGCGCCAAATTCCTCAGCGTGCTCCTGGAATTTCTGGCCCAACTCCGATCCAGATATAGATGCGACGCCGGGATAGTTTTCAACCATATCCGAAGTGGCTATCTGTCCGCCAGGCATACCTTGTTCGATTACAACGGTTGAGAGGCTGGCACGGGCCGTATAGAGAGCCGCGGTATATCCCGCAGGGCCGCCGCCGATGATGATCAAGTCGTACATGGTTTCAGTGGTCATAGGTTCCTCCAATCGTCTCTTTTGACTGGTACCCCGTAAGCAATATTCTCATCACAATTTGGGCGTAGAATGTTAAAACTGCTTACCTTAAGGAGTGCTATGACCGAGCCGGAACTTCTCTCCCTGCCCGCAACTGTTTCCGATAGCAATGAGACCGCATCTTCGCGCAAGCCCGTGATCACCATCGTGCACGCATCCGTGGGTTCAGGTCATCGTGCGGCTGCCAATGCCGTTGCAGCCGCCTTCAATCAGCTTAAAGGTAAGGGTAAGGTACCTAACGATGTTGAGGTCGAGGTTCTCGACATCCTTGATTACGGCAGAATCATTTTCGATGGCAACAAGACCGCCGCAGCCTTCACCGGTGCATCGCGTCCGATCTATGATGTGACATGGCGATATACGCTAACTGGCCGAATTCTCTGGGGCGGCGGATCGATCTGGTCGCGTGTCATGTTTCCGCGTTTCAACGACTACATACGGGAAAAACAACCGTTAGCGGTCGTCTGCACGCATATCACGGCAGCGAACGTTGCCGCTGGAGCAAGGATGATAACCGGGATCGATTATCCACTCGTATGCATACCGACCGATTATGAAATCGAGGGTCTATGGCCACATAAGGAAGCGGATTTATTCTGCGTGGCCACCGAGTTCATGGCCGAAACGCTCCGTCCTCGCAAAGTGGATGAAAGCCATATCAAGATCACCGGTATCCCCGTGCGCCCCGGTTTCGGCGATGATCCCTTTTCTCGAGATGAGGTACTCAGGCGTTTCAACCTCCCCAATGATCGCGCTATCGTGCTGGTAATGGCCGGGGCGAGCCTGCCGCAGCCATATGTCAGGTTCCGCGCCGCCATGGAGCAGACGCTCCCCTACCTTCGTCGATTCCAGCACATGCACTTCGTATTTCTTCCTGGTAAAGATATCGAGTACTCAAGGAATCTCAAAGCTGTGTTTCAGGGGATGAAGCTCGATAACGCGACGGTGCTTGATTTCGTCGACGATATGGCATCGCTTATGCGAGCCAGTGATTTGGCCATCATGAAGTCTGGCGGCCTCTCGATCACGGAATGCCTGTGCGCCAAGCTTCCGATGCTTCTCGTGGGAAAATCCTATGGACAGGAAAAAGCGAACACAACCATGCTCTCTTCTTTCGGTGCCAGTTTGCACGCTACGACTGCTCGAGAACTCGTGAGCACCCTTGATCATATCCACGAGCATCCAGAGGTGCTGGACGCCCTGCTTATCAACGCCGATGCGCTCCGACGTCCCCAGGCGGCCGAGGACATTGCGAACGCCACTATGGACCTTGTTGGGCTTCCGCAAGAGCGCGCTCGCTATCTTTTCAGCTTCTATCTCGGCGACAAGCCCGCCCATGTTCGCTAGGAAGCTCGAAACAAATCGGCGCTCCATGTGGACCGAAAACGAATGGAGCGCCTTGTTTGCATGAGGGTCTATGATGTGGAGCCGTTTCAGGGGGTGCACCTATAAAGTCGCTGCCTGAAACAGCAACAGGCTATGCAACCTTGAGTCACGGCATTACATCGTTCCACTGGAACCAAATCCGCCGTTTCCGCGATCGGTGGCATCCAGCTCATCAACCTCCACCAGCTCAACCGATGGCACTTCCTGAATAACCAACTGGGCGATGCGCTCGCCACGCTCGATCATGATGTCGTGTTCGGGGTCAAGATTGATAGCGATGATCTTAAGCTCGCCGCGATAATGCGCATCGATAAGGCCCGGTGTGTTTACGATGGAGAGACCGCGTTTGATCGCCAATCCCGAGCGCGGTTGGACGAAACCTGCATATCCATCTGGAATCGCGATAGCGAGCCCCGTGGAAACCATGGCGCGTTCGAAGGGTTTGAGCCGGATGCTTTCGTTTGCCCGCAAGTCAAGACCTGCATCGCCTTGATAGGCGTAAGCAGGCGGCTCGACAGATGGATCAAGACGCTTGATTGAGACCTGAATATTGGACATGAAACCTACCTCAACTTATTTAATTCCTGGATAAACTCGTCGACATCTTTGAAATCACGATAGACGGAAGCAAAGCGAATGTACGCGACCTTGTCGATGACCTGAAGGCGCTTCAGAACCATATCACCCAATTCATGAGAGCTTACGGCGGTACGGGTACTTTGCCTCAATTCGCTTTCGATATCATCGATCAGCGCGTTGAGCTGAGGAAGATCGATATCCCGTTTGGAAGTCGCCCGCATCAAGCCGACAAGCAGCTTGTTTCTATCGAAGGGTTGGGTCGAACCGTTGCTTTTAACGACTTCGATTTGATCTTCGCAACGTTCAAAGGTGGTAAACCTATAGCCACACGCTTTGCATTCACGGCGCCGCTTCGTTGCATTCGCGGCTTCCTGCATTCGAGAGTCGATAACTCGAGTATCGTCTGAGCCGCATTTTGGACAACGCACGATGACCTCCTTTCAAAGTCTTAGGTTCTATTAGAGTACCATCGAATCAAAGAAGGAGCTGTTCTGCATCGCTTTATCGCATGGCGGGAACCACGAGCTTCTGACCCGGCATGAGTTGAGCGCTTTCGAGGTCGTTCCAATCCTCGATTGCCTCGACGAGCTGATAGGAGGCGATGCCATCCAAAGCGTGGTCTTGTGCGACATCCCACAGCGTATCTCCGGATGAAACAGTGATTTCCGTTCGAGGAACGTTTTCAATAATAGTAGCAACCTGCTGAGCATGTATGAACGATCGCCCGATCACGCATGCTGCGAAGACGAGAAGCAAGGCAAAGGATACGGTGAGCAAGCGCATGGTATTCGATTGCCTGCCATGAACGGCGATGGCCGTCTTGCGACCTTCAACAATGGAAAAAGCCCGAGGAGCCTCGAAACCGCGATCATCCTCAAGACTCAGTGCAAGGTTGCCACTCACTGCGTTCCATGAACTCATTTGCCTCTCCTCTCTGAATGTGAACGAACCAGTTATATCTCCTCGAGCCGACATCTACTCTGGACGGAGAACGGATGTTCGTATAGTATTATCAACGAACAGTTGTTCTTGTCAAGGAAAAGCGTACAATTGTTCGTATGCTACGGGAGGCGAACATGGCTCGAAAGATAACGAAGCGCCAACAGCAGATCTATGACTTCATCCTGAGCTATCAGCAGGAAAAGGGATATCCGCCCAGCGTTCGGGAGATGGCCTCGGCAGTCGGGCTCTCATCACCATCGACGGTTCACGCTCATCTCAACGCCCTTGAGGAACATGGGCTTATCAAGCGCGACTCCACCAAGCCGCGCGCTCTTGAGCTGTTCAAGCAAGATGGCTCCCCGGCGATCTTGGCCAAGGTTGAAGAGAATCCCTCCCGCGGGACCGTTACGCTTCCCCTTATAGGACGGGTCGCTGCCGGCATTCCCATTCTTGCAGAGCAAAACGTTGAGGATACCTTCACGCTGCCATCTGAGATTGCCACCGAGTCCAGTTCGTTTATCCTGGAAGTACACGGCGACTCAATGATCAACGCCGGTATCTTCAACGGTGATTTCATCGTTGTGCGCGAGCAGCCGAACGCTATGAACGGAGAGATCGTGGTCGCCATGATCGACAATGAAGCAACGGTGAAGACGTTTTATAAAGAGCGCGGTCGCGTTCGCCTTCAGCCTGAAAACGACGCGATGGAACCTATCTATGCAAGCAATCCCACGATTCTCGGCAAAGTCGTCGCCCTTATGAGAAGGCTCTAGGTTGCGCCGCATCTGCTCGACCTTTCATCGCGTTTCATCATATACGCAGCTAGCAAAGGAACATTGACCATGCCCCGTCATTCATCGCAACAGCGCGTCCGCGCTCTTGATTTCGTGAGAGGTCTGACGGTGATCTCCATGGTTGCGTTTCATGCTTCCTACGATGCCGTGTATCTCTATGGTATTCCGCTCGATTTCTTTTCCAACGAGTCAATACAGACGTTTTGGAGAGCGAGCATCAGCTGGACCTTTTTATTCTTAGCTGGATGGATGACGATCCATTCTCGCAGCAATGCTAAAAGAGCGGCGCTATACGGCGCAGCATCCCTAGCGGTCTACCTGGCAACGACTATCGCATCTGTCGATACTCCGATTTCTTTCGGCATACTATATTGCATGGCTGCGAGCACTGTTCTGTTCATCATGGTCCAACCGATGTTCAAAAAATCGCCATGGGTCTTTGCTCTTCTATCGTTTGCGCTCTTCTTGGGGTCGCGGGCTGTTCCGGAAACCCTGTATGAATTCCCGGGGTTTGAATGGCTCGGGTTTCCCTCCCAGGGCTTCAGCTCAGGAGATTATTATCCCATCATCCCCTATTCGTTCTTGTACCTGACGGGTGCTGCAGCGGGAATGGGGTGGAAGTCTTCGAAGGATTCCGAGAGCACGCTCTATCCCGCATGGATGTACACATTCGGATGCAAGCCAATAGACTGGATCGGCCGGCATAGCCTGGCAATCTATCTCGTTCACCAGCCGCTACTCATTCTCCTCTTTACTGTTGCGGCACTTTAAGAACGAGCTGCCACCTGGCTTCTTGTCAGACGCTATGGCTGCTGAAGCGTGACGCATAGGCCGCTGGCACGCGCACGATCATCTGGACTCCATCATCCAGGAATCGTTCTTGCGTGACCGTACCAATAGAATGCGCGAGAGCGATCAATTGCCCTTCTGAATAGGGTATCGAGAGGCTCATCAAGACATCACTAGATGCAGCAGCCGCACTCATCCTATCTAAAAGTCCGCTCAATCCTTCGGCTGTCACCGAGGAGAAGGCGACGTATTCTGGATAACGCAGCTGAAGGCTTCGCTTGTAATCGGATTCGAGTAAGTCAATCTTGTTCAATATAGTTATAGAGGGACGCTCGTCGGCACCAATCTCCTCAAGAACTCGTTCGACTGCTGAGAGTTGTCGCTCCCAGTTGTCGTCGGAAATGTCGATGACCTTAAGAATCAAATCGGCCTCAAGAACTTCTTTCAAAGTCGACTTGAATGATTCGACCAAGCTATGGGGGAGTTTTTGAATGAAACCAACGGTATCCGTTATCGTTATCTCGCGACCGCCGGGAAGCGTGTAGCATCTCGTCGTAGGGTCCAAGGTCGCAAACAACTTATCTGCGGACTCGACATTCGCTCCGGTAAGAATGTTCAGCAAAGAAGATTTACCAGCATTCGTATAGCCAGCCAATGCAACGCGAAACGTATGCGAAGCGGAACGTTCCTTAGATTGGACCGACCGCTGCTTATCGATGACCTTCAATTGCTTTCGCAGAAAGGCGATCTTATTTCGAATCAACCGTCGATCCACTTCGAGTTGGCTTTCTCCCTGTCCAAATCGACTTCCGATGCCGCCACGGGTCTGCTCTTTAGCAAGGTGGGTCCACATGCCACGTAGACGAGGTAGAAGATATTGCAGCTGAGCAAGTTGAACTTGCAGCCGACCTTCACGAGTCCGGGCATGCAAACCGAAAATATCGAGAATCAATGCCGTCCTATCAATGATTTTCACCGGGGAACCGACGGCTTTTTCCAAGTAGCTTTGTTGGGACGGCGAAAGATCGTCATCGAATATGACCACGTCGACATCGAGCCTTGCGACCATACCCTTGAGTTCCTCAACCTTACCGGAGCCGATATAGGATTTGGGAATCGGTCGATCGAGCCGCTGCGTTATTCTACCGACCGTCTCAGCTCCTGCAGTCTCAGCTAGGCGCTCCAGCTCATCAAGAGAGCGGTTGGCGGGCCATGTCGCATCCCTGCGATCAATGCCAAGTAGCAGCGCCCTCTCGGGTACCACCGCGGTCGATATGAAGCGGTCCTTTGCCATCTATGCTCCTATGCGCTCAACAATAAAGCTCGCTGCCTGATCGAGCGAATACGCATCCATGTCGATCCAGATCGTTCGAGGATCACGACGACACCAGGATAGTTGACGTTTAGCGTATCGACGAGAACGCTGCTTGATGAGAGCGACTGCCTGTTCCATCGTTGTAAGGCCTGAAAGCGCGTCGATGATCTCCTTATAACCGATCGCCTGGCGAGACGTGAGCGCATCGGACATGCCGTGCTCGACCAAAGCGGAAACCTCATCGACCAGTCCTTGATCCATCATGGCGTCCACGCGTCGATCTATGCGTTCATAAAGAGCGCCTCGATCCATGGTCAAGGCAAACGTGAGTGACGAATACACCGGCGTCGGCTGGGCGAATCCGCTGCGCTGCTGGGCATAGCTGACGCCCTCGTCCGCCATTTCAAGAGCCCGAATGACACGGCGGACATTGTTCGGATGTATCTGCTCTGCGCTCAGCGGATCGCGTTCAACGAGCAGCTGATAGATGCCGGCGGCTCCCAGCGACTCTGCCATATCGTTATATCGCGTCCTACGGGCATCATTGACTTCCCCTTGGGGAAATCTCATATCCTCGAGGGCGGCTTGAATGTAGAGCCCGGTGCCCCCGCACAGGATTGCCAGCTTCCCCTTTTCGATATAGTTATCGATCAGATCGCGGGCATCTCGTTGATACAAGGCAGCTGAGTACGCCTGATCGGGGTCAACGATGTCAACAAGTTGAAGCGGGACGGCTCGCTCCGCCATCGGAGTTTTAGCGGTACCGATATCCATCCCGCGATAGACCTGCATCGCATCGGCCGATATCACATCGGTTCCAAGGCGGAGCGCGACCTCATCAGCGAGAGCGCTTTTCCCCGAAGCCGTAGGCCCGGTAATCGCTATAACCTGAACCATTATCGAAAATCACTGGCGATGGAACCGGACAAGTACCACGTCCTTGTCGTATCAACAGAGATGTCCACCATATGACCCACGAGGGCTGTAGGGTCAATTCCTGCAGGAACAGGGGCATGCACCGTTTGGTTCCAGGGGCTTTTTCCTTGAAGCACGGAAGCATCCTTCTTCGAGGTACCTTCGATGAGAACGGGCATGGTCTCGCCCTTGAAACCCGCGTTGAAATCGAATGCCGAGTCCTCGATGGACTTCACCAAGCGATTGAAGCGGTCGAGGATAACCTCATGCGGCGTAGGGTCATCAATCTCCGCGGCGGGCGTACCAGCGCGCTTGGAGTAGATGAATGTAAACGCCTGGGCAAAACCGACGCGCTTCGCAAGCGAAAGCGTCTCAAGAAAATCCTCTTCCGTTTCCCCGGGGAATCCAACGATGATATCGGTGGTGAGTGCGATGTGGGGGATCTTGCTCCTGATGTCGTCGACGAGAGCGAGGTAGTCCTCGCGCGTATACCGACGATTCATCTCCTTAAGAATGCGGGAGGAACCGGATTGAACGGCTAAATGAAGATGGGGCATCACGGCAGGAACTTCAGCCATGGCGTCGATGGTTTCAGGCAGCAGGTCCTTCGGATGCGAAGAGGTGAACCGGATGCGCTCGATTCCGGTATCCCCCACTGCACGCAGAAGGTCAGCAAAACGAGGGGCTCCGAATAGATCCCTGCCATATGAGTTCACGTTTTGTCCGAGCAAGGTGACCTCGCGAAAACCAGCGCGGGCAAGTCCGGTCACTTCGTCGACGATCTCTTCAAAGGGCCGGCTCTTCTCACGTCCGCGAACATAGGGAACAATGCAATAGCTGCAGAAATTATTGCAACCAGTCATGATGGGAACCCAGGAATGATAGGTGGTTGCACGATGCCACGGCATGCTCGTAGCGTCTTCGTCCTCGCGCTCGAGGCAGCGAACATGCTTGCCGCCGTCGGCGAACGCGGCGGCAAGCAGATCTCCAACATGAGCGATGGAATGGGTGCCGAAAATCACATCGACGTTGTCGAGATTGGTCAGAAGACCCTCTCCGTCGCGCTGGGCTATGCACCCTCCCACCGCAACGACACGCTTGCCACTGGGTGCGGCTGGAAGGCTTTTACAAGAAGAGCACTGGCCATAGAGGCGCGTATCGGCTGCCTCTCGAACGCAGCACGTCATAAAAACCACGATATCCGCCTCAGCAGGTTCAGCGACCTCAAGGCAGCCGTAAGAGTCGAGCAATCCGCTGACGCGTTCGGAGTCATGAAGATTCATCTGGCAACCGAACGTGCGGATAAAATACGTCTTTCCACGAAGAATAGTGTTGTTCATGTTATGAAACCTGCTGTACATCGAAGGGATTCTGAGGGACATCGGGATATTGCGCGCTCAAATGATGGACGAACACCGAAAGTCTGATAGCGGTTCTGGATTCGCCGTTGATGACGATATCCGAAAAAATGGGAGTGCAGGAAATATCAAATCCTGTAGGAATAAGGAAGCCTCTTGCAATGGCGACCGCTTTGATCGCTTGATTGACGGCACCGGCGCCGACGCACTGAATCGTGACCGGCACCCCATCCTTAACCATGCCGGCAATCGCGCCCGCTACAGATGCAGGTGATGATTTGCTTGATACCTTCAGGAATTCCATCTATGTTTCTCCTGCGATGTGAGTACGTTTAAGCTCTGTTATGACTGTATCAAAAAATGCAGCGTTCGACGATGACGGTCACTCTTCCTTGGCGAGCTCGAATGTAACCGTTATCCTGTCTTTCCCGACTCGAATTTTTGGATCGCCCGTTAGATTGATGTAATACCGCTCGGCAAGGTCATTAAAATCACGTTCGACGGCTCTGGAAAACCGAGAGAGGTCTTCAGAGCCAATTTTGAGCCCGCGCCTATCCCTCGAAAGGTCGATCTCTTTTTTCGGTCGATCTGCGGGGTCAATACGTTCGCGCAGCAACCGCGCCGAGACGCTCCGAATGGGCGAAATGGTGCCGGCAAGAATTCGATGCGCGGTGCGCTCCGATAGCTCGAGGCCGAGACTGCGAGCGATGCGAATGAAATCAGGGGCATCCGCCGCGTAGCCGAGGCGGGATACAACCGGAAGCTCCGCCTCGCTTTCAAGAAACAAAAGACGGGAGGCGTCCAGCTCATGAACGGCATGGGCGTAGAGCGTCGCCGCGATCTCGGTTGGCGTTCCAAGATAGACATCGCACCCATGAAGCTCTTCTAAGGAGAACTCGCAGGCAGTACGAATAATATTATGGGGACCGCGGACGCACACATACCGACCGGAATCATCTTTCGATGACTGGGGCCACGTCGACTGATCTGCACGCTCTTTCAACCGAGCGGTATCGACCACAACTCGAAATACAGACCCAAGAGCCACATCGGATTCAACGACTTCTGCAGACCGAGTGTTTTGCTTGATCGAAAACAACGCCATTCCGCGCCCGTGAACGCCCCATCGGTCCATTTTCATGGTTTCTAGCTTCGAGGTGACACGTGCATCGAAGATGCGTTCCTGCATGTCATGGGGTACGCCGGAACCATCATCGAGAAAGAGGAGGGTACGAACGCCCTCCTCTTTCTGGGTTGCGATATAGATGACATGAGCACCCGCATCACGAGCGTTTCGGAGCATCTCGATAACGATATCCTCGGTATGCTGGATATCGTGCTTTGCCTGCCGCCTCTCAGCCTCAGAAACGCGTAGACGAACGTATCCGTCTCCAAGGTTCTCTTCAACGCGAAGGTTGCCCTCACCCGACATCGAGGCGATGAACGAAATAAGCTCGTTAGCGTCACTCATTGCTATTTGGCGATTCCAACGGCACGGCTTTCACGGATAACGACGACCCGCACCTGACCGGGATACTCCATCTCGTCCTCGATCTGCTGGGCGATGTCGTGTGCGAGCACGGTCGATTCGGCATCAGAAATCTTGTCAGGCTGGACCATGACATGGACCTCGCGACCGGCCTGCATGGCGTACGTGCGCTCGACGCCTTCATGCGAATTCGCGATCTCCTCGAGCTTCTCGAGACGCTTGATGTAGTTTTCAGCGGATTCACGACGAGCTCCGGGACGGGATGCCGAAATAGCGTCTGCAGCCTGAACAAGCACAGCGAGAACGGTATTCGGATCGACATCGCCGTGATGGGCCTCGATAGCATGGACGATGACGGGTTTTTCACCATAGCGGCGAGCGAGGTCGGCGCCGATGACGGCGTGAGGGCCCTCTACTTCGTGGTCGATGGCCTTGCCAAGGTCGTGAAGAAGACCGGCACGTTTCGCAACGCGCGGATCGACGCCGAGTTCAGATGCCATGATGCCGCAGAGTTCGGCGACCTCAATCGAGTGGCGCAAAACGTTCTGACCGAACGACGTGCGGTAGCGAAGCGAGCCAAGGGTCTTAACGAGTTCAGGGTGCAGGTCGTGAATGCCCGTATCGAAGGTGGCCTGCTCGCCGGCCTCGCGTACGCGCTCCTGAACAAGATCGGAAGCCTTGTGATACATCTCCTCGATGCGAGCCGGATGGATGCGACCGTCTGCAATGAGGTTTTCGAGCGCCACGCGAGCGGTCTCACGGCGCACCGGATCGAAACTGGAGAGGACGACGGTCTCGGGAGTATCGTCGATCACGAGATTGACGCCAGAGACCTGCTCAAACGTACGAATGTTACGGCCTTCGCGACCGATGATACGACCCTTGAGGTCATCGGAGGGAATATGCACCGAGGTGACCGTAACCTCCGCAGTGTGATCGGCGGCGCAGCGCTGGATAGCGAGGGAGATGATTTCCTGAGCGGTCTTATGGCATTCCGCCTTCACGCGCTGCTCGGATTCACGGATAATCGCAGCCGACTCATGGGTCACTTCAGATCGAACCTTGTCGAGGAGCTCGCGATGCGCATCATCGCGCGTGAGCTCAGCGATGCGCTCAAGCTCGCCGGTCTGCTTATCGTAGAGCTCGTTGAGCTCACGGCTTTTCTTTTCGATCTGTCCCTGCTGGCTTGAAAGCTGGTGCTCTCGCTTATCAAGCGCCTCGTTTCGGCGATCAAGGGATTCTTCGCGCTGCATTACGCGATTCTCAAGAACGCGCAGCTCTTTCTTGCGCTGCTTCTCCTCAGCCTCAGCGACCTGCTTGCTCTGAATAATCTCTTCCTTGGCCTCAAGAAGCGCTTCTTTCTTAAGGGTCTCCGCTGCACGACGCGCTTCGCCGATAACGTTCTCCGCTTCCGCGTGTGCAGACTGAATCTTCTCTTCAGCCTCGCGGATGCTTCCCGTCTTGGCGTTGCGCATGGCTACGACGGCGCCACCAGCGCCCGCGATAAGGCATAGTATGCCAACGACAATCTCCATGCTTAAGCTCCTTTAATGGAATAAGTGCACAAAACCGCATCGACGTAGCGCGTCGATGCGGGACATTTGGCATGCATACAGGCCATCTCAAATAATGAATATGAAAAATATATCAATCTCATCAGGGGATGAGCGCATATCACATAACAAATGACTGATTAATCGTACTTTGTGATAGGGATTCTGTCAATCAAGCTTACGACGAACGGTTATTGAACTATGCATAATGCGCTGATGCATCCCCAGTGAACATGCATACTCAAAGATTGGATGTGCTTATCGAGACCTGTGGTTTACGCTTCCGATTCGGAATCCAAGTATGACCGGACAGCACGAGACGACGTTGAGTAGTCAAAGCCGCGGCCCATGAGAAACCGGGTAAGTTTTTCAAAAGCTCGCGCCTCGGGAACGCTTTTTCGACGCAATGCCTCGATAGCTCGTTCGTAATCTTCGCTCGAATCAAAGTAATCATCTGGATAACCAGGAATATCGGATAAGACAATTCCCTTGCGCTTTAATTCGAACTCGATTTTCTTCCGCCCCCACCCACGTCGCTTTCGCTCGACGATGAAGCTTGATGCAAAACGTCGATCATCAAGATACCTTCGTTCTCGACCAAGCTCCATCGCGCGAGCTATCGCCTCATCACGAAAGCCCATCGACCGTAGCCTGCTCTCAAGCTCCATGGAGGAGTGATCGCGCCGAGCCTGCAGTTCAGCAAGCGAGGCAAGGCAAGCGGTGCTCTCGATGCCCAAAATACGCTCAAGAGCTTCATCCATGCCAAGCGGAAACGGGAGGCCTTTCGAGCTCAATACCTTAGCAGCCCGAGGCGCGAGCAAAAGCTCGAAAGCCTCCCCGTCGTCCAAGCTCAGATTAACCCGAGTTGCCGATCGAGCGCACCCGGCCCTTCCAGCATGGATATCGAGACGATTGAGCGTTTCGATATCCATGCCTATGACAAACCGCATCGTCCGACTACTTGTCGGCCAGCAGCGAATCGTTAGAAACTGATCCGCTCATATCAAAGGCTACGACTTCTCCCGTCTCCTCGTCATCAAAATCCAATCCACATGCGACGCGAACCTTATGCTCGATCTCCTCACGAAGGTCCGGATGCACCCGCAGGCACTCCTTAGCTGCCTCGCGACCCTGTCCCAAGCGCTCTACCTCATCGCCGCAAGGATATGTGTACCAGGCACCAGCCTTGCGAACGATGCCGTAATCGACGCCCATGTCGATAATCGAGCCCTCCTTTGAAATGCCCGTTCCGTACATGATGTCGAATTCAGCCGTTTTAAATGGAGCGGCGACTTTATTCTTAACCACTTTGCAGCGAACCCTGTTGCCAACGATTTCATCCTTGACCTTGATGCTGTCTATTCGACGAATATCGATGCGAACGCTGGAGAAGAATTTAAGGGCGCGGCCACCGGTTGTCGTTTCGGGATTACCGAACATCACACCGATCTTCTCGCGAAGCTGGTTGATAAAGATGCAGGTGGTTTTGGACTTCGCGAGCGATCCTGCGAGCTTTCGAAGGGCCTGGCTCATGAGGCGAGCCTGAAGACCGACTGAAGATTCACCGATCTCGCCCTCGATCTCTGCACGAGGAACCAAAGCGGCGACGGAGTCGATAACGATGACGTCGATGGCTCCGGAGCGAACGAGCATATCGCAGATCTCCAAAGCCTGCTCCCCCGTATCGGGCTGAGAAATCAGGACTTCATCGATGTCGACGCCGATACGGGCGGCATAGGTGGGGTCGAGCGCGTGCTCTGCGTCGATAAAGGCGACCACACCGCCCAGTGCTTGGGCCTCGGCAAGGATTTCAAGGGAGAGCGTTGTCTTGCCGGAGGATTCCGGTCCGTAAATCTCAACGATACGGCCTCGCGGAACGCCGCCGATGCCCAAAGCCGCATCCAATGCGAGGGCTCCAGTGGGAATCGCTTCGACTTCGAGCTCGGGGCCGCCATCGCCAAACTTCATGATGGCGCCCTTGCCAAACTTCTTTTCAATCTCGGCAGTCGTGAGATCGATCATCTTATCGCGTTCTTCACCGGTGGTGCGCTCATGAATAGTCCGTGCGGGACCAGAATTTTTTGCCATAGGTCATCCTCCTATACGTTTGCGAACTCGATGGTACTACGAACAGCTGTTCGTTGCAAGTACCACCACTGGAGTATAGATTCGAAAAACGCCCCGTTGCCTGCAAGATGCTAACAACGAGGCGATTGAAATCGCGATCATTCTTACAGTCCAAGCTCAGGAAGCATGCGGGGCGAATCCAAACTGACAGCAGGAGCGACCATCAGCATCAAAATTACAAAATCGCACCGATAAGAAGCGTGACCGCCTCCAGGGAAGCAGAGCATCGAACCTCATTGCGATCACCCGTAAACACATATCGAGCGGCTTCGACGCCAAGGGCTGAAGCAAGCCCTATGTACACGGTGCCGGCGGGGTCATCGGCGGTTCCGCCGCCGGGTCCGGCGTAACCCGTAAGGCTCACTGCGAAATCCGCACCGAATAGCTCTCGCGCACCCGACGCCATCTCGCGGGCGGTTTCAAGCGAGACGGCGGTGCACGTATCTAGAGTTCGTCTGGAAACACCGAGGACGCGATGTTTAATCTCGTCGCAATAGGTGACCGCTCCTCCGCGCAACACAGCGGAGGCCCCGGGCACCGCCGCAATGGAGGACGACGTCAATCCTGCGGTCAACGATTCGGCAGTCGCAATCGTTAGATTCCTGTTGGCGTATAGGGCAACCAATTCGGCACAGAGCCGTTCGAGTTCGCATTCACCCATCGGTTACACCCTGAAAACGATATGGCGAGCGTTCCATAAATACTGAAGACCGGAAATTACCGTGAGAACGACGGCAGCGATCATGAGCGCCCATGAAATGGTTCCAACGAGCTCGACGACGCCCGTCGCTCCCCCGCCGATGCTCAACGCGATGAAAAGGAGATAGCCGCACAGGGACAGCATGGTAACGGCTGTTTTTGCCTTGCCAAGCTTATCGGCGGCGATGACCTCTCCATTCGCGCTCGCGACCATGCGCAGCGCGCTCACGAGAAACTCGCGAAACATGATGATGAAGACAGCCCAGACACCGACGAACTGATGCTCCAAAAGGATGAGAAGCGCTGCAAAAACCAGTAACTTATCAGCGATCGGATCGAGGAACTTACCGAAATCGGTTACCTCTCCCCGCTTGCGCGCAAGATCTCCATCGACCTTATCGGTAAGGCTGAGCAAAAGATAGATCGCAAAGGCGAGCCAAGCCAAGCCAGCAGAAGTTTGCGCGAAGGCCATCTCGCTGAAAACCATGAACAAGGGTATGAAGGCGATTCGAACACAGGTGACCACGTTGGCGGGCGTCCATATGCTCGTAATCTCCTGTCCCTTCTTATTTACTGCCATCGTGTACTACTCCTCAACAACGTGACCGACAAGCTCATAGCAGAAGCTATCCGTGAACTCGACCGTGAGGATATCGCCGACCCGTGCCTCATCGACATCGAGGTGGACCGCGCCGTCGCTATCGGGAGCCTGGAACCATGCATGGCCGATGAGCTCGAGTCCGTCATCGGTCTCCTCGATGCCGTCGACGATCACCTCTGCAACCTCGCCGACGTGAGATGCGGTGGCGGCGAATCCAAGCGATTCGGCGAGATCCATGGCCGCCTGCGTGCGAGCAAGCTTGATATCGTCATCGATCTGGCCCGGCATCACAGCGGCGCGCGTACCCTCTTCAGGGGAATACGAGAACACGCTCGTGTAGTCGAAACCGTTGCGGTCCATGAAGGCGAGCATCGCCTGGGCCTCCTCATCGGTCTCACCAGGGAACCCGACCAGGCTCGTCGTGCGAATGACCATCTGCGGGATCTCCTCCCGAAGACGGTTGAAGAGCTCGTCGAGCTCAGACTCCGACCCGCTGCGGTTCATCGCCTTGAGAACGCGCGCGGAACAATGCTGTACGGGGATGTCGATATAGGGAAGCACCTCGGGCGTGTCGCGAATGACGGAGATGAGCTCATCGCTCATTCCCTCGGGCTGAAGATACAGCACGCGAATCCACACCTTTTCCGGACGCAAGGCCGAAGCCAGCGCCTCGAGGAGCTGCGCGAGATTGGAAGGACCATCGGTTTGCGCCGAGAAGTCGGAACCCCAGATACCGGTGTCCTGACCGATCAGCACGATCTCGCGAACTCCACCGGCGACGAGCTCGCGAGCCTCGGCGATGATGCGGTCTGCGGGGCGGGAATGATACCGGCCGCGAATATACGGGATGGCGCAGAAGCTGCAGAATCGGTTGCATCCGTCTGATATCTTCACGTAAGCGACGGCGCCCTCGACGGTGCGCTTCACATCGGGAAGGAAAGCCGGCGCGAGACGGGTTATGCCGAGCACCCGGTCGCAGACGGAAACGATCCCGTCCTCCTCGTCCGTTCTTACGAAAGCCGCGACCTCCGGGAGCTCGCCGGGGAGATCGTCGCCATAGCGCGACGGAACGCATCCGCACATGACGATCGGCACGTCACGCACGCCGTCGTGCACCTCGTTCGCCAAGGAGAGCGTCGTCTCGATGCTCTCTGACGTCGCAGAAGCCAGAAAAGAGCAGGTATTGATGATGACGAGATCGGCGTCATCAACGCCATCCGCCTCATCATACGAGGCCGCCGTAAGCAGCGACCTCATGCGGTCGGTATCGACCTCGTTCTTGGCACAACCAAGCGTTACATACAAAATAGAGCCAAAGGCCATGGGAATCCCTTATCGATAGTTGGTGAATTGCAGGGGCTGTCCGTAGTCTTGATCGCGCAGAAATGCGATGACTTCCTGAAGGGCGTCTTTCGAGGCCGAGGACACGCGGAGCTTGTCAGACTCGATGGTCACTTTGACCTTCAGCTTCCTGTCCTTGACATCCTTGTTGATCTTCTTAGCCGTGGCTTGATCGATACCCTCGACGATGTGACCGAGGACGCGAACGGTCCCGCCCGAGGCCGACTGGGGCGCGTCCCACGATACCGATTTGATATCGACGCCGCGCTTGATGAGCTTGCTGTTGAGGACATCCGTTATCTGGCGAGCTACAAAATCGGCGGGAGCGTGAATCGTGAAGAGCTTATCGGCCTTCGAAAGCTCGATCGTGGCCCCGGAATCCTTGAGATCGTAGCGCTGGGACAGCTCGCGCGCGGTCTGCTGAAAAGCATTGTCGACCTCCTGCATGTCAACCTGCGAGACGACGTCAAAACTGGAATCTTTTGCCATGGTACTTCCTTTCTCGTACAAGATCAGCACTAAGCGGCAGCAGAGGTTGAATCAAGGCTGGCATCACCATCGGAGCCGGAAGCCGTCTGGGTGTCAGTCTGCTGGCCTGACGTAGCATCTGAATCCGAATCCGCAACGACTTTGGGAGCGGTTATCGAGACGCGTCCCACGCCGGAGCTCTTGCTGTCGTAGCGAACCTTCTCACCGTTCTTCTTGATCACGACGTCAGCGGGATTATCGACGGTGATCTCGATCGATTGCGTCACCGTATACTCCTGCTCGAAGGGACCGACGGGCGTATCGGAATAGACGTACTGCCCATCGAGCTTGACCTCGATCCAAGACGTCTTTCCCTTAGCGATGCTGATGGTCACCTTCGTTTCCTGCTGAACCGTCTGCTGGCTGCCGGACGCGTCCGTATCTGAGCTCGCCGACGCATCAGTGGACGACGAGTCACTCGCATCGACCACGTCCGCATCATCTTCTCCCTCCACGGATGAGTCAGAAGAGCCGGCGCTATCGGATTGGACCTGAACCGTAGGCTCATTCGATGCCGAGGAGTCGGGGCCACAGGACTTCAACAGCAGGGCCGCTACCAGAACGACCAAGAGCAACGCAACGGCAAGAAGCATCAAGAGCATTCTATTATCGAAGGCGGGTCCTCCCGATGCACCCCCGCCCGAACCACGCCGGCCCCGGTTGACGTTATAGCCTTGCCGTCCGCCACCAGCACGGCGCCGTTGGTCCCCCGGAAGCGGCATTGGCCGCGAAGCGTTCTGGGATCGGGAGAAACCACCTGCTGGGTAACCCGCAGGACGGCCCCGGTAGGGAGCCTGCATCGCCCCCCGCTCCCTATAGCCCTGAGCACGAGCTCGCTGAGGATCAGATCCCCGTCCAGAGCCATCCGCGGGCGGAAGAGTGCGCTGCTGGCCATAGCGAAGGCGATGCGGCCCCCGTTCGGGCCTCATCGCGGAAACGGGAGCGGGCTCGTGTAGCGAATGGGATTCCGAAACATAGCCAGCTTGGGGTGGACGCTGACCATAGCGGGAATTGGGAACGCCGTTGACGATCATGAATCGACCGGCGGCGTTATCGCTATGGGGGCTCGCCTCGGCGACGCTGTCCTGAAAGCGCCCCGCGCCGGTATTGTTGACCCGTTCATAGGTGGCGAGCTCATCGAAGTATGCATCGACGACTTCTCGCGGATTCAACCCGAGGTACCGTGCGTAGCTCGCGATCATCCCCTGCGCATAGCCGCGAGGCGGCATGGCGGCAAGGTTGCCCAACTCGAAATACTCGATGATCTGGGGGCGGAGCTTGATTACGTTGGCCACCTGCTGGATCGATAGACCGAGTTCACGGCGACGATTCAGCAGCATTTCTCCGAAACGAGAGGACATTACAACCCTCCAAACCCATCTTCCTCGGCCATCCTGGCCTCAAGGGACTCGAGCTCCGCAAGACCCTCGGCGTCCAAGAGCACCTCGCGAGGCTTCGAACCGTCGGGCGGGCCGACGATTCCCTTCTCTTCGAGCATATCCATGATACGCCCGGCACGGGCATATCCGACTTTGAGTCGTCGCTGCAAGCCGGACGTCGACCCCAGCTGGGAATCGACGACAATACGCGCGGCATCCCATAGCAGGGGATCATCTTCCTGAACGTCGCCGGGCATGGTCATGCCGCCTCCGCCGCCACCGACGGGAGCGGGGGCAACGGCTGACAGGATCTCCTCATGGTATTCAGCAGCGCTCTGCTCCTTCACGAAGCCGACGACGTCGACGATCTCCTCATCAGAAACATAGCACCCCTGGATGCGCTTCGGCTTGCCCCAGTCGACACGGCTGAAGAGCATATCGCCTTGGCCGAGCAGCTTTTCCGCGCCCGTCTGATCCAGGATGACGCGGGAATCGATACCCGTCGCAACGGTAAGGCCGATACGGTTGGTGATATTCGCCTTGATAAGACCGGTGACGACGTTGGAGCTCGGGCGCTGGGTGGCGACGATCATGTGTATACCGGCCGCTCGACCGAGCTGGGCGATGCGGACGATCGAAGCTTCGACGTCCTTGCCGGCCACCATCATGAGGTCGGAGAGCTCGTCGATGACGATCACGAGATACGGCATCTTCGAGGGCGGGTTGTCATAGTGATCGAACTCCCCCGCCTGCTGCTTCTCATTGAAGGTCGCGATCTTTCGAACGCCGATGCGCTCGAAGATCTTGAGCCGTCGTTCCATTTCCGAAACAGCCCACTGCAAGGCGCTCGCAGCCTGTTTCGGCTCGGTCACGACGGGAACGTAGAGATGCGGAAGCCCATCGTAGGGTGCGAACTCGACTCGTTTGGGATCGATCATGATCAAGCGGACATCTTCTGGGAAGGTGCGCATAAGAAGGGACATGAGGATCGAACTGATAACGACCGACTTACCCGAGCCCGTTGTGCCCGCGATGAGCAGGTGCGGCATCTTGGCAAGGTCTGCGACCATAGGGGTGCCCTCGGCATCACGACCCAGGGCGAACTCAAGCGGACCGCCTTTGACATACGGCAAGATGTCACCAAAGGATACGTTTTCGCGGCTGCGATTTGGAATCTCGATACCAACCAGCGAAGTGCCCGGGATGGGAGCGAAGATGCGCACGGAATCCGTTGCGAGCGACAACGCGATATCGTCTTCGAGATTTGAGATACGGCTCACGCGCTCGCCTTCGCCGGGCTGCACCTTGAACGTGGTGACCGTAGGACCGGAGATCCAGCCGACGACGCGAGAATGGAGACCGAATTCTGCAAGGGTCGACTGCAGGGCGGCAGCGGTTTGCTCGAGCTCTTTGCTCGAGTAGGGGCTTCCCGATTTCTTTGCATTCCTATGGAGCATCGAAACCGGGGGCAGCTTGCGCTCCCCCTCTTCCGCGTCCAGAGTTTCAGGGTCTCCCCCGTTTTCCTTGTGGGAATGATCGCCGTCTCCCTTGCGGGCACGATCGGGCTGCAGGAAGGCCGGGATGGCGGCGTGCTGCAAAGTGGTGGGCGCATCCAAATCGGGGGTATCGTCGACGATGGAATCCGATACAGTTTCAACCGATTCTGCGGGAGCATCGGCAGCGCCATCCTGATCGCGGCGCATCTTCTTTTTAACTCGGCCGATCTTGTCCTTGACGGGCAGGAGCCGCGTCCGGGCCTGATCCTCGCCTATTTGGTCACTCAGGTCGACGAAGGGGCTGGACTCTTCAACCTCATCACCATCGTCTTCAACGCGAGGAAGAACCGTGGTCGAACGGGAGCCTAGGAACGTGGTCTCGGCCTGGCCCTCGGGATCGAAAAGACGAGACTGAACTGACCCGCGCCCCTGCCGGGAAGCGCCGTCGTCAGCAAGAAGGGACTCTTCGTCCTGCAGAGAGCCTCCCCAGGGATTATCGTTCACATCGACCCGGCGCTTCCGCGCGATCTCCTCAGCTTTCTGAGCCGCACCGCGCAGGAACGAACTCACCGAGAAACCGATGACGACCATGCCGAGCAGAACGACGCCGAACGAAACGACGAGCGCGATGGTCTTTCCCAACGCACCCTGCAGCGCGGAGGCGATGGTGGCGCCCAGATAGCCGCCGGCGGACGAGAGGTTAAGCGGCTCGAACATCACCGAACTCGACTCCTGCGAGCCCGGAATGAGCAGAGACAGGATAGTGCAGACGGCCACGAAGATCACAGCGAGGCCGCTCCAGGTGCGAAATGAGACGAATACGCGATCGCGCAGAAAGACCAAAGCGGAAATAGCAAGCAAAGCGAGGGGAAGAACATAGGCCCCCAGGCCAAACCCGAGATGAAAGAAATTGGAAACAGCAGCGGTCACCGGAGCGGAGGTAGGCGCGATGACGGCGATGAAGGAAGCGACGGCGATGACGGCGAGGACGACGCCTATCGCATCCCTGTTCACGCTATCGTCAAGCATGGGCTCGAGCTCTTGATACTCCTCCGTCTGATCGGCGTTCGCGCGCAACGGCGCCGGGGCACCGGCAGCCTTACCTGCCTTCTTGCCCCGGGCGACAACCGTATTCGTATTCTTTTTGGCCGAGTTTCCGCTTCGAGCCACGCTATACCTCCATGACGACCGGGATGATCATCGGACGGGTGTGGGTGCGATTCCAGATAAAGTTGGAAAGCGAGTCGCGAACGGCCTTGCGCAACGCATCCGTTCCACTGCTCGTAAAGTTGAAGGAGCCCTTGTCGATCATCTTGAGGATGGAGTCGCTGGCATCCGACGAGAACTCGTCATCGATCGTGAAGGAGACGCCGCGACCGGAAAGCTCGATCGCCTCGATCTTCTTGCGCTTCGTCGACATGGTGGCGACGACGGTGACCATGCCGTCATTGGCCAGCTTCTGGCGATCTCGCAGCACGATCGGGTCGGTGTCACCGATACGGAGGCCGTCGACGTACACGACGCCGCTTTCAACGGAGCGGCCGCGCTTCACCTTACCGTCGCGCATCTCGAGGGAATCTCCGTTGTCCATAATGAAGATGCGATCGCGAGGAACGCCCATCTTCTCTCCGAGCTTGGCGTGGGCGCGAAGATGGACCGCCTCGCCATGGACGGGCATGAAATACGTGGGGCGCGCCATGGCGAGCATGAGTTTAAGCTCTTCTTGGCTGCCATGACCGGAAACGTGGACGAGGCAGCGATGCTTATCGTATACGTCGCAGCCGAGCTTGGCCAGGCTGTTGACGACCTGCTGGACCGCCTTTTCATTGCCAGGAACGGGAGTTGCCGAGATGATGACGGTATCGCCGTCATGGATGGACAACGTCTTGTGCTCACCGTTCGCCATGCGGGAAAGCGCCGAAAGGGGTTCGCCCTGGGATCCGGTGCACATCACGACGACCTTGTTCTCGGGAATCCCGTTGAGCTCGTATGCATCGACGATATCCTTCTCGTCGATCTTGAGATAGCCGAGCTCGCGGGCGACGCGCGTGTTGGTGAGCATCGAGCGACCGGTGACGACGATCTTCCTGCCGCACGCCTTGGCAGCATCGCAAATCTGCTGGAGTCGATGGATGTGACTCGAGAACGACGCGACGAACACGCGCCCCTCGGCGTTCTTGATGGCCTCGTACAGTTGCGGGCCGACTTCGGCCTCAGACTTGGTGAAGCCCGGGACCACCGCATTCGTTGAATCGGAGAGCAGCAGGTCAACGCCCATCTTGCCGAATTTGGTGATAGCCGCGTAGTCGGGCGTCACACCGTCGATGGGGGTCTGGTCGAGCTTGAAGTCGCCTGTATGCATAACCGTGCCCTGAGGCGTCTTGACGAAGATACCGAGCGCGCCCGGGATGGAGTGCGTCATCGAGAAGAAGCTCACGTTGATGCAGCCGAGCGTAACGGTGCTGCCGCTTTTAACCTCGCGGAATTTAGGAGCGCGGATGCGGAACTCCGAAAGCTTCCCCTCGATAAAGCCGAGCGTGAGCTTCGAGGAGAAGATCGGCACCTTGTTGTTGAGGTCCTGCAGCAGATATGGCAGGGAGCCGGTATGGTCCTCGTGGCCATGGGTGATGATGATGCCGCGGAGCTTGTCCTCGTTCTCGAGGACATAGGTGTAATCGGGAAGAACCAGGTCGATGCCCGGCTGTGAATCATCGGGGAACATGAGTCCGGCGTCGACAAGGACCATATCGGGACCGCACTCGATAACGGTCATATTCTTGCCGATACCATCAAGACCGCCGAGGGGGATAACCTTCAGCGGCGCAGCATTCTTTTTAGTTGTAGCCATATGGATAGTCTATCCTTTCGATAAAGAGGAACGATATATTCACGGCGGCAGCGCGCCGTTCACATACGAAAATGAACGCAAGTTTTATAACTGTACCAAGAATTCGGTCGCTTCATACATGACGAGACCTCCTGCAGTAAAAGAACATCCCATCAAAGCAGCGAGCGAGAGGACCGATCGCATGATCGGTCCTCTGATTGGGATCTGCTGTGCGGCTGGACTCTAAGAAAGAAGGCCCCGCGCCCGAGCGCAGAGCCTTCCGAACAGGATCGATCAAGCGATGGGAGCCGTTATCCCTCGTGGTGGCGGCGAGGTGCCCGACCGCCGTTATCACCGGGGGTGCGACGGGGACGGTCGCCACGCTCGCGACGCTCGCGATTCGGGCGCTCGAAACCGCGGGCGCCGTTGTCACGAGAACCGCGACGCGGACGATCGCTGCGCTCGCGACGCTCGCCGGCATCATCGCCGCTTCCCGCAGGAGCCTCGGGCTTGTCGATACGATCAAGGGAGATCTTACCGCGCTCATCGACCTCGAGGACGCGAACTTTGACCTCGTCGCCAACGTTGAGGACGTCCTCGACCTTGTCGACGCGACCCTGGGCGACGCGAGAGATGTGCAGCAGGCCGTCCTTGCCCGGAAGCAGCGAAACAAAGGCGCCGAAGGGCTGGATGGACACGACGCGACCGGTGTACTCCTCACCCGGCTCGGGAACCTTGATGATGAGCTGGATGCGCTCGACGGCCTGCTCGACGGAGTCGCCGGTGCCGCCGACGTAGACGGTGCCGTCCTCCTGGATATCGACGGAAGCGCCGGTCTCGTCCTGGATGCCGCGGATAACCTTGCCGCCGGTACCGATGACCTCGCGAATCTTATCCACGGGCACGGTGATGGAGACGATGCGGGGAGCAGAGGGGCGAGTCTCCTGACGAGACTCGGGGATGACCTCGAGCATCTTGTCGAGGATGAACGCGCGACCGCTCTTGGCCTGCTCCAGCGCGGTGCGCAGGATATCGAAAGTAAGGCCGGTGGCCTTGTTGTCCATCTGCAGCGCGGTGATGCCGCGCTCGGTGCCGGTGACCTTGAAGTCCATGTCACCGAGGAAGTCCTCGAGGCCCTGGATATCGGAAAGAACGACGGTCTTGCCGTTCTCCTGGATCAGGCCCATGGCGATGCCGGAGACAGGGCGCTTGATAGGCACGCCGCCGTCCATGAGGGCGAGCGTGGAACCGCAGGTCGAAGCCATGGAAGAGGAGCCGTTGGATTCCATGACCTCGGAGACGACGCGGATGGCATAGGGGAACTCGTTCTCATCAGGCAGAACAGGCAGGATGGCGCGCTCGGCAAGGTTGCCGTGACCGATCTCGCGACGCTTCGGGGAGCCCATGCGACCGCACTCGCCGGTGCAGAACGGCGGGAAGTTATAGTGGTGCATATAGCGCTTGCCCTCTACGGGCTCGATGGTATCCAGGCGCTGGCCCTCGTTCAGCATACCGAGCGAAAGAACGGAAAGAACCTGGGTCTGACCGCGCTGGAACAGGCCGGAGCCATGGACCAGGGGCAGGTAGTTGTCCTTGACCATGATGGGACGGATCTCGTCGGCGGCGCGGCCGTCGACGCGCTCGCCGGTCTCGACGACCATGTCGCGCATGGCCTTCTTCTCGAGCTTCTTGAGGTTGACGGGAATCTCGCGCTCCCAAAGCAGCTGCTCGTCCTCGGAGAACTCGGCCTTGATGGCCTCCTTCAACGCGTCAACCTTACCCATGCGGGAGAGCTTGTCGGCGTCGCGAAGCGCGGCCGACATCTCGTCGTAGTGCGCGAAGATGCGATCATGAACCTCCTCGACGGGCTCATCGAGCGGATACTCGCGCTTGACGATCTCGCCGTTGACGCGCTCCCACTCCTCGACGAACTCGAGCTGGGCATCGCAGAAGGCGCCGATGGCCTCCTGGCCGAACATCATGGCCTCGAGCATATCCTCTTCGGAGATCTCGTCGGCACCGGCTTCGACCATCGAGATGAAGTCGCGGGTACCAGCGAGCTCGAGGTCGAGATCGGAGTTCTCGCGCTCCTCGTACGTGGGATTCACGATGAACTCGTGAGTCTCCTTGTCGCGACCGATGCGGACGCAGGCGAGCGGCCCTTCGAACGGCACGCCGCCGATGGTCATAGCGAGCGAAGCGCCCATGACGCAGATGACGTCGACGGGATTGGTTTGATCGGCGACCAGCGGAGTCGCCACGACCTGGACCTCGTTACGGAAGCCGTCGGGGAAACTCGGGCGGATGGGTCGGTCGATCATGCGAGCGGTCAGCGTGGCCTTTTCGGAAGGACGTCCTTCGCGCTTGAGGTAACCGCCGGGGATGCGGCCGGCTGCATACATCTTCTCGTTGAAGTCGACGGTGAGCGGGAAGAAGTCGTAATTCTTACGCTCCTTGGAGACGACAACCGTGTTGAGGACGGTCGAATCGCCCTGCTTAACCAGCGCGGCGCCGGTCGCTTGGCGTGCGAGCTCGCCGCACTCGAAGACGTAGGTCTTGCCGTAGAGTTCGAAGGTTTTTGATACGAGAGTCATTGTTCCTCTTTCATCTCCGTACGCCACATTGCGCACGGGCAGCTTCGTGTCCGGGTAACCGGACGATTCCGGGGTCGCCTTTGCGAACCCTCGCAACGGGTATGTGGGCCCGTTACACAAGAAGGAGCGCCGAAGCGCTCCCCCATGTCCATGATAAGAACCGCGTTACTGGATGTTGTCGCGGATCCCGAGCTTCTTGATGAGCTCACGGTACTCGTTGATGTCGTTCTTCTTGATGTAAGAGAGCAGACGACGACGCTTACCGACGAGCATCAGCAGACCGCGACGAGTGTGGAAGTCCTTCTGATGGGACTTCATGTGCTCGGTGAGCTCGCGGATGCGCTCGGTGAGGATGGCAACCTGAACCTTGGAGTTGCCGGTGTCCTGAGGATTGTTGCCAAACTCGGCGGTGAGCTCGGCCTTGCGCTCCTTAGAAACAGTCATGGTACACCTTTCTTCTCTGGTATCGAGGTAGTCGATACCGCAATACGCCTCAATCTGGGAAGTCGCCGGTGCAGCGAGCATCCAAGAACGAGGTAGGACAACCCGATATGGTAGCACAGCCCATCCGACCTCGCAGCAAACACACAACAAGCGCAGGTATCATCGCCCCAGCAGAAACTCAAGGGAGCGAAGGCGCGCATCGAGATGCGTCGCAGCCCACGCATGGCAGAGGGAAAGCAGCAACGAGGACTGGGAGAGCGAGGCCTCGTGAGCAGCCAGCTCGTCGAACCGAAGCGATATCAGGGCGCGCAGCCATTGAATGGTCGCGTCGTCGACCGGCTCGGCACCGGAGACGGAGGAAGCGCAGGATGCGCAAAGAAGCCCGCCCGCCTGAGCCGAAAAGTACGATAACGCGGGGTCCCCGCAGGAGACGCACGAAGAATAATCCGGTCGGTATCCGATATGCGCGAGGACCTTGAAGGAGTATGCAGCGACCACGATGTCGCGATGAGCTTGATCGCCGAGCGCGCCGAGGACCTCGAACGCACGCGAGGTGATATCGAAGATGAAGGGATCCGCCACATCTTCGAAGCAGCAATGCTTCGCCACTTCGGCGATAGCCGAACCCGCCATCAGCGATTCATATCCGGGGTGCACCCCGACCGGAGCGGACAAGAGCTCCGCCTGGGACACGAGATCCAAGCTTCGGCCCCGTGACAGGAGAAGATCGACCGTATTGAGGAGCTCGCACCTCCCGGCGAGTCTGGAACCGGGCTTGCGGGCGCCCTTGGCGACGGCCTGGACCCTGCTCCCCTGTTCGGTGAGAAGCGTCAAGATCAGATCGGTTTCCTTCAGCTTGGTCTTGTCGAGGACGATGCAGGTGGTGCGATATGTTCGAGAACCCATAAGGGAGGGCTACTCCTCGGCGCTGTAACCGAAGCGCCTGATCTGGCCCTGGTCCTCACGCCAGCCCGCTTTCACGCGCACATCGAGCGCGAGGTACACCCGGCAACCGAAGATGCGCTCGATGTCCGCACGCGCCTCGGTGCCGATGCGCTTGACCATCTCCCCGCGCTTGCCGACCAGAATGCCCTTCTGCCCTTCGCGCTCGACATAGATGGTCGCATGCACGCGCAGCAGATCGCGCTTGAACTCGAGGTCGTCGCACAGGACGCCCACGGCATGGGGTATCTCCTCGCGCGTATGAAGCAGGACCTTTTCACGAACAAACTCGGATACGAGCGTTTCATCACTCGCATCGCACTTCATGTCATCGGGGAACCATCGAGGCCCCTCGGGAAGATATGATGCGACGACGGAGACGAAGGTATCCACATTGAAGCCCTCGGTCGATGAAAGCACGATCTCATCATCGAAATCCACGAGCTTGCGCGCCGCCTCGAGCTGGGCGAGCATCTGCTCCGGCTTCACCAGATCAGCTTTGGAGAGCACGAGGATCTTACGCGCCTTCGAGTTTGAAACATGACGGGCGACCCACTCGTCACCTCGTCCGATCGGAGCGCCCGCATCGATGAGGAATGCGACCACGTCGACGTCGTTGATTTCGGACAGCGCGCTCTTGTTAAGCTCGGTTCCCAGGGAATCCTTCGGCTTATGGAGACCGGGGGTGTCGACGATGACGATCTGGCAATCATCCCTGTTGATAACCGCTCGCATGCGACGACGCGTCGTCTGGGCGACCGGCGAGGTGATTGCGACCTTTTCGCCGAAGCAGGCGTTGAGCAGGGTCGACTTTCCAGCATTGGGACGCCCTACCAAGGCGACGAATCCGCTGCGAAACCCTTCGGGAGCTCCCGAAGCACCGCAGTCGAGAGATGCCTCTTCTCGTTCGAGCATGGCATCCAGCTCATCATCGCTCAGATCGGCGAACGGATCGAAGTCAGTCATGAAAGCCCCCTAAAGAACGCCCAATACGTTCAGAAAAACGATGCAGCCGACGACGGCGGCAGTAATGGATAGGACGTACACGCTCGCGGCCGCGATATCTTTCGCGCGCTTGGCCAAGGGATGGAGCTCTTGCGTCGCAAGGTCGACGATCGTCTCCATGGCTGTGTTGCACAGCTCGGCGAAGATAACCAAGCCGCAGCAGATCACGATCAGGCACCAGGAGACGGGATCCAACCCGACAAGAGCGCCGGCGACGACCGTGATGGCGCCGAGCAGGAGCATTACGTTGATATTCCGCTCGGTCTTGACAGCCGTGACAAGCCCTTCGAGAGCATACCGAAAGGACTGGAAGAACGTGGGATGGTCGCTATTGGAGCCGGGAATCATCGTGGCGTCTCCTCATGATGCGCGGCGGACGACGCGCCTGCGTGCGGGTGAACTGGTTGCTAGTCATTACTATGGCTGGTCGTGGGCCCGATGGCAACCATATCGGGATCATCGCCGCGCTGCACGGCCAAATCCCTCAAAATCTCTAGCTCGCGTGCCTCCATCGATCGGGCCTCCTCGGGATCGATGTGGTCGAAACCGAGGAGATGGCAGACGCCGTGAACGAGCATCAACCGGAATTCCGCTGCAAACGAGTTGTTGAACTCGGGGGCCTGCGCTTCGATAACCGAGGGGCACAAGATCACATCGCCGAGCTCCACGGGCTCATCCGCAGGAATCGTCTCGTCGTCCAGAGCGTCGCACTCGAACGAGAGGACGTCGGTAGGCGCATCGATGCCGCGCCATGAAGCGTTGAGCCGGCGAATCGCCTCCGAGTCGACGATGGACACGCTCACATTGCAGGGCCGCTCGACCCCATCGGCGGCCAGGACCGCCTCGACCACAACGCGTATCTCCTCATCCGAGATGGGGACGGCGAGACGCCCCTCGTTGTTGATCATTACATCCATGGTGGAGTACCTTTCGCTACACGGCCCCGAACACTCGCTACCGAGCCTCGTACGCCTCATAAGCCTCGACGATCTTGCCAACAAGCGAATGCCGGACGACGTCGGTGCTTCCGAGATGGATAAACGCGATATCGTCGACGCCGCCGAGAATGTGCTCGATATCCGTGAGCCCCGCTCGCTTCCCCGGAAGGTCGCGCTGGCTCGCATCGCCCGTCACGATGAATTTGGAATTGAATCCCAGTCGCGTCAAGAACATCTTCATCTGCTCGGGCGTCGTATTTTGAGCCTCATCAAGGATGACGAAGGCATCGTTTAGCGTACGGCCCCTCATATATGCGAGGGGCGCGATCTCGATCTGCCCCTTGTCGATGTAGTCGTTCGCCTTCTCGGCATCGACAAGGTCGTAGAGCGCATCGAGCAGAGGGCGGACGTAAGGATCGACCTTCTCCTCAAGGGTTCCCGGCAGAAAGCCGAGGTTTTCGCCGGCTTCGACAACCGGTCGGGTCAGGACGATGCGGCCGATCTCCCGCCGCCTAAGCGCGGCGACGGCGACCGCCATGGCAAGGTAGGTTTTGCCGGTACCCGCAGGACCGAGGCAGAAGGTGATCGTATGGCGCCGTATCGCCTCGAGATAGCGCTGCTGCCCGGAGGTGCGCGCCCGAACGGATCGTCCACGATGCGTCAGCAGCACATCACCCGAGGCCACCGCCTTGCTCGTAGATCGCGCTTCGTCGACGAGCCTCGCCGCATCCTCAGAAGAGGGGACGCGGCCGTGCTGCACGAGGTCGAACAGCGCATGGAGAACCTGGACGGCCGTCTCGACGTCCAAGCTCGGCCCCGACACCTTAATAGTCGATCCGCGGAGGACGAGGGACACGCCTGCGCGTTGCTCCAAGGAGCGCAGCACGCAATCAGAGGGACCCGCGAGCCTCGAAGCGTCGACGTGCTCGGGCAGGTTGATTCGCAAAGAAGCGGTATCCATGAGACCTCCCATCACCTATCGCAGAGATGACCGTGCAGCACGCCGTCTCGATCCACGTCGTCGATAGCCACCCGCGCGAGCGAACCAGCTGAAAGCTCGCAGGGGCCATCGATCTCGACGTGATGGAACGATGCGAGCGTCCCCGCGTGCCCAGATTCGAGCACGCATGTTTCCACAGAGCCCACGCGACGCCTGCTGTCTTCAAGCGCGAGCTCAGAAGCAAGCGCGCGCATCCGCGCCGACCGACGAGCCATGACGGAGGGAGGCACCTGGTCGCGCGCAGCGGCGGCAGGGGTGCCGGGACGCTTGCTGTACCGAAAAACATGCATGCGCGAGAAGCCCGCGGCACGGCACGTCTCCAAGGACTCCTCGAACTCCTCCTCGGTTTCGCCGGGGAAGCCGACGATGATGTCGCAAGAAAGCGAGACAGATGGCACCGATCGACGAATGTCATGAACGAGCCCGAGAAAATCACCCGAGGTATAGGGACGTGCCATGCGGCGGAGGGTCGAGTCGCAACCGGACTGCAGGGGAAGGTGCAGAAACGGCGCGATACGCGAGGAGGACGCCATGCAATCGATCAACGGACGCGATACATCCATGGGCTCTATCGAGCTGAGACGAATCTGCGGAATAGAGGTCTCCGCGAGCAATCGCTCCACGAGGCCGTCGATCCCGATGGACGACCCTCCGTCGACGGAGCAATAGGCGCCGAGGTTCACGCCCGTGAGAACGATTTCGGGAACGCCCGCCTCCGCAGCGGAGCGCACCTGGCCCACGACGTCGCCGACGGGAACGGAGCGCTCCGGGCCGCGCGCCTTCCATACGATGCAATAGGTGCACCGATGGTTGCAGCCATCCTGTATCTTGACGCCAAGACGCGATCGACCCAAAAGATCGATAAAGCCATGGCCCTCGACATCATCCGACGCGCACCCGCAATCCGGCAAGAGCTCTTCCACCCGGCGCGGCACATCGAGCTTAGAGGGCTCGACGACGACGCGGTCCGAAAGCGCAGCGATGGCGTCGGGATTCAGGTTGACGGCGCATCCGGTCGCGACGACCATAGGAGCCAAGGGCATCTTCAGGGCATGGCGAACCGCTTTGCGCGTCTTCGACTCCGCTTCGCCCGTAACGGCGCACGTGTTGATCACGATGACGTCCGCGTCCCGCTCGTCTACCAATTCGAACCCCGCGCGATGGAGCTCCGCTATAAAGCGATCGGACTCCACACGGTTTACCCTACAGCCGAGATTAACAACGGCTACGCGCTTATCGCCCACGTCACCCCAGCCTAATCGAGAATGTCGTCGATAGCGTCGCGGATACGGGCCCCGACGCCCCGATGCTTGTCGTATTGCTCATCCACGACCTCCTCGTAGCGCTCGAGCAGTTCGCGCGCCTCCGACGAGAGCTTTTCGGGGATGACGATGGCGATGCGAGCGATGAGCCTGCCGCGGCCCTCGCGACCCATGCGCGGCATACCGAATCCTTCGACAACGACGGTCTCCCCATATTGGGTTCCCGCGGGAACCTTGATTTGAACCTCTTCGCCCTCGAGGATGCCGGCAATCGACACGGTGCAGCCCAAAGCAGCCTGGACCATGGAGACGCTCACCTCGGTATACAGGTCGTCGGCGTGACGCTGGAACCGCTCGTGCTCCGCAACCTGGATGGTAACCAGCAGGTTACCGGCTTCGGCACCGCGATAGCCCGCCTCGCCGTAACCCGCGACGCGCAGCTGGCGACCCGTCGCGACGCCGGCGGGAATTTGCAGATCGAGACGCTCGTGGGTCGGCGTGCGGCCCTGGCCTTCGCACATCTCGCACGGATGGTCGATGACCGTGCCCTCGCCCTGGCAATCGGGACAGGGAGCGGACGATTGAACGTCTCCGAAGATGGAGCGCTTGTAGGTCGTGACAAAACCAGATCCATGGCAATGCGGGCACTGCTGCTCGGTAGCCCCCTCGGAACGGCCCGTGCCCTGGCAATCCTCGCAAGGCGCGAGACGATCGTAGCTGATGGTCTTCGTGCAGCCGACGGCGGCTTCCTCAAGCGTCACGGTGAGGGATATCGCCATGTCGCGGCCCTGCCTGCGGGCGGCGGAATTTCGAGCGCCACCCCTGGAACCGCCGAAGAACGAGGAGAATATATCGTCCATGCCCATGCTGCCGAAGATATCGGAGATATCGACGTAGCCGGAGCCCATGCCCGGACCGTCGGCGGAGCCGAAGCGATCGTAGTTGGCGCGCTTCTGCTCATCAGAAAGCACAGAATACGCCTCATTGACCTCTTTGAAGAGTTCCTCGGCATTCGGATCGTCAGAAACGTCGGGATGAACCTCCCGTGCCTTTTTCAAGAAAGCCCGTTTGATCGTGCGCTGATCGGCGTCGCGCTCAACGCCGAGAACCTCGTAAAAATCTCTCTTACCCGACACGCTAGAACATCCTCCTCGTGCATTTCATTCATTCGCCGGCGACCCGACGCTCACCATTATGCCCCCAAGTGGCAAATGCAATCACTACATCATACGATAGGGACTGAGGAACAATCCCTGCGTGCAGCTGGTGAACCAGACGGACAGCAGGGCGAAGAACAATCCATTCATCGCGCCGTTGATCAAAACCATGCCCCCGCGCTTCCACCATAGAAGCGAGCGATGCAGGGGGTCGTCGGTCGCGATGGCGAAGATGCCGAACGCAAGGGGAACGAGGCACAAGACGGCAAAGAGCGAGAAGACGCCCGAAATAGCCGAAAGCACGAGGAAGGGAAGGACGAGTCCGATGGTGTAGAAACCGGAACTCGCGCGCTGCTCGAGGCGTTCGGCGGCAACGTGCGCGCGACCGACGAGATCGCCGGCGGAGGCTCCGTTGGTACCGGCATGCCCCATACCCTTTATGCGGATGACATCGCCGTCATGGGTTCCAGCGGGAAACTCGATGACTTGCTCCGAAGTGACGGCGACGCGGCCGGATGCCCCGCAGACCGTACAAGGATCGGCGACGACCTTGCCGGAGCCGCCGCATTCGGGACACACCATCTGAACGGATCCCATGCCGAAGAGGGACGACATATCCACGCCGATAGAACCCGTGCCACCGCACGTGGGGCACGTCCTGGCATGCTCGCTCGAAACCGAACCGGAGCCGTGGCAATGCTCGCACGACTGGTAGCGACGGTACGTGACCACTCGGCGGGCGCCGTCACGGGATTGCTCGCGCGTAAGGTCAACGTCGACGACGACGTCGGCGCCGGCTTCGGGATTATAGGCAGAGCTGGAACGACGCCTTCCGAATCCGGCTGCGTCGAACGGGAAGCCGCTGAACGGAAAACCGCTGAATCCCCCATAGCCTCCCCCCGTAGCAGCCGTGGGGGCAGCACCGGCATATGGGTTTCCCGAGCGCATGGCGTCATACCGAGCGCGCTTCTGCTCGTCCGACAAAACGGCATACGCCTCTGACACCTCTTTGAAGCGCTCCTCGGCATCGGGCTCCTTGTTGATGTCGGGGTGCAGCTTGCGCGCCTTCTGCTGGAACGCCTTCTGGATCTCCTTAGCGGAAGCATCCTTCTCCACGCCAAGGATCGCGTAGTAGTCTTTGTCGTTCATTCCTGCCATATGGCAAAAACTCTCCCCTGCTCACAGCTTACACAGTGGGAGACATTATACCCATCGCGAAGGTTGCTGCGCGCTGGATGAACTTCAACAGACGAGTTCCTATCGTTTTCCCATCAGCTTCAATGATCGCCATCAAAGGTCGTCAGGACGCGAAAGCATGAAGCGGGGGCCGCGATCACTCCGCCGCGCTACCCCATGGATCATCGAGAACGACCTGGCGGTACGTCACGCCGCAGCGCTCCAGAATATTCTTCGAAATGAGGTTGTCTTCCGTTCCGTCGTACTTGTCGTCAAGATAGACGACCTCGCCGACGCCCGCCTGAACAAGCGTCTTCGCACACTCATGGCAGGGGAACAACGTCACGTAGACCGTAGCATGAGCCATATCCTTCAAGGAGCCGCGGTAGTTGAGAATCGCGTTCGCCTCGGCATGGATAACATAGTTGTGCTTGTCATGCAGGGGGTCGTCAGCGGTACCCCACGGAAAGTCATCGTCGTTCAACGCGGACGGCGTACCGTTGTAACCTACCGAGAGGATGCGGTTGTTCGTATCTGCGATGCAGGCTCCGACCTGGGTATTCGGGTCCTTGCTACGCATGCTGGCGGCGACGGCGGCTCGCATAAAAAACTCATCCCAGCTGATGACATCCTCGCGCTTGCCCGGCATAGTGAAACCCCTTCCGTACGACTTTGGAAAAGCATGCCGCATTACAGACTCGGATGCAAGCGAAAAGCGGCGACGGCGAGCCGGGGCGGCGGCGCTACGAACACGAGGATTCTCGCCCGCGAACTCCAACGACCTCGCTAGACGGTCTCGAACGGACTCATAGCCCGGTTCTATGATGCCGAGGCGAGATCCCAAAATATTCCGAACAGCGCATTGCCCTCGAGCCATCCGATGCGCGTGGGCTCGAGATGACCCCCATGCCATGCGGCCAATCCGAGGGATACGGCACGCTTGCACGCCTCTTCGAGAGCGGCGCGCGGAATGTATCGCGAGGACCGCTCGAGGAGGTCGCGAGATACGCCCCGTGCCGTGCGGCAGGCTAGCATCAGGTCCTCGGCTGCCGCCTCTCGGGCGCTGAGGTGCTCGCGATCGAATTCCACGCCGGCATCGTCAAGCTGCACGAATCTGTCCCTTCCCGCCGCGCCGGCATCACTCATGCTTGCGGCGGAGCGGCCGAGGCCGAGATAGCTGGATCCCGTCCAATACGCCAGGTTATGACGGCAGATGCACGACGGGCGCGCATAACTCGCGACCTCATAGCGCGCAAACCCCTTTTCCGCGAGCCGTCGGGAAGCGAGCTCCATGCACTCGGCCTGGAAGTCCTCGTCGGGTAAATCGATCAGGCCATCGTCCACCATCCGCGCTAAGGGGGTTCCCTCCTCGAGCTGAAGCGGGTAGACGGATACGTGGTCAGGTGGAGCCGGCGCAGCGAGGATGGCATCGAGCGATGATCGGAAGGACGCGATAGTCTGCCCGGGAAGACCGCACATCAAATCGCAGGACGTCACGAAGTCGTTGGCCTTCGATAGTTGGAGCGCCCCGAGCGCCTCGTGGGCGGTGTGGATGCGACCGATCAACTCAAGTTCCCCGTCCACCAACGATTGGATGCCAAGCGAAATGCGCGAAACGCCCGCAGACCTCAATGCGCGGGCGATGTCGGCGGTAAACGATTCGGGATTCGCCTCGACGGTGAACTCGACGGGAGAGCAGTAGCGCGCGACCGCCCGAACGAGCCTCTCAAGCGCAGGACCGGCGACGGTCGGCGTTCCGCCCCCGATGTACACCGTCTCAACGGCGTCGAGCTCGCCAGCCAAACCCCTTGCATCCACGAGTTCGATCAGCTGCTTGATATAAGCATCGACTTCCGAGCGACCGGTGCAGGCGCGCGATTCGAAATCACAGTAGTAACAGCGAGCTTTGCAAAATGGAATATGCAGGTACAGGGCACCGTAAGACATTCGTCGCTCCTCGATGAGGGTGGACTACCGCTCGAACCCGGGCACGACCTCGCCGCTGGCGATGAGTTCTTCGCACCTGGTCACGTCTTCTTCGATCGCATCGACAAGCTCCATGAAATCATCGTAGGTGGAGCATCTGACGACGCGGCCGCGCCAACCCGCCGCATGCGGCATCCCCTTCAGATACCAGGTGGCGAACGTACGGGCACGAGCCATATGGGCATCATGGCGATGCAGCAGCTCGAGATGCTCCCGAAGAGCCGACAGGCGCTCCGAGACGTCATGCACCGGAGCGGTTCCGGCGTTCATCGAGAGCTCGAGGGCATCGTTGAAAATCCACGGGTTCCCATAGGTTCCACGGGCGATGAAGACCGCCGACGCGCCGGTCTCGCGAAGCATCCTCGAGGCATCGGCTGCACAGAACACATCGCCCGTGCCGATAACGGGCACCCCGACGCGATCGGCGACGGCATCGATGACGCTCCAATCCGCAGAGCCACTGTAGAGCTGTCCAGCTGAGCGACCATGGACTGCGACGGCTGACGCACCCGCCTGCTCCATCCTGGCGGCGAAGTCGGGGGCAAGCAGCCTTCCGGATTTGAAATCTTTACGCATCTTCACCGTCACGGGAACATGGGCGGCCTCCACACAGGAGCGCACGATGCTCGCGGCGAGCTCCGGCTGCTCCATCAGCGCAGAGCCTTCACCCTTGCTGATTACCTTTCGGGCGGGGCATGCCATGTTGATATCGATGAGGGTCAGGCGATCGCCCACACGAGCCTCGACGGCCTCGACGGCGCTGGCGAACTGGTCCGGCTTGGATCCGAAGAGCTGGACGCAGATCTGGGGCTCTTCGTCGGAGGGAAGAACGAGCTCCCATGTCTTCTCGCTGGCATAGGCGAGCCCGGCGACCGAGACCATCTCGCTATACGCCATCCGCGCACCGCGCCTGCGGCACATGATGCGATATGCGGCATCGGTCACACCCGCCATGGGCGCCAATAGAAACGGCTGCTCGGCAAAGAGATCGAGCAGCCGCTGTGAGAATGAGAAACCTGTCATGATGCTATTCGTCAACCTTGAGAATCGCCATGAACGCCTCCTGCGGGACCTCGACGGAACCGATGGCCTTCATGCGTTTCTTGCCTTCCTTTTGCTTTTCCAGAAGCTTGCGTTTTCGAGAGATATCGCCGCCATAGCACTTTGCAAGAACGTCCTTGCGACGGGCCTTGACCGTCGAGCGGGAGATGATCTTGTTGCCGATCGCGCCCTGGATCGGAACCTCGAACAGCTGCCGGGGAATGATCTCCTTGAGCTTGTCGCACAACCCGCGCGCCAATCCGTAGGCCTTGTCCTTATGGACGATAAACGAGAGCGCATCGACCTCGTCGCCGGACAGCAGGATATCGAGCTTCACCAAATCGCTGGCTCGATATTCGGAGAACTCGTAATCGAGCGATGCATAGCCCTTCGTTCGGCTCTTCAGCTGATCGAAGAAATCCAAGATCAGTTCGGCCAAGGGCATATCGAATCTCATCTCGACGGATTTCTGCGAAAGGTGGATCATATCCGTCGTGATGCCGCGATGCTCGATGGCGAGCTGCATGACGGCGCCCGTATATTCAGGCGGAACGATGACCTTCGCCTTGAGATACGGCTCCTCGATGCGATCGATGCGCGTCGCTTCGGGAAGGTCCTGGGGGCTGCGCACCTCGATCATCGAGCCGTCGGTCATATACACGTGATAGTCAACCGACGGGCTCGTTGCGATGAGTGCGAGATCGAACTCGCGCTCGAGGCGCTCCTTGACGACCTCCATGTGCAAGAGGCCGAGAAAGCCCACGCGGAAACCGAAGCCAAGGGCGACGGAGGTTTCGGGACTCCAGGTAAGCGAGGGATCGTTCACATGAAGCTTTTCGAGCGCATCGCGCAGGTTTTCATAGTCCTTGTTATCGATGGGGAACAAGCCGGTGTAGACCATGGGCTTTGCTTCCCTGTATCCGGCAAGCGGTGCATCGCAGGGACGCGAGGACATGGTGAGCGTATCGCCCACATGAACGGCCTCGGGGTTCTTGAGACCCGTGACCACAAAGCCGACCTCGCCGACCGTAAGGGCATCTACGGGGGTCTCGGCAGGACGCTTGACGCCCACGCCGTCCACGAGGAAGCTTTCTCCACCCTGCATCATGCGAAGGGTGTCGCCCTTCTTGATGGCACCGTCGAACACGCGAACCGTGGCGACGACGCCTCGATATTCATCGAAATAGGAGTCGAGGATCAACGCCTTGAGGGGGGCATCGGGATCGCCCTGGGGTGGGGCGATCAGATAGACGATGGCTTCGAGGAGGTCGTGAATGCCCTCCCCCGTCTTACCCGACACGCACACGGCATCGTCTGCGGGCACGGCGAGCTCGTCCTCGATCTCGACCTTGACCTCATCCGGATGGGCCGACGGAAGATCGATCTTGTTGATCGCCGGGACGATGTCGAGATTCGCGTTCATCGCCAGGGTCGCGTTTGAAACGGTCTGCGCTTCCACACCCTGCGTCGCGTCGACGACGAGCACGGCGCCCTCGCATGCGGCCAGGGAGCGAGAGACTTCATAGGTGAAGTCAACGTGGCCGGGTGTATCGATCAGATTGAACTGGTAGGTCTTGCCGTCATCGGCGTCGTACATGACGCGGACGGCGTTGCTCTTGATCGTGATGCCGCGCTCGCGCTCGATATCCATCGTATCGAGCAGCTGGGACTCCATGTCACGCTCCTCGACGGTGCGCGTGAGCTCGAGGACGCGATCGCTGATGGTGGACTTCCCGTGATCGATATGGGCGATGATCGAGAAGTTTCTGATGTGAGAGGTATCTAAAGTATTCATATCGGCTATAATACCGCATGCAGAAGGTGTTACGCGAGAGGCCAAACGTGCACAAATCACGTAGATTCACGTCTAATCCACAGCGTTCTCGATGATTATTGCTCCAAACGGTGCTATACTCCCCTGACTGTATGACCTCAACCGTGTCTCAGAGGCCGGATATAAAGGCTTTTTTAGAAGAACTCGAAAGGAAATCTACAAGTGGCAAACATCAAGTCTCAGAAGAAGCGCATCCGCACCAATGAGATCGCACGCGTTCGCAACAAGGCGATCCGCTCCGAGCTCAAGACGCTTGTGAAGCACGTTCACACCGCCGTCGAGGCTGGCGACAAGGACGCCGCCCAGGCAGCTGCGACTCGCGTTTATCGCGCGCTCGACAAGGCCGCGGCCAAGGGTGTCATCCACCGCAACCAGGCTTCCAACCGCAAGTCCGGCGTTCAGAAGCTTGTCAACAAGATTGCCTAACGATACTTTTGATGAATCGTTTGGAAGGCTCCGTTTTACGGAGCCTTCTTTTTTTAGGTGGTATCGAGTGATGTCGCGCGCGCCGTACGCGCAAGAGGGCTACGGCGAAAGCGCCCTGCATCCTCGAAGCAAAGTCCCGGCTTCGATCCCTGGCGCCGCGCGTCCAACGCGAACAATGGTAACGGGTCCGTTAGACGCCAGGCCGGTCTATCAGCCCCGTTACCCACAAACGCAACGCGAGCTCCGAATCGCGCGATCCCTTAAGCGCCATCTCGACCTCGACGGCATCATGGAGTGCCCGTGTAAGCTCCCCCATAGCATATCTCCTGCTCCACATGATGTGATTGCGAACCTGCCACCCCTGCAACCCCAGGGTTTCCGCCAGCCTGCGCCCATCGCCCCGACCGTCGAGAGCCTTGGCGACAATCAGTTCTCGGAGTCTACCGACGATCAAGGAGAAGATCCTTACCTCGCTTTTCGCAGGTTGCAGCGAGAGCTGCTCGAGCGTAGCATTCAGATCGCGTGCCGAAATCGCATTGAGCAGGTCCCAGGGCTTCACCTCGGCGGTCCTCACGACATAGCGCTCGACATGGTCCTTTTCTATCGTCTGCACCTGCGCGATTTCGAAGAGCTTCTTGATCTCGCTGTCCAGCAGCCGCGTGTTCTCACCCACACGGCCCACCAGCTCCTCAGCTGCCGCAGGCGTGATCGAGCCACCCCTTTGCCCCGCCATCTTCGCGACGTAGGCGGGAAGCTCGCGAAGGGATTTTGGAGAGCAATCGATCAGCGCCTTCGGCCCCACCTTGCTCGCCGCTTTATACAAGCGCGTGTTCTTCGCCAATCGCTCAGCGACGATCAGGCAGACCGTCGACGGCGATGGATGGGAGAGATATTCAACTAGCGGCTCGACAGCGGACTTGGGCAAGCGATCGCAGCCATACAGGATTACCAAGCGGAAGTCCGAGCCCATTGGAAGCGTATTGAGCGAGGCGATGATATCGTCGATCTGGGGATCGCGCGTCATATCACGCTCATCCAGATTGAAATCCATCATTCCCGTCTGCTCGAGCCGGGACTTCATGCGAGCGACAACGGTGGTGCGCCTATACTCGTCGGCGCCTACTATCAGATAAGCTGGCAACAGCTCCTTGCTCGTCACAACGGCTCCTTTCACGTAGCTGTACCGCACCGGGCACGTCGTTCATTCTAGCGAATTGCGCCTCGAAGTGCTGTACACAAGACCGTCGTCAGCCGGAGCGAGCTTTATATCTCCCCTGTCGATCGTGCATAAAAACCGGGCCCCATATGAGGCGACGGTCTCGACCGCATTTGAGCTGGGATGCCCGTACCTGTTATCCTTTCCTGCACTCGCGATTACGAGCTCGGGATCCAGAGTCGAGATGCAGTCCTCGTCGATCGATCGAGATGAACCATGATGTCCCAACTTCAGCACGGCGATATCGCCGACCCTCGAAGCATACTCGCTTGCCTCTCCAACCTCCGTATCCCCCGTGAGCAGCATGGACTCATGAGCGGGAAGGGACGCGTGCGTGACGCGCAACACGACGGAGTCGGCGTTCTCATCCCCTAGCACCGGTTCGAGCGGCCACATCATCTCACATGAGAACCCGCCTACGGAGATTCGATCCTCACAGGCTATCTCGCTGATCCTCTCCTTGTCGAATAGCTTCCCGAGTTCGGACGGCACCGCATCGGCCGCGCCTTCGGCAACGACGAGCCGGTCGACGCGAATCTGCCGAACTATTGCTGGCAAACCGCCCCAGTGGTCAAGGTCCCAATGGGTAATCACGACGGCATCAAGGTGAGTGACATGATTTCTCACCAGAGCATCCAAGGTTGCTTCATCAACCCCTGCATCAACTAAAAGCGATTGACCTCCTTCTCGGATCAGGATTGCATCACCTTGCCCCACATCGAGCACAACGACCTGTGCGGGAGAGAACCATCCCCAATAGATTACCGTGCAGGCACAGCAAGCCGAGACCGCAGACAACACCAGGACCGTAGAACACCCACCCACCGGCTCCCACCTGAGATAGAGCAACGCAGCCGCGAGATACAGGAGATACCACCAAGGACGGCCGATCGAAACGGCGAGGGCGGCAAATGGCACGGAGGCGAGCGCCTGAACGCAGAACAGCGTAATCTCTACCACAGCCACCAATGCGTCAAGCGCAATTCCAGCAAGGGGAAAGATCGCAGTCAAGGGCAAGATGACCAGCCCCGCCATCAGCAGGAAGGTGAAAACGGGAGCCATGATGATGTTGGCTGCCGGCGCAATGAGGGAGACCGTGCCGAAAGTCGGCGCCGTAATCGGAAGGGTCGCCCATTGGGCTGCTAAAACAACAGATAGCTCCTGCTCGAGGCTAGCAGGGACATGCCATGTCCTAAGCGTTAAGCCGATGATTGGCGACATGATGAGAATGAACAGCACGCTCGCGACGGATAGTTGGAACCCAAGGTCGTAAACGGACGCCGGCTCTACCGCCACCATACCCATGACTGCGATCGAAAGCCCCGACAGGGCGTGGTCGCGCCTCCCCAGTAGGCGTGCGGACGTAGAAGCCGCGACCATCAGGAAGCTCCTCATGGCAGACGGCGACGCCCCGCAGAACAGCACATATGAAAGCATGACGAATAGCAGCAGCGTCATCCTAACACGATGATGCGCACCCGTTTTTAATAGAAAGGATTCCAAAAGCGAGACGATGCAAGCGAGGTGACCGCCGGAGACGGCGACGAGATGGCTCAGCCCTGTTGCAGAAAACCAATCCATAGACTCATCGCTGTTGAGCTCCGTCGTTCTTCCGCACACCAGTCCCGCCAACAGGGCTCGAGACGGACTATCGGCGGGCTGTACGACATGCAATAGGTTAGAACGAATCTGCTCGATGAGCGAAGCCGACCTCCGAACACCCCCGATAACCGCAGGCCGCACGACTCCACGCGCCCCCTTCATGAATCGAGATCGATCCCACTCGGCATCGCCGAGCCTGGTGAAATGACCCTTGAACGTCACAACCGTTCCAGCCTCATAGCTTTCATCAGTCTTCAGGTCGACCATGAACGAACGATCGTCGGCTTCAAGCCGCGCAAGGGCGCTCGAACCGTACTCGCCTACCCGTGGATCACTAAGGACGACGGCATCTCCCTGCACAATGGCGCCGTTTTCGAATCCTTGCACAGAAAGGACGGTGCGTGCATACCAGATAATGCTTGCCGATACTCCCAAGAGGATCGAGAGAAAGAGAATCCAGGCTTGCAATCGGCGCGACCCGCGATCGACAAGCCGAAGCGCGCCCATCGCGCAAAGCAGCAAAGAGCATCCTATGATGAAGATACAGCCGGCGAAGGACAGCGAACCACCGCCCAGATACAGCTCCCAGAAGGCCTGCGTCGCGAAAGCGCATGCGCAGGCGACTCCGCAGGCGCAATATAACGTTACGGGAATGCTCGGACGGGGAATCCGGCGGTCATCCGATACATCGAGATCGGCAACGTTCATAAGCAGATGCCATCTTTCAGCTTTTCGAACTTCTTCTCCCCTATTCCGTCAACAAGCATCAGATCCTCGAGCGAGCTAAATCCACCCTCTTTCTCTCTGAATTCGACGATCGCCTGAGCGGTCGCCGGGCCGACGCCGGGAAGACCGTCGAGCTCCTCAGCAGACGCGCTATTGATACTGATGGGAGCGCCATCGCCCTGGGCGGGGGACGAAGGTGCAGCCGCACCAGATTCCGAATCGTCGACCTTATCGTTTATCGAAGGAACTTGGATTTTTTGCCCATCGACCACCAGGGAGGCGCGATTCAACGAGGAAAGAGCGGCATCATCCGTTGTACCGCCCGCGGCAAGAAGAGCATCTTGAACCCGAGACCCCTCTTCGAGCTCGTAGACGCCGGGGGATGCAACGGCACCGCTCACATCGACAACCAGCAATACGGCAGTTCGCTCCTCCGTGGCCTCAGCAGCGACCTCATGGTCCTCAGTCGGTCTCTGCGCTTTCCCCGAAGAAATCGCTACGGGCTCACCGAAAGGTCTCGCACAGAGCATTCCCGCAGCCAGCGATGCGCATGCAAGCAACGCGCCGACCGCGAGCAGCGCCTGCTTCCCAGAGCTCAATCGAGATAACCGGGTCTTCAGGGACGATCGCATCCCCTGTCCTTCATTACCAAGCTGCGCCATACCATCGCCTCCCTTCCTACCATAATCAGATAAAAGAAGAGAAGATGACGACGATCAGGGAGATAGCGGAAGGGGGACGAACCGTTCTCCAACACTTATCCCACTGACGTGAAAGGATGTTGAAGCAGCCCATGGAATGAGCGCGGAATCCCGCGAGACGAAAAAGAACCCCATGGAGGACCAGGGGGTTCTTCGCAAAAGAGCAGCAACTGGAAGGCGGCCTACGCAGGCACCGTTTCGCCTGAAGACGCGGCTTCATCGGATTCCGAATGGGCTCGAGAGCAATAGCGCACCTCGAGTTCATCGTGACGTTCACGCAGGCAACGAGGGGGCTTATAGGTCACGGTGGGGAAATCGACATATTCAACCGTATCGACCAGATGTTGGATCATAGCCTCATGGTCGAACATCTCCCAAGCCTCGTGAACCTCATCGAGCTTCGCATGCGTCTCGGGTCGCCGCGGCATGAACAAGGTGCAGCAGTCCGGAGCGACCTCGGTCGAGATGTCATAGGTGCCGATCGATTCGGCTCGCGCGATGATCTCTTGCTTATCCGAGCCGATGAGGGGACGAAAGACGGGAATATCGACCACTTCGTTAACAGCCATGATGTTCTCAAGCGTTTGGGAGGCAACCTGCCCCAGCGACTCGCCGGTAACAAGCGCCTTGGCCCCCTCGAAACTCGCGATGCGCTCGGCGACGGCGTACATTACGCGCCGATACATGATGACGCGCAAATCACTCGGACACGCCAGGGAGATCTCTCGCTGGCAATCGCCAAACGGAACGACGTAGAGACGTCCGATCTGGATACCCGGACGAAGCGCCTCGATGATATCCCGGCACAGGTATTCGCTGGTATCGGCGGTCTGGGGTCGACCGGAAAAATGCACGGGAACCGTGACGGCACCGCGTCGCGCGATCATCCAGGTTGCAACCGGAGAATCGATACCTGAGGAAAGCAGCGTTACGACCTTGCCCGCGCTTCCCTGGGGCAGGCCGCCGACACCTCGCTCCGATCGAGCGTACACATAGACGCTGCCCTGGACGACCAAAACGTGAACGGGAGCATCGCAGCCCTTCATCAGGACCTTTTTATCGGGAAATGCCTCGCACAGGTATTCGCCGACCTGACGATTGAGGTCCATGGAGGTAAGCTCGTAATCGGTGTTCGACCGCTTCGCGACGACTTTGAAGGAATCGAACGGTCCAAACTCGAGCAGCGCCCTGCGCGCGGCTTCGCAATACTCATGAGGGTCGCGATTCGTGTGGAAGGCAAGGGATACGCGGGCGACCCCGGGTATCGTGGAGATGATAGGGAACGCCTCCTCAGCCTGGCCCTTAACGGAAAACGCGACGAGGATATGGCCCGAGATGCGCGTTATCGTGGCAACGGAAAAGGCGGCCAAAGCCGCCTTGATGTTATCCATGAGGATGCGCTCGAACCGTGCTCTATTCTTACCCTTGAGCCCTATCTCATGATAGTGCACAAGGCAGACGCGGCTCGCCATATCTTATTCTTCCGAAGACTTGTGGCCGAGCGCCTCTTCGTAGCGGTCCTCCTCATAGGAGATGCTGCCGTCGACGAGCTCTTCCATGGCCATGGAGATGGTGTCCTTGCCGGAAAGGGCGATCGTGATATCGTCGATATCCTGTACGGCGAGAACACGGCTGTGCTGCTCGCGAAGCATGCTATTGATGTCGCAAGCGCGCTTGGAAGCGAGGGAGGCGAGCAGGAAACGGTTGTTGTCCGTCTTATCGAGCAGATCGTCGATATTGGGCTTTACAACAGACACGAGAATCAGTTCCTTTCGTACGTAGAAAGAATCGAGGCGAGCTCATCGATAGCCGCATCGAGGTCATCGTTGACCAAGCGCACATCATACGAATCAGCGAGCTCGAGTTCATGGCGGGCGTTTGCAAGACGAAGCGCGATCGACTCCTCGCTTTCCGTGCCGCGACCAACAAGCCGCTGCTCGAGAACGGTGAGGGACGGCGGCTCGATAAATACGAGCACGGCATCGGGAAAGCGCTTCTTAACCATCAACGCGCCCTGCACATCGATTTCAAGAATCAGCGAATGCCCGTCGGCGAGCTTGCTCTTCACTTCTGAGACAAGCGTGCCATAGCGATGATCGTGAACCTGGGCCCATTCGACGAACTCGCCCCGTTCGACCTTCGCACTGAACTCTTCCTCGGATAAAAAGTAATAGTTAACGCCGTCGACCTCGCCGACGCGCGGCTTCCTTGTGGTAGCGGAAACCGTCAGGCCCAGTTCGGGAAGACGCTCGCGCACCCGCGCGACAAGCGTCCCCTTCCCTGCACCTGACGGTCCAGAAATCACAAAGAGCTTTGAATCGAGGGAGCTCACTTACTTATTGAGCTGCTCAAGCAGCTGCTCGCGCTGGCGAACGCCGAGGCCCTGCACGCGGCGGGTGGCGGAGATACCGAGCTCATCCATGATCTTGGCAGCCTTAGCCTTGCCATAACCAGGAAGGGACTCGATGAGGGTGGAAACCTTCATACGAGACGCGATCGGATCCTCAGAGTTCAAAACGGACTCCAGGGTCACATCGCCCTTCTTAATCTGCTCGCGGAGCTCTGCACGAGCATGGCGAGCGGCAGCGGCCTTCTCCAGAGCAGCCTTGCGCTGCTCGTCGGTAAGCTGAGGAAGAGCCATTGAAACCTCCAAATGACTTGGTTACTACTTTAGAATATTCGTCTTTACCTGCGAAAAGGCATTCCGAATATCGAACGACAGTATAGCTTAGACGAACGGGTGTGCAGTTTCAAGAGAATTAGGCCATCTACTTGCCAAAACTCCGCTATTTCATAGAACGTGCGCGAAGTTTCCGCAGGATAGACGCGTGCGTAAAGACCTACTCGACCCCAAGAAGCTCGGACACGATAGCCTCGAACGCGGCGACGGGATCGTTGGAGCCGGTGATGGGCCTGCCCACGACGATATGGCTCGCTCCGTTGCGAATGGCATCGGCGGGCGTCGCGACGCGCGATTGGTCGCCGAGTTCGGCGCCGACCGGTCGAACGCCAGGGGTCACGACCAGTCCGTCCTCCCCTACGATCTGGCGCATGCGAGCCGCCTCGCGCGGGGAGCACACGACGCCGTCGACGCCGCTGGCGCGTGCCAAGCCCGCCAGGCGCTCCGCTTCGACAGCGACGTCCTCGTTGATGCCGATTTCGGCAAGAGACTGCTGGTTCATGCTGGTAAGCACCGTGATGGCAACCAGATTGGGCCGCTCCCCGCGGACAAGCGCCGCGTCCTCGGCACCTTCGCGGCATGCGGAGAGCATCGCGGCGGAACCCAGCCCGTGCACCGACATGAGGTCGGCGCCGGCCAAGGCGGCGGAGCGTGCCGCACCGCGAACCTGATGAGGGATATCGTGGAACTTGAGGTCCAAGAACACCTTGAACCCCCGATCCTTGAACTCGCGGACGATGGAAGGCCCCTCGGCATAGAACAACGTCATGCCGACCTTGAGCCAAACGGCGTGACCCGCCAACGCATCGGCGAGCTCGAGAGCACGGTCTCGATCGCAATCGATCGCGACGATGATTCGGTCGCGAGCCTGTCCATCTAGCATTCGAAGGCTCCAATCAGCTCGTTTATATCGGAGACGCCCTGGGACTCCGCCCATGCCTCAAGCTCCTCGAGCACGCGCAGCGACGCGGCGGGATCGATGAAGTTCGCCATGCCGACGGCAACGCAGGTGGCGCCCGCGAGGATCATCTCCGCCGCGTCCTCGCCGGACATCACGCCGCCGACGCCGCAGATGGGAATGTCAACGGCCTTCGCGGCCTCCCACACCATTCTGACGGCGATGGGGTGGCACAAGGGGCCCGATAGCCCGCCGGTGGGCTTGGAAAGCTTGGACCTGCGCGTCTTCACATCGATGGCCATGCCGGGGATGGAGTTGATGACCGTGAGGCCGTTAGCACCCTCTGCTTCCAGAGCGCGCGCGATCTCGGGGATGCGGACCGGGGCCATCTTCACGAACAGGGGGCGATCGGTCACCTTGCGGCAGGCGCGCATGACCTCAGCGGCGCCTTCGGGGGTCGAACCGCATGCAGCTCCCCCTGCGGCGATGTTGGGACAGCTCACGTTGATCTCGAAACCGGCTGCCCAGGGGCAGAGCTCGCAAAACATTTCGAGCGCGCGGACATATTCCTCGGTGGAATGGCCCGCGACCTGACAGATGACGCTCGTGCCCGCTTCGGAGAGCTCGGAAAGCCACGGGCCCGATTCGGCCGCGAAGGCGGCGACACCCGGATTCTGCAAGCCCACGGAGTTCATCATGCCACCGGGCACCTCGGTCATACGAGGAGCGGGATTGCCGGGCCACGGCTCCGCCGCGCAGCCCTTCGTCGTGATAGCGCCCAGTCGCGAGACATCCATCAACTCGCTGAACTGCCAACCGTATCCAAACGTGCCGGAAGCGGTGTTTACGGGATTCTTCATCTTCACGCCGCCGAAATCGACGGCCATCTTCACCTTGCTCACCAGACCACCACCTTCGTCGCATCGAAAACGGGCCCGCACATGCATGCGCCCTTCATACCGTCGGTCGTTTCGACATTGCACGTGCTGCACGCACCGAAGCCGCAGCTCATCATGCGCTCGAGAGATGCCTCGCAGACGATTCCCCCAGCGGCGGCGGCTTCTGCGACCTTCTTCATCATGACGCCGGGACCGCAGGTGGCGATATAGTCATATTCGTTGCGGGAGATAAGGTCCGCAAGCAGATCGGTGCAGAAGCCATGATGGCCGGCGGAGCCGTCATCGGTGGCCAGGGCCAGTTCGGAAACGCCTGCAGCCTTGAACTCCTCGACGCCAACCATCGAATCGGCGCTCGAAGCGCCGATGACCGCGTCATACGCGATACCCCTAGAGGCAAGGTCGCGGCCGAGGCACAGAACGGGCGGGACGCCGATGCCGCCACCGACGACGAGGGCCTTCTTGCATCCCTCGGGAACGGTCCACCCGTGACCGCCGGGACCCAGCAGGTCGCTGGAAAAACCGGGCTTCCAAGCGGACATGAGCTCGGTGCCGTCTCCAACGACGGCGTACCACATCTCGACGGTACCGTCCTGCGGACACGCCGAAGCATAGCTCAGCGGGATGCGCAGGAGGCTCATGGCATTGCCGGGAACGCGTATATTGACGAATTGACCGGGTTTCAGCATACTCGCAAGCTTCGGAGCCTCGATGACGAGCGAAAAGACGCCTTGGGCGATCCGCTCGTTGGAGACAACGGTGAAATCATGCATGCGAGCAGGAGAGGGCGTAGGCATATGCACTCCTTACCTGACCGACTGGATATAGATAAGGCCGTGCGCGCTGGTGCGAGACACGGCCTTACGCTTCATGCTATCTTAGCAAACTTTACAGAACGCAACCGTCCTTGAGGGTCTGCTTGCCGCCGACGAAGACATCGGTTGCCCTGCCGACGAGCTCGGCGCCCTTGAAGCCCGAGTTCTTTGCATGGCTGGCAAAATCGTCCTCGGAGACGGTCCAGGCGAGCTCGGGATCGAAGACGGTGATGTCGGCGATGCTGCCCTCGGCGATCTTGACCTCGTCGAGCCCGAGGATCTTTCGGGGCTCGATGGCCATGAGCTCGACCATGCGGGCGAAGGAGATCTTACCGGTCTTGACCAGGTTGGTGATCACAAGGCCGAGCGCGGTCTCAAGCCCGGTCATGCCGAACGGGGCGAGCTCGAACTCGCGGGACTTCTCCCAATCGGAATGGGGCGCATGATCGGTTGCGATGGTATCGACCGTGCCATCGATGACGCCCGCTATCAGCGCCTCGGCGTCGGCAGCGGTGCGCAGCGGCGGATTGACCTTGAAGCAGGTGTTGTAGGTGCCGTCGATGGCGTCCTCGGTAAGGAAGAGGTGGTGCGGCGTTGCCTCGCAGGTCACGGGCAGGCCCTTGGCCTTGGCAGCGCGGACCATCTCGAGGCCGCGGGCGGTGGAGATGTGCTGGATGTGCAGCTTGGCGCCGGTGAGCTCGGCGATCATGATATCGCGCATGATCTGGAGCTCCTCGCCCTCCGCGGGCCAACCCAAAAGGCCGAGGCGGGTGGAGACGGCGCCCTCGTTGATCTGGCCTTCGCCGACCAGGTCGTCATCCTGGCAATGGCTCATGAAGACCTTGCCGAACATCTGGCCGTAGTCCATAGCGCGGCGCAGCATGCCGGCACCCTGGACGCCGTGGCCGTCATCGGTGAAAGCCACGCAGCCGTGCTCGACCATGTTCCCCATCTCGGAGATGATCTCTCCCTTGAGGCCACGGGTCATGGCGCCAGAAGGATAGACGCGGCAATGACCCTTGGCGGCGGCGACGGACTTGATGTACTCGACCACGACGCCGTTATCGGTTACGGGGTTGGTGTTGGGCATCGAGCAGACACCGGTGAATCCGCCCTTGGCGGCAGCGGCGGTCTCGCTCTCGATATCGCCCTTTGCCTCGAAACCAGGTTCACGCAGGTGGACGTGCATATCAACCAGGCCGGGAACGAGATACTTACCGGAAAGGTCCAAGACCTCGGCGCCCTCGCAGGCAAGGCTCTCCCCCACCGCGGCGATCTTGTCGCCGTCGACGAGCACGTCCATCACGCCATCAAGCTCGACAGCGGGATCGACGACGTGGGCGTTCTTAAGAAGCAAGGCCATTATCGGCACCTCCAAGCAGCAGATACAGGGCAGCC
>OBIU01000104.1_pt1 | contig 53265 bp, 47 predicted proteins | sample 1519871 | NCBI WGS metagenome assembly OBIU01 (sample SAMN04209229, study PRJEB22552) | human gut metagenome | biome: gut; material: feces | host: Homo sapiens | place: USA: Oklahoma
CTAACTATCTACATTTCCTTTGACAATAACTGAAAGAGATAACGGAATAGCAAAGCCAGTCGAGCCAGTCAACGGTCAAGATGAACGGCGCATACGCGCCGCCGTTGACAGCCCCGCCCGCCTTTGCAGATAGGCAATCAAGGGGCGACAGCAAGGAGTGCTGCCGCCCACAGTATTATCAGAGAGGGAGAATTCTATGAGAAATCGGATTGTAAAAGTGACAGAAGTTGTAGTCAGAAGCGCTTTTTACATCATCTCAAACTATGTATTTGTTAGCATGGGACTATCATTTCATACTCAATGGATTTCAATTCTATTTTTGCTTTCAATGGTATGGTCTACTATTGATTACGGAAAGTCCATAAATGAAATAATCGAAAAAAAGGTAATTGCTGAAATACTATGTATATGTTGCATTGCACTGAGTATAGCGATGGCATATTTTGTGGGATATATTCAAGGAGCATTCGTTTCCCTCTGAAAATACAGGGCCACAACTTTCCGCTTAATATATCAGTATGGAACAAGTTATCAAAAAGTCATGAATGCTCGTAGCTCACCGGCCCGGCCAGCAAAAGCAGTAAATCTGAAATTGATTTACTGCTTTTTTGCTCAATAGACTCTTAAATCATCTGAAAATATTTCAACGCATCCCTGATCGCCGCTTCCTTCTCCGGCGGACATTTTGGCACTTTAGCATCTTCCTTCTTTGACAGATTATAATTTTGCCCCACATCCAGCCCGCACTTGCGCTTTATTTGCGAGATGTAGAGGGAAGACACCTTCAAGCCAGTATGCTCCAACACATACGCCTTGATCTGCTCGTAGGTCGCCCCCTTCTGGAACCCGGACATATCCATATCCTCCAGTGAGAACTCCACACGAACCTTCTTCGAGTCGATTTCTCCCTTGGAAAGCAAGACAACCGTCTCCACATGGTCGGTGTGGGGGAACATGTCTACGGGCTGAATCTTTTCGGCGCGATAGCCGCGCTTTGTAAGAAAATTAAGGTCGCGCGCGAGCGTTTCAGGGTTACAAGAGACGTATACGATGCGTCTCGGTGCAAGTGTGAGCGCGCAGGAGAGAAACGCGGTGTCGCTGCCGGCGCGCGGCGGATCCATGAAAAGTACGTCGCAGTGTTCACCGGCGTTTGCCATATCTACCATGAAGTCGCCTGCATCGGCGCAGACGAAGCGGATATTTTTCACGCGGTTTAATTTTGCGTTTTCACGGGCATCGCGCACGGCGTCGCGGTTCACTTCTACGCCGAGGACCTGTCCGGCTCTTTTGGCGGCGACCATGCCGATGGTGCCGATGCCGCAGTACGCGTCAATGACGGTTTCTTTGCCCGTGAGCTCCGCAAATTCCATCGCTTTGCCGTACAGCACCTCGGTCTGCACGGGGTTAATCTGGTAGAATGATTTTGCCGAAATGCGGAAGCGCAGCCCGCAGAGAATATCCGTGATATAGCCGGGGCCGTAGAGTGTTTTCTCGTTCTGCCCGAGCAGCATGGAGGTGTAGCGGTCGTTGACATTTTGAATGATTGTGGTAATTTCCGGGTGAAGCTTTAACAGCGCACGGGTGAAATTGTTGCGTGCGGGGAAGATCGGCGTACCGGTGACGAGCACAACCATGACTTCGCCGGTCTGGAAGCCGCGCTTGACGAGCACATGGCGCAGAAAGCCGCGCCCGGTGACCTCGTTATACGTTGTCATTTTGAAATCGCGCAGCAGGCGGCGGATATCGACGATGATGCGGTCGGCAATTTCGTCTTCCGTCATGCAGCTGTCCACGGCGACGATGTTGTGCGTGCTGCTCTGGTAAATGCCGGAGATGATGCGTCCGGCACGCGTGGTACCGAATGCGGCCTGTACCTTGTTGCGGTAATGGTAGGGGTTCTCCATGCCGATGATGGGCTCTACGCGGCAGAATTTGCCGAGCAGGCGGATGCACGTGCGCTCCTTGTGCGCGAGCTGTTCCTTATAATCGAGGTTCTGCAGTTGGCAGCCGCCGCACTTTTTGCTGTGCGGACAGCGCGTTTTGTTCTGTGTGCTTTCCATTTTTATATGTCCTTCCGTAGTTTAAATCGATTTTAGCGGTTTATTTTATGAATTTGCCTTGCAAATTCATTGGGAGACCCTCTAATTGTGTCTCCCATACCACAACAGTCCACCGGACTGTTGTGGTTCCCATCCTGATTTTTGTTAGGCAAAAGGTGTTTCGTCGTCTGCGGACGACGACTTAGGACGCTGCCCTAATGAACCTAAGCGAACGCACACGTTCGCTTGAAGCTTCTTGAAAAAGCTTAAGCAAAACTTTTAACCACCGTTGCCGTTGGCTTATGTTTCTTTTATACTATCATTTTGTTTCTCCAAAATCAAGAAAAGCCTTGTTTTCTGCCCAAAAACACAAATTTTGGTTGAAAAGCGAAAAGTTCCGTGCTATACTGAATGTGAAAAAAGGGTGCTGACGTATAAAGTCGGCTGAGAGCGGCGTGAACGCCGAAACCTGTTACCTGATTCGGATAATGCCGACGTAGGAAAATACGCTTATTTTAAGTGCTTTTTATGCCGCGTGCCGAATGGGTGCGCGTTTTTTGTTTTCTCCGCTTTATCCCCTAAATCTCGGTAGAAAACCGGAGGAATGAACTATGAAGAACAACAATACAAAAAAGCTTGCGGCCTGCGCGGTTATGGTCGCACTGGGCGCTGTGCTCAGCATGATCAAGGTGCTTCAGATGCCGTTTGGCGGTTCCATCACGCTGCTTTCCATGCTGCCTTGCGCCATGATTTCCATCATGTACGGCCTTAAGTGGGGCTTTGCGGCTTCCTTTGTGGAATCCGTCGTTCAGCTTGCGTTCGGCATCACGATGGACGGCATCCTCGGCTGGGGCATGACGCCTTCTGCTCTCATCGGCACGATTTTGCTCGATTACATCATGGCATACACGGTTATCGGCATTGCGGGCATTTTCCGCAAGAAGGGTTATGTAGGCATTTGCTGCGGCACGGCGCTGGCTGTTGCGCTGCGTTTTGTGTGCCACTTCATTTCCGGCGCCATTATCTTTGCAAACTTTGATGAGTTTGTGGCGTTCGGCGCTTCCTGGGTGGGCCATCCGTGGCTTTACTCCTTCTGCTACAACGGCACTTACATGCTGCCGGAACTCATCTTTACAGTTATCGCGGCGGTTATTCTGTTCCGTCTGCCGCAGATGAAAAAGCTCATCGCGGACGAGGGCGAATAAATCTAAACAAGCGGAAATTTCGGGCGGTGCTCTGCGGAGTGCCGCTTTTTCGTATAAAATCCCGCCGCGGTAGTTGTGTATCTTTGAAAAACGTGGTATGATTGATAAATCACAAGCGCAGCATCCAGCTGCACGAAGCCGTGCAGCAGCCAGCGGCGCGAAAGGAGTTTAACAAATGAAGAAAGTTCTGAAGCCCGAAGAAAAGACCATGGAAAAAATCGTGGCGCTCTGCAAAAACAGAGGCTACGTATACCCCGGTTCCGAAATTTACGGCGGTCTGTCCAACTCTTGGGACTACGGCCCGCTGGGCTGCCTTTTCAAGGACAACGTAAAAAACGCGTGGAAACGCAAGTTCGTGCAGGAGAGCCGCTACAACGTGGCGCTGGATTCCGCAATCCTCATGAACCCGGAAGTCTGGGTGGCAACCGGCCACGTGGGCGGTTTCTCCGACCCGCTGATGGACTGCAAGGACTGCAAGACCCGTCACCGTGCCGATAAGCTCATTGAAGACTTCACCGGCGAATCCGCAGACGGCTGGACGAACGAGCAGATGCAGCAGTTCATCGCCGACAACAACATTGCCTGCCCGGAGTGCGGCGGCCACAACTTTACGGACATCCGCCAGTTCAACCTGATGTTCAAGACGTTTCAGGGTGTTACAGAAGACGCAAAGAGCCAGCTGTACCTCCGCCCGGAGACTGCACAGGGCATTTTTGTCAACTTCCCGAGCATTCAGCGCACCACGCGCAAGAAGGTGCCGTTCGGCGTTTGTCAGGTGGGTAAGAGCTTCAGAAATGAGATTACCCCGGGCAACTTCATTTTCCGCATTCGCGAGTTTGAGCAGATGGAGTGCGAATTCTTCTGTAAGCCGGGCACGGACCTCGACTGGTTCTACTACTGGAAGGATTTCTGCAAAAACTGGCTTTTGAACCTCGGTCTGGACGAAGCGAACATCCGCCTGCGCGACCACAGCCAGAAGGAGCTCTCCTTCTACTCCAAGGCGACGACGGATATTGAGTATCTGTTCCCGTTCGGCTGGGGCGAGCTTTGGGGCATTGCAGACCGCACGGACTATGACCTCACCCGCCATCAGGAGCATTCCGGCAAGGACCTCTCCTATTTCGACCCGGAGACGAACACCCGCTATGTGCCGTATGTCGTCGAGCCGTCTCTCGGCGCAGACCGCGTAGCGCTGGCGTTCCTGTGCGACGCTTACGACGAAGAAAACCTCGGTACCGAAGAAAAACCGGACGTGCGCGTTGTACTGCGTCTGCACCCGGCACTGGCACCGTTTAAGGCAGCGATTCTGCCGCTCTCCAAGAAGCTGAGCGAAAAGGCCGGCGAGGTTTACGATGCGCTCGCAAAGAAGTTTTCCGTTGACTTTGACGATACGGGTTCCATCGGCAAGCGCTATCGCCGCCAGGATGAGATCGGCACGCCGTTCTGCATCACGTATGACTTTGACAGTGAAAATGACGGCTGCGTTACCGTTCGCGACCGTGACAGCATGGAGCAGGAGCGCGTGAAGATTGACGAGCTTGAAGCGTACATTGCAGAGAAGATCGATTTCTAAAGAAATATAAATAGACACAGTACCCGCCGTTTCGACTGCATGAACCGTGCAGAGAAGCGGCGGGTTTGTTTATTTTGCCGTTGAAACACCATGCAAAATATGCTAAACTAAATAAAAATGAATTCGAAATCGTGACACATAAAAGTTATCACGAAAGAGGAAATGGATTATGAGAAATACTTTTTCTAAACGTATATTTGCTGTTTTAGCGGCGGTTTTGCTCGGCGCTGCGCTGTGTGCACCGCTTACCTTTGCGGATGAAGCCGATACGGTCGATACCACAGACAGCACCGAAACGGTGGACACCACGGAAGGCACGACCGACACCGCAGGCGAAGACAGCAGCGGAGCGGAATCGTTCTTTAATGAGCTGAAGGCCGATAACGGCGTCGGCCGCACGCTGTTCATTGCGGGTGCGGTGTGCATCGTGCTCGGCGTCGGCGGAGTTGTCAGCATCATTTTGTGGCAGCGTGCAAGCCGTAACCGCGACAGCGGCGAAGCGGACCGCGCCGAGGTGCTGGATGAGATTGAGCAGGAGGAACGACGCAACCGCAGAAGACGCGAAGAAGAGCGCATGCGCCGCGAGCAGATGCAGGCGCGCCGTGAGACAGAGCCCCGCGTGCCCACGTCCTTTGACCCGGATAAAGACACCGGCGAGCTGCAGGTGATGCCGGTGTCGGCGGAGTACACCGCAGAACGCCCCATCATGCCGGAAACGCCGGTCTCCATGCAGCCACAGAACGTGCGCCGCGCTGCGGTGCAGACCTCAGTGAATCGCGCGCCACGGCAAAGCGCCGCACCGAGAGCCGCAAAGCCCGCCGCGCCTGCGCCGAAGCCCGTGCAGCAGCGCCCGGCAAATCCCCCGAAGCCGACTGCACAAACAGTGCAGGCAAAGCCTGCCGCGCCGAAAGCGCCCGAAAAATATGACCTTGAGGACATTTTAAGAGAAGTCCGCGAGATGAACGCGAATAAATAATCGTACATAAAAAGGCCTTTGCATCGTCCAAAACGGAAATGCAAAGGCCTTTTGTTGTCTTAATTTTGCGTCAGGTTCTTTTCTTTTTCGAAAAATGCTTTGCGCAATGTCTCGAAATCCTCGGGTGTGCAGGCTTTTTTATAGGTGGGGATGAACGAGCCTGTCACCGTGAAGCACGCTTTCATGACGTCGCACGGGTAGTTTCCACACTGGCCGCAATGTGCGATGTGCTTTTCGTTCACGCATTTTACAAGGCGATAACGGCACCAGTTTTCTTCCTTGCAGCCGGTACAGGCAATCTCCTCGTTTGTCACCACGTGGTCGCGGTAGCCGATTTTATACCACAGCTCGGCGGTGCGGTGCAGTTCTTCTGCGGTTTTGGTGTACGGCGGCACGTTGTAGCGCGGACATACCGCGCAGTCGTTTCCACACGCCGCAATGATTTTTTCACACATAGAGAACTCCCCAAAAAACTATGTCTATTGCAGCTCGTCGCGGTAGTAGGCGAGAAGCAGATCGACCATTCTGCCGTAGGAACGCAGGCCGTTTTCCTGCCCGTTGGCTTTTAAATACGCGTCGTTCACGCGGTCGGAAACCTCGGAAACGGGCGTTTCGTACTGCTTCCAGTACGCATTATTTGACCGAATGTCGCGGCGCAGTGCGTCGCTTTTTAAAGCGTCCGCCCGGTTCCACAGGTCGCTGTCCACAGTGAGCAAAGCATTCATCGCGTGGACGGACGCCAAATACACACCGCTGTAACGGAATTCCGGGTCGTCACTTTGCAGGCACGCCAAAAATGCGATGAAATTCGCTTCGTCCTCGCGCATGTAGCCGGAAAGGTGTGAAAGCTCGTGGCACATCGTCACGGGGATCAATACGTCGTTCATGTGGACGTTGACGTTCGCTTCAAACGTGAACGGACAGTAAATGCCGCTGATGTCAAGGTACGACATCACTTCCGAGAACAGCACGGGCTTCGGTTTGCCGTTTGTGTAGAGCGTGGAATACGTATCATGAAGGCTGTTGAATGATGATTTTGCTTCGTCCGCATCGAGAAAAACATCGTTTGAAAGCTGAAATACACCGTTTTCGTCTTCGGGCAGGTTTTCGCGCAATGTGTTCGCTTCGTTGATTAAATACACGCACACATCGTAAAGCTCCTCGGCGGAGGACTCCCGCACGGTAAGTCCGCTGACGGCGGCAAAGCTGTACCGGCGGTGGTTCGTGCCGTAGTTCGTTACGCACAAAAACGCGATGCACGTGGCGATGAGAACAGGAACCGACAAAAACCGCACAAAGTACGCAAAACGGCCCTCTTTATGACGAATGAGTTTATAAACGCCGTGAATGAGATACGCCAAAATGAAAAGGACAAGCGCGATCAGACAAAATTCGCCGACAGAAAACGGGAAGACTCCCGTAATGGCGGAAAAGAACTGCGCGTACACGGGGTAGATCGTCACGGCATACCACTCGGCAAAATCTGCGCTCTGCCGTGCGGCGAAGTCCAAAAGGAACGCCGCAGGCAGCAAAAGCAGCAGCCAAAAGCGCTTTAAACGAAACGCTTTAAGATAAGTTTTCATAGTTTGAATTCCTCGGCGCTGTATTGCCCGAGCTTTTGTTCGCTTTTCGGCTCGCGGCGCAGCGGGTCATATTGAAATTTTGCGCAGTGCTCTCCGCCGAGCTGCCCCGCAAGACATTTTTTCTGTACACCGTCCGCATGAAACGCGCAGTAAGCGCAGTCCGGCTCAATGCGGTTGCCAAACAGAGCGGGTGTTTGTTTTTTCTTTTTGCGTCCGAACACTTTCGTCGCCTCCGATTTTCAGGTTGCTCTTAGAGTTGTTCTCATTGTAGCATTTTCCCGGTGGAATTTCCACCACAAATTTTCGACGGTGTTTTTCCGCTGCGGAGAATACACGTGAGAAGAAAGAACACAGACAGCGCGATGAGCGCCAAGGATGATGCCGCGCTGCCCGCCATGGGCGCGGTGTTGAGGGGCGAGGTTTCCACGGCAACCGAGGTGTTTGCCGGGAGAAAATAGGAAAGCAGCAAATAAAATGCAGCGGAAAGCAGACCGTTTAAAAAGCGTGCGAGAACATATCTCGTTTTCGACAGCGGCAGCCCCGCTTTGTGGAAAAAGGAGAAGATCTGCAAGTGGATGCAAACGCCGGAAAAACCGAGCCCGAACGCTAAAATACAAACCGGCAGGTGCCAATATACGCACTGCGAGACTCCGGCGGTGATCTCCAGACCCATCGTCAGCAATGCGCCGGAAAGCGGCACGGTGTACCCAAAGCGGGAGAGAAACCCGCATAAAAACTGAAAAATGCCGGCATCGTGCAAAACGGCTAAAAGCATGGAAAACACAATGACGAACCCGCAAAGGGAAACGGTGGCCTTAATGCCGTCCTGCACAGCGGAGACGATGCCGCCGGGAGCGGATTCTGGCGATTTTAGGCTTTTTTCGGGTTTTTCGGCAAAGCGCGACAGGGTGAGTCCCAGAAGTAACGGCGCAAGTGCGCAGGCAAAAAATAAATTCAGCCCGATGCGGTCGCTTCTTAATAATAAACTGCCCGTATAGGCTGCCGCAAACGCATAGCCCGGCGCGGTACAGAAGCATAACAGCCGTGCCGCCTGTTCCCTTGTGAGCTTTCCGGCCGCGTATAAATTTGCGGTGATCTTCGCGCCGGTAGGGTAGCCTGCGGTGAGCCCCAACAAAACGGCGGGAGCGGCGCAGGCGGGTAGGCGGAACACATGACGCATTACGGGGGAAAGCGGGCGAAACAGCACCTGTGCCGCGCGGCTGTTCGTGCATAGGCACGCGAGTAAAATAAACGGGAACAGCGAGGGAATCAGCGTGCCGAGGCATGTGCGGATGCCGCTGACAACGCCTGCGGCGGCAGCGGTGCGGTGCCTGAGCAGGAGCAAGGCGAGCAGTAAAAGCGCGGCGGCGCGGACATAAAGCGCCGGAAGCTGCAATTTTTGGCGAATGAAAAAAGCGATGTGTTCTGTATGCTTCGACACGGTGAACCCTCCTTTTGAAAAAGTATATGCGTGTTTTTCCGCACATACGTATAGAGGAGTAAAAAGAAAGAGGGTGGGCGCATGGGTGAGCTTGCGGATAAGCTGCGCTATGCCATGCAGGACGGCACGATCCGCACGGAGATTCTCGGCACGGCGAAGCTTATTTTAGAGGGTTGTGACGGCGTAATCGAATACGAAACGGAAAAGATCGGCCTGCGCTGCGGGCGGCGCGCCGTGTGGGTGGAGGGGAAAAGCTTACGGCTTTTGTGTCTTGAAGAGGACGGCGCGGTGATCACGGGACATATTGAGGCGGTGAGGTTCGCATGAAGAAAATCACGCATTGGGTGCTCGGCACGGCAACGGCGCGTGTTTCGGGCGATACGGCACGGTTTATGAACATTGCGGTGAAAACAGGTCTGCGCCCCATTCGACTTCAAAAGGATGGGAAAGACGTGCTTTTCACCTTGTATGCGAAGGATTACAAAAAGCTGCATAAGATCAAACAACGCACGCACACGCGGGTGAAGCTTGCGGAGAAAAGCGGCTTCCCGTTTCGGTTCCGCCGCATGCTGCGCCGACCGGGACTTTTGCTTGGCACGGCGCTCGGCGTGGCGCTGATGCTGTTCCTTTCCGGCTTTTATTGGGAGATGACGATCTCCGGTGAAGATATTCCGTATGCCGAAAGCGAAATTTTGGCGGCAGCAAAGCGCGTTGGCGTGTATATCGGCGCGCCGCGAAGCACCGATACCGCTTTGGCCTCTGTCGCGCTTTTGGAGGAGCTGCCGGAGCTTTCGTGGGCATCGTTCAACACGGAGGGTTGCACCGTACAGCTTGAGCTGCGCACGTCCGTCACAAAGGCGGAGGGCGCGGAGCACGACGGCACGGGGGACATCGTCGCGTCACGCGCGGGGCTCATCCATTCTATCACGGCGCAAAACGGCACGGTGCTCGTAAAAGTCGGTTCTGCCTGCGCCGCGGGGCAGGTGCTCGTTTCCGGCATCACACAGGTGGGCGACCCGTATGACCCGGAATACAACCCCGTGCGCTGTTTTTACACCCGCGCCCGTGCGGAGATTCTGGCGGAGACACAGCGCACATTCACGGCATCCTGTCCGCTTAGTACCGAAACAGTGCGCGAAACGGACCTCGGTACACAGCGCGCGCTGTATATTTTGGGCGTGCGCGTGCCGCTCTCGCTTTCCGGTGCGCCGAAAGGCCAGACGGCATACACCCGCACGCCGTTCGTTTTGCAGGGGCACACATTGCCGCTGTGGGTGGAAACGGTGCGCGTATATGAGGAGGAGACCGTGCCCGTTACGTTCACGGAGGAAGAAGCGCAGCGCCGCGCGCTTGAAAATCTGCATCAGCTGCAAAAGCTTGCGCTTGGAGAAGACGGGCGTGTGCTTACGGAAAACATCACATATCAGACAAAAGACGGCGCGGTTTACGTCACGTCCCGGTGCGTATGTCTTGAAAATATTGCGCAGGAGGCGCCGCTCACCCTGCCTGAAGAGCCTGAAAATCCGGAGATTATGGGGGTATTTGTCGGAAATGTACAGGGAAACGGCTAAATTTCGTTGAAAATTTCATAACCACATTGGGAACACTTATGCTATAATAAAACAGGAAATTCGGTTTTTTAGACTGCACGGTTTTTCAGAGCCGTGCGGCAAAAGGAGAACGATTTGGAAAGAAGCATTCATGTAGACAAAGCAGAATACGCGGCAGAGCTTTTCGGCAGCTTTGACGTGAACGCAAAGCGACTGGAAAAGGCATTCGGTGTAACGTTTTCCTGCCGCGATTCGCAGATCCACGTCATCGGCGAAGAACCCGGTGTTTCGCGTGCGGTGCGTGCGGCAGAAAGTCTTTTGCGGCTCGTCGAAAAGGGCGAAGTCCTAAACGACCAGAACGTCGGCTACTGCATCGACATGGTCATGGAGGACAGCGAAGCACAGATGGCGCCGCTTACGGACGGCTGCATCTGCATCACGGCGAAAGGCAAGCCCGTAAAGCCCAAAACGGTGGGACAGAAGAATTATTGCGACAATATTCGCAATAACACCATCACCATCGGCGTCGGCCCTGCGGGCACCGGTAAAACGTACCTTGCGGTCGCCATGGCCGTGACGGCGTTCCGTGCGCAGCAGGTGAACCGCATCATCTTGACGCGCCCTGCCGTGGAAGCCGGCGAGAAGCTGGGTTTTCTGCCCGGTGATTTGCAACAGAAGGTAGACCCCTACCTGCGCCCGCTTTACGATGCGCTGTTCGACATGCTCGGCGCGGAATCGTACGCCCGCCTTGTGGAGCGCGGCAGCATTGAGGTGGCGCCGCTTGCGTACATGCGCGGCAGAACGCTCGACGACAGCTTTATCATTCTGGATGAGGCGCAGAACACCACCTGCGAGCAGATGAAAATGTTCCTGACGCGTCTCGGCTTCAACTCCAAAATGGTCATCACAGGCGACATCACGCAGATTGATCTGCCGGACGGCAGACGCTCGGGCCTGAAGGATGCGATGCGTATACTGCGCAATGTGGATGACATTTCCGTTTTCCGTTTTACCGAAAAAGACGTTGTGCGCCATCGCTTGGTGCAGGATATCATTCGGGCGTATGAAAAAGCGTCCGCAGCAAAATAACCCCTATCGAAAGGATTTTAGCATATGGAAAAAATCAGAGTCATCATCACAAACAACCAGAAAGCGGTCAAAGTGCCGACCGGCGTGCGCATGCTCATCCGTCGCTGTTGCCACGCGGTTCTGCGGATGGAGAAGTTTGAGGATTCCGCTGAAATCAGCGTGACATTCGTGGACAACGAGCAGATCCGCGAGCTAAACGCGCAGTACCGCAACAAAGATGCCGCAACAGACGTGCTCTCTTTCCCCATGGGTGAGAACGGCGTGTATGACATCAACCACGATACCGGCGCGAAGATTCTCGGCGACATTGTGCTCTCCGTGGAAATGGCAATGGCACAGGCAAAGCGCTACGGCCACAGCTTAGAGCGCGAGATCGGCTACCTGACGGCGCATTCTATGTTGCACCTGCTCGGCTATGACCACGAAAACGGCGGCATGGAGCGTGTGCGCATGCGTGAAAAAGAAGAGTACGTTATGTCGCAGCTCGGCCTGCCGGGCACTTCCAGCTACACCGTTTAACATGGTGCCGGATTGGAAAACAAACGGTAAGACCCGCACGCAGGCGGACAGCTTTCGCGATGCCGCGCGCGGATTTTTCCATACCGTGAAAACGGAGCGAAACATGCGTATACACCTTACAGCGGCGGTATACGTTTTGTTTTTTTCGCCCTTTCTGGGCGTAACGCGCAGCGAATACGGCGTTCTGCTTTTGACCATCGCAACGGTTATCGCGGCGGAAGCGTTCAACACCGCCATGGAGATGCTGTGTGATTACGCGCAGAAAAGCTATAATCCGCTCATCGGCAAAACAAAAGATATCGCGGCGGGAGCGGTGCTTGTGTGCGCCGTTTTTGCCGCTTTTGTCGGTATAGCCGTTTTGTGGCGTCCAGAAGCGATCTTAGCGCTTTTGATAACAATCGTCACAAATCCGCTTTACCTTGTGCTTTTCATTCTGTCGCTCATTTTGGCCTTTTTCTTCATTTTCAAAGTGCCATGCGGCGTGCGGGAAAAGCTTCATAAAAAGTGATATAAATTATCAGAAAGGAAACCGCGGCTGCGTGCCCCGGGAAAACTATGGATACAGAAAACTACATGAACGAAAAATCGGCGTTTATCGCCATTGTGGGCAGACCGAACGTGGGCAAATCCTCTATTTTGAACCGCCTGCTCGGTACGAAGCTTGCCATCGTTTCCAATAAGCCACAGACCACCCGCACGCGCATTATGGGCGTGTGGACAGAGGGCGAAACGCAGCTGGTGTTCATCGATACGCCGGGCCTCATCAAGCCGAAGAACTCCCTCGGCGATTACATGGTGAAAAGCGTTACCTCGTCCGTCGCAGATGTGGATGCCTGCCTGCTCGTTGTGGAGGCAAATACGAAAATCTCCAAAGCAGATGAAGAGCTTGTGCACCGCTTTAAAGATTTAGGTGTGCCAGCGCTGCTCGCCATCAATAAGATCGACCTTTTGCAGGACAAAAGCGTTTTGATGGAGCAGATTGCGAAGCTCTCCGCGCTCTACGAATTTGAAGCTGTGGTGCCGGTCTCCGCGCAGGACGGCAACGGCATGGACGCGCTGCGTGAGGAGCTCATCGCACTGGCGGAGCCGGGCGGACACTTCTTCTCGGAAGATACGCTCACAGACCAGCCGGAGCGCGTCATTGCGTCCGAAATCGTGCGTGAGAAAATACTGCGCTTTACGGATAAAGAAATCCCGCACGGCGTCGCAGTCGTGACGGAAAGCATGCGCGACCTCGGCAACCTGACGGAGATCGATGCGACAATCTATTGTGAACGCGCCACGCATAAAGGCATCATCATCGGCAAGGGCGGCGCAATGCTGAAAAAAATCGGCTCGAAGGCAAGAGAAGACATGGAGCGCTTTTTCGGCTGCAAGATCAACCTGCGCCTTTGGGTAAAGGTGAAGGAGGACTGGCGCCAGCGTCCGCAGATCCTCACAAAGCTCGGCTTTAACGAGCACGATTTTGACCAGTACCAATAAACCGTGATTTTCGGGAAAACGGTCACATTTTGAGAAATTGACAGACGTTTCCACGGATAAAACCCGCAAAAACCGCAGAAGCTAAAAACAGCCATACGGTTTAGGAGGCGTTTGTATGCGAAATTCCCCGATGCAGAATGCGGCGTATGCCGCGTGGAACAGCTTTTATAAAAGCGGCAAGGCGGAGGATTACATCCGCTATGTGCAGCTTACACGCCGGGAGCTTGCCGACGTGGATTTTACGGCAGGAGACTTTGATGCAGGTAAAGACCCAGGGACTCATCATTCGGGAGCAGACGGTGGGCGAGAGCGACCGCCTTGTCACGGTGCTGACGCGTGACGCGGGCGTGGTGCGTGCGTTTGCCCGCCGCGCCAAAAACTTAAAGGACAGCAAAAGCGCCGCAACGCAGCTTTTGTGCTATTCCCGCCTTTCTATTTTTAAGGGGCGGGAAAAATACATGATTGACGATGCCGAGCCGATCGAGGTCTTTTTCGGACTTCGGCGGGACATCGCCGCGCTTTCGCTGGCGCAGTATTTCTGTGAGCTGGCGTACTTAATGGTGCCGGAGGATACGGATTCCGAGGAATACCTGCGGCTCATCTTAAATTCCCTGCATTTTTTATCAAAGGGCACGCGGCCGATACGGCTGTTGCAGTCCGTGACAGAGCTGCGTATGCTCTCGTCGGCGGGCTATATGCCAAATTTAGTCGCGTGCGAAAACTGCGCCGCGTATGAGGCGGAAACGATGTTCTTTCTGCCGCAAAGGGGCATTATTCTGTGCGACAAGTGCTTTCACGGCGCGAATGAACCGTATGTCGCGCTGCCGCCGGGCGTGCTGACCGCCATGCGACACATTGCGTATGTGGATTTTGAGAAGCTCTATAACTTCTCGCTGCCGGAGGATGCGCTGAAAATTCTGAACGCCGCAACGGAAAGCTACGTTGTCCATACATTACATACCGTACCGAAGACCTTGGAGTTTTATAAAACGTTTTTGGATTAACAGAGGAGATTGACCCGGCAAAACCGGGTACGAAAAGAAAGCAGGAACAAAATGCTGAAAGATCATAAAGCGCTGGAGCTGGATAAAATTCTGCTTCAGCTTGCAAATGAAACCACTTGCCCGGATGCGGCGGAGCTGGCGCAGAAAATTGAGCCGGATACCGACATTCGCCACGTGGAGTGCCTTTTGCAGGAAACGGATGACGCGTTTGTTTTAATGGCAAAGTACGGCGCACCGTCGTTTTACGGCATGACGAATGTCACGAATGCGCTGCGTCGCGCAGAAGCGGGCGGTGTGCTGAATCTGGCGGAATTATTGTCTGTTGCCGCGACATTGCGTGCCATCCGCAGTGTTTCGGATTGGCGTAAAAAAAGCGAAAGTGTCAAAACGGCGCTCGATTACCGCTTCGAGACCCTGCAGCCGAATAAGTTTATCGAAGACCGCATCTCGATGACCGTCGTCAGCGAGGAAGAAGTTGCCGATACCGCAAGCGTCGCCTTGGCGGCTATCCGCCGCAAGATCCGCGCGGCATCGCTGCGCGTGCGCGAGCAGCTTGATAAAATGATCCGCTCGCAGACCTACCAAAAGTATTTGCAGGAGGCCATTGTCACCCAACGCGGCGGCCGCTACGTTGTGCCGGTTAAGGCGGAGTTCCGCAATGAAGTCAAGGGCCTCATTCACGATTCCTCCGGCAGCGGTGCCACCGTGTTTATTGAGCCGATCGGCGTTGTGGAGGCGAACAACGAAATCCGCGTGTTGCGCTCGGACGAAAAGGACGAGATCGACCGCATCTTGACGGAGCTTTCCCGTGAGATCGGCGAGTTTGCGGACGGCATCATCCAGAGCTACCGCGCGGCGGTGGAGCTGAATCTCATTTTCGCAAAAGGGCAGCTTGCCTACAAAATGAAGGCGACCGTGCCGAAGCTCAATCAGGAGGGGCGCATCGCCATCAAATCGGCGCGCCACCCGCTCATCGATAAAAATAAGGTCGTGCCGACCGATCTGTACCTCGGCAGTGATTTTGATGCGCTCATCGTCACCGGCCCGAACACCGGCGGCAAGACCGTCTCGCTGAAAACGGCGGGCCTTTTGACGCTGATGACTATGTGCGGCCTGATGATCCCCGCGGCGGATGGCAGCGAAGTTTCGATTTTCGACCACGTTTTGGCGGACATCGGCGATGAGCAGAGCATTGAGCAGTCTCTCTCCACGTTCTCGGCGCACATGACGAATATCATCCGCATTCTCAACATTGCGGACGACAAGAGTCTTATCCTAATCGATGAACTCGGTGCGGGCACCGACCCGGTCGAGGGCGCCGCGCTTGCTATTTCCATCATCGAAGCCATGCGCACCAAAGGCACGCGCGTGATGGCGACAACGCATTACGCAGAGCTGAAGGCATATGCCATTCAGACCGTTGGCGTTGAAAACGCCTGCTGCGAATTTGACGTGGCGACGCTGCGCCCGACGTATCGCCTGCTCATCGGCGTACCGGGTCGTTCCAACGCATTTGCCATTTCCGCACGTCTCGGTATGCCGGCGAACATCGTAGAGCACGCAAAGGAACTCGTTTCCGATGAAAGCACTATGTTTGAGGAGGTCGTCTCCCGCTTGGAGGAGAGCCGCCGCAAAATGGAAGATGAGCGTGAAAGTGCCGAGCAGCTGCGTTTGAAAGCGCAGAACATGGAAAAAGAGGCTGAAGCGCTGCGCGACCGCGCCGAAAAGGACGCGAAGCACGAAATTGAGCGCGCCAGAATGGAAGCGGCGGAGCTTGTGCAGAAAACGCGCCGCGAAGCCCAGAGTCTGTTAGACGAGCTCGAAGACCTGCGCCGCAATAAGCAGAAACTATTGACCGCAGAGCAGAAAGCGCGCCTGAAGGCAGGCATCCGCGATATGGAAAAGGCCAGTGACCCGGTGCACGAGCGCCGCATAGACGAAGATTATGTGTTGCCGCGTCCCTTACAGGTCGGCGATACGGTACTGATTTACGACATCGATAAGATTGCGACCGTTTTGGATGTGCCGAAAAACGGCGACCAGATTTTGGTGCAGGCAGGCATCATCAAAACGCGTGTGCCGCTGAAAAACCTGCGCCTGACCGACCAGAAGCCGAAGGAAAAGAAGAAAGCCGCAGGCGGTCACCGCACCGTGACGAAGAAGATGGATTCCGCTCCGGCGCGCAATGAAGTGGATGTGCGCGGCATGAATTTGGAAGAAGCGCTCATGGAAGTGGATGCGTTTATCGATCACGCTTTGATGCACAATCTCAACATGCTGACGATTATTCACGGCAAAGGTACAGGTATACTGAGAAACGGCATTCAGCAGCATTTGCGCCGCCACAAGGCCGTGAAATCCTTTCGCCTCGGCGTATATGGTGAGGGCGAAAGCGGCGTGACGATTGTAGAGCTGAAATAACCTTAAGAGGATCGTAAGATGCAAAGTCTCGGCTTTACTTGACAGCAGCGAAAAATTCTCTTAAAATAGGTACAACAGAACCGATACCGCATAAAACTACGAAACAGGTTTTGTGCGGTATTATTTTACGCGGCCGGGCACAGCCGGGCTGCCGAAAGGCAGGGATTGGATGAAAAATCTATATAAAGCGGGTATGGGACGCTTTGCGGCGATATGCCTTGTGGTTTTGATGGTGTTTTCCACCGGCAACCTGTATGCGTTTGCGGATGAAGCCGGAAACGGCGACACGAGCACCTCGTCTTCCGAAGACGGAGGCGACACGGGCAGCACCGTAAGCGCGACGGCAGCGGACGCCGAAGTGCCGGAGCAGCCCGCGGATCTTTATGTCTATGACGAAGCGAGTGTGATTTCCGCCAGTACGAAAACGGTAATCAACGATAAAAATGCTGACCTCAATGCGACGTATGGTGTGCAGATTGCGGTGTTCACCATGAACACTTTGCCCGGCGAAAAATCCGATTATGATGGCCGCGTGGCCTACCTTAAAAAGGTCATGGACACGTGGAAGCTTGGCGGCGACAGCAAAAACGGGCTTATCATAGGCCTTTCCGTTTCGGACGGCGACTATATGGCGGTGGCCGGTGACGGCCTGCACGGCGCGTTCTCCGGCACGGAGCTGAGCGCTTTGCTGCACGATAATCTGGAAGCGGATTTTCAGACCGGCGCATATGATGCCGGTGTTTTAAAGCTCTTTAACGCCGTGGCAGCGGCAGCGGAAACGTATAAATCCGGCAACCCCGCAGACTCGGCGACTGTGGGCACTGCAAGCAACGCAGAGTCCACCGCCGGCGGTACGGAATCTTCCGCGGCCGAAAGCAGTGCATCCTCCGAAGCGAGCGGCCCTAAGGGCGGCTCGGCGATTTTCGGCATTTTGAAATTTGTTTTGGTGCTTGTCATTGTCTTTGCGGTGTTGCTGCTTATCGTGTACATCCACGGGCAGCGCGTGCGCAAAAAGCGCCGCGAAGCGCGCCGCAGACGTGCGGAACAGCGCCGCCGTGCCGCCGAGCAGGAAACGGCTGACCCGTATACCGCTCCGCGTAAGGAAGAACCGAAGCGCACGCTGGAGGACGATTACCTCGACTTTATGAACCGTTATAAATAACCGTAAATATAAAAATGCCGCAGGCACGGGAAAACCCGGTTGTCTGCGGCATTTTCTTTTGCGGTAAGATCAGCCCTTTGCGCGTGCTGCGATGATGGAAGCCATTTCGCCGACGTTCTTCATGGAGGAGATTTCGCCCATCTTGAATTTCATGCGGAACTCGCGCTCTACAGCGGAGATCAGCGTGATGTGCTCCAGGCTGTCCCAATCCTCAATGTCGTCTGCGGTCGTTTTCGGCGTGACGTGAATGGTGTCATCGTCAAAAACATCCTGAAATACGCGGTCCAGTCTTTCAAAAATTTCTCTTGTGTCCATGGTAAAATTCCTTTCTGTGATTTGATTTAATACTTAATTTAGCGAGGATCACGCTTCTGCGTGGTCGTTGCCGAACACTTCGATCACGTGGTTCTGCGGCTTGTAGTCCGCGACGCGCAACTGCCACACGGTGCTGCCGTCCTCGTGCTCCTCAGTCTTCGTGAAGCCGAAGCGACCGAAAAGGTCGCTGACCATCTTGTTTTTTGCGGTGGGGTAGTAGTAGCCGTTAATCGTCTCTACGCCCACTTCGCGGCAGCGCTCCACAAGGCGGTCCAACATGGCAAATTCCATATCGCGCTTTAACACGCGGCAGCTCATCAGCCACAGGTCAATGTCGAGTGCCGTGCCGTTTTTTCTGCCGATGACGACGGAAACGACGCCGTTGTCGCCGAATTTATCGATGAGCTTGCCGTACAGACGGATATAGCCGTCGTCCTCAAATACGCCTTCCATTTCGGCGGGCGTATAGCGGCGGGTGGTCACGTTGAACTGGTTGCTCTTGTTTGTAAGCTGTGTGATGCGCGCAAGGTACACCGGGATGAAATCATCGATGACGGCGTGCATCTCAAGGCTCTTTAAATAGTCGTTATAATCGCCGAAGGACGCCATTTCTGCAGCGCGCAGGGCGTTTTTCTTGTACATTTCGTTGCGCTTCAAGTCATCTTCGCTGAAGGTTGTCACTTCAAAGAAGCCGCTGCGGTCAATCGTCGTGATGTAGTTTTCCACGCCGTCCATGTCCGGAACGGCCGCGCCCTTGATCTGTGTGCGCACGATCTCGCGCTCGGCGGGGTTATCGTCCGCAAAAACGATGGAATCCGGCAGAATGTTCAGCTCTGCGGCGGTCTCGGCAATGTTGCGGTCTTTGTTTTCCCAGTTTGCCTTAATGATGACGAAATCGTCCGGGCGCAGTGCACTTTCGGGGTGGTTTAACCCCGCAATGGCGTTTTCATGGTCATTTTTAGAGCAGACCGTCAACACGATGCCGAGACTTTTAAGCTGCTTTACGTATGTTTGAAACTCGTAGTAGGATTGCGAAACGCCGGTCTCTTGGCCGATCTCGATGCCGTCTACGCCGTCGTCGCCCACAACGCCGCCCCACAGGGTGTTATCGAGGTCAAGGGCAAGCGCCTTTTTATTCTTGCCGAAAATCGACTTGATAATGTGCGAAACACTGAACGCAAAGGACGGGATCGCCTCAAAGCACATGGCGTATTTGTACATGTTCCAGAACAGCGGGTTCGACCATTCTTTCAGGCCGTAATCGGCAGAAACAAAGTTGAGGTCGTGAATATAAAAGCTCTCATTTTCGCGTGCGTAGGCGTAAAAAGCTTCGTTTAAGCGCGTGAGGAAATTCGTGTGGCCGTGGATGTCCCACGCGTCGCGGCTGCCGAGCAGGCGGTAAAGCGGCATTTCAAAGTTATTTTGAATGATGGGGCAGTGGAACTTTTCCGCAATGCTTTTCCACATCGCCGTGAAACGGTTAATTTCCGTGTGCAGCTTTTCGTCTATTTGCTCCGTGGTGTCGGTCATCTCGGGCCAGTCCGTCACGTTGCGATTCGTGGTGTGGATGAACACAATGTCCGGCTTGAAGCTTAAAAGCGTTTCATCCGGGAACATGGCGTCCTGAAAATACTGCGCGTATTCGGATTCGTAAAATTCCGGCTCAATACCGGCGTCTAAGAGGAAAAGCTCCAGCGTTTTTACAATGTCGCTTGTGGTGGAGCCGCCGAACACGGCAATCTTCTTTCTGATGCGCGAGGTGCCGTCTGCGAGCAGTGCTTTCTTTAAAGATTTGCGCTTTTTGATGATGTAAGCGGCGTCAAAGGGATATTCCAGTTCTTTCATAGGCTCTCCTTTGTTATTCTTTTGCGGAAGAGGTATCATCTGTACCGGTCGAGGTGGTGTTAGCGGCCGTATCCGTGCCGGAAGTCGTTGTTGGTGCACTTGTCGCGGTCGGCATGACCGTTTTCGGCGTAACAGACGGGACAATGTGCGAATCGGTGATGGTCTCACCGGCGTTCTGCGCGATGAGGTTCTGAATGTTGTCGGCGTTATCGCCCACAACGGAGTATGCGGACATCGTAAAGAGCACATCCGTGATGCCCATATCTTTGATGAAGCTGACGAGGTTGCACTCCAAATAGCGCACGTCGGCAACGTAGATCTGCTCAAAGGAATTCGTGTAGAACGGAATCTCCGCGTTACCAAAGCTGTCCTTAATGACGAGCAGCTTGCGGCCGTTCTTCATCTGCGTATCGACTTTTACGATGCAGGAGTCGCCGCCGAGGAACTTGAGGTACGCGTTTGCGGTGTCCACATCGGCAAAGAGGTCGTCTTCGTACTGGTAGTTAAAAGAAGTATCGTAGTAGGAAGCCACGTAGTTCGAGGCCGGCACGAAGTAGTGGAAATCGTCCGGGTCGTTCAAAATACGCGTATCCTGCGAGAAACCGTACATAGTACCTACATAGCCCGGAATGGATTCTTCCGTGTAGGTGGAAAGGTCTGCGAACGGCACACCTGCGGCTTCGGCAAACGTGCGGGCGGCATAGTAGGCGCCGCGTGCCTGCCAGTGGTGGTCAGTGCGCAGGTAAATATCTTCCTCCGCATGCTTTTTCATTACGTCCACAACGTTTACGGACTGAATGCCGGCATTCAGCTTTTCGGCAACGCCGTTAAAGCATTCCTTCTGGTTGCCAACATAATCAATGCCGTTTTTCGGGGTGTAGATGGCGGAAGCGGTGGGTGCGGGCATAGACCAAATGGTCACACCGCTGCCGACCTTGCTTTGCAGGTCGTTGAGCGCATTGGCGTAAGCGGTGCCGCCACCGCCGCCGAAGGCCTCCATGCAGCGCCAGTGATTATCCCAGTTTACAACAAGCAGGTTGTTCACCCATTCCAGTGTGCTGTTATCCTCGGTGCTGAAGTCGCGGCCCATTTTTTCATCCGCAGCGCTCACGGCCGGGAACACACGCCCTGCGGCGTATTGCAGCAGGTTTGTGTTGTTTGGCACGGTGCCGTTTGCGGGTGTGGTCGTCTGGGTGTCACCGTTTGCGGCAGAAGTATCGGTGTTATCTGTGCTGTCCGTCTCGGGCTTTGCGGTGCTGACCGTTGAAGCGAACATCTTCATACCAAACAGGTTCTTAATGGAGTTGCTCATGTTCTTAAAGCCGTCGTGGTTCGGCACGGTATCGTCAAACCATGTGGCGACGTCCGCCGTAAACGAGCCGGAAAAATACGATGCAAAAGAGAATTTCGGGAATTCCGCAAGGTTTCGGTTTTCAATCTGTGAGACGGTGGAGCGCGGGAAAAGGAGCAGATACAGCGTCATCAGGGCGAAAAGAATGACCATAACGCCGACGGATAAAACGGAAAGCCGCATGTTCAAAAGCTCGCGGCGGCTCGGCTTTGGTTTGCGGCGGCGCTCTGCGGGTTCGGCGCTTTCATCCGCAGTCGGCGCATCTACGGCTTCGGTTTTCTCCGGCTTCGCTTCCGGTTCGGCGGGCTTGCGGGGAGCAAAATAATCAAGGTCAAGGTCTTTAAAATCGTTCATGTCAATGAGCACCTCCCCTTAGAATCTGAAATACAGGAACACGTTGTTCGTGGTATCGACGAGCAGGACACTCACGACGGCGAGCAACACCATACAGACCGCAACGGAGCCGACGCGGCCGATGGCATAAACGGTATCGTTTTTGCTCTCGAGAAAATAACTCTTGATCTTCGGCAATACCGGCAGGCTGACGAGAATCGCGAACAAAATGAGAAAGATGTTGTTGCGCAGGGAGGAGAACGTCATGGGGTCCGTCAACGGCGCGCTGTTCGCAAGCATGCTGATGCCCGTGATATTGAGGAAAAACTGACCAAGCTGGCCGAGATCTTCAAAATAGAAGATGCCGAAGCCGAGGATGATGACAAGCTTCGTATACACGTGCTTCCACACGATCGGCCACTTTTTCATGCGCTTTTTGCCCATTTTCTGCTCGAACAGCATGAAGCAACCATAGTAAAGGCCCCATAAAATGAAGTTCCATGCGGCACCGTGCCAAAGACCGGTGCAGAACCAAACAAGAAACAGGCCGAAATACTTGCGCGGCTTGCCGAAGAACGGCACGTACAAAAGGTAGTCGCGGAAGAAGGAGCCGAGAGAGATGTGCCAGCGCTGCCAGAACTCCGCAATGGTGGTGCAGGCAAACGGATGACGGAAGTTTTCGTCAAAGTGGAAGCCAAACATGCGACCGAGGCCGATGGCAATATCGGAATAACCGCTGAAGTCAAAGTAAACATACAGCGAATACACGATGATGGTGTACCATGTGCCGAGCACGGAAAGTCCCGTGATGTCCTTGCCGAAGAACGTGTTGACGATGGACCACAAATTGTTCGCGATGATGACCTTTTTCGCAAGGCCGAGGATCACGCGCAGCGCACCTTCGCATAGGTCGGTCGCGTTGACGGAGCGGTTGTCGATCTCCTGCTCCACAACGCTGTACCGCACGATTGGGCCGGCGATGAGCTGCGGGAAGAGGGACAGGTACAAAAGGAATTTGTGGTATTTCGGCTGCACGTCCACCGTTTCCCAGTAGCAGTCCAAAATGTAGGAGATAGCCTGAAACGTGTAGAAGCTGATACCGATGGGCAACGTGATCTGCGGCACGGGTATGGCCGCGCCCGAAACAGCGTTCAGGTTTTCTACAATGAACGCGCTGTACTTAAAGATGAGCAAAAGCAGAATATCTACAAAAATACCGCCGCCAACGGCTAACTTTGCGCGCGGGGTATCCCGAAATTTACCGATCAATATGCCGATGAACCAGTTAAAGAATGAACTGAACAGCAAAAGCGAAATCCAAAGCGGCTCGCCCCAAGCGTAAAAGATGAGTGAAAAGACAATCAGCACGATGTTTTTGGTGCTGAGCTTTTTGGCGAGGCCGTAACAGATGAGGCACAGCGGCAAAAAGACATAGATAAAGAACAAATCGGCAAAAACCATGTATCGGGCTCCTTAATCCTTTGTTTTTTCCGTGCAGGCACATTTCCCGATGCCCGCGGTGTTTGGTTTCCATAAGTTTTCATACATATGTTAGTATAGACGAAAAAGCGAAAAGCGTCAAGGCAAAAGCCACCCAGAGCCTTGCCTTTTGCGGAAAATTTGCATGGGGCTTCAAAGCTTTTTCTGTGTATATTTCAGCGCGCGAAAATCCAATATGATTGACAAATGCGCCGCCGTGCGGTACAATAACACAGTACACTTTATGACCCCGATTTAACAAGTCTCAGCAACTCAGTTGGATAGAGGTCACGCTCCTAAGAGAACCTAAAAGTGTTCCCCAATGGATGGGTAGTAGCCTCATAAATTAAATATGCGCCAGTAGCTCAGTTGGATAGAGCATCCGCCTCCTAAGCGGAAGGTCGGGGATTCGAATTCCTTCTGGCGCGCCATAAATAACGCTGAAAGCCTTTATTTTCAAAGGTTTTCGGCTTTTTTATTTTTTGCTGTGGTTGACGGTTTGCCGGCAAGCAGGCTCGCAAGTGCTTTTGCGTCAAGCGCGGGTGCGGTGCCGAAAGCCCTTTGCGTGCGCCGTTTCGTGCTCTACCGTTTCGCCTGTGGGGATCCCGTTCTCATCTACAATATCTAAATATTCCGCCATACTATGCCTCCAGCTTTTCCGCTTTGATTTGTCTTTATTTTCAGCATAGCACGTTGCATGGCTTTTTTCACTCGTGTACAAAAGAAACTGCAAGACAAATTCGGTTCCGTATGCTATAATAAGACACAAAAAAAATTCTCAAAGGAGGAAGCACGGCTGCGCAATTTTTTTCGTCGGCAGCCGTGCAGAAAAGGCATGAACAATATCGAATGGTTTCGCGAAGCGAAATACGGCATGATGGTCCACTTCGGACTCTATTCCATGCTCGCCGGTGAGTACAGAGGGCGCCGTACGCCCTACGACTACGGTGAATGGATCCAGTCCGCCTTTGCCATCCCGAACCGCGAAATGGAACAGCTTGCGGGTGCGTTCAACCCTGTTTATTTTAATGCGGAGGAGTGGGTAAAGCTTGCAAAAGAATGCGGCATGACCTACTTTGTGGTTACCTCTAAGCACCACGAGGGTTTTGCGCTGTTTGATTCCGACTGCGATGCATACAACATCAAAAAAGCAACGCCATTTGGCAGAGACCTCATCGCAGAGCTGGCGGAAGCCTGCTACAAGCACGGTTTAAAGCTGGGGCTTTACTATTCGCAGGAGCTTGACTGGCACCACCCGCACGGCGGCGGCTACGACAAAACCACCGGCTGCGCAGGCACGGCGTGGTATAACAACTGGGATTTCCCCGGTGCAGACAACAAAGACTACTCCATCTGCTTTAACGAGAAGATCAAGCCGCAGGTGAAGGAGATCATGACAAAATACGGCGACATCTGCCTGATCTGGTTCGACACCCCGGGCGTGATGACAAAGGCGCAGAGTCAGGAGCTTTACGACCTTGTGAAGCAGTATCAGCCGGACTGCCTTGTGAACTCTCGCCTCGGCAACGGCGTGTATGATTACGTTTCTCTCGGCGATAACGAGATTCCCGCAGAGCGTCCGGCAGAGATCTCGAAAGAACGCGCAGGGGACATGCAGTCCATGAACGATCTGTTCGGCTTCAAGTATTCGCCGTATAACCTCTATGAGACCGCAGCCACGCTGAACGACACATGGGGCTTCAAATACTACGACCACAACTGGAAAACACCCGAGCAGATCCTTGCAAACAAGCAGAAGCTCAACGGCATGGGTGTAAACTACCTTTTGAACGTCGGTCCCGATGCGCTCGGCCGTATTCCGTCCTATTCCGTCGATATTCTTCGCCGCGTTCGCGAGCTGGAAACCCAACTGTCACGGTGAGTATCTTATGTATAGGTCACCTGCGAAAACAGCACGGAGCTGCTGGTCGGCGCAGGTGAGAGCGGCGTTTGTCTGCCGTTCATGTCGCAAAGCACAACAGCATGTGTGCTGACACAGGCCGCAGGATAGAAAGCGTGCAGGAAGCAAACTGCTTTGAGGTTTGTATTCATAAATTTTGTTGGTAGCAATCTGGCAAAAGTGCAACAATTTATCCCTTGCAAATTCAAAATGCAAGAGATTTGCGTTGCACTTTTTCTCTATCTGTTGCCTGAAAATTATTCTTCGCTCAAGTCCGCTTTGGGGCTTGGCTTTTTATTTGCAGATTTATGAAACCGTGTGAGCAACAGAACGCCGATCAAAATAGATGCCGGAAAAACCGCGGAAAACAGCATGCCGCTCTTTAAACCGAGTTGGTCCGCAGTGAGATTCGGGAAAGCTGCGGTGATGTTTGCATTGCCGGAAACCGCGCCGCTCACTGCGCCCATCAATGCCGGGCCCACAGAGCAGCCCACATCGCCCAACACCGCCAAAATGCCGAACATCGCCGTACCGCCCTTCGGGTACGCGGCGGAGGTCAGCGAGAACGTGCCCGGCCACATGAGGCTTACGGAAAAGCCGCACAGCGCGCACGAAAGCAGAGAAAGCCACGGGTTTTCAAATAAAGCCGTACCAAGATAGCACAAAATACACAGTGCGGCGCAGAATACCATCGCGCCCGTTAAATGGATTTTCTCGCCCCACACGCCGTAGATTGTTCTGCCGATGCCCATAAACACCGCAAACAGGCACGGCCCTAAAAGGTCGCCGATGACCTTCGTCACGCCGAGCGCACGCTCCGCAAACAGCGAGCTCCACTGGCTCATGGCAAGCTCGCTCGCGCCCGCGCAAAGCATCAAAAGCAGTGCCACGAGGAAAATTTTCGAGGTAAACAGCGTTTTGAGCGGTGTTTTCTCTTCCTCCGGCACGGTGGGCGTCAGCGGCACCTTGAGGAAACGGAATAAATTATAAAGCGGCAGCAAAGACCACAAAATCGGGATGATAAACCACAAATCCTCACCGATCAAGCGCAGTAAAAGCGTCGTGATGAGCACCACGCCCACCTGTCCCCAGCAGTAAAACGAATGTAAAAGGCTCATCGCGGAGGCCTTCGCGTCGCCCGGACAGGAATCGACAATCGGGCTGATGATAACTTCAATCAGGCCGCCGCCCACGCCGTTCACAATCGTCGCAAGGACAAGACCCACATACGGCGCAGGCAGCACGTTCGGCAGCGTGCCCTGCATCACAAGGCCTAAAAACGCCAGCGCGTGTGCGATGACCGCTGATTTTCGGTAGCCGATGCGGTCTACGTATTTAACGGAAAGCATATCCGTGATGACCTGCGTCACAAAGTTGCACAGGATGAGCGCCGAAATCAGCGAATACGAAATGCCGAATTTGTTTTGGAACAGCACGAAAAACAGGGGAGAGAGATTGTTCACAATGCCCTGCGTGATATACCCGCGGTAGCAGGCAAACACGGTGCTTTTAAAGTTTTGGGTCTTCTCCATTCAACCATACCGCCTTTAATAAAATGCTAACTTTCATTATAGCGGAAGACCCGGCGAAATTCTACCGTGAATTTGACGGAGAACCACAAAAATTCAATACATCTACCGAAAGGAATTCCAAAAAAATGCGGCGTAAAAGCCAAATCCATGTTGATTTTACCAAGGAAATATAGTACAATAAAACCAAACAGGGTTTTCTCTTTCAGAAAAGCCCCCATTCAATCTGTTATTCTTTTGATTTATTCAATTAGAAGGAGTGTTTTAACATGAAGTTAGGCGTACTTACCAATGTTGTAGGCAACATGCCTCTTGAGGACGCACTGAAGTATTTCAAGTCCATGGGCATTCAGATGGTCGAAATCGGCTGCGGCGGCTATCCGGGCAAAGATCACTGCGATCCGGAAGTTCTGCTCCACGATGAAGCAAAGTATCAGGAGTTCTGCGATACCATCAAGAAGTATGATATGGAAGTCAGCGCATTCTCCTGCCACGGCAACCCGATCCACCCGAATAAGGAACTGGCTGCGGCTTATGATAAGGACATGCGCAACGCAGTTCTGATGGCTGAAAAATACGGCCTGCATCAGATCAACTGCTTCTCCGGCTGCCCGGGCGATTGCGAGACCTCTCAGTATCCGAACTGGGTTGTATGCGCATGGCCGGACGATTTCGGTAAGATCCTCGAGTATCAGTGGAAGATTCTTGTCGATTACTGGAAGAATTTTGTAGCATTCGCAAAAGAGCACGGCGTCAACAAGATCGCTCTTGAAATGCACCAGGGCTTCTGTGTTTACAACACGGAGACGCTCCTCAAGCTCCGTGAGGCTGTGGGCCCGGAGATCGGCGCAAACTTTGACCCGTCCCACCTCATTTGGCAGGGCATGGATCCGGTTGCTGTTATCCGCGAGCTCGGCGGCGACGCAATCTTCCACGTACACGCAAAGGATACCCGCCTCGATAAGTACAACATGGCAAAGAACGGCGCGCTCGACACGAAGAGCTATGCAGACGAAGCACACCGCTCCTGGATCTTCCGCAGCGTCGGCTACGGCAACGATCTGCTCTATTGGAAGGACATCATCAGCGCTCTGCGCCTTGTCGGCTATGACTATGCCATCAGCATCGAGCATGAGGATAGCCTCATGAGCCAGAACGAGGGCCTTATGAAGGCTGTTGAGACCCTGAAGTCCGCTATCATCTTCGAGCCGAAGATGACCGAGACCCGTTGGATCTGATTTTTTCCTGACAACACGTAAATAAAACCACGGCGCTTCGGCAGGGCAACCTGTCGGAGCGCCGCTTTTATGTTTTAACGGTTTGCTTTTTGTCCGTATGATACGCGCACAGCTTTAAAAACGGGAACAGCAAAGCGGCATAAAGCCCTGCACAAACCGCCGTTTGCAGCAAAACAAGGGGAATACCCGAAAGCGAAATGCTTTTCAATAAAAACTGTGTTGCATTCGCGGCAAGCAGTGCAAAAAACGCCGGCATCACTGCACTTTTCAATAGCCCAATATGTACATCGGCGACTTTTAATAATCTTCGTACACTCAGCATCGCGTTGAAGATGGACGAGAAAAACAAAATTGCAATGTACGCCCGCATACCGGCAAACCGCATGAAAAGCAGAATCAAAAGCACACGCAGAAACGAATCCGAAAAGTTGTATTTCATGGAGTTCAGCTGCTCGTCAAGCCCTTTTAAAAGACTGTCCACCACGACATCCAGATACAAAAGCGGTACGAGCGGCGCCAAAATTTTGAGGTATGCTCCGGCTTCCCGGCTCTTATAAAACGCCTCGCCCCAGTCACTGCCGAAAACGAAGAAGATCCCCGCGCAGAAAATGCCGAACTGCAGGGCTGCGTGCACCGCGCGCTGCGTGATGTGCCGCACGGCCCTGCGGTGCGAAAGCTCAAATTCCCGCGCCGTTTTCGGGATGAGCAAAGACGCGAACGACGTCAAAAACGAAGACGGAAAGTACAGCATCGGCATTGCCATGCCCTGTAATAAACCGTAGGCGGACATGGAAGCCGCACGACTGAGCCCGTACCGCCCGAGCTCGCGCGGGATGAGCAGATTTTCCGCCGTAGAAAGCAAGCTGCGCGCCGCGCTCGAAAGCGTGCACGGCACCGCAATGTGGAACATCCCGTGCAGAACGCCCGTCGCCGGCTCTTTTTCTTTCGGCGTGTTGCGCTTTAAGCTGCGGCGGTAAATGAGGAACCCCGCCAAAAACGAAACGGCTTCTCCGAATGTTGAAGCAATCATCGCCGCAAAGCACGCGGCTTCTATGCTCTGCGGCGCAAAATACCAGAACAGCACAACGGCGGAGAAAATCGTCAGCACCTGTTCCACCGCGTCACTCCATGAGGTGGAAAGCGATTCGTCCACAGCTAAAAAATATCCCTTCATGCACGTGCACTGCGACATAAACGGCAGCCCAAGCGCCAAAATGCGCAGAGACGGCGCCGCGCCGGCGTTGCCCAAAATATGCGCGGCGGCAAAATCCGAAAAGCACAGCAGCAAAACCGCAATGGTACAGCTCACCGTCAGGCAGAACAAAAAGCACTGCGTCACCACGCTGCGCACTGTGCAGCGGCGGTTCGCCGCAATGGCTGCCGTCACCATGCGCGTCACGGCCAAGCTGATGCCGGAAGTGGAAAGCGTGATGGCGAGCAGAAACACGGAGAAGATGAGCTGGTAAAGCCCCATGCCCTCCGCGCCGATCTTGCCCGATAAATATGCACGGTAGCCGATATTCGTAATGCGGAAAAACAGTGAAAATGCCGTTAAAGCGATGCCTTGCAGCAGAAATTTGCGTTTTGTCATGATTGTCGCAGGGCCTCCTATTGCAAGTTTTCCGGGCGCGTTGTATAATCAGCTTATATGAGAATGTATAGATAATTTTCTGCATTTTATAAAAAGAGAACAGGAGTTAAAAAGTATGACAGATCAGGTAAACGCAGACTGGACCGAATTACAGGTCACCATTCCCGCGGCGGATACGGACCGCGCGGGCGACATTGCGCAGATGGTCGTGCCCTACGGCATTTATATTGAAGACTATTCGCATTTAGAAGAGGAAGCGATGGAAATCGCGCATATCGACCTCATTGACGAAGACCTTCTCAAAAAAGACCGCACCAAAAGCATCATCCATGTGTATATCAGCCCGGAGGAAAACCCGGCGGAAGCCATTTCTTTTCTCAAAGAGCGTTTTGAAGCCGTCGGCATTGAGAACACCATCACCGCCGCCAACTGCGCGGAGGAGGATTGGATCAACAACTGGAAAAAGTATTTTAAGCCCATCCCCGTCGGCAACCGCTTGCTTGTGCGTCCCATGTGGGAGGACGAGTACGAAGCAGGTGACCGCGTCGTGCTGCATCTGGAGCCGGGCCTCGCGTTCGGTACCGGCACGCATGAAACGACCCGCCTTTGCATGGAGCTGCTCGAAAAGTATGTAAAGCCGGGCGATACCATGCTCGATATGGGCTGCGGCAGCGGTATTTTGTCCGTTGCCGGTCTGCTGCTCGGCGCAGGCAGCGCCGTTGGCGTCGATATTGATGCTCTCGCCGTCAAGACCGCCGTCGCAAACGCAGAGATCAACCACGTCGGCGATAAGTTCACCGGTATCTGCGGCAATCTGGCGGATAAGGTTACCGGCACATTCGATGTCGTTGTCGCGAATATCGTCGCAGATGTCGTGATTCTGCTCACAAAAGATGCCCCGCGCTTCATGAAACCCGATACCGTCTATATCATGAGCGGCATCATCGATACAAGGGAAGACGACGTTTTGGCGTGCCTCGCGGATAAATTCGAGATCATCGACCGCAAAGAGGAAAAAGGCTGGGTCGCCTTGGCTGCAAAGCTGAAGTAAGCTAACGTTTTCCACAGCGAAGCGACGAATAAAGTTTTTGATCCAACTTTTTTCAAAAAGTTGGTGGGGTCTTGGGGCAACGCCCCGAGTCGAGCTCCGCAGAGCTCGAAACCCTTTTGCCTACCTAAAGATCAGGAAGATAGTCAAATCGTCCGGTGGACGATTTGATGTAAGAAACCCTATCAAGGGGTTTCTTAAAAGGCTTGCTCAGCAAGCCTTTAGAAATAGATAAAAGCAAAGAAGATTCGGAGGGATTATCATGACAGCAGAGTTCCACAAGGCGAACCGTCAGCGCCTGTACGCCGAAATGAAAAACGGCAGCGCAGCCGTGTTCTTTTCCGGCAGCGCACCGCGTCAGAGTGCCGATGCGTACTATACATTCTTCACAAACCGCAATTTCCTGTATTTAACGGGCATTAAATTCGCGGGGCTCGTGTTGGTCGCCACAAAAATCGGCGGCAATGTGCAGGAATCCATCTATATCCTCCCGCCGGATCTCATGAAAGAGCGCTGGACGGGCCGCAGACCGAAAGCCGATGAAGTTATGGCGCAGTCCGGAATCACGGATATCCGCTTCGTTGAGAACTTTGGAAACGACATCCACCGTGTTTTGAACAGCGGCAACGTGCAGCGCGTCTACCTCGACCTCTACCGCCATACGCCGGACGAGGGCTTAGATGAAGCCCACCGCTTCGCGCAGACCATTAAGACCGGCTACCCGTTCCTCACGGTTGAAAATATCCTGCCCATCTTAAAGCGCCTGCGTACCCTGAAGGCTCCGTGCGAGATTGACGCCATGCGTCGTGCCATGACCGTTACGCGCGAAGGTATTCTGCGCATGATGCGCGCTTCGCATCCCGGCATGTATGAGTACGAGTATAAAGCCGAGTTCGACTACGCCCTCACCAGCGCCGGCGTGCTTGAGCCCGCGTTCCACTCCATCATTTCCGCCGGCGAAAACAACTTCTGCATCCATTACGACAGCTACATGGGACAAGCCAAAGACGGTGATATGATCTTGAATGACGTTGGCGCGCAGTGGGACGGCGAGTGCAACGATGTCTCCCGTGGCTGGCCGTGCAACGGCAAATACTCGAAAGAGCAGCGCATGCTGTATGCGTGTGCCCTCAATACGTCGAACTACATGTTCTCCATTATCAAGCCCGGTATGCTCATGGACGATGTGGATAAGACCGCCCGCCGCTATTGCTGTGAGCAGCTGAAAAAGATCGGTCTGCTGTCCTCTTACGATGAGATTGGCAAATACATGTGGCACGGCGGTGCGCACCATGTCGGTTACGACGTGCACGATGTTGTCGATGCACTCGGCAAGCCTATCGCGCCGAACATGGTCTTCTGCGTTGATATCGGCATTTACGCCGAAGAGCTCGGCATCGGCTTCCGCGTGGAGGATAACTGCCTTGTCACGCCGACCGGCGCAGAGAACCTCTCTGCGTCCGTGCCGCGCACCATTGAAGACATCGAGGCCGTCATGGCAAAATAACGGGAGAAATTTTAATGAAGCTCATTTTACCCGAGCAGATCACGGAAGCGCAGTATAAAGCGTATCTTGCGGATTGGGGCACAGAGCGCATCGTGCCGAGCGAGCGCCGCAAGGGCTACGCCAAAATGCAGCTTGCGCTCGCGTTGCCTATCGCACACGCCATAGGTTTGCAGAAGGCGCTCATCACCTGCGCAGACGATTTTGAAAGAAAGAAGTGAAAAACATGACAAATTTTAGCAAGCTCGTTTTGAAAATGACGGAGTACGAGGGCGGCTGTGTCGAGCGCGTCAACCACTTTTTGAAGGTGTTCGCGTTCGCAAAGACCATCGCGGAGGGCGAAGACGTGGACGATGCGACAAAAGAAATTTTGGAAGCCGCCGCCATTACGCACGACATCGGCATCCGTGTGTGCTTTGAAAAATACGGTAACTGCAACGGCCCTCACCAGGAGGTGGAAGGCCCGCCCATCGCACTCGAAATGTTGCCCGCGTGCGGTTATACCCATGGGCAGACGGAGCGCATCTGCTATCTCATCGGCCACCACCACACGTACACGAACATCAACGGCATCGATTATCAGATTTTGGTTGAAGCCGATTTCCTCGTAAACATTTTCGAGAGCGGCATGACCCATGAAGCCGCCGAAAAGGTGTACGAGAACATCTTCCGCACAAAGACCGGCAAGCAGCTTTTAAAAGACCTGTTCTTGTAAATTGCACATAAAATCAAAAATTAGAATATTGACATTTATGAGAAATAACCTTACAATTAACATTGCAAGGTTATTTTTTACTTGTCAAATTTTTAAGGAGTTGTGATATATGGCAAGAAATTTCATGTGCACCAAAACAGACCCGGTCGTCGAGACCAAAGCCGGTAAGCTGCGTGGTTTTCAGCTTGACGGCACATATGCGTTCCACGGCGTAAAATACGCCGATGCAAAGCGTTTCCACCAGCCGACCCCGGTAGAGCCGTGGGAGGGCATCAAAAACGCGCTGGCTTACGGCTACGTGTGCCCCATGCTGCAGCAGGATCAGCCCAGCAATGAGCTGATGGTGCCGCACCGCTATTGGCCGCTCGATGAGAACTGCCAGTACCTCAATATCTGGACGCAGCATCTTGACCCGAACGCCAAAAAGCCCGTGCTCGTTTGGCTGCACGGCGGCGGATTCGCGGCGGGATCCTCCATTGAGCACATCGCCTACGAGGGCGAAAACATGAGCAAATACGGCGATGTCGTCGTCATTTCACTCAACCACCGTCTCAATATCCTCGGCTATCTCGATCTTTCCCCGTTCGGCGAGGAATATAAGAATTCCGGCAACGCCGGCAACGCCGATATGGTCGCAGCTTTGCAGTGGATTCACGAAAATATTGCAAACTTCGGCGGAGACCCGGAAAACGTCACGCTGTTCGGCCAGTCCGGCGGCGGTATGAAGGTCTGGACGCTGATGCAGACCCCTGCGGCGGACGGCCTGTTCCATAAGGGCGTCGTGCAGAGCGGCTGCATCGATCACTTCGTCTCCGGCAATTCCGCGGAGCAGAACGGCAAAGCCATCGTCACGTCGCTTCTGGCAGAATTGAAGCTCGATGATGTCAAAGCACTGGAGACCATCCCGTATGCACAGCTCGCGGCGGCGTACAACAAGGTCGCGCCGGAGGTCGCAAAGACGGGCGCATACGTCGGCGGCAACCCGCTCGCAAACGATTGGTACCTCGGCGATCCGCTCGAGGTCGGTTTCACGGAGCACGCAAAGACCATCCCGGTCATGGTTGGCACCGTGCTCGGCGAGTTCTCGTTCATGCCGGCATTAAGCGAAGAGGAAAAGGCCGATGCTGCACTCATCGATTCTATGATCGAAAAACGCTATGGCGCAGAGGGCAAAAAGCTCAAGGAGATGTTCGCCAAGGTTTACCCGGATAAGGACGTCAGCGACGTGCTGTTCATGGATTCCATCTTCCGCGCGCCGTCTACCGATTTCATCTTGAAAAAAGCACAGCACCCGGAAAGCGGCACGTATTCGTATATGATGACCTACACCTTCCCGTATGACGGTGGGCATATCGCATGGCATTGCAGCGAGATCCCGTTTGTGTTCCATAACACGAGCCTCGTCGCCGCGTATAACGAGCCCGGCGTGACCGACTTGCTCGAAAAGCAGATGTGCGACGCGTGGCTCAACTTCGCGCGTGACGGCAAACCGTCCAGCGAAGATTTGCCGGAGTGGCCGGCTTGCACCGCAGACGACGAAGCGACCATGATTTTCGACAAAAAGTGTGAGGTCAGACATAATTACGACCATGAGCTTGTTGCGCTGCATAAAAAATTGGCCCCCTCGCCGTGGAGCCATAACGATGACGAGGAAGAGCAGCAGATCCAGCACTAAGCGCTTCGCATTTGCCTGTGAAAGCGAACGAATAAAAGCTTTGATTTAAACTTTCTTCGAGAAAACTTGAGGGGACTTGGGGCGCTGCCCCAAGTCCCCTCTGCCTTTGAAAAGGCGGGCGAAATTTTTAGTGTCGCTACGCTATGTTCCCCGCAAGCTTCTTTTTTTGCGCAACAAAAAAGCCGAACACAACTTCTGTGCTCGGCTCATTTTGCATTAAATTACAGGTTAGCCTTCAGCCATGCAATGTCTTCAGCAAGGCAAGCTACGCGATCCTGCGGGTCGTTGTAGCTGGCTTCACGCTCAACAACGTAAATGACGTTGTCGCACTGTGCGTCGGCAGCTGCCTTAACAGCCTTCCAGTCCACAATGCCCTGGCCCTGCGGCACGTTCAGCTTGTCGTGCTCTTCCTTCATCTTGAGGAACTCCGGCGGGAAGATCGGCTTGCCGTCAGCGTCTTTCTCAAACTTGAAGCGCGGGGTGGTGTCGTGGCGGGACTGCGGCTTGTTTGCGCCGATAACGCCGCCGTTTTCCTTAATGTGGATGCTTGCAATGCGGCCTGCGTGGCTGTTGATGAAGTCTACCGGGTTTACGCCTGCTGCGCTGCACCAGCCGCAGTCAAGCTGGAAAGCCGTAACTTCCGGGTCACATGCATCGATGAGCCAGTCATAAAGATACTTGCCCTCGTCCACATAGAACTCGTCGGTGTGGTTGTGGTAGCCGATCTTGATGCCGTACTGCTTCGCAATGTTGCCGAGGCGGTTGAGTTCTGCTGCAACTTCTTCAGCTTCTGCCTTGTTGCAAAAGTTCGTTGCCGGGCAGATGACAAGCTTTGCGCCCAACTCTGCAAAGTAGGGGAGAACGCCTTCAATCTGATCCAGACCGACGTGAGCGGAATCGACCTTCAAATTGTTCTCTGCGAGAACCTTCTTCATTTCTTCAACCGGAACTTCCGTGAAGTCTGCAGTGAACTCTGCGCCTGCAAAACCAAGCTTTGCAATGGTCTTCAGCTTCTCAATCGGGCTAATCGGCTCGGAAACCAGGGAATAAACCTGGACATTGATATTTTCCATGGGAAAAACCACCTTTCTGAAAATTATAACGTTTGCGGAAACTCCGCCTCAAAAAATGTGCGGCGACACGAAATGCCGCCGCACACAAAATGTACTGATTAAAATTAGTCGAAGTAAACAGGCTTGCCGGTTCTGTTGGACTCATAGATCGCATCGAGGATTCTCGTGACGACATAAGCCTGATCAGCCGTAACAAACAGCTCGCCTTCGCCCTTCAGAGCCTTGACCCAGATCTCAGCTTCCTTGGACTTCGGTGCCGGACCCTGAGAGAAGCCCGGGATGAAACCGCTGACCTTGTTGCCAACCCAAGAAATGGTCGGGTACTCAGCAACAACATGGTTCAGACGGACACGGCCTTCCTTCGTATCGAGGCCGCCCTCGGTACCAGCCAGCATCGTGTAAGCTTCGCCGTTTGCAGCGTAGTCTTCAGCCATGTTGATAGCCCAAGCAGCGCGCAGAACAATCGTAGCGCCGTTCTTCATCTTGATGAAGCCAACAGCGGAGTCTTCAACGTCGTAGGTCTCGTTGTTCCAGGTATCGAACTCACCGCGGTAGTTGACCTGACCCTGATGCTTAGCATCGAGCGTGTGGCCGAGCTTCTCGAAGGAAGTGCCGCAAACATAGTCAACATCGTAGTTGTTCATGAGGAACAGCGTGAGGTCAAGAGCATGCGTACCGATGTCGATCAGCGGACCGCCGCCCTGCTTTGCCTTATCCGTGAATACGCCCCAGGTCGGAACGCCACGGCGGCGGAGGTATGTAGCCTCTGCATAGTAAACATCGCCAAGAACGCCGGAATCGACAACCTTCTTAGCAACCTGGTTCTCCGGGAAGTGGCGATACTGATAGCCGATCGTCAGCATCTTGCCGGTTCTGTCTCTTGCTTCAAGCATCTTCTTAGCGTCAGCCGGGGTAGCAGCCATCGGCTTCTCGCACAGAACGTGCTTGCCAGCCTCAAGAGCAGCAACGGTGATCTCGCAGTGTGCAACGTTCGGGGTCAGAACGTGAACAGCGTCGATCGTCGGGTCTGCCAGAAGTTCATGATAATCGGTGTAAACCTTAGCGTCCGGGGTGCCGTACTCTTTTGCAGCCTTTTCTGCTCTCTCAAGAATGAGGTCGCAGAATGCGCACATATCTACGCCTTCCTGCTGGGCCATGCCCGGGAAGTGCTTGCCGTTTGCGATACCGCCGCAGCCGATAAAGCCAACTCTTACATTTGCCATTGGAATTCTCCTCCTAAATTTACGCCGAAGTCCATACGGACTCCTAACGATTTATTTCTGTTTGTATTTTAGACCATTTCAAAGCAAATGTAAAGCCCTTTTTGTGAAAAAAGCGGATTTGCACAAGCTTCTTTTATTTTGCTTGTATCATTTGCACAAAAACTTTTGCTTTGTTGCCTGCGCGTCCCAAAATCAGCCGTGCATTTCATAAAAAAGAGCAAAAAAAGAGGCACACCGCAAAAAATACGGTGTACCCTAAAGTATTCTTACAACATTCTGCTTATAAAAACACAGTTAAAACCGTGTAAAACACGTATGCCGATTTGATATAGCGCTACGCAAAGCAGAAAAATCAGTACTGTCTGCCCCAGTAGACCATGTGCTTTGCCGGCTTGCCGCAGCAAACGCAAACATCAGAGAGGTGCTCTTCCTTAAACGGAATGCAACGGGACTTCACGCCACCGGTTGCGTCCTTCAGCTTGTCCTCGCACGCGCTGTCGCCGCACCACATGGCCTTGATGAAGCCGGGCTTGTTCTCCGCAATGTCGAGAAACTCCTCATACGTCGTCGCTGTGAAGGTCTTCTCTTCAAGGTTCTTCAGCGCACGCTCATAAAGACCGTCATGCACAGCCTGCAGTGCCTTTTCAATCTCGCCCTCAAGGTTATCGAGCGAAACGAAAATCTTCTCTCTCGTGTCGCGGCGGACGAGCACGCACTGGTTCTGCTCAATATCCTTCGGACCGATCTCCAAACGCAGCGGCACGCCCTGCATCTCATACTGGCTGAACTTCCAGCCGGGGGAGTTGTCGGTGTCGTCCAGCTTCACGCGGAACTTCGTCTTCAGGGATTCATACAGCGCGTTTGCCTTGTCGAGCACGCCGGGCTTATGCTGTGCAATCGGGATGATTGCCAGCTGGATCGGTGCGACCTTCGGCGGCAGTACAAGACCGTTGTCGTCGCCGTGTACCATGATGATGGCGCCGATCATGCGGGTGGAAACGCCCCAGGAGGTCTGGTACGGGTGCTGCAGGGTATTGTCACGGCCCGTGAACGTAATGCCGAAGTTCTTTGCCCAGCCGTCGCCGAAGTAGTGGCTCGTGCCGCCCTGCAAAGCAACGCCGTTGTGCATCATCGGCTCAATGGTGTAGGTTGCCACAGCGCCCGCAAACTTTTCTTTCTCGGTCTTCTGGCCGGTCACAGCCGGAATGGCGAGCACGTTCTTGTAGAACTCCTCGTAGGTGTGCAGCATGCGCATGGTCTCTTCCATGGCTTCTTCTGCGGTTTCGTGCATGGTGTGGCCTTCCTGCCACAGGAACTCGGAGGAGCGCAGGAACGGACGCGTCGTTTTCTCCCAGCGCACAACGGAGCACCACTGGTTGTAGAGCTTCGGCAGGTCGCGGTAAGAGTTGATGATCTTCTGGTAATGCTCGCAGAAGAGAATCTCACTCGTCGGGCGTACGCACAGGCGCTCACTCAGCTTCTCGCTGCCGCCTTCCGTTACCCAGGCCACTTCAGGCGCAAAGCCCTTTACGTGGTCTTTTTCCTTCTGCAGGAGGGATTCCGGGATGAACAGCGGCATGTAAACGTTCTGGTGACCCGTCGCCTTAAAGCGATCGTCCAGTTCATGCTGAATGTTTTCCCAGATCGCGTAGCCGTACGGCTCGATGATCATGCAGCCTTTTACACTGGAGTAATCCATCAGCTCGGCTTTTTTAACAATATCGGTGTACCATTTGGAAAAGTCAACGTCCATGGAAGTGATGTCGTTGACCATCTTCTTCTGATTCGCCAAGAAATTCAGTCCTTTCACGATTCGTGCGGCAAACGCTGTGCCGCCGGGCCCAAAGCGGGCATATTGTTTCTTATTATACAGGGAATTTTCCTGAAAAGCAAGAGCGGCAGCCATCTTTATGCGGGCCGCCTAAGATTTTATTTAAAAAAACAGAAAAGAAGGTTCGTTTCTTCTTTCCTTGTACTATTCGGTGCAATTTGTACCAAAGGTACTTATACATAAATAATTAGAAGTTAGCTTAAGCTAATTTACAGAAACAGAGTACCAACAAAACAGCTGTCCATCGGAATAAATTAAATCAGCGAAAAAAACACCGGGAACAGCCAGAAAGCCGCTCCCGGTGTTTTCATATCGTTTTGCACAAGGCGAAAAATTTCACGCAGAGCGCAAAAATTACTGACCCTGATGTTCTTCGATGAACTGAACGATTTCGCCAACCGTCTTGAGGTTTTCAACTTCCGTATCCGGAATTTCTACGTTGAAAGCATCTTCGATGGACATGACAAGATCAACAACAGCAAGGGAATCTGCGTCCAGATCCTCAACCAGGTTGGAATCCTCGGTGATCTCGGAGGGATCTACGCTGAGCTCCTCAGCAATAATATCGATAACTTTCTCCAGAACCATTTAATTTTCCTCCTATCGTGTAGTATTTGTCAAGTACTGCACCGTCTGCCGTATGGACAAAACGCCGCAGGCATGATACAATCGGGGTGTACTTCACATACATTGTATGGATGCACGGCTTATTTGTCAATAGCAATTCCGCATTCCGTGCTAAATTTTTCTGTTTTTAAAGGAGAGCCTTAAAATGCAGCTTCGCCGTTTTGCCGTCATCGGGCACCCCATCGGGCACACGATGTCGCCGTTTATCCACGATCGCCTCTTCTCCCTCACAGGCCATAAGCCGGAATATTCCGTGCTGGATGTACCGTCCCTTACACAGGCGCTGCCTGCATTGCGCACGCTCGACGGCTTCAATATCACCATCCCCCACAAAAGCGACATCATTCCCCTGCTTGACGGTATCGATGAAAAAGCGAAGCTTTTCGGATCCGTCAACACCGTGCGTGTCGAAGGCGGCAAAATGACCGGCTACACAACGGACGGTGTCGGCTGCAAAAAGGCCCTTGCGCGCTATGGGCTCGATTTTAACGGCGAGCTTCTTCTGCTCGGCCGCGGCGGCGCGGCGCGTGCCATCGCATTTGAAGCCGTGCTCACGGCCGATGCACCGCATCTTGATATCGTCTGCCGCGAAAGCTCGCTCGAAAAAGCACAGGTGCTCGGCGATGAACTCGCGGAGCTCTGCCGCACGCGCAGCAAAACCGGCGTGTTCCGCGTGCTGTCTTATGACGAGCTCGCAAAGGAAACCGGGCACTACGATCTCGTGCTCAACACCACAAGCCTCGGTATGTACCCCAAAACCGGTGTCAGTGCTGTCGGGGAAGACGTGCTCTCCCGCTGCAAAGCCGCGTTCGACGCCGTCTATAACCCCGGCAAAACCAAATTTTTAAAGCTTGCCGCAAGCTGCGGACTCAAAACTGTCGGCGGCATGGGCATGCTCGTCTGTCAGGCGGTCGCCGCGCACGAGCTCTGGTACGGCGCGTCGTTTAAGGACAGCGATATCGAACAGCTCATCTGCGATGCGGAAGCGGAAACGGCACGGCTTTTCCGCGCATAACGAACCGAAAGAAACGGGGAACGGGAAATGGACAAAAAAGTAAAAGGTGAAATCATAAAATCGGGCAATATTGTTTTAAGCGGCTTCATGGGCAGCGGCAAGACCACGGTCGGCCGTCGCTTGGCCGCCGCGCTCGATATGCAGTTTGTCGATATGGACTTGTACATAGAAAAGAAGACCGGCATGACGGTCAAGGAGATTTTCGCAGAATACGGCGAGCTGCATTTTCGCGCGCTCGAGACCGAGACCGTAAAGGAGCTTGCGCAAAGTAATCATTTCGTCATCGCCACGGGCGGCGGCACGCTGATGCAGCCGCAGAACGTAGAGGGCTTCCATCAAGGCGGCGGTACCATCTATTATCTCGACGTACCGCTGGCCGCCTTGCAGGAGCGCCTCAAAAACGATAAACGCCGCCCGCTTCTGCAGACGCCGGACCGCCGCGCGGTGATTGAGCGCCTTTTAAACGAGCGCCGCCCGAAATACCTCGCAAGCGCGGACGTCATCGTCGACGCCGGCGCGCCCACGGTTGTCGTTGTAGAGCGCATTTGCGCCCTGCGCGGCGAGCCTATTGAAAAAGCGAAGCGCAAAAAGCCGGGAAATACCTCCGAAAAGGAGCGGCCTCAAAAGAAGCGCTTCCGCAGAAGAAGACGCAAAAAAGAAACTTCTCCCGGGACACCGCAAGAAAACTCTTGACAAAGCGCCCGCGCGGCGGTATGATTTTAACACGGCGATGCAGGATAGATAAAGCAAACCTGCAAATCGCAAAGCAAGAGTCACATATAGGATGGTTCAAACTATGCAGTCCGTTTTATTCACAAGACGATTTACAAAGTATTTTAGCGCACGATTTTATACCGTGTGCTTTTCGTCGTATGTGAATATACCGGGCAACGCTTGAAAACGCGCGGAAAATTTCTGCGCGGAGGAATTTGAAGTATTCTGAGCAGTATAAAACCAAGCGGAGCCAATGGGCTTCGCTTTTTTTGTGCCGAGAGCGGCAGCGGGGCACGGCTCCTATAAAAGAAAGGTAAGGGAAAAAACATGATCATCGTACTCAAAGCCAACCGCAGTGAAGAACAGGTCAAAAACTTCATTTCGAATCTCACCGACCGTTATGACGTCAGTGTTAACACATGGGTCGGCACACATTCCACCGTGCTCGGCCTTATCGGCGATACCGCTGCGGTAGACAGCGAGTACATCGCCGCACAGGATATTGTAGAAAGCGTCAAGCGCGTGCAGGAGCCGTATAAAAAAGCAAACCGTAAGTTCCATCCGGAAGATACGGTCATCAAGCTTCCTACCGGTCAGGTGATCGGCGACGGTTCCCTTGCGCTCATCGCGGGTCCGTGCTCCGTCGAAAGCGAAGCGCAGATCTGCTGTGTCGCAGAGCGCGTCAAGGCCGCAGGCGCTACGTTCCTGCGCGGCGGCGCATTCAAGCCCCGCACCTCGCCGTATGCGTTCCAGGGCCTTAAGGCAGAGGGCCTCGAGCTCCTCAAAAAAGCCAAGGAAAGAACCGGCCTGCCCATCGTCACCGAGATTATGAGCATCGGCCACCTCGACCTCTTTGAGGACGTCGATGTCATTCAGGTTGGCGCAAGAAACATGCAGAACTTCGAGCTTTTAAAGGAGCTGGGTCACGTGCATAAGCCGATTCTTTTAAAGCGCGGCCTTGCCAACACCATCGAAGAACTTCTCATGAGCGCCGAGTATATCATGGCGGGCGGCAACGAGCAGGTCATCCTGTGCGAGCGCGGCATCCGCACGTATGAGACATTCACCCGCAATACGCTCGATATTTCCGCCGTGCCGATCTTAAAGCGCCTTTCCCACTTGCCCGTCATCGTAGACCCCAGCCACGCCAGCGGCATCAACTGGCTTGTCGAGCCGCTTGCCATGGCAGCGGCAGCCGTCGGCGCAGACGGCCTCATCATTGAGGTGCATAATGACCCCAGCCGCGCCCTGTGCGACGGCGCACAGTCCCTCACGCCGGATCAGTTCGACGTGCTCGCAAAGAAAGTGCAGAAGGTCACCGAAACGGTGAAGAGCCTGTAAAAATTTACCCGAAAGGGAGAACGATATGCAAATCGCAATCATTGGTCTGGGTCTCATCGGCGGTTCGCTCGCAAAGGCCCTCAAAGAAAATACAGAGCACACCGTCATCGGCTTTGACCGTGACGAAAATACCCTGCTCGACGCACTTTCCCTCGGCGCCATCGATTCCGTCGGCAGCACGTCATTGCTCGAAAACGCGGACGTCGTGTACGTCTGTCTGTATCCCGCAGATGTCGTGCGCTTCGTCGAGGAAAACGCACCGCATTTTAAAGAAGGCTGCATTGTCACGGATGTGTGCGGCATCAAAAATCAGGTCTGCGGCAAATTAACGGAGATTGCCAAAAATTACCCGTTCGTTTACGTCGGCGGCCACCCCATGGCGGGCAAGGAGCGCAGCGGGTTCGATGCCAGTGAGGCAAGCCTCTTTTATAACGCTTCCTATATTCTCGTGCCCGGCGAAGCTCCGCAAAGCGCCACAGATACCCTTGTATCGCTCGCAAAAAGCATGGGCTTTGGCACCATCAAATACTGCACGCAGCAAAAGCACGACCGTATGATCGCCTATACGTCCCAGATTCCGCACGTTTTGGCGTGCGCTTATGTCATGAGCCCGCGCTGCGATGAGCACAGCGGCTTTTCCGCCGGCAGCTACCGCGACGTTTCGCGCGTGGCGCGCATCAATGCGGAGCTGTGGGCAGACCTTTTCCTTGCAAACCGTGAGGAATTAGCGGACGAGACGGAAGAACTCGTGCGCAATATAGAACGTATACGCGCTGCGGTGGCGAAAAACGATCGGGCAGAGCTCGTGGCGCTGCTTTCCTCCGCACGTGAAAAAAAGGAGAAATTCGGATAATGGTGATCGAAATTAAAACAGATAAACCGTATGAAGTTATTGTGGAAGACGGCGTTTTGGACCGCGCGGGCGAAAAAATCGCCTCGCTCGTCCGCCCCGGCAGCCGCGCCATGATTGTCAGCGAGACAAACGTCTTCCCGATATACGGCGAGCGTCTAAAAGCTTCGCTTGAAAAAGCGGGTATCCACACGGCGGAGTTCGTCTTTGAAGCCGGCGAGCCGCAAAAGCAGCTTTCCACCGTCATGCAGATTTACGAAGCGCTTGCGGAAAACGATTTCACGCGCAGTGACATCATTGTCACGCTCGGCGGCGGCGTAGCAGGCGATATGGGTGGCTTCGCGGCGGCAACGTTCCTGCGCGGCATTGATTTCGTGCAGGTGCCCACGTCCCTTTTGGCGCAGGTAGATGCCAGTGTCGGCGGCAAAACGGGTGTCGATTTGCCGTTCGGTAAAAACCTCGTCGGCGCGTTCCATCAGCCGCGCCTCGTCCTCGCCGATCCCAAAACGCTCTCCACGCTGCCCGATGCCTATTTCACGGACGGCATGGGTGAGGTCATCAAATACGGCTGCATCGCAGACGCCGCGCTGTTCGATAAATTGGAGCAGGGACAAGTCATCGACCATTTGGAGGAAACCATCTGCCGCTGCGTGCTGTGCAAAAAGCACTTTGTCGAGGAAGACACGAACGACAAAGGCCGGCGTATGATTTTAAACTTCGGCCACACATTCGGCCACGCGCTCGAAAAGCTTACGGGCTTCTCGTCGCTTTCGCACGGCCTTGCCGTCGGCATCGGTATGGTCATGGCGGGTGAAGTGGGTGAAAGCCTCGGTGTCACGGAAAAAGGCACCGCTGCGCGTATCCGCCGCGTGCTGGAAAGCTATGGCATGCCCACCGAGTCTGCGTTTGATTTCGCCAAAGTTGTGGAAGCAACCGCGCTCGATAAAAAAAGCTTTGGCAAAACGCTCAACCTGATCCTCTTAAAGCAGATCGGCGAAAGCGTTATTCACCCGGTGGACAGGAACTACCTCGTACTGCGCTATAAACTCGCCGCCGAGCAGAACCGTCGCAGAAAATTGAATTGATTTTTAGGAAGGCAGCATCATTCTCATCGTGCTGCCTTATGTCAAATATAGAGAGATAAATTTATGTAGAAACAAGGTGATACTATGGCAGAGGTGACCTACCGCCCCGCCCACGTTAAGGGCGAAGTGCGCATTCCCCCAAGCAAAAGTGCCGCGCACCGTGCATTGCTTTCGGCGGCGCTGTGCAAAACGCCGTGCCGTGTCGGGCCCATTGACCACAGCGCGGATATGGAAGCTACATTAAACGGCGTGCGCGCCATGGGCGGCACGGTGAAAGCGGAAGAAAACGGCGTGCTGTGCATCGCGCCGGGCACGGCACCCCAAAGCGTCACGGTCGATTGCGGTGAATCCGGTTCCACGCTGCGCTTCCTCATCCCCGTTTTCGCCGCCCTCGGCATCGAAGCGACGTTTGTCGGTCACGGCAGACTTCCCGAGCGCCCTATCGGCGTTTACACAGACCTTCTGCCGCAGCACGGCGTAACGGTCGAGACTGCCGGAGGTCTGCCGTTTCACATCACGGGCAAGCTTCAAAGCGGCGATTTCCGCGTGCCGGGCAACATCAGTTCTCAGTTTATAACCGGTTTATTATTCGCTTTGCCGCTGCTCAAAAAAGATTCCACCGTTACGCTGACCACCCCGCTCGAATCCAAAGGCTATATCGATTTGACGATAGAGGTGCTTGCGGGCTTCGGTGTTAAAATTGAGGAGACCGAGACCGGCTGGCACATCTCCGGCGGGCAGACGTACCGCGCAGAGCACTATACCGTTGAGGGTGATTGGTCGCAGGCCGCGTTTTTTCTCTCGGAAGCTGCTGTCTCCGGCGGCCCTATCCGCCTGCTCGGCCTTTCCGAAACCTCTCTGCAAGGCGATAAAGCCTGCATCCATCTCTGGCGGCAGTTCGGGCTTTCTGTTACCGAAGAAAACGGCGTTTATGTTGCCGAAAACAAAAATATAGATAAGCCCTACCGCGGACTGCACGGCATCGCGATTAACGCCGCGCAAATTCCCGATATGGTGCCTGCGCTCGCCGTCACGGCCGCGTTCGCGGAGGGCGAGACTGTCATTTCCCATGCGGAGCGATTGCACTTAAAGGAGTGTGACCGTCTGCTTGCCATGGAAGCGGCGCTCAAAAACCTCGGTGCAGACATTAAAGCCGTGCCGGACGGCCTTATCATTCACGGCAAGCCCGCGCTTACGGGCGGCAAAGCCGAGGGCATGAACGACCACCGCGTCGTTATGGCGCTCGCTGCCGCCGGTTGTGCGTGCACAGTCACCGTCACGGACGCGGAAAGCATCAAAAAATCCTACCCCGGATTTTTCCGGGATCATAAACATTTAGGAGGGATCGCCGATGGCATCGACCTGGGGTGAAAACATCAAGCTGTCCATTTTCGGCGGCAGCCATACGGAAGCAATCGGCGTGGTGCTCGATAATCTCCCGCCGAACGAAAAAATTGACATGGAAAAAATCCGCGTGCAGATGGTGCGCCGTGCGCCGGGCAAGGACAAGACCGCCACCACGCGCCTTGAGGCCGATGAGCCGCAGGTGCTCTCGGGCCTCTTCAACGGCGTCACAACAGGTGCGCCGCTCGCGGCTATCATCGCGAACACCAATACGCGTTCGAAGGATTATTCCGATTTAAAAATTCACCCGCGTCCCGGCCATGCCGATTACACCGCGTCTGTCCGCTACGACGGCGCAAACGACATTCGCGGCGGCGGGCATTTTTCGGGTCGTCTCACCGCGTGCCTCGTGTTCGCAGGTGCTGTCTGCCGCCAGATATTAGAGCGCCGCGGCATCACGATCGGCGCGCACGCTTATGCGGTCGGCAGCGCAAAAGATACCCCGTTCGATCCCGTAAACGTCTCAAAAGACGACTTAAATGCCTTGAATACCCGCTTTTTTGCGGTCAATTCCCCCAAGGCCGAAGAAAAAATGCGCGCCGAGATCGAAGCCGCGCGATTAGACGCAGACAGCATCGGCGGCATCATCGAGTGCGCCGCAGTCGGTGTCCCGGCAGGCATCGGCAGTCCTATGTTCGGCGGCATCGAAAACGTCTTTGCATCGATTTTATACGGCATCCCCGCCGTCAAAGGCGTGGAGTTCGGCGCGGGCTTTGATGTTGCCTGTATGCGCGGCAGCGAAAATAACGACGCATTTTACTACGACGAAAATGGTCTCGTCCGCACGAAAACGAACAACGCGGGCGGCATTTTGGGCGGCATCACAACGGGCATGCCGATTCTATTCCGCATTGCCGTCAAGCCCACGCCGTCCATCGGCCGTGAACAGCACACGGTCGATCTCACCACGAAAACAAACGCCGATTTAACCATCCAGGGCCGCCACGACCCGTGTATCGTCCCGCGCGCCATCCCTGTGGCGGAAGCTGCGGCAGCCTTGGCGCTGATGGACTTGCTGCGTTAAAGAGAATAGAAAGGAGCGAGCAAAATGAGAGAAAATAAGTCCTTTGATGAACTGCTTTTGCCGGTTCGCAACGATATAGACCGCATTGATAAAGAGCTTTTAAAGCTTTTCACGGAGCGCATGCAGTGCGCGGAGCGCGTCGCGGAGATCAAGCGCAAGGCGGGCATTCCCGTCTTAAATGCCGCCCGCGAGCAGGTCATTTTAGACCGCGTTAAAAAAGAAGCCGGTGAGTACGGCGACAGCGCCGTCGCGCTTTACAGCGCCATCATGAGCATCAGTCGCGCCCGCCAGCACAATATGCTGAAAAGCGGCGGGGTATTGCGCGACCTCGAGCAAAATTCCCCAAAGACATTAAAAGCCGACCCGCGTGTCATTTGTCAGGGTGCGGCGGGCGCGTTTTCCCACAGCGCCGCCCTGCGCCTGTTTCCGGGGCAGAAGCCGATCTTTTTGCCCGGCTTCCGCGATGTTTTTGAAGCTGTCCATAACGGCGCGGGCGATTACGGCGTGGTGCCGGTCGAAAATTCCGATGCCGGCAGTGTCTCTGAGGTCTATGACCTCATCATGAAGCACCGCATGTTCATCGTCGGTGCGGCGGACATCCCCGTGCGCCACTGCCTGTGCCGCGCAAAGGGGACGGGTGCGGTCAAAAAGGTGCTCTCGAAGCACGAGGCCCTCGTGCAGTGCAGTGCGTATCTCGCGGCACACGACATCGAGACCGAAGCCTATTCCAACACGGCGGCCGCCGCAAAGTTCATCGCCGAAACCCGTCCCGAGGGCGTCGGCGCAGTCTGCTCCGCGCAGGCGGCGGAGGAATACGGCCTCGAAATCATCGCCGCCGATATCCAGAATACCGATAACAACTGCACGCGCTTCATCGTCATTTCGCGTGAAGCCGTTTTGCCCGAAGACGCGGAAAAGATCAGCCTGTGCTTCTCTCTGCCGCACACCCCGGGCTCGCTGTGCCATACGCTGGAGCGTTTCGCTCTGCTCGGCCTGAACCTCACAAAAATCGAATCCCGCCCCATCCCGGAGCGCAATTTCGAGTATGATTTCTACCTCGATTTCACCGGGAATGTTCACGATGTGCAGACACTTGCGCTCATCTGCGCCCTCTCCGACGAGATGCCCCGCTTCTCGTTCCTCGGAAACTACAAAGAAAGCTGAGTTAAAAATGGCAGTTACCTTTATCAAAGTCACGGAAGAAGAACAGATTGAAAAAATAGCCGAGATCGCCGCACCCATCTGGCACGAGACCTACGACTGCATCAACGGCGTTGCGTCCACAGATTACATGATCGAAAAATTCCAGTCCGTCCCGGCCATCCACCGCCAGATGGAAAGCGAGGGCTACGTCTATTATATGATGCTCGACGACGGCGTGCCCGCGGGCTTCATCGGCCTTGTGCCGCACAAAGAGGGCAAAATGTTCCTGAGCAAGCTCTACGTTTCCGCCGCTCATCGCAGCCGCGGCCTGCCGCGCGCCGCGTTCGATTTCATCGAAACGCTCTGTCAGGCGGAAAAGCTCCCCGCAATCTATCTCACCGTCAACAAAAAGAATTTTCACGCCATCGAAGTCTACAAATACTTCGGTTTTCATCAAACGGACGCCGTCGTCACCGACATCGGCAGCGGCTTCGTGATGAACGACTATATCATGCAGAAAGACCTGTAAACGCAAGCTGCAATATGCCAAGCTGTAATTTTATGCCCACCCGTATCCTTGACAAAAAATAAAAACGGAAAACATTGCGAACGGTGTGCAAAAATTTCCCTCGGCCGTTCGCTTTTTCTTTCTTTTTCGGAAAATCTGTGCTATACTAAAAACAACATTTTACCTTGAGTGGGGTATACGCATGAGCGAGAGAAAAGAAGTCTATGTTTTAGGCCACCGCAATCCCGACACCGATTCCATTTGTTCGGCGATTGCCTACGCGGACGTTAAAAATAAAGAAAATGACGGAAATCACTATGTCGCCGCCCGCGCCGGGCAGATCAGCTCCGAGACAAGCTACGTCCTCCAGCGCTTCGGCATGCGCCAGCCGACCTACGTCAACAACATTGGCACCCGCGTGCGCGATATGGAGATCCGCAAAATTCCCGGCATCAACGAGGGCATTTCCATGAAAAAAGCGTGGAGCATGATGGCGGAGATGAACGCCGTCACGCTGCCCATCGTCGATGCAAACAACGTGTTAGACGGCATCATCACCATCAACGACATTGCCACGTCCTACATGGAAAATCAGGACAGCACCATGATTGCAAAGGCCAAAACGCCGTACTGCAACATTTTGGAGACGCTGGAAGCCAAAATGCTCGTCGGCGACCCCGATGCCGTTTTCGAGCACGGCAACGTCGTCATTGCCGTCGCAAACCCGGACGTCATGGAAAACTACATCGAAAAGGACGACATGGTCATCACCGGCAACCGTTACGAATCGCAGCTTTCCGCCATTGAGTCCGGCGCGGGCTGTATTCTCGTCTGCCTCGGCGCAGAGGTCTCCCGCAGCATCCAGAAGCTCGCGCGCGACAATAACTGCGCCGTGCTCACTACGCCGCTTGATACGTACACCGTTGCGCACCGCATCAGCCAATGCATGCCGGTTAAGGCGTTCATGCGCACGAAAGATCTCGTCACGTTCACCCCGAGCGATTACACCGATGCCATTAAAGATACCATGCAGAACACCCGCATTCGCGATTTCCCGGTTATCGATAAAAACGGCAAGTACGTTGGCATGATCTCCCGCCGTAACTTGCTTGGCATCCGCAAGCGCTCCGTCATCTTAGTCGATCACAATGAGCGCAGTCAGGCGGTTGAAAATATCGAAAACGCAGAAATTTTGGAAATCATCGACCACCACCGCATCGGCTCCCTCGAGACGATGGCGCCTGTGTATTTCCGCAACGAGCCCGTCGGCTGCACGGCGACCATCATCTATTCCATTTATAAAGAAAAGGGCTTTAAGGTTCCGCCGCAGATTGCGGGTCTTCTGTGCAGCGCCATTTTGTCCGATACGCTCATGTTCCGTTCGCCTACCTGTACCATGCTGGACCGCGCCGCAGCGGAAGCGCTCAGTGCCATTGCGGGCATCGATTGCCAGAGCTTCGGTATCGAAATGTTTACCGCAGGCAGCAACCTCAAGGATAAGACTCCGGAAGAAATTTTCTATCAGGATTACAAGAAGTTCGAGTTCGGCGACGTCACGTTCGGTGTCGGCCAGATCAACAGCATGAGCGGCTCCGAGCTCGATGAGCTGGAGCGCCGCCTGCGCCCGTACCTCGAAAAGTCCTGCCGCGAGCATGGCCTCTCGATGATGTTCTTCATGCTGACGAATATCATCGAGGAGTCCACGCGCCTCATGTGCTACGGCGAGTCCGCCGATACGCTCGTTGAAGATGCCTTCGGCCGTGCGCCGAAAGCGGGCACCATCTGGCTTAAAGGTGTTGTCTCCCGCAAAAAGCAGCTCATCCCTGCCTTCATCGATGCCATCAGCAAAGAAGCCGGCGGCGGTGTGTGATTTTCCTCGCGTGCCCTCTCCGATTTCGGCTATATGGCCGATTGGACCATCCCGCGGCACGATCGACTGCGTTTCGATATCATGAGCGGCAAAATAAACGAATAATTTGTGAGGAAAGGGTCGGCCCAAAGCGGTCGGCCCTTTTTGCATACAGAAAATTGCGAAAAATAAAAAATAGGACTGGATTTTTTTGAAAAACTGTGTTATAATATTTGCTGTTGAACAGAATATGGGCCCGTAGCTCAGCTGGGAGAGCGCTGCGTTCGCAACGCAGAGGTCAAGGGTTCGAATCCCTCCGGGTCCACCAAACAGGTATTGGACGAACACCTATTTCTTCAGCGGCGGTTTCGCCGTAAAGTGTTCGCTCTGATCCACAACAGAAAAGCGCCGTCTTGGAAGTGATTCCGGGACGGCGCTTTTGCCATTTTGCTTGGCCTGGTATATTTCCTGTTTTATGCGATATACTAATTAGTGGAATCTGCCTTCGGCTTGCGTTTTAGTTTGCTGTTACCTGAAACGCATTAAACAGCGGCAGATTCCTTTACATATGTATTGAAGCAGCAAAAACTGTTGTTTCTTCTTTGTGCAAGTTCTTTTGAGTAACACATCAAGATTTGAGACATGATGTATTTCCTGTCACTTGGGCGTGATAACTTGGATTGGAATTGTTCTTTTGTAAGGGTAGAAGTATCTTCCTGATAACTTTTAAGTTTCAGTCTGCAGCAATCATCTCGTGAAGTTCCTGCATAATACCAACTTTCAATCTCATATTGAACGATATAAAGCTTTTCACAGGATAAATTTCTGTATAGTCCAAGCAGCGCTTCTTTCCGATTTTCTATTCCCTTACCATCCTCATCTCCAAAAAACAAATAATCACTGTTTGGCATGGAGTTTATCGAACGAAGATACTCACTTATCTTTTCTTTTTTCTCTCTGGAATATTCGATGATTTTATGATCTTTAAATTGCTTGCCAAAGACTGCTTCAAAGTAATTACGATCATCAGGACCTTCAACAAAAATAAATAACATGCACATCACTCCAAGAGGCCCTGAACAAATAGGTCCTCTAAGCCCAAATCATTTTCAAGGAATGTTTTTATGGTTAAATCGTCAGATGGTTTCGTTACAGATGTATTTCCACAGTTCGCCCGTGTTACCATCCTCACATCATCACAATTTGCATATTTGAGCAACTCTGGATTGTGTGTTGTGATGATTACTTGTTTTTCTTTTGACACATCTTCTGCCGAGGAGATAAGATTAGCAAGTAATTTAGGGTGTATATTTCGTTCTGGCTCTTCAAGAATAATTATATTAGAGTGATCTTCAAAATACAATGCAAGAATCAATGCCAAAATGCTAACTGTTCCATCTGATAAAAAATTTGCATAAAAGGATTTGTTATAGTAGCACTCTTTGATTTTATATGAAACTGATTTGTCCGGATTATGCTCTACAGAGACATTATCTACAAAAGGCAAAAAACCTTTTAATAATGATGTTAACTTCTTTGAACTTTCCTTTTTTCGCAAAATAGTTTGCAAAATCGATGCGAGATTAGCACCATTTTCATCAAGAATCTTTGTTGAAACCATTGATGATGGTTTCTTTAGTTCTTTAGGATCGAGATCAAAGATACGAATGAATGTATTTTCTGAAAAGTACGGTGGAAGTAATAATGATAGCCTATATAACATCAATTCACTCTTATCTTCGCTTGCAACAAAAGAAAAATACCTTCCTGCACTATCTTCGTGCAAACAGCGCTTTAACTCATCATCTACTTGCTCGGAGTTAGATATATTAGGAATAATTTTCACTGAAGAGTTTCGGTTCTTCCGCTCAAATTCCGTCGAATACTCTATACCTAATGGTGCATAGCGTTCATCCTTGCTTGCGGACGAATCGTATGAATTGCAGTCATATATCATTTTGATATAGTCATACGCAATGTTGTATCCCATTCCACGCTTGTTGGGATGGATAACAAAACGACAAACGATTTCTTCAACCTCTAAGGCATATTTTTGACGTTGTATATGCCTTATCCAGCCCTCATCTTTCAAATCTATTGTAAACTGTATTTCAATGGGCTCTCCTCTGGACAAATTGGCATTCGCTATATACTGAATGCCACCTTGAAGTGCAATAGCGTTTTCAATACCGTCGGTCATAATATCCTCAATAAATCTGAAAACGTTAATAATATTTGATTTTCCCGTAGCATTTGCACCAATAATCATCGTCATTGGATTAAAATCAATTTGCACAGTATCTATGCTTTTGAAATTGTGGACCATTAAGCTTTTAATGTACATAGCAGAGCCTCCTAATACCGAGCATCTATATTATGTCTCTGTGCAATACTAATTTCACGCAGGCTATTGCTTGAATAATTTGAGTTTGCCTTTCACTTGGCTTTATACCCAATTAATATTATACTCATAAAATACTCCATGTCCATTGCTTCGGTAAAAAATCTTAGTATTTATAAGCAAAAACTTCCGCACATTCGCTTTCTGCTATTCCTCCTGCTACAATGGTTGCAGAAAGGAACAGGAGGTTATACGAATGGAGAGATTTATCACAGATGAACGCACTGGGCTGAAATATGAATTGGTTGGAGACTATTATCTGATTGCCGGAGAGGACGAGCAGGAAGAATATCAGCCAATCGGGATATGGGGGCAGCGGCATCTCCGCTATCTCAAGAAGCATCGCCGTGTGCGATATGCCACTCTGCTGGCAAGTGGCGAATTGAACGCCTATCTTGCGGACATTGACCGACAGGCAGAGGAGCTTTTTCTTCGGCTGGTAAAGCAAATGGCAGATGCAGAGGGCATTACGGAAATGCTGAAAGCCAACGACCAAATGGAATGGGTCGGGCGGATGAATTGATAATGTACAATAAGTTGCGCAAATTGAAAAGAGCATAAAAGAAGACATAGCTTGCAGGCTCTGGTAGAATGAAGTTACCACACAAAC
>OBIU01000107.1_pt1 | contig 52547 bp, 45 predicted proteins | sample 1519871 | NCBI WGS metagenome assembly OBIU01 (sample SAMN04209229, study PRJEB22552) | human gut metagenome | biome: gut; material: feces | host: Homo sapiens | place: USA: Oklahoma
GGACCATGCTGAAAAACGAGGGCGGCTATGGTTGACAAAACCATAGAGACACCCCCCTGAAGGTCCTCGCTGTCCCCCTAAAGCTCGCGAAGGCGACGAAGCACGCCGAGCAAGGCGCCGGTGGTCTTATCCGCCGCCGCTTCCGCAGCGGCAACGACCTCGGCGTGGTTGTTATCGGGTCTGCCGGCCTTATTGGTGACGAGCGTCAAGCCGAGCACCTGCATGCGCAGCGCCTGCGCCATGATCACCTCGCACACCGTAGAGCATCCCACGAAATCCGCTCCCAAAACACGCAGCGCATGGACCTCGGCATCGGTCTCATAGGAGGGGCCGAGCATGCCCACATAGGTGCCCTCCGCAACCGGAACCCCGACCTCGGCCGCCGCCTCGCGGGCGAATTGCGTCAGGTAATTGGAGTATGCGCCCGCAACGGGGACGAAGGGCGTATCGTGCAGCGAGTGACTCGCGCCCTCGGGCGTGGCGAGCGGATTGCAGCCCGTAAGGTTCATATGGTCGGTTATCAAGCCGAACGTTCCGGGCTCGACATCCCCCACCGCGCCGGACGCGCAGGTAAGGATGATGTCACGGCATCCCAAGCGATGGGCATGGCGCACGAGCGAGGTCACCTGCAAGGCAGAGTACCCCTGGTAGAGATGCACGCGGCCCGGATAAACCACGACCGGCACCTCATCGATCGTGCCGACCAGCACCTCGAAGCGGTGCCCCTCCACCGGGATGGCTTCGCGCGGAAATCCCTCGATATCCTCATAGGGGATGCGGCGCACCACATGCACGCGATCGGCCAGGGCCCCCAGGCCGCTGCCGAGCACGATAGCCACCGGATGCTCCATGCTCGGAGCGCAATAGGCAGCGAGTTCCTCCTGTGCCACGATGATCTCCTCCTCATCGAAACGCGCCGTGCAAGACCGTGTCTGGACGACGCATCGTTACCGTTGCCCTTCAGCATACCCCGTTCGCATCGGCGAATTCGCATGTATAAAGCGAGCGGGTGCAACTACTCGTCGAAATACTCGTCCGCGATAAGCTTGAAGCAAATCTTCTTGATGGGAACGGCCCCATCGCCCGGATAGCACAGCGTGGGCATATGGGGCTCGTAGGCGACGAACAACGCGAAACGACCCTCATCGAGGTCGCCCTCGATTCCCCGACTCGCATCCACCAGCTCGAAGTCGTCCGCGTCGTCGAACGGCTCGACCGGCGACGTCTCCCCCAAGGCGACTTTGAAGCGCTCGCGGCCCTCGATGTCGATCTGCAGGTCGTGATAGCGATGATGGGTCTCGTAATGAGCCTCCTCCTCAGGGCGCGTGACAGGAGCCATGACGTTGGCAAACACCTTCTTGCCGCAGATCTCATGGCTGCCGCATGCAAGCGCCGTCGGATCGTTATCCTCGAGCCATTCGATCAGAATATCCAGGCTTTTGCAAAAACCCCTGTAACGGACCAGGTCCTCAAGCGCTCCGTAGATCATGGACATCCTTCCTCTCATACAAAAAACGCCGCGGCACGACACCGCGGCGTTATCGTACGCCCCGGGCGCCCTGTGCTCACGCACGACTCGCGCCGGCGGGCGTTCTTTTAGGCAACCGTTAGACGAACAGGCCGAACAGGTTCACGTTGGCCTTCGCATACAGCTCGTTAGCAAAGGTGGTCCAAGCCTGGTTAGCCGCCTGGGCCTCCTCGGCGTACAGCTGGTATGCGACGTAGTACGCGGTCTGGGCATCGGCGTAGGAAGCACCCTCGGCCGTGAAGGTGGAATCCTTCAGCGCGTCATAGTACTCGTTGTCCTCGGAAGCCCACGCGGCCTTCTCGCTATCCCAGTTCTCGCCGAGCAGGGAGATGATGTAGTCGGCGTAATCCTTGGTGAGGGCCTCCTCGTTGCCGTCAGCGGGCTCGGCGGGAGCCTCGGGCATCGTCGCGCCGGATACATCCGGGACGATCTGCTCGTACAGCTGGCCGATCAGCGCGTTCTCGCGAACGATCTGCTTCGCCTGGTCCTCGGAGACGCCGTACTGCGTCGCGATGGCGGCGAAATCGGAGGTGCCGAGACGGTCGTTCGCATAGGTCTCGAGGTCTTCGTCGCTCACGGACAGACCGCGGTTCTCCGCCTCGGAGACGAGAATCTGGTTGCGGGCGTACGCAAGGACCATCTCGCCGCTGGGGGCGGCATACGTGCCATCGGTGCTCTTCACAGAATCGAGGCTGTACTGGCTTTCGATGGCCTCGCGCGCGGTGATGCTCTTCGTCGCGCCGTTGTAGGTCCACGTTGCCACAGCGGAGTCCAGCTGGTCCTCGGTAAGCGTAGCGGTGCCGGCGCCCTTCGCACCGAAGCCGCCGCTGCCCATGAAGAAGCCGCCGATAGCGGCGACGACCACCGCGATCACGGCAATCGCAATATACATCTTATGGCGGTTGGCGCCATCCTTCTTGGAGGCGGCAGCGGTGTCGTCCGCATCGGCGGCGGCGTCATCGGATGCAGGGGCCTCGTCCTTGGAAGCAGCGGGCTCATCCTCGACGGCTTCGTTCCCGGCCTCCTCCTGCTCCTCGACCGCGTCGGCGGCGTCCTCGGCGGCATCCTGCTCGACCTCTTCGGTAGCGGACAGCTCCTCGGAACCCGGCTCCTCCTCGCGCTCGGCAGCGATATCCTCGGCAGAAGCCCCCTCGACCAGCTCGCACTCCGTCTCGGGAAGGTCGTTCGGAACGTCGCTGCGCTCGATGACCTCGACGCCATCGACGACCTCGCGCTCATCCTTCTTCTGAATCAAACCCATGGGTTACACACCTTTCACATAATAAACGGGCCGTCCCACCATACCGCAAGACGGCCCGCTTCCCCACTTATCTTTAACTTAAACCTCTGCGCGCAGAGATGCAATAACGGCGTCCGCATACGCCTGCGTGCCCACCGCGCCCGCGGTGCTGCCCGTCTGCGCACGGCGCACGTCCCCGGTCACGCGGGAGCCGTCCGCCAAGACGGCGCGGACCGCGCGACGAACGCGCTCGGCGGCATCGTGCTCGCCCAGATGGTCGAGCATCATCGCGGCGGAAAGGATCTCGGCAGTCGGATTCGCGATGTCCTTGCCCGCGATATCGGGTGCGGATCCGTGCGTCGCCTCGAACACGGCGATATCCCGGCCGATATTGGAACCCGGAGCCATGCCCAGGCCGCCAACCAAACCGGCGCCCAGGTCGCTCACGATATCGCCATACAGATTAGGAAGGACCAGCACGTCGAAGTCGTCGGGATTCTGCACCAAGCCCATGCACGTAGCGTCGACGATCTTATCCTCGAACTGGATATCGGGATATGCCTGGGCGACCTCGCGAGCGACGCGGAGGAACAGGCCGTCGGTAGCCTTCATGATGTTCGCCTTGTGCACGGCGGTCACCTTGCGACGGCCGCAACGGCGCGCGTACTCGAAAGCGTACTCGACGATGCGACGCGACCCCGTTACGGAAACGGGCTTCACCGAGATGGCCGAATCGGAGCGAAATGCCTTCTGGCCGGACTCGACGACGAGCTCGGACAGCCTCGCGACCTCGGGGGCGCCCTCGTCGAACTCGATGCCCGCATACAGGTCCTCGGTGTTTTCGCGCACGATGACGATGTCGACGTTCTCATAACGCGAGCCATCGCCCGGCTGCGACAAGCAGGGCCGCACGCAGGCATACAGATCGAAATGCTTGCGCAGCGCCACGTTCACGCTGCGAAAGCCGGTGCCGATCGGCGTGGTGATAGGACCTTTGATGGCGACCTTCGCCTCGACCACGGCATCCAGGACGTGCTGGGGCAACGGGGTCCCGTACTCCTCCATCACGCCCGCGCCGGCATCGACGACATTCCAATCGATTTCCACGCCGGTGGCATCGACCACGCGGCGCATCGCCGCGGTGATCTCGGGACCGATGCCATCACCCGGGATAAGAGCTACCTTATGAGCCATGCGCTCCCCCTTACTCGTCGTCTTCGGACTCGGACTTCGCCACGGCGCGAGCGCGCTTCTGCGGCTTATCCAGTCTGAAGCGGGCCACCAGCGTCTCGTAGATCTCCGCCGAACGGCCCTTGATAAAGGCGCCCTTCCCGCTTTCGGCATCGAAGCGCAAACGGCCCGCAAGCTCGCCGGCGACGCCGCCCTCGATCTTGCCGCCCGCGAATTCATGCAGGCACACCAGCATATCGCGGTACTCCAAGTCGCCGTGGAAGCACTGGATCGCCTCATCGATCACCGGCCAGACCTTTTTCGAGCGACCGCGCTCCGTGGCGCCCCAGGCGGTCAGGAAGCGGAAGGCCGAAAGGCGCAGCGTAGCGGACACCTCGTCGAACAACGCGTCGGCCGCGCCCTCATAGGCGGAGCCGAGCTCCTTGGCGTGCTCGGGAACGAGCAGCGTCAAGGCATCGAGAATCTCCCAACGCGTCTGCGCTTCGGAAAGCTCGAGCGCGTCGATCATCTCCGGGATACATCCCGCCAGCAAGCCGGCATCGCGCTGTGCCACCAGGCCGAGCACGCACGCGGCGAGTTGGCGCTTGCGGCGATTGCGCGCGGAAAGGTCCTCCACCACGTCGTCCAGCGCGGACGGATCTTGCTCGATGCGAAGCAGCAGCTCCGACTCCTCGGGACTCAGCTCGCGTGCTTTCTGCTCTGCCATACCATTACCTCGATTTCTTCTTCGTGCTGTCGACGGAAATGAGATCGGGTGCCTTCTCCCCCGTCTTGCGACGCGCTCGGCGCGCCTCCCCCGTGCCGTTTTCCGCCGCCTTGCGATGCGAGCGGTTCACGTTGAGAAAGCGGTCGACCACCTTCCACGGACCCACCGACTCGCCGAACGCGAGCTTGAGGCCGACAATGGTACCTGCAAGCATGCCAATAATCGCCGAATAGAGCAAGGGAAGCGCCGTAAAGAGCATGGTGAGCAGCACGGCAGCGAGCACGGCGACGGCGTTCATCTTCCAGTAATCACCGCTCGTGACTGCCTTTTCACCCGCCCATGAACCTACCTGGACGCCCAGGTAGACGAAGAACACGAACAGAAGCGCCGAAAGAACGATAAACGAAAAACCCGTCATCTGAGGCTACTCCCCGTGGCGGCAGCAGCCGTCACCGTGGTCGTGCCCGTGGCCGCCGCAGCATTCGTGGTCCTCATGATCGTGCCCGCAGCCGCACTCGTGGCCGTGGTCGTGCCCGCAGCCGCACTCGTGGTCGTGGCCGTGGTCGTGCCCGCAGCCGCACTCGTCCCCATCATGCGCCTGCGTGTACAGCGACCAGTCGAGACCGGCGGCGACGGCGTCGCCCTCCTCCTGGTACAGCAGGGTGATCGCCTGCGTGCCCATGCGGGATCCGCCGATAGCGTCCAGCATGTCGTACAAAGTAAACGCGGTATCGGCGCCGGGAAGCGCGATCTCCTTCTCCTCCGCGACCTGCAGCGCGAGCCCGAGGTCCTTGATGAAGTGCTCGACCATGAAGCCGGGCTTGTAATCGCCGTCGAGCGCCTTGGGCGCGAGCTGCTCCATCACGCCCGATGAGCCCGTACCGCCGCAAATCATCTGACGCGTCTGCTCGGCGTCCAGACCGCACTGCTGCGCGAGGGCGAGGGCATCCGCCATACCCACCATGGAAGCGCCGAGGGCGACCTGGTTCGCGAGCTTAGCCGCCTGGCCCTTGCCGGCGCCGCCGAAGCAGAACAGCGTGCGGGCGAACGTCTCGATGAGCGGGCGAACGGGTTCGACGTCGCTCTCGGTGGCGCCGATGATCGCCGTGAGCGTGCCGGCGATCGCACCGGCCTCGCCGCCGGTAACGGGGCAATCGAAGGCGTGCTTGCCGCACACCTCCGCCGCCTCGGCGATATCGCGCGCCAGCTCCGGGGAGCTGGTCGTCAGATCGATGAGGTAGCAGCCCGGCTTCGCGGCGGCGAGCAGGCCGTCGCCCGCCAGATACAGCTCCTCGACATCCTGCGGATAACCGACCATGGTGAACACCACGTCAGCGTCCTCCACCGCCAAGGCGGGGCTGTCCGCCCACACGGCACCGCGGTCGACAAGGCCCTGGGCCTTCGAGCGCGTACGGTTGTAGACGCGCAGGGAGTAACCCGCATCGAGCAGGTGGCCAGCGATGGGCGCACCCATGATGCCGGTGCCGATGAAGGCGACCTTGAGATTCTTATGAGACATATCTACTCCTAACTTAGATTGCCGTTACTTTGTGCTGGAAGGGGTCGATGCCGCAGCATGAAGGACGCCGCCTGCGGCATGCGATGCGCGCGCCACCGCTCGCGACGAGCGAGGGAGCGCCGCCTACGACGTGCGGACGCGCCTGGCGATGCGATCGGAAAGGGAGATCTTCTCGGCGCGGTCGCCGCCCCAGAAGGCGACGGCTACCATGCCGGGGCCCACGTGCGATCCGATGGCCGTGCCCACCGAACCGCGGATGATGGGCGCATCGGCGCATCCGTCCTCCTTGCGGATCGCGGCCTCGAGCCAGTCGGCATCCTTCTCCGCATCGCTGGACACGATCGCGATCGGCATCGCGGGGTCGACGATATGGTTGTCCTTGAAGGACTTGACCAACGCCTTGAGCGCCTTCTTCCGACCACGGTTCACCCCCACGAGCGAAAGCGAGCCAGAGAGGTCGAACGAGAGCTCGGGCTTGATATCGAGCTTGCTGGACAGCTGCGCCGCCGCCGGCGGGATGCGTCCGCCCGCCGCCAGCGAATCGAGCCCATCGAGCATGAAGTAGCCGTGAACACAGGTTTTCGCCTCGTTCGCCCAGGATGCAAGCTGCCTCGCCGTCAAGCCCGCCGCGCGCTGACGCACGGCCTCGATCGCCAGCAGCTCGCCGCACGCGCAGGGCAGGGCGTTGTCAACGATGAAGAGCTCGAACCCGGGATACTTCGCACGCACCTCCTCCGCGGCGTTCACCGCGGAGTTATAGCTCGATGACAGGGCGCTCGTGAAGCAAAGGTACACGGTAGGCGTTCCCTCCTCGGCGCACTGGGTGAAGAACTCGAGGTAGCGACCGAGCGAGACCGCCGAGGTGGAGGCGCGCGACCCCGCGCGCAGCTTGTCGTAGAACTCCTTCGGCGTGATCGAGGTCCAGATGTCGTCGACGTATTCGACGCCATCGAGGATATAGGGGAAGCCGAGGATGTCGACATCGAGCGTAGCCGCGACCTCGGGCGTGAGGTCCGCGCAGGTGTCGATGACGATGCGGCAGCGATGCTCGTGCCCGGCGGTATGGGTTGCAGTATTCATGAACGCCTTTCATACGAAAGATGGCGGCCACCCCGAACGGGATGGCCGCCATCCTATTCATGCACGTACTGGCATTCTACTCGGTAGGGACCTCGAACTTGGGCTTGATGATGCCGTATCCACCATTCTTACGGTGATACACCACATTCACCAACCCAGTGGTCGCGTCCTCGAAGACGTAGAAGTCATGCCCCAGCAAGTCGGTCTGGACGAGCGCCTGCTCCTCCGTCATAGGCGTGAGCTCGATGAACTTCTCGCGCACGAGCTGACCGTCTTCCTCCTCCTCGGGAATGAGCAGATCGGCGAGGTCCTCGACGCGCGGGACCGGGGCGACATCGGCGGCGCTGGGACCGCTCTGACGGTTGTCCACCACCTTCGTCTTGAACTTGCGCAGCTGGCGCGTCACCTTCTCGGCGGCCAGATCGATCGCGCCGTACATGTCGGCGCCATGCTCGGCCACGCGGATGACGGAACCGCGGGCGCGGACGGTAACCTCGACGATGGCGGGGTTGGGGTTGGAGGGATTCTTTTCATAGCGAAGGACAACATCGACTGACATGGGATCGATGTCGAACACCTTGCAGGCCTCGCCGATCTTCTCGTCGACGTGAGCACGCAGAGCATCGGTAACTGTGGTCTTGCGCCCAGTAACCTTGATATCCATACGTGACTCCAATCTATCCGGGGATATGACTTCGTGATTAGGTTGTACCCACTTTCATGCGCTGCAGCATGAAAAAGATACGCAAACCCGTTAACGAAAGGTATGCCGCCGAATGCCGAAGAGTCCGAACAAAGCCGTTGGATATGCGATAGCGCGATGCCACGGCGCGCGGCGCGTCTACTCGGAAAGCGAGTTCAGGTTGCCCGAGATCGTCGTGGAACCCTCGTCCCCAGCAGAGGCGTCATCCGCATCGGAATGCGCGCGGGACGACGAGCTGCCGGAAGAGGCGGCGTCCGAGGAGGCGCCTTCCGCGGTATCCTCGCCATCGGCCTGATCGGACTCCTTCTCCTCCTCTGCGCGACGGCGCTCGGAAGAGGTGGTCAGACCCGAGACCAGGGCGTCCTCGATGCTGACGGGCATCGTGCCGTACCAGGCGGTATGAATCGCCTCGAGGGTGCCGTCGGCGGCGATCTCGTCCATGGCGGACGTCACGGCGTCGAGCAGCTCGTCGTTCATGGTCCTCACGGCGATCCCGTAGCCATCGGACGCGTCGAGCGCGCCTGCGAACACGATGTCCCCATACGCCCGGGAGAGATAGGCGCCCGCGGTGGCATCGCAGGCGACGTAATCGACCTCGCCCGCGTCGAGCGCCTCGAGGCACTCGTTGACGTTGCTATACGTCTTCTGCTCGGCCTCGATGCCGGCGGCGACCAGAAGGTCCTGGGCAGCGGAGGACGTCTGCACGCCGATCGTCGCGTCGGACAGGTCGGAAACGGACGAGGAGACCGGCGAGGGCTTTCCCGCCGCGGTCTTGGTGAAGAGGGCGGGCGCGCTCTCGAGGTAGGCGCCGACGACCGAAACGCCCTTGGCATCGCTGTCCGCATCGGCCCCGATGTAGACGTCGACCGACCCGGAGGACCCCACCTTGTCGAGGCTCGCATCGGTGTCGAACTCGACATCGAGTCCAAGGCGGTCGCCCAAGGCGTAGGCGATATCGGCGGCGTAGCCGGTCATCCTGCCATCGGCATCGAGCATCGCCTGCGGGGCGTCGCTCGAATCGATACCCACCACCAGCACGCCCTTGCTCGCGATGGCAGGCGTCGACACCCTGCTGCGAACAGAGCGCGGAGGAAGCTCGGCACGCGTCGGAACGAGCAGCGTGCAGCCGCACATGCCCAAGGCGCCCGCCGTCGCAAGCGAGCACGCCGTCAGTCGCGCCAGACGGCGCGCACGTCCCATATCCATCAAAGATCCCCCGCAGATGCATCGAACTTGAATTACGCGGCGGCATCGACCGGCCCATCGGCAGGAAACGCCGCCGTCCTCCCAGCTGACCTGGTATTTGACCCCACACCTGCGCACCGGGACGTTTGCTCAGCCGCCGCAGCGGCATCACGACTAGCCCGCTCGCCCGCGAAGCACTATTGCCTCAAGAAAAGATAGAACGGACGGTGCGGCTTACTTCTAGGACGCGCCATGATCGCCTTGGCGCGCGCGCCGCGGCTTACGTGGATCCCTTTGACCGCGTCTGTCATGGACTAGGATGGGCGCCATCGCCCGTCCGCAACCACAGCCTGGGAGGAACGAAGGGCATTATAGCAGGTTATGCACGGCACGACAGGATGCTGCACGCCATTTTCGCAGGCTTCGCGGACCACGAATCCGAGGAGGAAGCGATGCGTCGGCGGCCGTTCCCCGGGCACGCTCCGCCCGCGCGTCCATCGACACTGTTTCGTATTGAAAAACGACGGCGCCCGCACGGCCTTACCATAAGAGGGGCATATACTTGAAACACGCCATACTGTTCGCGGCCCGTTGAACGACGACCGGCATCCGGCAGCACCCATCATTTTGGAGCACGCATGTCAGGAACCCCCAACCGCCATCGACCGGATGAAACGCAGATGCATGCAGATAACGGGCTGTTCGCCCGGCTCTCCGCCCGCGCGGGGCAGCACCCCGTTGCCGAGCGGCGGTCCACGACGGGCACCCGCATCGCCGTCAAGCGCGCCACCCCCGAGGATATCCAGCAGACGCGCGAGCTCGCATGCTCCCTCATCGACGCGCTGCAGGACGCTCTTTCAGCGAGGCGCCCCGTCCTCGAGCTCGCCGTATGCACGCTGCTCGCCGGCGGCCACCTGCTCATCGAGGACGTGCCCGGCACCGGCAAGACAACGCTCGCCCGCGCCCTCGCCAAAACGATAGGCGGCACCCTGAACCGCATCCAGTGCACGTCGGACATGCTGCCGAGCGACTTCACCGGCACGACCGTCTTCAACCAGCACGAACAGCGATTCGACTTCCATCCCGGCCCGCTCTTCGCCAACGTCGTGCTCGCCGACGAGATCAACCGCGCGAACCCGCGCGCCCAAGCGGCCATGCTCGAGGCCATGGAGGAGCGCAACGTCACCGTGGACGGCACGACCCACCCGCTGCCGGCCCCCTACTTCGTGATCGCCACGCAAAACCCCGTCGAGATGGAGGGGACCTTCCCCCTGCCGGAAGCCCAGCTCGACCGCTTCATGACCCGCATCTCCCTGGGCTATCCCGACCCGGAGACCGAGGCGCTGACCTACCAGGCACCCAGCGGATACGACCCGCTCTCCCCTCTCGGGCAGCTCTGTTCCGCGGAATCGCTGTCCGCCGCGATTCAGGTCGCATCCCAGATCCATGTTTCCCCCGAGGTCGCGCGCTACGCCGTGCAGCTGGTAGGAGAGACGCGCGCCGATTCCCGTATCGCCCTGGGAGCATCCCCGCGTGCCGGCCTCGCGCTGCTCGCCATGGCACGCGCTCGCGCGGTCCTCCTGGGGCAAGACGCCGTGTACCCCGGCGACGTGCGCTCGATGGCCTGCCCCGTCCTCGCCCATCGCCTCCGCTTCGCCGCTGGAAACCTGGATGCCGAAGAACAGGGCCGCATGCTCTCGACGATCCTGCAGCGCGTCGCCGCGCCCAACCACATCGGCTCGTCATCCTAGCGCCCAGCAGGTCCCTCGCCATGGAACGCAGCCGCCCTCCACAACGTCCCCGACCCTCTTCCGCGCCGCACGGCGCGTCTCGACGACGGTTCCGCCGCGCCTTCCCGGAGCTCCCCTTACGCCCCACCGCATATGGCGCGGTCGTTGGCGTCGCGGGAATAGCGCTCGGCTGCGCAGCATGGGCGCTCGGCTCGGCCGCGCTCTTCACCGGAGCGCTCGGCATCCTGTGCGCCCACGCCCTCTCGTTGGCCGGCGCGCTGCTGGGGCGCGGCGGGTCAAGCGAGGGCGATCTCACCGCAGCGCTTCGCTCAGCGCTACTTGCGGACACGAGAACATGGCGGCTCTACGATCGCCTGGATGAGGGCGGCCGCATCGTCGACTCGTTTACCAGCAGCGAGCATCCCGCCGGGAGGGGCCTCTTTATGCAGCGGCGGGCAACCACCTGCTGGACCGGCATGTTTTGGCTCTGGCGCGCGACCTCCGTGTCCGATCGCGACATCGAGGTCTGCCAGCCTCCCCGAGCGGACGCGGCGCACGACGCGATGCCCGCCAAGAAAGAGCGCGGGCGACGCAGCCCCGTCGGGAAACGCGCCGCACGGGACGCCTCGCTCATCCGGCCCTATGAGGCGGGCGATGAGCTCAGCTCGATCGCTTGGCGCCTAAGCGCGCACCACGACGGGCTCATATCGTTCGAACGCACCTACGACGATGACAGGCGAATCCTGTTGATCGCGGACACCGGAAGCGCTGGGTCGGAATCCGAGATGGACGCCCTCGCCGCAGGGCTCCTCGCATGCTGGGAGCGTTCGGCGCGCCCCGCGGGCGGGTGCAATCCCCCCGCCCGGCTCCAACTCACCGATGGCGACCGGGTGCTCGCCGACTCACTGGCATGCAAGCGCTTCTGCGCCGCCCTGTTTCCATCCGTCCCCCGCAGCGCGTCCGATGCCCGCGAGCAGGCTGAGGAGCGGGGGCGGCGCATCGTGCGCACCGCGCGAAAGACGCGCGCCGCGAGCATGGTCCTCGTCACGCTCGACGACGAATCGGACCTCGCTCGCGCCATCGCCGAGACCGAGATCTCGCGATTTGTCACCTGCATCAAAATTGATCCCCGCGCGCGGAGATCGGACGCCCCTCCCGCCGCGGAAGCCCCTCCCTTCGCCCCCGCATCCGAAAACGTCGACGCCCCCGCGCGCCCGTCGCGCGAAATCGCCTCGATGCCACTCGATGCGATCGCGATCATCGCGCCCCTCGTCATCGTAGCCGACGCTCTCTCGCAGCTGTTCTCCCCCGGCCTATGGCATGCGGTCGTGCTTGCATGCGCCGCCGTGCTCGCATGCGAGGCCGTCGCCTACGACCGAGCCCGCCGTTCGCGGCGCGCGCGGGCATTGCGGCTTGTGATCCCCGCCCTCGTCACCGCATCCGTCCTTGCGGGCGGCGCATACGTGGTGCACCGCGTCGCCATCGAGCCGTTGGGCGCCGGGTTCCCATCCCTCGCTACGACCCCGTTTTCAATCGGAGGCATCGAGCTTGACGGCCCCCTCGCGACATTCGGCGGCATCCTCTACGGAGGACTCGCCTCGCTCTACTACGGCCAGTGGGTTCCGGTAACGGTCTCTCCCTGGGGAGATGCCGCGCTCATCTTCATCACGTGCTGCATCGCCACCCTGCTGCAGCCCCTTGTGCTCGGCAAAAGGTCGCGACCGCTTATCGCGCTGGCATCTCTCGCAACCATCGCCGCGCCCCACATCCTGCTCGACGCGACCGAGCCGTTGCACGAGCTCGTCATCGCCATCGCCTGCGGATGCTACCTCCTGGCCCGGTCGCACGATCGCAGCGGCGACGCGCCGGTCCGGACGCCTGGTCGCGCCGGCAATGCGAAACCGTTCGCCCGCACGCTCCCGTTGGTGCGAGCCCGCCTCGCGGTGAGCGCTTCCGAGCGGGACGGCGAACGTCCCCCTTCGTGGAGCGCGATCCCCCGTGCCTGCTCCCCATGCATTCCCTGCATCCTCATCGGCCTGATCGCCTCGCTCTCGGCGCAGCCCCTGTGCGACCTCGCCGACAACTCGCTGCGGACGTCATCATCCGCGATCGACGGCTTCCTCGCCGCGCAAGGCGAGAAGCCCCTTGTCGACCTGCGTCGCGATCTGGCGCGTACCGAGGAGCGGAACGCCCTCACCTGCGTTGCCGTCCAAGCCAACGGCGCCGCATACGAAGGCCGCCTCTATCTGCGAACACATGTGCTCGACGGCTTCAACGGAACGACGTGGTTCCAAGATGATGCCGATACGGACCAAAACGCCCTGGTCGGCACCGAGACGACCGCCGCGGAACATGAGGGGGAAACGACCGCGATGCGCATGGACGCCGCGCTCCCCCTTTCCAATATCGCCCACGTCGAGCAGGCGTCCAGCGCCCGGCTCGGCTCGGTCTCGAGCCTGGTGACCACCATCCGCCTTGAGGAGCAAAGAGGCGACCTGCCGACGCCCGCGGAGGTTTCGTCGATCTCCGCGCCAGACGACAGCCCTCTGCACGGCGACAGCCTGTTCAGCGATGCATACGGAAACATCTCCTGTGCAGACGGCGAGACGGCGCCAGCTGGCAGCGTCTACGTCGCAGCCTCCCTCTCTATCGAGCCCTTACACACCATGGAGCAAATCGACGCGCTGGAGCAGGCGGCAGGCATCGTCTGCGACCTCGCCGACACCCAGGACGCCCAGGAAGACGCTGCGACGCTGCAACCCGCGCGCCCTGACGCTCGATACCTCAGCCTTCCCGATGACCTGCCCGCCTCGATACGGAAAATTCGCAACGGCGCCCTCGACGCCGGCATCAAGGTGCATCGGAGTGCTGCGCCGTCAAAAGCAGATGCACTCGACCAAGTGGCAGCGATGCGCTACCTCATGGCGTACTTCGCCGAAGAGGATTTCCGCTATACCACCACCGCTCCAAAGGACGACCTCGGCAATGACTTGGACGCCATCGACGAGTTTCTCCGCAAGCGGGATGGTTACTGCGTGCACTACGCCTCCGCGCTCGCGATTCTTGGCCGCAGCCTCGGCGTGCCCACCCGCATAGCCATCGGATATAAGACGCGCCTGCAGGTGGCGACCGAGCAGAGCGACGCCCAGTCCGGCGCTGCAGCGCCGGTCCGATATGCAACCAATCACGACCTGCATGCATGGACGGAAGCCTATATCGACAACGTGGGCTGGATTCCGTTCGATTGCACGCCCGCCCAAACGCTCGACCTCGAATCGAGCGAAGACGCGCCGGCAGGCCTCTCGCACAGCGACGAGTCGACCGCGCTCGCCCCACTCGACGAGGACGGCAACGCGATCGACCCCAAACCCGATGCGACGTCTCCGGAAGCAACTTCGCCCGACGGCAGCACCGAAAACGCAGGCGAGAGCCGCAACGACCTTGTGCAGCAGGCGCAACGTATCGCAAGCGATGCCATGAAGACGCTCGAGCAATCCGCGCGATACGCGCTCCCCCTCCTCGCGACATGCACGGCCCTCCTCGCTCCCTGTGCGGCACGCAGGCTGCATCGAGCGCGTGCGCGTCGCGCCGCCCGATCGGCTGCGTCGCACTGCTCGCGCGAGGCCGCTTCCATGATGTGGCGCGAGATCACCGATACCGCCCTCGATGCGGGGCTCACCTGGAGCCCTGCGGACACGGAGGAAGACATCGTGCGCATCATGCGCGTCGGCCTTGATGAAGAATCGCTACACGCCGTAGAAGATCTAACGCGCCTCATCGCGCGCGCCCGCTATGGAGCCGATCCAACGGATGCCGCCTGCGAGCGAATAGACGAGCTATTCGATACAACATGCCGGGCGCTGGCGCTTCGCGGGAAGCGCGGCGCTGCTGCACGGCTGGTTCGCGCCCTCGTACCCGCCTCGATGCTCCGATGCCGCTCGCTACGCCAGCGCTAGCCCATTACGCGCGCGAGCGCGAGCGCGCGTACGGAGGCGGCGCCGGCACCGCGCAGCGCCGTCGCGACCGCCGTGACGGTAGCCCCCGTCGTTATCACGTCGTCGATCAACAGAATCGATGCTCCCCGCATCACCGGGACCAGGGGCTCCACTACCTCGTAGACGCCACGAGACCCCTCTATGCGTTGCGCGCGGCCCATCTCGCGCTGGTCCCCAACACCATGCTTGACCAGCGCATCTACAAACGGAACCCCCGATAGGTCGCCAAGAGAGCGCGCGACCGCCTCCATATGGTCGAAGCCGCGGCGCTGAAACGCGCGCGCCGTTGCGGGAACGAACAGCAAGAAATCTGATCCGTCGAGAAACGCGCCGAATCGCTGCGGATCGAAGCGTTGGGCATGGAGCGCCGTATCGTAGAGCATCTCGGCGAAAAGGGGCGCGAGCCGTCGCTCCCCGCCATCCTTATACGTTCGAATCATCCGTGACAAAGGGTCCCGGAACGTCGCGCACGCCAGACACGCCTGCGTTGCGACCTCCTCGCCATAGCACTCCGTGCACAGCATCCTGCCAAACGGCGCACCGCAGCGCGCACAGGCGAGACCGGGATCGATCAAGTCCAGACGGTTCAGGCACTCATCGCACACCAGGCTTCCCAGCCGCTCGCATCCCGCGCATCGCGTGGGCGAGAGCGCCTCGAGCAGCTGGTCGCCCAGGCGGTCCATCATCGTGGACAAGCGAGCCGTCCGCTTCGCGCTCCCATGGTTCGATACACCCAACATAAACAGCCCTCTCCCGTTGCACGGACGAGAGAGGGCGATGTGATTCAAATGTACCCGAGAACCCCCGACGCCAAACGGCCGAGCACGGATTTATTCGCCGGCGGAACCGGAGTCCGCGGCGCCACCGCGCGGCGCCTCCCCGCCGCCCTGCTTGGGCTTGCGCGAACGACGACGGCGGCGCTTCTTCGGCGCGCCCTCGGCGGCACCGTCCTCGGGAGCCCCGTTCGAACGCCTGGCCTCCGGACGGGCGGCATCGGAGCGCTTTCCCCCCGTTCCGGCATCCGAGCGCTTGTCCCCGCGACCGGCGGCGCGCTTCTCAGCCGCCGCACCCCCGCCATCGCCGGGACGGCGGCGCGTCACCTTGATGTCACCGGACGAAATCTGCTCGGCAACGGAGGCGACCTCGGGCTTCTTGGACGTATGGCGCCTGCGCGAGCGACCGGATTCCGTCGGCTGCCCCTCGGCGCCTGCAGCGCCCGGCTGCTCCGAGCGCTTCTGCTCGGCGCGGGCGGCGTTCAGGAACGCGGCATCGCGCTCCTCGCCCGAAAGATGCCGGCGACGACGGCGCGAGGACCCAGTCGAGCCGTCCTGCTGCTGCGCCGGCGCATTGCGACGGGAGGTACCCTGCGCCTGCTCGGCGCCCTCGTTGGCAGCGGAGCGGCGACGACGACGGCGCGGCGTCCCCTGGGCCTGGTCGCCCTCGCCCTGCTTCGCACCCTGGCCGCGAGAAGCGGAACCCTTGGAAGCCGATCCGCCCTTGCCGCCGAACTTGGCAGCCTCCTCCTCGCGCATGCGACGACGACGCGGCGTCGGCCCGCTCGCGGCGATGCGATCCGCACGGTCGAGCCCGTCGCCCGTGTCGACGCCGTTTTCACGGTCGAGCTCGAGCAACGCCAGCGCGATATCCGCCGACTCGATGCGCTCGAGCACGTCGCGCGTCACGCAGTCCGGCCGGCACGCGCAACCCTGCTCGCTCGCCTTCTTCTTGCAGCCGTCGGAGCACGTCATATCGGCAAGGTTCACACGGAATACCTTGCCGTTCTCCAAACGCAAGATCAGCTCCTCGCGCGGGGTGTTGTATTCCTGCACCTTCGCCTTGCCCAGCGGGGTGTCGATCAGCGCCTTCTTTTTGGGAGCACGGGACTTGAAATCCTTGTATGCCTCGAACTCGTAGCGCAGGCAGCACATGAGACGACCGCATACGCCGGAGATCTTTGATGAGTTGAGCGGAAGATCCTGCTCTTTCGCCATGCGGATGGACACGGGCTCGAACTGACCGCCGAAGCGCGTGCAGCACAGTTCCTGGCCGCAGGTGGCGTAGCCGCCGACCAGCCTCGTCTCATCGCGGACCCCGATCTGGCGCATGTCGACGCGCACGTGGAAGAAGCTCGACAGATCGCGCACGAGCTGCCGGAAATCAACGCGGTCCTCCGCGGCGAAGTAGAACACGGCCTTCTCGCCGCCGAAGAGGTACTCCACGGCGACCGGCTTCATATCGAGCTCGTTGCGCGCTACGATGCGACGGAAGTCGCGCATGGCGTCTTCGCCGCGATCGGCGAGCTCGTCGGCATAATCGAGGTCGTCATCGGTCGCAACGCGCAGCACGGGCTTGAGCGGGGCGGCGAGCTCCGACGCGGGGACCTCGAAGGGGTCGGCCGTGACCAAACCGATCTCGGTGCCGCGCTCGGTAGAGCAGATGGCGTGGTCGCCCGCCATGATATCGAGCTGCTTGGGATCAAACCACAGCTCGCGCGAGGCGAAAGCGAACTTTACGGGAACAACTACGGGCATGTAAGAGCCTTCCTTATATCGAGAAGCATGACCTCGATGGCCAGCTGGGGGGTTACGTTGCGAGCGATGCGCGCCTCGGTCGCCGATACGACATCGAGGGCGGACGTGATTCCGGTGACGGTCGCGCGGGCGCACAGGCGATCGACCATCCCGGAAACATCCTCGTTCACGATGGGGTCGTCGACGCCCTGGACGCGCATGAGGGCGTCGCGCAGAAGCGACCGAACGCATGCCAGCGCTTCCATGATACCCGAACGCTCCCTATGGGACAGCTCGCGCTTGAAGCGGTCCTCGAGCTGCTTGAGAGCGCCTCGCGAAAGGTAATCGGCATCCTTGGCGAGCAGGGCCTCCTGCGTCGACTTCACATCGTCGAGCGGCGCCTTGATCACCGCCATGAGCTCCTTCACCGACATGAGGATATCCGCCTCGTCGGCGTGCGCGAGCTGGTCCACCACGCGCAGCATCTCGCGACGCGCCTCTTGGCGCTCGGCGCTCTTGAGAAATTCGACGGCGCGCGCCGGACTGCCCGCCACGGCGACCGCCATGCGGCAGCGCGCATGCGGCGCCCCCGTGGCGCGCTCCACCATCTCCGCGGCGCGCACGGGCGAAACCATACGGAACGGAACGCATTGGCAGCGGGATACGATCGTGGGGAGGATGACCTCGGCACTCGAGCCGAGCAAGATGAACGTCACGTTCTCAGGAGGTTCTTCAAGCGTCTTGAGCAGCGCGTTGGCCGTGTTGGCGCGCAGCTGCTCGGCCCGGTCGATGATATACACCTTGCGCTTCGCGCGAATGGGTGCGAGCGCCACCTCCTCCAGAAGCGCCCTCGTCTGATCGATCAGGTATCCCGTAGCGGATTCCGGCGCATAGTAATGCACGTCGGGATGCGTATGGCGAGCGACCCGCACGCAATCGTCGCATGCACCGCAGCCGCCCTCGCCGCACAGGAGCTGCTGCGCCATAGCCCAGGCGGCGTCGAGTTTGCCCGAGCCCGGCGCGCCCAAAAACAGATACGCGTGGCTCGCCCGGCCCGAAGCGACGGCATGGGCGAGAAAATCGCGCGCGCGCGGCTGCGCCTCGAGCTGCGCCAGCAGGCATCGATCGGATAGCGCTTCCCTCATCATGCTCACCCCCGCCGTCCTTCGTTTTCAACGATGCCCACGCCCTCGGCCTGCTCGAACACGCCGCCGGCCGACCCTGCGATCACCGCCTCGACTACCGGCCACGCCGCCGCAAAGACCTCGTCGATCGAACCGGATGCATCGATGAGCGCGATGCGGCGGGGCTCCTGCTCGGCGAGCGCGCGGAAGCCCGCAGCGACCCGCTCCTGATACGCGGTGCCCTTCAGCTCGAGCCTATCGGCCGCAGAGCGCCCCGCGCGCCGCGCAAGCGCCTCCTGCACGGGAGCATCGAACACGAGCGTGATGTCGGGATGCCATCCATCGACCGCGATGGCGTTCGCCTGAGCGACCAGCGCGCGGTCGAGTCCGTTTGCATACGCCTGGTACGCCGTTGTCGAATCGTAGAAGCGATCGCACACCACGGTGCGCCCCGCCCGAAGCGCGGGCGCCACGACCTCGTGCACCAACTGGGCGCGTGCCGCCTCATACAGCAGCAGCTCGCACACGTCCCCCATCTCGCCATGGGAGGGATCGAGCAGGATCGCGCGGATCTGCTCGGAAATCGCCACGCCGCCCGGCTCTCGCAGACGCACGACGTCGTGGCCCCTGCGCTCGAGCGCGTCGGCGATACGGACGGCCTGCGTCGACTTACCGCAGCCGTCTATACCCTCCACGGTGATGAACAATCCCCGATCCATACCGAAAACGCCCTTTCAACGCACTGAAACGAAGCTCCATCATACCGCGCGCACCCACATACCCGCGCCAACAACAATACTTCGAACACACATCCGCAGCCGCATCGCTTACTGGAAATGCTACTGGTGCCGTGCGTATACCTTTCGAACACGAACCTCGATTTGGCGTTCGGATGATATACGTTTAAGCGAGCTAGCATTTTTTCGAGCGGTGCAGAAGGCCGCATCCAGACCTCAAAAGCGCAATCATCGCGAGCTGCCCAGCATTTTGGTCAACGCGAACGCCCGTCGCGCGCTCCAGCCAGCAAAGCACCCGGCGCATGCCCGCGCCGACGAGCGCCTCGCCGCATCATGTCGCGCGCATCGGTATGCCGGCGCATGTAAGCAACCGGTGCATATACGCCCGATCGATTGCCTGCTCGTATGAAAATCTCAAGACCTTCACCCCCGTCAGACTCAGGCGCGACTCCCTCAGCCGCTCCTTTCTCATTGCTTTGATAACGGTCGATGCGCTTCGCTCCTTGGATACATACTTCCATCCTCCATCGAGCTCGCCGACCACAACCACCCCATCAGGCAGCACCCAAAGGAAGTCAACCCGATACACCCTACCGGGTTCAAGAGGGTCATCCAGCTCCACCTGCAGCTCAGGAATCATGAAGCCCAACTCGATCATGGTTGCCCGAGCCATGGACTCGCCCCCGTTCTCGCTTCGGCTATCGGCCGCAGCCGCAACGCGCCGCGCCGTGGAAACACCTTTGCGCCGCGCCCCATTCCGGACCATGAAGGCAATCAGCTCGACCTTTGATATCATGCCTTCGTGCAGAGCGGAATCCGCGATCACCAAGCCCTGAGCGAAGTCCGTCTGGCACAGGCAGTCCAGCACCGTTCTATCAAGCGGCGTTACCCTGATGCCATCTATCACCTCAAACGGCCGGCAAGGCGCCTCGTGGCAGACAATGTCCTCGTGTTGCAGCCTTCTATTGCAGCGATCGCCCCTTGCTAGATGCACCGTATCCAAAAGCGCATACGGGACTTGAAGGCCATGCACCAACGCGGCTGAGTACGACGAAAAGACATAGTCGGGGTGACTTCGCGCCATCGCGCGCACAAGATGCATCGCCCGCGCTCGCTCTGAAAGACCCAGGTAGTACTCCGATCGCACGAAATAGCCTTTCGACGGCTCGACCGCACGGCTCGCCGCGACCCTGCGCTGCAACCCTATAGCCTCCGCCCTGGTCGACGCATAAGCATATCGATACGTGGCTTCTGCCTCATCAAATAAGCAATCAGCCATCGGCGAACACCGCTCGCTCATAGATGCACCTCCTCGCGCGAGGGCACCATAGCGGGCCGATTGCCTACCTCGACGCGACAACCCGCCGCCCCCCACTTCTCATGCGAGGGCACCATAGCAGGCCGGGTCCTTTCAAGTCTCAAACAAACAATCTCTATGCCGCTAACACGGCAGGTATCGACCGTGCTGCCGCATAATCAAGCACCCGAAAATCCGCGAACGGATGATTTTACCAGATGAACGGCCGCAAGCCCCCAAGTGGCGAGACGGACCCCGCCCGCGCTCGCAACAACGGCGCCTTTCGACGCCTGTAGAAAATGCTACCTAGCCCATGCGTATACCATGCGAACATGGAATTTGGTCCGGCGTTCGAATGGTATACGCACAAGCGAAGTAGCATTTCTCGGGCCAGATACAGGGCCGCCGCGCCCCGTCGCACCCCGTCGCGTCCCTGTTGCGCTCCGCCGGCGGCTTTTAGCTGCAGCGGCTCGACAACCGATTACTCAGCTGCGGGCTTCGCAGCGGCCTTCTTGGTCGCAGCGGCCTTCTTGGTCGCAGACACCGTCTTCTTCGCTGCCGTAGCCTTGGTCGCAGCTGACGTCTTCGCGGTCCCTGTCTTCTTCGCGTCCGCCGTCTTCTTCGCAGCCGCCTTCTTCGCGTCCGTCGTCTTCTTCGCAGCCGGCTTCTTGGTCGCAGACGCCGTCTTCTTCGTTGCAGCCTTCTTGGTCGCAGCTTTGCCGCGAGCCGGCTTCTCCTTCTTCTCCTTGCCAGGGCATTCCATGTTCACGCAGATGCGCCACGGGCCGCGGGCCGTCTCGACCACCACGACGGGGGCGCCGCAGTGCTCGCACACCTCGCCGGTGGCGGAGAGCTTGCCACGCGCGGGGAGCGGATAGCTCACGCCGCAGTCGTCATAATTGGTGCAGCGGATGAAGCGCTTGCCGCTCTTCTCGCTCTTATGGGCGACCAGGTTGCCATGGCGACCGGCCTCCGCGCAGACTCGGCACTCGCCCACCTTGAGGTCGGGCTCGTAATTGGTGGGGCACTTGGGGTTGACGCACTGCTCGTAGGCCTTTTGTCGGAACGGCTGGCACTTGATGCGCGGCGCGCCGCACTCGGGGCACACGGCGGCCTCGCCCTCGAGCGGGCTCACCTTCACGCCGGAGGGCACGGGGTAGGTCACATCGCAGTCGGGCCAACCCATGCACCCGATGAAGCTGCCGCGCGTCTTGGCGCTCGTCTTCATCACGAGGTCCTTGCCGCACTTGGGGCACGCGCCCACGCGCGCGTCGGCGGTGACGGCGTCGCTGATGGCCTCACCCAGGTCGTCCTTGTGCTCGATCAGGGTGTCGAGCATACCCGCGAGCAGCGTGCGCGAGTGATCGACCACATGCGCCTGCGTGTCGGCGCCCTCGGCCACATGCGTCATGTCGGCATCGAGCTCCGCGGTCATCTCCGGCGTGGTGATGCGCGGTGCGAACTGGGAGAGCGCGTCGATGATGGCCATGCCCAGCTGGCTGGGCTCGATCGGGTCGTTCTTGAGGTAGCGCACCGTGTAGAGGCGCTCGATGATGCTCGCACGGGTAGACTTGGTGCCCAGGCCGCGCTTCTCCATCTCCTGGACGAGCTTGCCCTGGCTGTAGCGCGCGGGCGGCTCGGTCTGCTTGGCCTCGAGCTTGATATCGTGCACGTCGACCGTATCGCCCGCATCGAGCGCAGGGAGCTGCTCATCGCGCTTGAGACCGTAGGGGTACGCCTCGCGGAAGCCCGCCTCCACCAGCACGTCGCCGCTCGCGGTGAACGGCTCGCCGGCGACGTCGATCGACAGCTTGGTGTTCTCGATGGTCGCAGGGCCCATGAGCGTCGCCAGGAAGCGACGGGCGATGAGGTTGTAGAGCTTGAGCTGGCCGCCGTCGAGCGAGGTGGGGTCGCCCTGGCCCGTGGGATGGATGGGCGGGTGGTCGGTGGTCTCCACCTTGCCGCGCGTTGGCTGCATGGGTCCGGCGAGCACCTTCTTGCACACGGGCGCGAGGGCCGGGGAGTTAGCCGCCAGGCCGTTCACGATGCCCTCGAGGTCGAGCGACTTGGGATAGACCGTGTTGTCGACGCGCGGATACGAGATGAGGCCGCTCATGTAGAGGGACTCGGCGATGCGCATGGTGCGCGCCGGGCTGATGCCCTCGGCAGCGGCCGCAGCCTGCAGCGCCGTCGTGTTGAACGGGACCGGGGGCTGCTGCTTGCGCGAGCGGCGGGCGACGTCGGTCACGGTGCCGGTCGTCGCAGACGACACGTGCGCATACGCCGCCTCGGCAGCGTCCTTATCGGTGAAGCGCGCCGTCGCGTGGCCGATCTTGAAATCCTGCTCTGAGGCACAGGCAAAACCGCGGATCTGCCAGTAGTCTTCGGGTACGAAGGCCATGCGCTCGCGCTCGCGTTCCACCACCAGGGCGAGCGTCGGCGTCTGCACGCGGCCGGCGGAGCGCACGTTGCCGAAGCCGCCGAACTTGGCGAGCGTGAGGTAGCGCGTCAGAACCGCGCCCCAGATGAGGTCGATATACTGGCGGGACTCGCCGGCGTCGGCCAGGTTCTGGTCAAGCTCCACGAGGTTGTTGAACGCTTCGGTGACCTCGCCCTTGATGAGCGCCGAATAACGTGCTCGGCTCACGGGTACGTCGGGTGCGACCTCGCGCACGCAGGAAAGGGCATCGGAACCGATGAGCTCGCCCTCGCGGTCGAAGTCGGTGGCGATGACGACGGAATCGGCTTTCTTTGCCAGATTCTTGAGAACGCGGATGATCTCCTTCTCAGCAGGGTTCTTGATGATGGGGGCCCAGGTGAGGTACGGCAGGCTTTCGACCTTCCATCCCTTGATGTTGATGCCGTTCGCCAGGAAGGGACGGCGCTTGGTGTCGTAAGGCGGACGGGCGAGACCATCCGGAACCGCAGCGGGGAGCACCTCTCCGTCCCCGGTCAGCGAGTACCAGCCCTCCTTCTCATCGAAGAGGATCTCGTCGGGGAAGTCGGGCGCCAGGATGTGGCCGGCGAGACCCATGGACACCCACTCCTCGCCGTCCACGTCGAAACGATAGACCGGCGTGTTGTACACCTTGTCGTTTTTCGGCTTACCGGTGGCCAAGAGCTGCGCGATCTTCTGCGCTGCGATGTTTTTCTCTGCAATGACGAGCTTCAACGGGGCTCCTTCGCTACACGTACAGGTATGGTCAGCAGTATAGCGACTTGGGCGCGCTTGGCGAATCATGCACGATTTCTGCGCGGACCGATGCGAAGCGACCCCGCGTGCGAACCGGCGCGGTGCAGCCCCACACGCGGCCCCACGCGCGAACCGACGCGGGGCGGCGCTATGCGCGCGCGGCCTCGATCCGCCCTACCAGCCAGTCGCACCATTCGTCCATACCCGTACCGCGCGTCGCGCTCACGCTGAAGCGCGGCGCCCGCGGATTAAGGTCGTCCAGCGTGCGGCCGTACTCGTCCATATCGAAGTCGAAGGCAGGAGCCACGTCCACCTTGTTGAGCAGCAGCGCGCCGGCGTGCTGGAAGATCCCGGGATACTTCAGCGGCTTGTCGTCGCCTTCGGGCACCGAGAGGATCATGATGGACAGGTTCTCGCCCAAATCGAAATCCACGGGGCACACGAGGTTGCCGACGTTCTCGATAAAGATGACGTCGATGTCGTCCAGGCCGACGCCCGCCTCGAAGGCGTCGACCGCCTGGCCGATCATATTGCCCTCGAGATGGCACAGGCCGCCCGTGTTGATCTGGATGGCCGGCATACCGGCCTCCTTCATGGTGACGGCATCCACGTCCGATGCGATATCGCCCTCGATCACGGCACAGCGATAGCGGTCGCGCAGGCGCTCGTTGGTGGCGAGGATGGTCGAGGTCTTGCCGGATCCAGGGCTCGACAGCACGTTGACCACGAAGATCTTGTTCTCGGCGAAACGCGCGCGGAGCTGCTCCGCCAAGCGCTCGTTGCGCGAAAGGATGGGCTGTTCGATACCGATGACCTTGCCTGCCATATGCATGCGCTCCATTTCCACGTTCTATCCATACGTACGCTTGTGTACCCCATCGGGCGCGGCTCCATCCGCCGCCGATGCATCCGGCGCGTCGCCTCCGTCCGCGTACGTCGCCCTGTTCGCATGCGCCGCCCTGTTCGCGTCCGTCACCCTTTGCGCACGCAACGGCAGCCGCGTCGAGAGCGAGGGGGTCAGTCGGGCGTCTCGATCTCGATTGATACGATGTCGAGCTCCCGTCCGCGCACCGTGAGGGTCTGGCCGCTGCCGCATACGGGACACCGGCAATGGAACCGGTCGTGGTCGAACTCGGCACCGCACTGCACGCATGCGCTGCGCGGCGCCACGCGCTCGACGCGCAGCTCCGCATCGCGCGTGAGCGCGTTCTCTTCCCGCAGGACCTCCCAGGCGAAATCCATAGATTCCGGCACGATCTCGCACAGATCGCCCACGCGCAGCGAAACGGCGACGACGCGCGAAGCCTCAGCCTCGCGCGCCGTGCGCAGAACAACATCTATGATTCCGGAAACAACACCGAGCTCGTGCACGCTCTCGCCTACTCCTCGTCCTCGTCGTCGAACAGGCTGAGGCGGCCTTCCTTCAAGCCGGCCTTGCCCTCGCGCTTCACGATGACGACGCGGGTGACCGCGAGCGCGATCTCATACAGGGCGAGCATGGCGGCGTACATATACGCCATGGTCACGGGCGAGGCGTCGGGCGTGACGCAACCGGCGACGACCAGCAGCACGACATAGACGTAGCGCCACGCCTCGCGGAACTTCACATACGGAACGATGTGGAAGACGGCGAGGTAGAACACGATGAGCGGGAGCTCGAACGCAACGCCGAAGCCGATCATGAGGAGCAGCTCGATGTTGATGTAGTCCTCCAGCATGGGCATGGCCGTGCCGATGGCCTCGGACTCGCCGATGAGGAAGCCGAAGGCCGGGCTGATGATCACGAAATAGCAGAAAAGCACGCCCAGGAAGAAGAGCGCGGTGGCACTCACGATGGTGGGGACCACCCAGCGCCGCTCGCTGGGTTTGAGCGCGGGCAGGAAGAATGCCAGGATCTGCCAGATGATCATGGGTGTGCACATGACCAGGGCGAGCTTGAACGCGATGGAGAATCGCAGGCTGAAGCCGCCCAGCGCCGTCATGACGTAGAACTCATCAGCGAACTCGCGGATGGGGTCTTGCAGGATGTCGATGACGACGGGCGTGGCGAAGTAGAGCACGAGGGAGGCGGTGAGAACGGAGACCACCACGATGGTGAGGCGACGACGCAGCTCGCCCAGGTGGTCGAAGAGCGGCATTCGAGCGGGTCCGATGGGCATTACTGCTCACCCCCTTCCACAGCGGCGACATCCGGGGCGGCGTCGACGGCGGATGCGTCGGCTGCAGGCGCGACATCCTCGGCGCGCTCGTCCACCGCGGCCTTGCGCTTGCGCGGGCGACGCGCGTACAGGTCCTCGGTGGTGCGGACGACGGGCTGCTCGGGCTCGGGCGCGGGCTCGGCGCCCTCCGCGTGCGAGCCATCGGCTGCCGACTGCGCAGCCGTCGCGGTCGCTTGGTCCGACCCCGCGACGACCGCGGCGCCGGCTTCGGACTCGGCGGCAGCCGCTTCCTTCTCGGCCTTCTCCGCCGCAAGGCGGGCGCGACGCTCGGCAAAGGTCTCCTTGCGACGAGGCGCCGCCTCGGCCGCATCAGAGCGATCGGCATCCAGGTCGTCGTCCGCGGCGGCACCCTGGGAGGAGCCAGCCTTCTTGGGCTTGACCGGCGCCGCGGCAGCAGCGGCCATGGGATCGATCACCTCGGATTGGACGACCGAGGTCATCTTCTCCTGGGTCTCGCGGAACTGGCGCAGGGCTCGACCGACCGTACGGCCCATCTGCGGCAGCTTGTCGGGACCGAAAAGCAAGAAGCCGAAGATCACGATGATCATCAGCTCGGTGGAACTAATTCCAAACACGACGCCTCCAGAGTTCTTCTTGCAAGGAAGCCGCAGACGCGCGCTGCGGCCCCCGAATAGTCAACTGTACGAGTATACCCCGCGCAACGCCGTGCGAGCGCGAGCAACGCTCGGCTTTACGCAGCGCTGATACCGATTTCCTTGTCGAGCCCCAGCAGCTGGGCCACGCGCAGCACGTTCGGCTGGGCGTTGACGGCCTCGAAGCCCTTGCCGCTCTCCTGCGCATGATGGGCGGCACCGACCAGCACGCCGATTCCCGTCGAATCGATATAGGATACGTTCGCGAAATCGAGCCGCACCTTCTCGGTGGGCTGGGCGAGCGCGTAGTCGATGGACTCGCGCAGCTTGGTTGCATTGGAAATGTCGATCTCGCCGGTGACGGCGATCGTATAGCACTCCGGCGTGGGATTGGTTTCGATGACCAGCTCCATGTCTTACTCCTTTGTGTTCGTTATGCTTGCGTATTCATGCACGGGATGCGCGGACGTGGCCAAAAGAGGTTAGGACGCGTCGCCCGCAGCAGCGGAATCCATCGCATCGAGGCGCTGCTGGGCGTACGTCTTGGCGCCATACGTGTCGTCCGCATCCGCCTCGATCGCGCGCTCATAGGCCGTGCGCGCGTCATCGGCGCGGCCGTCGGCATCGTAGAACATCCCGAGGTTCGCCCATGCGGGGCCGAAGGAATCGTCCTGCGCGACGAAGGTCTCGAGCATCTGGATCGCCTTGGCGTGGTCGCCCGCGTAGAACATCGACACCGCCCGATCGACCTCGGCCGATTTAGAGCCGGGATACGCGGCAAGGTACTCGTCGTAGTAGCGCGTGGCCTGGTTGAACAGCTCCGTCACGTGCTGCTCGTCCTCGGCGCCCTGAGCATGCGAGAGGGCGGTCGCGCCCCAGTCGAAGTAGCCGTTGGCGACGTTCAGCAGCGTCGAGGGGTCCGAGGGGTTCGCCTCGTACTTAGCGAGCAGCTGCTTGGTGGCCGCATCGTACGATGCGTCGACATCCGCCATGGTATGACCGTCCTGCTGCGCCTGCGAGCTCGCCGCGGGGCCATCCGCAGCACTCGAGGCCGCGACGGACGAGCCGCTCGATGCATCGCGCGAAGCGTCGCCGAGGGGGCCTCCCCCGAAGAGCACCACGGCGGCAAGCGACACGACGGCGACGAGCAAGACGAGCACGACGACGGAGCGAGCACGACGGCTCTGATCCTTCGAGAAAGCCATGCGCGCCCCCTATTCCTGTGAATCGGACGAGCCGTCTGCCAGCGTCGCGGTGCCGTCCTCGTTGATCGAGAGGTCGGGATGCCCCTCGGGCAGCGTGGACGACGAGCCGCCCGACGCCTCGCCCTGGGCAGCCATCTGCGAGCTCGCGCTCTCCAGTTCGGCGAGCGTCGCGGAGGTGCCGATGAGGTAGCCGATTACGATGCCCAGCACCAGGGCGATGACGGCGATCGCCAGCACCATCCAAAACGGCGGCGCGTCGCGGCGGGCGGCGGGAGCCGGCGCCTCCGCTTCGGACGTCGCGTGCTCGTCGCGCCGGGCATCCGCGATATCGCGAACGGTATCGGCGTCCTCGGACGCGGCCTCGAGCTGCGCCTCCATGAGTTCCTGTTCATCATCGAAAAACTCGTCGTTCATGCCCTATCTCCCTGGATGGGTACCGTACATATGCGTTGTATTGTAACGGCAGCGCACCCGAGGACGCGGGAATGCATGCGATTTGCACGCCGCCGTCACCCCGAGGGCGTGCAGCCGGGGCCCCGGTGCCTAGCGGACCGCTGTGTATACCGCGACGATACCGCCGGTCAGGTTGGCGTAGGAAACGCGGGAGAATCCCGCCGCGCGAAGCTCGTCCGCGATCTCGTCCTGCGGCGGGAACGCCTCGATCGAGTCGCGCAGGTACTCGAAGCCCGCGCGGTCGCCGGTGACCAAGCCCCCGATAAGCGGAATCATATGCGCCAGGTAGAAACGGTAGAGGGCGCGCCACAGCGCATGGGGAGGCGTGCCGAACTCCAGGACCACGTAGCGACCCCCGGGTACGAGCACGCGCGCCGCCTCCTCCATCGCGCGGCGGCGCCGGCTGAAGTTGCGCAGGCCGTACGCGCAGGTCACCACCGTGAACGCCCCGTCCCCGTAAGGCAGCCGGTGCGCATCGACCACGTTGAGGTCGCAGGGCACGCCGCGCCCCTCCCCGCGGGCGATGCGCTCGGCGGCGACATCGAGCATCTCGGGGGTGAAATCCGTCAACTCGATCGACGCCGGCGGGCACAGCTCGCACAGCGTGAAGGCGACGTCGCCCGTGCCGCCTGCGACGTCGAGCACGCGATCGCCGCCGTCGCAGGAAGCCGCGCGGGCAACACGGCGAAGCCAGCTTCGGTAGATTCCGAAGCTGGACAGCGCGTTGAACAAGTCATATTTTCGCGCGATCTGGGAGAAGATTCCCTTCACGCGCTCCGCATGGGCGTCCGCCATCTACGCGCGCGCCTCCGCAGCGAGCTCGGCGGCGACCAGCTTGACGGCGAGCACCAGCACGTCGAGCGCGGCTTCGAGCTCCTCGACCGCGGGATAGCTCGGCGCGATGCGGATATTGGTATCGCGGGGATCCTCGCCCGGCCACGTGGCGCCCGCAGGCGTCAGCTTCACGCCCATCTCGGAGCACAGGGCCGCGACGCGCTTGGCAGAGCCCTCGGGGCCGTCGAAGGAGACGAAATAGCCGCCGCGCGGATGGGTCCACGCGGCGCAGCCCGTGCCGCCCAGGCCCTCGGTAAGCTTGCGTTCCACCGCCTCGAAGCGCGGACGCATGAACGCGGCATGCTTCTTCATATGGGCGCGCACCGCATCGAGATCCGGCAGGAAGCGCACATGGCGGAGCTGGTTCATCTTATCGGCGCTGATGAGTCCCATCTTGAGGAGCGCCGAGACCTCGGCGATGACCGCGGGCGAGGCGCCCACGAACGCGATGCCCGAGCCCGGGAACGTGATCTTGGACGTGGACACGAAAGCGACCACGCGGTCCTCGGCCTCCGTGCCGCGCGTGTAATCGAATACGTTGGCGAGGGCGTCGGTCTCATCGTACAGGTCGTGCACGCAGTACGCGTTATCCCAGAAGATGCGGAAATCGGGCGCCGCGGTCTTCATGGTCGCCAGGCGGCGGACCGTCTCGTCCGAATACGTCTCGCCCGTGGGGTTCGAATACTTGGGTACGCACCACATGCCCTTGATGCTGGCGTCGTTGGCAACCATGGCCTCGACGACGTCCATGTCGGGGCCCTCGCCGGTCATCGGAACGGGGACGTTCTCAATGCCGAGGTCCGCCGTGATGCCGAAGTGGCGGTCATAGCCGGGCACGGGGCACAGGAACTTGACCGTCTCCCCCTCGTGCTTCGCCGAATAATCCGCCCAGGGCTCGCTACCCAGGCTGCCGCAGCGCCAGAACTGGCCGCAGATATCGTGCTCGAGCAGCAGGCTGGACGACCCCAGCACGAGGGTCTGCTCGGCAGGCACGCCGAGCATCTCGCTGGCCAGGGCGCGAGCGGAGGGGATACCCTCGAAGAAGCCGTAGTTCGAGCAGTCCACGTTGCCGTCGTGCAGGTCCGCCGAAGAGCTCAGGATGTCGAGCATGGGACGGGAGATGTCCACCTGCTGCGGAGAAGGCTTGCCGCGCGCCATATCGAGCGCGAGACCGCGGGCCTTGACCTCGTCGACCTGGGATTTCAGCGAAGCGATAGCGGATTCGAGCTCCGCAGCGCCCATCTGCTCGTACATCGTCTGCATAGCAAAACCTTTCTTCGGGCTTACATACTCAACCACGCTAGAGTAGTATAGCTATTCTCAGAAAGCCCCTATGCCCTTCGCCGTTTAACTTGGAGGAATCATGCAGATGGGAATGTTTCAAGCCGAGGAGTTCGGCGACTTGCAGCGCCTGGTCGACGCCATGTATGCCGGTGGGCGCGCCGTGGTCGACCGCCTCGACCTCGTCGTGCAGGCAGAGATCCTCGACCTGGCTCCCGACCTCATGGAGATCGTCGAACTGCTGCCCCCGGGCTCGTATGAGCGCCAGCGCCTCTGCGACCAGCTAAATTCGGCACTCGCCGCCCATGGCTGGGGCGCGATGTACGGCACGGTCGAATAGGAACCCGGCGAAGCGAGATCTTGACGCATCACGCAAAAGCGGGTGGGCCCACAGGGGGTCCACCCGCTTCTTCATGCGGCATCACGTCTCGTATCGCCGACGTGAGGCCGCGAGTCGCATCGTATCGACGCGCAAACCGGCTAGCACACGCGGTCGCGGTTGCTGCGGCGGGTGCGGCGAACGCCCATCGTCACCGCGCCGGCGCCCACGAGGGACGCGAACAGGGCGATGCTCGCGGGGTCGCCCGTCTGGGCGAGCGTGCCGGAAGTGCCGGGCTTGGACTCGGGCTTGGTCTCGGGCTTCGGCTCGGGCTTGGCCTCGGGGGCCTTCACGGTCACGGTCACGGCGTTGGAATCGACGGAGAGGCCGCTCGCGTTGGTCACGCGGCAGAAGAAGGTCTTGGAACCGACGGTCGCGGTATCGACCGGCAGGTTCGCGGTCTTCACGCCGGTCGAGGTGACGGTCTCGCCGTCCTTGGCGAACCACTCGTAGGCAAGGGCGCCCTCACCATGGGCGTTCGCGGCGGCAACGACGAGGTCGGACGCCTGAGCACCCTGGACATAGGTGGCGTCGACGGGCTGCTGGGTGATCACGGGGGCGACCACGGCGTCGGCGTAGAGCACGGGCGTCGCGAGGTCGGTGCCCTCGGCGTTCATATCGGAAGCGGTGAAGGGCTTGGAGAAATCGCCCGCCTTGATGTAGGCGCGCATCTCGTCGAGGAGCTTATCGCACTTGAGGTAGGTCTGCTCGACAACGGCCATCTGGGCCTTGTTGGCGAGATCGGTGCGCGCCTCGGCGGGGGTGTTCTTCATGACGGCGTCGACGACATCCTGCTGGTCGATGATCTGCTCCTGCAGGGCATCGAGGTACGCGCGGGTGCCGGAGGCCATGGCGTCGCGATGGCTGTAGGCGAGCGTGTTGATGTCCATGAGGACGAAGGGCAGGGAGTTCTCGGGCTCTTCCTGCATGGCCCACTCGACGTTGTCCTTCTGGCCGGGGCCCTGATGGGTCTCATCGCAGTTGAGGTCGCTGAAGTAGGGGCTCACCTCGGTGAGGAGCGCGGAATAGAGCGGCACGTAGACGGAGAACTCGGTACGGGACAACGCTTCCCACTGAACGGTGGCGATATCGTCGGAGAGGCCGTCACGGATCTGGAACATATGGCTCTCGACCGTGCGGTTGTTGCCGATGGCGCCGAAAGCGGCGTCCTTGTTGGCGTCGACATCGGTTCCCTCACCGCGAGCCGCCAGCGAACGCAGCAGCTCGTTGGTGGTCCAGCCGGAACGACCGGGGGTGAAGAACTGGGTGGGCTCGGACAGGGCGGTCACGCCCACGCCGGGAGTCACGGTGTAGCGGTCGGCGGCCAGCGGCGCCTCGAAGTAATGGCGACCCTGGACGTAGCGGGTCGTGGTACCGGAGCTGTGGTCGGCGTCGGACTTACCGTAGGTGGACGCGATATCGGGGGTACCGTCCTCGAACGTCTTCAGGATGCCGGCCTCCTGGGGCACGGAGATGAGGCCCTCGGAGTGCAGGCAGGTGGCGGTGTCGTCCAGGTCGACCTTGAAGCGCAGGTTGCCCATGTTGGGGTTCACGGAAACCTGGTCCTCGGGCATGATGTAGGCGACCCACTGATGGCCGGAGAGAGCGCAGAACAGCCAGGTCTCGTCGGCGTCGGAGATGGTGATCTGGTCGCGGCCGGACGCACCGTACTCGTCGATGAGGCGACCGAGGAGCTCGACGCCCTCGCGGGCGGTCTTGGACTCGCCCAGGATGACGCTGGCGTAGTTGTACTCGCCGATACCCGTGGAGGTGCTGGGGTCGACCGCCTTGATCGCGTCGTTGTAATTCGTGGTCAGCGTCGCGGAGCAGGAAACGCCGTGCTCGTTGATGCCGGCCTCGGAATACGCGTCATGCCGATCGCTCCAGTCGCTCGGATGGTCGCGCACGTAGGTATAGCGATACGAGGTCTTATCGGACGTCCAGTCGAAATCCGACTCGTCGGAGCTGTAGCGCGTATTCGCCTGCGGCTCCTCGATGCCGAAGATCTTCACGTGGCGCGAAGCGTAATCCTCGGAACGACCGACGTAGCGGTCGCCGTTGGCGGTGAACTGACCGGGCACCCAGACCTGCGTGCAGGCGAAGGCGCCGACGGGAGCCGCTCCAACCAGGGCGGCGCCCACCATGAGGCCGCACGCGAACCGCTTGAAGCGGAGCCCGTGCACCTCGTGGGACGGAGTGATTTTGAGCATGACACTCTCCTTCCTTGGCCAACTGCTCGCGGCAACGCGCCGCACACGAACCAGGCAATCGGCCGCATGCTCCATGGTAGCCCCCGCAATGCATACACTGGTTATTGGAATCTAAACCGCTCGCATGCGGACATGTTTTGTCGGCAAGCGGCTTTGCGAGGTTAAGCAGCACTTTAGCAAAGAGGAGTATCAATTTGTCTGCAAGCACGCCGTATTAACGCGCATTTTTCATTGCCACTTCATGCATAGGATTAGCCGTACTTTGCATAGCGAGACGCCCCGGAGGAAGCGCATGCGGGCGCGTGCCGACCCCGTCGCCGCTCTTCGCCCGCGCGCGACCCTACGCGCCGGCGCGGCTGAACTTGGTGCGCTTTGAGGCAGCGAGCAGATTGGGCACGGCCGGGCGCGGCTGAATTTGGTGCACCTTTAGGCAGCGAGCGGATTTGGTGCGCTTTGAGGCAGCGAGCAATTCGCAATCTCGATGTTGGCTGCCTCCAAATGCACCAAAAAATCCCCACTGCCTCAAGGTGCACGAAATCCGGGCGCCGTCGGCAGCCCACGGCACGAGACCCCTGCCCCGCCGCTCTTCGCGCGCGTGCGACCCTACGCGCCGGCGCGTCGACACACGCGGCCCATATAGGCCATACCGATCGCCGCGGCGCTGACGGAACCCAGCAGAATCGCCGCCTTCGCAGCCAGGACCTCGGATGGCTCGACGGGGAACGCCAGGCCCGCGATGAGGATGGACATGGTGAAGCCGATGCCGCCCAGAAGGCCGACGCCGACGATATGGCCCCAGCCCACTCCGCGCGGAAGCTCGCAGATGCCCGTGCGCACCATGAGCGCCGTCATACCGATGATTCCGAGCGGCTTGCCCAATACCATGCCGAAATAGGTCCCGAGCGCCACCGGATCGAGGGCGAGCGCGAGCGGATCGACGCCCACCAGGCGCACCTGCGCGTTCACGAACGCGAAGAGCGGCAGGATCAAGAAGTTCACGGGCGTTGCGACCAAGCGCTCCAGGCGCACCAAGGGCGGTGCCACGCGATGCATGACGCGCTCGGCGCCCAAGGTCGCCTCGGTGAAATCCTGTTGCGCGAGGATATGCTCGTCCTCGTCGTAGCGCTCGACCATATCGGGCATGTAGTCGCCCATCCATTCATTCAGGTTATCGAGTTTGATTCCCGAACGGGCCGGCACCGCGAACGCGAGGATCACGCCGGCGAGCGTCGCGTGTATGCCTGACCTATACAGGCAGACCCACAACAGCAAGCCGAGCACCAGATAGGGCGGCAGCAGATAATGCTGGGTCCTGTTCAACCAGAACAGCGCCGCCGTGACCAACGCGGCGCAGCCAAGCCAGAACAGATCGGGGCTGCTGCCGTAGAAGATGGCGATCGCGGCGATCGAGACGAGGTCGTCGGCGATGGCCAGCGTCGAGAAGAACACGCGCACACCCGCCGGCACGCGGTCGCCCAGCAGGGAGAGCACGCCCAGGGCGAACGCGATATCGGTCGCCATCGGGATAGCCCAGCCATGCATGGCGCCGCCCTTGTTGAACAGCGCGTAGATGCACGCCGGGACAACGACGCCGCCGATCGCGGCGAGCATGGGCAGCAGCGCCTGCCGCGGACGCCGCAGCTCGCCGACGGTCATCTCGTATTTGAGCTCGATGCCCACATGGAGAAAGAAGATCGCCATGAGGAAGTCGTTGACGAACACCTCGAGCGAGATGACCACCTCGTGAGTCCCCAGGCCGACGTGGATGGGCTCCATCAGAACCTGGTGAATAGCCTGGTACGCATCGCTGTTCGCACATGCCACCGCCGCGATCGCGGCCAGCACCATCACCGCCGCGGCGATGGTGCCGTTTTCCGTGATGCGCCCCCACACGTCGTAGCGCCTGATGCGTCGGCGCTGGGTTTCGGTAAAGAGCTGTTCGCGTGCGTCCATGGCCCTCCCTGCCATCCGGTGAAGCGGGCCCGTCGGCGCCGCCCCGGACAATCCGCATCGAATACACGATGCACCCGCGTTCTTGCTTGCTTTTCATCCTACCCAGCGCCGTAATTAATAGGACATATGTCCGTTATCGGTTCCACAGCGAATACAAAATCCAGCGCGCTGCGCCCGCTCGCTGGCAAAACTTCGCCACGACCCGCCCACGGAACGTCCATTAACTGGCGAAACCCCAGAACCGCGTTGATTTTTTGGGTAGTATTAAAGGGATTTGCAACATCTATAGCTTCACCCATATCTCGGCACCCCTGCCTCGCGCGGAGGTGCCGAGTTGTGAGTTAAGACCCCGCGTTGCGTGAACCTTCGAACGGGCCGCGCGCCCGAGACGGGAGAACCACGATATGGTCCTCAACCTCCTCTTGATCATCCTCGGCATCGCCATGCTGGTCCTTGGCGGCGACAAGCTCGTCGAAGGCGCCACGCATATCGGCAAGCGCTTCGGCATGTCCGACCGCGTGGCGGGCCTCACCATATGCGCCGTGGGTACCTCGATGCCCGAGGTCTTCGTGAGCGTCACCTCCACCATCGGCGGCAACTCCGGCATGGCAGTGGGCAACATCATGGGCAGCGACATGGCGAACCTGCTGCTCATCCTAGGTGTCAGCGCGATCATCGTCCCGCTAAACCTGGCGCACCGCACCACGCGCGTCGAGGTCCCCATGAGCATCGGCGCGGTCCTCGTCTTCGCGATCTTCGCCAACACCGGCAACTCGATCAACGCGGTGGAGGGAGCCATCCTGCTCGCCTGCTTCGTGCTGTTCATCGCCAACAGCGTCGTCGCCGGCATGCGCGAGGTCGAAGACGACGAGGCCGCCGGCACGAAGGCCGCGGAAGAACCGGATGACGGCCACTCGCTGCTGCTCGACTTCGTCTACATCGTCGTTGCGATCGCCCTGCTGAAGCTCGGCGCCGACTTCGTCGTCGACAACGCCGTCGCCATCGCAAGCGCGCTGGGCGTGAGCCAGGTCCTCATCAGCCTCACGATCGTGTCCGTCGGTACGGCCCTGCCCGAGCTCGTCACGAGCTCTGTGGCCGCATTCAAGGGCAACGCCGACACCGCCGTGGGCAACGTCATGGGCTCGGTGATCACCAACCTGCTGCTGGTCGCGGGCGCTCCGGCGCTCTTCGCCCCCGTCGCGTTCAACCCGGTCCACAACCTGGACCTCGCCCTCATCGCCATCTTCGCGGTATGCATGGTGATCTTCACCTTCGTGGGGCGCACGCGCACCTTCTCGCGCCGCTGCGGCCTCATCTTCGTGATGTTCTACATCATCTACCTCGCCTCGGCCATCCTGCGCTAAGCAGCCCCGAACACTGCTCGAACATGGCGGCGAACGGCACCGCGCCGCAGCCGCATCCACGCTAAAAAAACGCCTCGCAGTTCACAACCGGACTGCAAGGCGTTTCTCGATCATGCTGACGGGCGCGCAGGCCCTGACGGGCTAGTTGGCGGCGAGGATGGGCGCGGCGACCTGCTTCTTGCGGGAGAGCACGCCGGGCATCCACACGCCCTCGGCGACGTCGGCGATCTCAAGGCCCTTCTGAGCGGCCTCGGTATCGCCCTCGAGCAGGACCTGGGAGCCCTCCTCCATGATGTCGGTGAGGCACAGCACGATGCCGTCGGCGGCCTTCTCAGCAGCATAGGCGCGCATGGCCTCGCGAATCTCGGGGATCATGCCGAGCGCGCGGGACTTGTCGACCGTCTCGTACTGGCCGATGAGGAGCTTCTTGCCGGCGACCTCGAACATCTTGATGTCGTTACCCACCATCTCGGCGGCGGTGAAGGAGCCGGATGGACGGGTGAGGAAGACCTCCATGCCGAACTTGACCGGGTCGACGCCGAGCTGCTCGCCGAGCTTCGCGGCGATCGCGGCGTCCACATCGGTGGCGGTGGGGCTCTTGAGCATGAGGGTGTCGGTCATCATGGCAGAAAGCAGCAGCTTGGCCTGGGTATCCGTGGGCTCGACGCCCACGACCTCGAACAGCTTGGCCACGATGGAGCAGGAGGAGCCCCAGGGCAGCGCCACGATGTGCAGCGGGGCGGCGGTGGTGAAATCGCCGAAGCGATGGTGATCGACGACGCCGAAGATGGTGGCGTTCTCAAGGCCGGCGACGGACTGGCCGGGCTCGTTGTGGTCGGTGAGGATGACGAGCTGGGCCTCTTCGCCCTCGGCGGCGGGCTCGATGGCGTCGATCAGCGTCGGAGCGGGCACGCCGGCGTCCTCGAGCAGCTTGGCGGACTCGGCCGGCAGCGGACCCAGGCAGCAGGCGGTGTAGGTGTTGCCCTGATACTCGAGCTGGTTGAGCAGCTGAGACAGGACGACGGACGACATGATGGCGTCGTTATCGGGATTCTGGTGACCAAAAACAAGAACGTTGCTCATTAGTTCCCTCCGTAAGGACAGATGGTACTCGGATGCTCACTATCCTAGCACGTCAGCAGGCGCGCGGGCGCTCGCGCTCCCAATAGGCCCAGATGACATCGGCAACCCGCGCGGCATCGTTGATGTTGACTACGGGCACATCGAGGCCGATTCGGTTCGCCAGCGCGTCGTTGCATGCGATGGCGAGCGTCTCATCGCTCACCAAGTCGAGCGAGCTCTGCCCCCGCAGGCGGTCGACGCCCGAGCGCGCCACGACCACGTTGGTCAAGCCGGCGGCTTTATAGCCCTCAACGACCACCATATCGACGTCGGTGAAACGGTCGAGCAGGATATCCAGCGGCATCTCGTTTTCCGTGTCGCCGTACTCGGCGAAACGATTCGCGCATATCAAGCCCACGTGGCGACTGCCCGCCTGGGCATGGCGCCAGGAGTCCTTACCCGGCACGTCGATATCGAATCCCTGGTGCCCATGGTGCTTGATCGAACCCACGCGCATCCCGCGCGCCGTCAGCTCGGCGATCACCTTCTCGACGAGCGTGGTCTTACCGGAATTCTGATAGCCGATAAATGCGACGGCGGGTGCGCGCCGCGGCAGCGAAGGCTCGGCTTCGGTTGCGCTGAACACCTGCGTCAGACGGCCGTCGCCCTCGGCTGAAGCGGCTTGATCGACCTCGGCGGGCACGCGCGCCCACGTTCCCGAACGGCCTCCCTCCTTGAGCAGCAGGCGCGTATCCACGATCTCCATCGCGCGGTCGACCGCCTTGCACATGTCGTAGATGGTGAGCGCCGCGACGCTCGCCGCGGTGAGCGCCTCCATCTCGATACCCGTCACGCCGGTAACGCCGCAGGTGGCAAGCACGTGGAACCCCACGCGGCCGTCGGCGCGGGCAGCGGGGCCGACGGCGGGAATGGGCTCGATCTCCACCTTCGCCTTGGTGATGTTGAGCGGATGGCACATGGGAATCAGGTCGCTCGTGCGCTTGGACGCCATGATGCCCGCGACACGCGCGCAGGCGAGCACGTCGCCCTTCTTCGCCCGGTCTTCGAGCACCATCGCCTGCGTCTCCGGATGCATCAGGATGCTCGACTCCGCCACCGCGATGCGGCGGGTCGTATCCTTCTCGGAGACGTCGACCATGCGCACCTCGCCGGCCTCGTCGACATGGGTGAGCTCGTCGCGATACGCATCGCGGGATGCAGCGTCTTCCATAGTGGGCTCCTTGTACTCAAAGCGAATGTTTCCCCATTGTAGCGCGGACTCGCCCATCCGAAGTCCATCCAACCCGCAGCCGCCAACGTCCCACACGGCCATAGCGCTATCACGCGTTCAGCGCCGTCTACCAGCGGGCTCGCTGTGCCCGCCGGCTCCGCGGGCGAGTTCGGAGCCAGCTAGCCGCCTGCGAGGGCGGGCTCGCTGTGCCCGCTGGCTCCGTGGGCGAGTTCGGAGCCAGCTGGCCGCCTGCGAGGGCGGGCTCGCTGTGCCCGCTGGCTCCGTGGGCGAGTTCGGAGCCAGCTGGCCGCCCACAAAGCAGAGATATGCTGCGTCCGTTGGCTCCAACCTTAAACGGCGCGCAAGTCTGCGGAGTCGACGGCGCACCCGGCTCACCAGCGATGGCTGAAGATGAAGCACGTGGGCGTGCTAACCGCCGATCTGCGACATGAAGCGCTCGGTCCCCTCGATCACCTCGTGCTCACGAGGCTTATGCGACACGGCATCGCGCCAGATACGCGCGACCGCGTCGTCATCGCCGGCGCGCAGGGCATCGAACACCCGGTACTCCGCGTCGGAGAACAAGCAAGGGCGAATGGCACCATCGGCCGTCAGGCGCATGCGGTTACAGCTCGCGCAAAAATGGTTCGACATGGCCGAGATGAACCCCACGGTTCCAACCGCATCGGGGAAGCGCCAGTAGCGCGCCGGACCCGCGCCCGCAGGCGCGCCGCCGTCGCCCACCGCCTCGAGCGCCCCGATACCTGCCGCCGCGGCCTCGGCATCGATGCGCCCGCGCAGCTCGCGCGAGGGCACGGTGTCGCTCGCACCCCATGCCTCGGGACGCAGTTCGCCCGCCGGCTCCTCGCCAGCATCCGTTGCCCGAAACCCGCGCTCCTCGTCGCTACCGATGGGCATGTACTCGATGAAGCGCACGTGGATGGGCCGTTCGAGCGTGAGGCGGGCCATGCCGAATACGTCTTGCTGTAGGCGGCGCACGACCACGCAGTTCACCTTCACCGGATGAAAGCCATACGCCAACGCTGCATCGATGCCGGCAAGCGCCTGCTCGACGCGGCCCAGACGCGTGATGGCGCCAAACTGCACCGGGTCGAGAGTATCGAGCGAGATGTTCACGCGGTCGAGCCCGGCGTCTTTGAGCGCGCCCGCCATACGCGGCAGCAGCGCGCCGTTGGTGGTGAGCGAGATGTCCTCGATCTGCGGAATCGCGCGGATCTCCTCGATCAGCGGGATGATGCGATGGCTCACCAGCGGCTCGCCGCCGGTCAGGCGAACGCTCTTGACTCCCTCGTACGCAGCGATACGCACGAAGCGCGCGATCTCCTCGGTGCTCAGCATCTCCTCATGCGAACGCGGCGCCACGCCCTCGGCGGGCATGCAGTACACGCATCGAAAGTTGCATTTATCCGTGACGGCGATGCGCAGGTAGCTTATCCTTCGGTCAAACCCGTCTTGAAGCGCATGTTGTACCACGCAAGGCCCCCGTTCACCATGATTCGAAGCTTTATTCTTCGCTCAGAATCATAACGCATGAGCCGACCGCGCGGTCACACCGACGTTCCATCCCGACGCAAGGGTGCTTACGCCCCGTACGCCCGCTTCTCAGCCGTGCGGCCCGCGCGTATGCCGCGCAGCACCGCCTCGCGCAGCGCGGGGATGCGCGCCTTGTCCATCTGGGGAACCCCCTCGAGCCTATAGGGAATCCCCAGCTTCTCGTATTTCACGATCCCCATGGTGTGGTACGGCAGGAGCTCCAAACCCACCACGTTTCGCCACGGCGCGATCAGCCGGCCGAGTGCCTCGCACTCCTCCTCGGTATCGGTGATGCCGGGCACGATCACATGGCGTATGACCGTCTTGATGCCGCGGCGCGCCAACTCGTCGCCGAACGCGATGATACGCTCCGGATTGCATCCCGTGAGCTCGCGATGGCCCGTCGGATCGGAGTGCTTGATATCGAGCAGCACCATGTCCGTCTCGCTCAGCGCCGCGTCGAACCGTTCGGGATGCCGCTCGTCATATGCATAGCCGCAGCTATCCAGACAGGTGTGGATCCGCCCGCGCGGCGCCTCGTGGGCGGCGCGGAACAGATCGGCCAGAAACTTCGGCTGGAGCAGCGGCTCGCCGCCCGTAACCGTGATGCCGCCCGATTTGTAGAACTGGCGATTGCTTTCGAACTCCTCCAACAGCTTTTCGACCGATACCATGCTGCCGGCATTGACCGCCCAGGTATCCGGGTTGTGGCAGTACGCGCAGCGCATGGGGCAGCCCTGCGTGAAGACCACGAAGCGGATACCGGGTCCATCGACCGTGCCCATGCTCTCGATGGAATGGATGCGTCCGAGTTCATAGCGCGAAGACGCCGCCTCGGCGTCCGCTTCGAAAATCTTTTGAGCCATGCGTGCTCCTTCACGAGTTGGTCTGCATCTATTCTAGAGCACGCACAGCCCCTTCAATGTGCTTCTTTTACCGCGGTTATCCAACCGCCCCATCGTCGGCGGCATCCAGTGCGGTAAACGCCTGATCGAGGTCCCAAATGATATCTTCAGCAGCCTCGGTGCCTATAGAAAGGCGGATGGTGGATGGCGTGATGCCCTGATCCGCCAGCTCGGCATCGGTGAGCTGCGAATGCGTGGTGGTCGCCGGATGAATCACCAGGCTCTTCACGTCCGCCACGTTCGCCAGCAGGCTGAACACCTGCAACTGATCGATAAAGGTCCAAGCCGCCTCTTTACCGCCGCGAATCTCGAAGGTGAAGATCGATGCGCCGCCGTGCGGGAAATACTTGGTATAAAGCGCATGATCGGGATGATCGGGCAAGCTGGGGTGGTTCACGCGCAAGACGCGCGGATGGGAGGCGAGATACTCCACCACGCGCCGGGTGTTCTCGATGTGCCGATCGAGACGCAGCGAAAGCGTCTCCGTACCCTGCAACAAAACCCATGCGTTAAACGGCGAGATGCACGGGCCCTCGTCGCGCAGCAGAATGGCGCGCACATAGGTCGCAAACGCTGCGGGACCTGCTGCTTCCACAAACGAGATGCCATGGTAGCTCGGGTTGGGTTCCGCGATGGGCGCGTATTTGCCGCTCGCCGCCCAGTCGAACGTGCCGCCATCTACGATGATGCCGCCCAAACTCGTCCCATGTCCGCCGATGAACTTCGTCGCAGAATGCACCACGATGTCCGCCCCGTGCTCCAGCGGCCGAAACAGATACGGCGTGCCGAACGTATTATCGACCACCACGGGCACACCGTGCGCGTGGGCGACCCGCGCGATCGCATCGATGTCCGGGATATCCGAATTAGGGTTGCCCAGCGTCTCCAAGTACACGAGCGCCGTTTCGGGACGAATCGCCGCCGAAACCTCGTCCACACCATGTGCATCCACGAACGTCGTCTCTATGCCGAACCCTGCGAGCGTATGCTCAAGCAGGTTGTATGTGCCGCCATAGATGGTCTTCTGCGCCACCACATGGGCGCCCGCCTGGGCCAGAGCTTGGATGGTCAGCGTGATCGCCGCTGCGCCCGAGGCAACAGCCAGGGCGGCCACACCGCCTTCAAGCGCCGCGATGCGCTCCTCCAGCACCGCCTGCGTGGTGTTGGTCAGACGGCCATAGATGTTTCCCGCATCTGCCAAACCAAAGCGATCCGCCGCATGCTGGGAATTCTTGAACACGTAGCTCGTTGTCTGATAGATGGGAACCGCACGCGAATCCGTTGCCGAATCGGGTTGCTCTTGTCCCACATGCAGCTGCAGCGTGTCGAAATGAAACGTGTGAAGCGGATTATCGATGTAGCGCCCCATCTTCTTCCTCCTTGATTAGCATTCCTCCCGTAATTACCTACTGGTTTAGTAGTTAATTAGTTGCGCATGCTACCGCTCCGGTCGCTTCAGGTCAAACCCGTGATCGCCGCTGATTACCATGTTGTTACACGCCCGCATGCGCCCGCATGAATCCGTGCGCCTTCCTGCGCTGCGAGAGCAAACGACCGCATGGGGTACGAACCTTGTCGTATCATCAATAAGCCGAATAACGAACAAAGGGAACATTCATGTCGATCAGCCTTGGCGCGCGCATGCGCGACTTCCTCAAAGCCGAAGCCGTCCTCGTCATAGCCGCCGTGGCGGCAATCGCCTCCATGATGCTCTATCCGCTTACCGCCTCGACGGTCGACGTCTATGCGAGCTACATCGATCTTCGAACGCTTGGCCTGCTGTTTTGCCTGATGACGGTGGTAGCCGGCCTGGGCCGCGCGGGCCTGCTCGACCGCATACGCGATTGGCTCATGTCCCGCGTCGGATCGGCCCGCGGACTCGCGTTCATCCTCGTGAACGTCGTCTTCGTCTCATCCATGCTGGTAACGAACGACGTGGCGCTCATCACGTTCGTCCCTCTGGCGCTCGCCCTCTTCATGCATGCCAGCCCCCGCGCGACCATAGCAACCGTGGTCGCCCTTACCGTCGCCGCAAATCTGGGCTCGATGTGCACGCCCATCGGCAATCCCCAGAATATCTACCTGGTATCCGCCTTCAACATGGGCCTCGACGATTTCTTCGCAACGGTTCTGCCCATCGGCGCCCTCAGCTACCTGTGCTGTATCGCCCTCGTAGCGCTGGTTCCCGCCGAACATCTGGACAAACCGATGCAGAATGAGGCGTCTGCCATCGCTTCCGGACGTCTTTTCCTCTACCTCGCCCTATTCGCGCTCTGCCTCGCCTGCGTGGGACGCATGGTCTCGTGGGAGCTCTGCTGCGTCGCCGTCGCCCTCTCATGCATCTGCTTCGATCGCCGGGTCTTCGCCCAGGTGGACTATTCGCTGCTCGCCACCTTCCTATCCTTCTTCGTTTTCGTCGGCAATCTCAAGCAGGTCGATGCCATCTCGACGTTCGTCGCGACCGCGATGGCAGGAAGGGAGGTCCTCGCGTCGGCGCTCGCGAGCCAGGTGATCAGCAACGTCCCCGCCGCCATCATGCTCTCCGGCTTCACCGATAACGTGCGCGCGCTGCTCATCGGCACCAATATCGGAGGACTCGGGACGCCCATCGCATCGCTGGCGAGCCTCATCTCCCTGCGCATCTACGCCCGCGTTCCCCGTGCAGAAACCGGACGCTACCTGCTCTGCTTCAGCCTCGTTAACGCTATCCTGCTCGTGCTGATGCTCGCGATCGCCGTCCCCTTGACCTAGTGTAGACACTTGCCCCCGGCGCCGGAATCGACGCGCTCCAAACGAGAAAAGCCGCCAGCTGGACGTATGTCCACCTGGCGGCCTATAGGAAAACGATGGGAGCGCGCTCCATAGGCGGCTGCCCGATCAAATCCGAAAGCGGGACTACATACCCTCGTGGAAGGTACGGGAGATGACCTCGTCCTGCTGCTCCTTCGTGAGGTTGTGGAAGTTGACCGCATAGCCGGAAACGCGGATGGTGAGCTGCGGGTACTTCTCGGGGTGAGCCTGGGCATCGAGCAGGGTGTCGCGGTTGAACACGTTGACGTTCAGGTGATGACCACCCTTCTCAGCGTAGGCGTCGATCATGCCGACGAGGTTGTCAGCCTGGGTCTGGGGGACGTCCGAAACCTTCATTGTTAGCCTCCTTTAATGCCCGATATCGGGCTGTTTCCAAAGTCGCTATCGAGATTATATCTCGTTACCGAGTCATTGCCACCAAGACAACAACATTTTTACGCTGCTGCACAACATGAGCAGCCTGCACGAATATGCGAACGTATGCACACATTGGCACGAAGGGGGCCGGAGCCGAAACCCCGGCCCCCTATCAAGCCATCAAGCGTTCGAGCGCTCCGCCATCAGCTCGTTCACGATCGCGAAGCGCGTCGAATCAAGCGGTTTACTGGCAGTCGCAAGCACCCTCGGGAGCCGAGGAGTCGGTGCAGTCGCAGCAGGGAACGACGTTCTCGATCTCGATATCACCGGAGAGGTCGAGGTCGCCGAAGAACACCTGGTCCTCCTTGCCGAGCGCGCCCGGGATGATGGAGAAGGTGTTGGAGATGCCGTCCTGGGCGTCGCGGAAGGGAAGCTTGGAGACGGAGGACAGCGAGGCGATGGCGCCGTGGGTATCGCGCTGGTGCATGGGGTTGGCACCGGGGGCGAAGGGCACGCCGGCCTTACGGCCGTCGGGCGTGGCACCGGTCTTCTTGCCGTACACGACGTTGGAGGTGATGGTGAGCACCGAGGTCGTGGGGACGGAGTTGCGATACGTGTCGTTCATGCGGATGTACTCCATGAACTGGTGCACGATGTCGTGGGCGAGGACGTCGACGCGGTCGTCGTCGTTGCCGTACTTGGGGAAGTCGCCCTCGATCTCAAAGTCGACGATGACGCCCTGCTCGTCGCGGACAGGGTGGACCTTCGCGTACTTGATCGCGGACAGGGAGTCGGCCACGACGGAGAGGCCGGCGATGCCGGTGGCGAACCAGCGATGGACGTGCTTGTCGTGCAGCGCCATCTGGATACGCTCGTAGCAGTACTTATCATGCATGTAGTGGATGATGTTCAGCGAGTTGACGTACACGCCGGCGAGCCACTGCATCATGTCCTTGTACTTGGCCATGACGTCGTCGAAGTCCAGGGTGTCGCCCTCGACCGGACGGAACTTGGGGCCGACCTGCTTCTTGGAGACCTCGTCCACGCCGCCGTTGAGCGCGTAGAGGAGGCACTTGGCCAGGTTGGCGCGGGCGCCGAAGAACTGCATCTCCTTGCCGACGCGCATGGAGGACACGCAGCAGGCGATCGCGTAGTCATCGCCGTGGTACACGCGCATGACGTCGTCGTTCTCGTACTGGATGGACGAGGAGGCGATGGAAGCCTTGGCGCAGAACTCCTTGAAGGCCTGCGGAAGCTTGGTGGACCACAGAACGGTCAGGTTGGGCTCGGGGCTGGTGCCCATGGTCTCGAGCGTGTGCAGGTAGCGGAAGCTCATCTTGGTGACCAGGGTGCGGCCGTCGACGCCCATGCCGCCGATGGACTCGGTGACCCACTGCGGATCGCCGGAGAAGAGGTTCTGGTACTCGGGGGTACGGGCGAACTTGACCATGCGCAGCTTCATGATGAAGTGGTCGACGAACTCCTGGATCTGCTCCTCGGTGAAGGTGCCGTTCTTCAGGTCGCGCTCGGCGTAGATGTCGATGAAGGTGGAGGTGCGGCCGATGGACATGGCGGCACCGTTCTGCTCCTTGACGGCGGCGAGGTACGCGAAGTACATCCACTGGATGGCCTCCTGCGTGTTCTTAGCCGGCTTGGAGATGTCGAAGCCGTAGAAGTCGGCCATCATCTTGAGCTCGCCGAGGGCGCGGATCTGCTCCTGCAGCTCCTCGCGATCGCGGATGTTGTCCTCGGTCATGACCTTGGGGGTGGAAGCCTTCTGGGCCTCCTTGTCCTTGATGAGGAAGTCGATGCCGTACAGCGCGACGCGGCGGTAGTCGCCGATGATGCGGCCGCGGCCGTAGCCATCGGGCAGGCCGGTGATGATGTGGGCCGAACGGCAGGCGCGCATCTCGGGGGTGTAGACATCGAAGACGCCGGCGTTGTGCGTCTTGCGGTTGAAGGTGTAGTTCTCGACGACCTCGGGGTCGATCTCGTAGCCGTGCTGGGCTGCAGCTTGCATGGAGATGCGGATACCGCCGTTGACGTGCAGGGCGCGCTTGAGCGGCTTATCGGTCTGCAGGCCGACGATGGTCTCGCGCTCGGGGTGGGCAGCGTCGATATAGCCAGCGGGGTGGCTCACGATGCCCGTAACGGTCTTGGTGTCCATATCGAGCACGCCGCCCTGCTCGCGCTCCTTGAGGAGCAGAGCCAGCACGTCATCCCACAGCTTCGTGGTGCGCTCGGTCGGACCGACGAGGAAGGACTCGTCGCCCTCATAGGGGGTGTAGTTCTTCTGGATAAAGTCGCGGACGTCGACCTCGTTGAGCCAATTACCGCCCTCGAAGCCTTCCCATGCCTCCTGCATTATTGTGACCACTCTCCTAGAGTCTACGGTGTGCGCGTTGGGAGCTCGCGCACGAATGTATCGGATCTCGAAGAATGGTGAAAAAGGACGCGTTCGTGCATACTTCCCGTGGCCTAACTGGTTTAAGCCGTTCAACCGTGCATATTGCACCGTTCGGTGGAAAGCCCGCGCGTTCACGTCTCAATTAAGACCATTCGCCGAGAAATCACCCATGCTCGTAAGAATATCATAGGAGGGCGGCTCGGACGGGTTCATCTCCTACAATTTTGATGTTGGCCGCGAGCGTCCGCCCCTCGTTTTTTATCGATTTATCAGGAATTACCTTGCTGCTAGACCAATTGGCCCCGCCCCTGGCGGCGTATTTTGCCATCTGCCAGGCATCATTTTAGCGTATACCGGCCGGTCTGCCCGAAACCGCCCGCGCTCCTCCGCCCGGCGACCAAGTCGCTCTCACGCGACCCGCCTCCGACAGACCCTTAGGAAATGGTAAAGCAATTCTGCAACCCGCGTGAACGGAGTCTAACCTGACGCCGGCGTGGTACATACATCATGCGCACACCGACCGCCCGGATGCGATCCGCCCCGGGCAACGCTGAAATGGAGCTGATCTCATGCGCCGCAAGAAGAGCGCGAAGACGCTGGACGCCATCCCCCTCTCCGCCGCACAGCCCGCCAACGCAGCCGACGCGTTGCCGGCGCCCGCTTCGACCAAAGCAACCACGACGTACGCCCCCGTACGAATCACACTCGGCAAGAGCAATGCCGGCGCCACGCGCGCAAACCTGAAAAATGCCTACGCCGCCTTTCTGCGCGCGTCCAAGCAAGCTGGCACGGACGCCTCCAGCATCCCCACCCCTTCCGAGCAATGGCCGCGCAGGCCGTACGCCGCTTCCATCTAGCGCCACGAACCCGTTTCTCCCTCTGCTCGACAAACGCACAGGGGCGGCGACCGCGCTCATACGCGGTCGCCGCCCCTTTCTTTCATCGCACCTCTTCCGAACATCGTTCAGGTGCGCTCCGCCCGGTCGAACCGGCGGTCCCTAGCGAAACCCGAGCAAGATGCCGATGGCAAGCCCGCCCACGATCCAGCCGACGGGCAGCAGCAACCCGCTCGCCGCCCACGCGAGCGCGTCCTCCATGACGCTAGCCCGCATGACGGATACGGATGGCATCGCCTACCATGCCCTTGCTCATCAGATAGGTGACCAGGAAGTACCCGCCATAGCACAGAAGGAAGATCGCACAGGTCACACCCACCATGCCCCCGATCGACAAGCCGCCGAACAGCGCGATGATGTCGATAACCACCTTCAGCGCCACGAGTGCATGAGCCACGCCCATCACCAACGGGAACACGAAGAACACCGCTTGCTGAGCCAGCACAGAGCGCATGATCTCGCGACGCGAGGTACCCAACTCGGACAAGATGCGGTAGTTCTTGCCGGAATCGGCCACCGCCGACAGCTGCTGGATCGTGAGGATCGCGGCGCAGGCAACCACCAGCACGAAGCCGATGTAGATCGCCAGGTAGCTGATGAGGCCGTTCATGGAGTTCGTCGACTCGTAGCTCTGCGCACGCGTGGCCTCCATGCCCCACAGGGCGCTCTCGGTGCCGTCCGCGTTGAGGATGGAACCCCAGTTGCGGTCCTGGCGCACGTACCCTTCCGTCTCCTCGTAAGAGAGACCGGGCTTGTAATCGCCCAGGAAATAGCTCGCGTAGAGCGGCAGCGGCTGCGCGTCGAGCACCTCGTCCGGCACGACGACGGTGCCCGAGTTGGACCCCATCGAGGAGTTGAACAGCGAGCTCGCATCGGCGTTCACGCTCTCGGCGGCGGGACGAAGCGTGCGCCCGCCGAGCTCGAGGGTAACGCCTTCGCGCAGGTCGGCGTTGTAGATCCTGTTCACCGAATCGCCCAGATCGCTCAGGATGAGATAGCCGTCCTCCCCCAGGTCGATACGGTCCATGCCACGGAAGTCGAGATAGCGGTTATAGGCACTCTCACTTGTCACCATAAGGCCCATCATGCTCACATTGCTCGAGTTCGTGCCCTTAGGAAGGGGCATATTCACGGCTTCGGCCAGCATGTTAAGGCTCACCAACGGCAGCTCCTCGCCCACGGGACGTGAGTCGTACACGTCAACCTGCACGTGCTTGCCTAAGATGCCCGCAAGGTCGAAGGGACGCGCGGCATCCCCGTACGGGTCGACCGTGTTCTTGGCACTCTCGACCAGGATATCGACGGCTTGCTCCGGGAGCGTCGCCACGGGATAGCCCTCCTGCTCGCGCTCCTGCGCCAAGCCGGGCTCGTTCAACATATCCTGCCCGTAGTAGATGACGGCGCGCGAGTAGTCGGCGATGACGCTGCGCTCCACGCTCGTGTTCATCACGTTGGCGATGGACATGCCGCCCGTCACGCTCGTGATCGCGAGGAACAGAATCAGCGAGATGACGGCCATGGAGAAGCTCACGGTGTTCACCTTGGCCGCGAGCTGGCGCAGGGTGAACATATTGAGGCCGCGCCAGTACAGGCCGCGCGCGCTCTGGAGCACCTTGAGCAGGAAGCCCGAGAGCCCGAAGAAGAACAGGATGGTGCCCGCGACCACGATGCCCGTGGTAAGCGCGAACTGGGTGAAGGCGGCGTCGTACTCGCTTGGCGCGGCGTCGACGGGCAGGCCGTCGCGCAGCAGGCGGTAATACGCCACGCCGATCATCACGGCGCCGAGGATAAACAGCACGGCGGAGATGATGGGATTGCGCGTCTTGATCGACTCGTTCTTGCGGCCCGCGCTCATCAGGTCGATCACCTTCGCGCGGCGCACCACGCCCAGGTTGAAGACGAGCGTCACCAGGAAGATGGCGACCAAGCAGCCCACCGTGAGCATCAGCGCCTGGGTCGAGAAGAAGAAATGGAAATCCCCGATCTGCGTTTTGAACAACGAGGCGGTGAAGAACGTCATGAGCTGCGAGACGCCGACGCCGAGGCCGATACCGAGCACCAGCGCCGCTCCCGAGACGATGGCCGTCTCGAGCGCCATGACGCGCGATACCTGCCCGCGGCTCATGCCGAGCACCTGGTACAGGCCGAATTCCTTCTTGCGCCGCTTCATGATGAAGTTGTTGGCGTACACCATGAGGAAGCCCATGACCACGGCGAGGAACATCGTGAGACCGCCCATGATGCTGCCGAGCAGCTCGGGCAGCCCCTCCTCCTGCAAAACGATATCGGCCTGGACCGAGATGGTGTTGAACGAGTAGAACACCGTGACGGCAAGCGTGAGCGTAAGCAGGTAAACCAGGTAGTCCTTACCTGCTCGGCGCACGTTGCCCCAAGCGAGCTTACAGAGCATCGGAACCCTCCCCGCCCATCATGGCGACGACCTCCATGATGCGATCGAAAAACTCGCGACGCGAGCTGTCGCCCCGGCGAAGCTCGGTAAAGAGGCGTCCGTCCCGGATGAACAGCACGCGATTGGTGTAGCTCGCGGCGAAGCTGTCGTGCGTGACCATGAGAACCGTCGCCTGGTAGCGCTGGTTCATGGTCTCGAAGCTCTCGAGCAGCAGGCGGGCGTTCTTGGAGTCGAGCGCGCCGGTGGGCTCGTCGGCCATGATCACGGCCGGGTTGGTGACGAGCGCGCGCGCCGCGGCGACGCGCTGCTGCTGGCCGCCGGACATCTGGTAGGGATACTTGTCGAGGGTCTCGGCGATCGAGAGGCGCTTCGCCACCTCTTCTACGCGCGTCAGCACCTCCTTGGCGGGTGTGCGCGCGATTGTGAGCGGCAGGGCGATGTTCTCACGCGCCGTGAGCGTATCGAGCAGGTTGGAATCCTGAAAGATGAAGCCCAGCTGCTCGCGACGGAAGCGCGTGAGCTTCTCGTGCTTGATCTTCGTCACGTCCACGCCGTTGATCAGGACCGAACCGGCTGTCACGCTATCGATGGTGGACACGCAGTTCAGCAGCGTCGACTTACCCGAACCCGACGGGCCCATGATGGAGACGAACTCGCCGCGCTGCACCGCGAACGACACGTCGTCGAGGGCGCGCATCACGTTACCGCGCGCTCCGTAGACCTTTTCGATGTGCTGGACCTCGAGGACCGTCTGGGTTGCCGCGGAACCGGTCGCGCCCTGCGCCGCAGGGACGGCATGCCGGCCGATCATGGTGCCGGCGGATACCTTGTTCTTGCTCATAGAATGCTCCTTCGCAACAAACGCTTAACGGGAGGCTGCGGACATGATCCAGATCATGCCCAAGCACAGCACCGCCATGACCGCCAGCCAGGCGACCATCTCCACCACCGACATGCCGGCGCGCGTCACCACGCTCCGCGGCTCATCTGCAAACGACATCTCATACGGATTCGAATACTGTACCTTGTTCGTATACTCCATGACGAACACCTCCTTGACCCTATACTCGCAAGAAGGTGCGTTGGCAACCATCGATTTGGCTTACGCCTCGGTTTCGTTTTTGTAAGGTTGGACCGCTGGGATATCGCCGCGCCCGCCCGCAAGACCTGCCGGCGCGCCCCGCATCGCGCCGCCGGACACGCCGCAAGGCGCTATCATTACCGTTTGGCACATGCAACCACGTAGAAACGGACCGCCCTTGAAAACCGTACGCGTCTCGGCAGGCATCATATGCAACGACTCCACCGGCGAGGTGCTTGCGGTACAGCGCGGCTACGGAGAGCTGGCGGGACTCTGGGAGTTCCCCGGTGGCAAGATCGAGCGCGGGGAGACGCCACGTGATGCCTGCATTCGCGAGCTGCGCGAGGAGCTGCGCGTCGAAGTCGGCAACCTGCGAGATTTCTACACCGTTGAATACGACTACCCCGATTTCCACCTCTCCATGGATTGCTTTCTATGCACCATCGAATCGGGCGAAATCACCCGGACCGAGCAGCGCGACATGCGCTGGATCCACCGCTCGTCGCTCGCCGAGCTCGCCTGGATGCCCGCGGACGCGGGCCTGGTGGAAGCCCTCATGCAAGCCGGCGACGCCGAAGGCGATGCCGCCCAGGTAAAGCGGCGGCGCGACAGCAGGAAATCGATGCAGGGCAACAAGCGCTCCGATACGAAACCCGAGATGCTCGTCCGGCAACGGCTGCGCGCCGCCGGCCTCACGGGCTATCGCCTGCAATGGAAGAAGGCCCCGGGCAGACCCGATATCGCCTTTCCGGGCAGGAAGATCGCCATCTTCGTCAACGGCTGCTTCTGGCATCGCTGCCCGCACTGCGCTCCCAGCACGCCCAAGCGCAACACCGAATTCTGGGAGGCGAAGTTCCGCCGCAACGTCGAGCGGGACACGCAGGCCCTCGCCGACCTCGAGGACATGGGCTGGACCGCCATCACCATCTGGGAGTGTGAGCTGAAGAAGGCGCGCATCGACGAGACCATGCAGCGCGTCATCGAAACGATTCGCGCCGCTGAGCTCACCTAATGGACAGCTGTGCGTTATCAATAGATACGGTACCCTGCCTCTTCATGGTTCGCCGACCGTTTCACCACGAGAGCACCACGGTAGACGGTATAATTTTCAGGGTTAAGCGGTAGGTTATTCGCTGTTTTCCTATGTTTACCTGCTCTTTTTTACATTCTTCAAAAAATTGTAAGAGATTCTCTAGCGTGTAAATCGGCCAATACAGGCGATAATAGGCTCAGCGCATCGCTAGAGCAGCGACTGCGATGCGTATGGTACAGGTGGACGGACGAGGAGGTCGACGCATGCATTCTCCCAAAGACGCAGCTCGAACTTCTTCAGTAGAGCCATCCCGACGTGCGAACCATTTCTCCTTCCCCCCGACACAGAGAACTGGCCTCCTCGACTCCACCGCTCATTCCAGCAGGCGCTCTCATAATCAGCGCGTCAATCTGGATCGCTCGTTTCATCGTTTGCTCACCTGCTTGAACGCGCATCCCCTTTAACGTGTTCAACGTACGGAGTACAACAGAAGCGACTCAAGGACCCGGGCTTTATAGCTCGGGTCCTTTGCGTTTGAATCGCGCCGGCTCCGCATCGATATGAACAGGCG